>Ga0075012_10005228_pt1 | contig 11938 bp, 9 predicted proteins | sample All_14_2_FD_71474 | JGI IMG/M metagenome (GOLD analysis project Ga0075012, IMG submission 71474) | Freshwater microbial communities in response to fracking from Pennsylvania, USA - Allegheny Zone_MetaG_DW_15 | ecosystem: Environmental > Aquatic > Deep subsurface > Groundwater > Drilled...
TCGTCTCGCTCACCGTTTCGCTGATCGCGGTCTTCATTCCGCTGCTGCTGATGGATGGCGTGATCGGGCGGCTGTTCCATGAATTCGCCATCACCCTGTCGGCGGCGGTGGCAATCTCGGCCGTGGTCTCCCTGACGCTGACGCCGATGATGTGCGCCCATCTCCTTGGCCGCGACAAGGCGGATGGCGGCACCGCCGGCCGCATCACCGCCTGGAGCGAGCGGGCTCTGGACAGAAGCCTCGCCTTCTACGACCGTACCCTGCAATGGACGCTGGAGCGCCAGCCGCTGATGCTGTGGCTGGCGGTCGGCACGCTGATCGGCACCATCGGGCTTTATGTCGTGGTGCCCAAGGGTTTCCTGCCGCAGCAGGATACCGGCCTGATCATCGGCGTGACCGATTCCGCCCCGGATATTTCCTTCGCCGCCATGGCGACCAAGCAGCAGCAGATTGCCGAGATCGTCCGCCAGGACCCGGCGGTTTCCGGCGTTTCCGCCTTTGTCGGCACCGGCACGATCAACACCACCGGCAATGCCGGCCGGCTCTATATCGCGCTGAAACCCCATGGCACCCGGGGTGAATCGGCGGATGACGTGATGCGCCGGCTGAAGGCGGCGACCGCGGGCATCCATGGCATCAGCCTCTACATGCAATCGGCCCAGGAACTGACGGTCGGCATCAATAATGCCCGCACCCAGTATCAATATCTGCTGCAGGGGACCGAGGCCGGCGACTTGAACCTCTGGTCCACCCGCCTGCTGGAGGCGCTGCGCAGCCAGCCGGCCCTGGCCGATGTCGCCTCCGACGCCCAGGCCGGCGGCCTGAAGGCGGCCCTGACCATCGACCGGGATGCGGCGGCCCGCCTCGGCATCACCATCGGCGCGATCAATGACGCGCTCTACAATGCCTTCGGCCAGCGCCAGATCGCCACCATCTATACCCAGACCAACCAGTATCAGGTGATCCTCGAAGTGGCGCCCCGCTTCCGCGAGGATGCGGAAGCCTTCCGGTTCACCTATGTGAAATCCGCCTCGGGCGAGATGGTGCCGCTGTCGACCTTCACCCGCATGGAACAGCAGGCGACCCCGCTCGCCCTGATGCACCACGGCCTGTTCCCGGCGGTGACCCTGTCGTTCAACCTCGCCCCCGGCTATTCGCTCGGCGAGGCGACGGCGGCGATCCACGAGGCCGAGGCCGACATCCGCATGCCCGAGGCGATCGGGCGCAGCTTCGTCGGCAATGCCGCCGAATTCGGCCGCTCCCGCGAGACCGAGGCCCTGTTGATCCTGGCCGCCGTGGTCACGGTCTATATCGTCCTCGGCATTCTCTACGAGAGCTATATCCACCCGATCACCATTCTCTCGACCCTGCCGTCGGCGGGGATCGGGGCGCTTCTGGCGCTGATGATGTTCGGCAAGCAGCTCGACGTGATTTCCCTGATCGGGATCATCCTCCTCATCGGCATCGTGAAGAAGAATGCCATCATGATGATCGACTTCGCCCTGGAGGAGGAACGCCAGCACGGCAAATCCCCGCGCGAGGCGATCTATCGCGGCTGCCTGCTGCGCTTCCGCCCGATCATGATGACCACCATGGCCGCCCTGCTCGGCGCCGTGCCGCTGGCGGTCGCCGGCGGCACCGGGGCGGAGATCCGCCAGCCGCTGGGCATTGCCATTGTCGGCGGCCTGATCCTGTCGCAGATCATCACGCTATATACGACACCGGTAATCTATCTCGCCTTCGACCGCTTGCAGCGGCGCCTGCGTGCCATGGCTTCGGGCCAGCCGGCGGCGGCGGAATGATTTCCGATCCCTTCATCCGCCGCCCGGTCGCCACCACCCTGGTGATGATCGGGGTGATGCTGCTCGGCTTCGTCGCCTATTTCCACCTGCCGGTCGCCTCCATGCCCATCGTCGACCTGCCGACGGTGGTGGTGCGCGCCAGCCTGCCCGGCGCCAGCCCGGAGACCATGGCCGCCGCCGTCGCAACCCCACTGGAGCGGCAATTGGGCGTGATCGGCGGCCTGACCGAACTGACCTCGATCAATTCGGTGGGCGGGTCCACCATCGTCGCCCAATTCGACATCAACCGCGAAATCGACAGCGTGGCGCGCGATGTCCAGGCCGCGATCAATGCCGCCGCCGCCACCCTGCCCAGCGACCTGCCGGCGCCGCCCTTCTATATCAAGGCCAACCCCAATATCTTTCCCGTGATCACCATGGCGCTTGCCTCCGACATTCTGCCGGCGGCCGGGGTCTATGATGTCGCGGACCAGATCCTGACCCAGAAACTGTCGCAGATCCCGGGCGTGTCCCAGGTCTCGATCAGCGGGGCGGACAAGACGGCGGTGCGCGTCGCCATCGATCCCCTGCGCCTCTCCGCCCTCGGCCTGTCGATGGAAGATGTGCGCAGCGCCCTGTCGGCACTCAGCACCATGGGCCCGAAGGGCAGCCTGGACGGGCCGGAGAAAAGCCTGACCATTTCTGCCAACGACCAATTGCCCGATGCCCGGGCTTTCGCCGCCCAGGTGATCGCCTGGCGCGGCAATGGCGCCATCCGCCTCGGCGATATCGCCGAAGTGACGGATGATGTCACCAATGCCAAGGTCGGTTCCTGGCTGAACGGCAAGCGCGCGGTGCTGGTCGAGGTGCGAAAGCGGCCGGGCGCCAATACGATCGATATCGTCGATGCGGTGCGCGCCAAGCTGGCCGAGGTGCGCAGCCTGATCCCGCCCGCCATCGATGTCCAGGTGGTGGCGGACCGGACCAAGATCCTGCGTGCCGGTATCGTCGACCTGCAACTCACCCTGCTGCTGTCGACCGCGCTGGTGATCATGGTGATCGCCCTGTTCCTGCGCCGTTTCTGGGCGACCTTCATCCCCTCGGTCACCATTCCGGTCGCGGTGGCGGGCACTTTCGCCTTCATGTATCTGCTTGGCTACAGTCTCGACAATCTGTCGATCATGGCGCTGATCCTGGCCATCGGCTTCATCGTCGATGACACCATCGTGATGATCGAGAATGTCTTCCGCCTGATCGAACAGGGCGAAAGCCCGATGGCGGCGGCGGCCCGGGGGGCAAGGCAGATCGCCTTCACCGTGATTTCGCTGACCGTCTCGCTGCTGGCGGCGCTCATCCCGATCCTGTTCATGCCCGGCATCCTCGGCCGCTTCTTTCAGGAATTCGGCATGACGCTGGCGATTGCCATCGTCCTTTCCGCCTTCATCTCCCTGACCATGACGCCGATGATGTGCGGCCATCTGCTGCCCGCCCGGGGCCAGGAAAAGCCCGAAGGCCGGGCCAGCGCCGCCATCGAACGCGTCTTCACCCGGCTGACCGAAGCCTATGGCCGCAGCCTGGATGCGGCGCTGACCCGGCCCTGGACCATGCTGGGCGTGGTCGTCGTCGCCATGGTGCTGGGCCTGTCGCTGTTCGGCGTGGTGCCCAAGGGTTTCCTGCCGAAACAGGATACGGGCGTGATCCGGGGCACGACCGATGCCCCGCCCGATATTTCCTTCGAGGCGATGCGCGAGCGCCAGAGCGATGTGGTGCGCGTGATCATGGCCGATCCTGCGGTGGCCAGTGTCAGTTCCGCGGTCGGCGTCGGCCTGTTCAATGCCATGAACAATGGCAGTATCACTGTGAACCTGAAGGGTTTCGACCAGCGCGACGTCAGCGCCGCCGAAGTGGTGGACCGCCTGCGCCCGAAACTGGCCCGGCTTTACGGTATCGACACCTATCTCTCCCCCGTGGACGATTTCGCCGTGGGCGGACGGGCGGGCCGGGCGGCCTATCAATATACGATGACCGGGCCGGACCTGGCGAAGCTCGAATCCTGGGTCGCGATCATGCGCGACATCATGCGCGGCCTGCCGGAACTGGCCGATGTCTCGACCGATCAGAATGCCAATGGCCGCAGTGCCCATCTGACCATCGACCGCGATGCCGCCGCCCGCCTCGGGGTGTCGACCGCTGCCATCGACCTCGTGCTCTACAATGCCTTCGGCCAGCGCCAGGTGGCGACGATCTACAAGGAATTCGATCAGGCGAAGGTCGTGCTCGAAATCCGCGACAGCGAGCGCGGCCGGCTCGACGCCCTGGACCGGCTCTATGTCACCGGGCGCGGCGGGGCGCAGATCCCGCTCGGCGCCGTCACCCGGCTGGAAACCGGCCTGGCCCCGGTGCAGATCAACCACATGGGGCAATTGCCCGCGATCACCATCGGCTTCAACCTGGCGAAGGATGTCTCCCTCGGCACCGCCATGGACGCCGTCCGGGCGGCGGCGAAAAAGGCCAATATGCCGCCCGATATCGCCGGGCTCTTCGCCGGCGACGCCAAGGCGGCCTCCGATGCCAGCAAGGCCCAGGGCTGGATGCTACTGGGCGCCATTGTCGCCATCTATCTGGTCCTCGGCATGCTTTACGAAAGCTATGCCCATCCGCTGACCATTCTCTCGACCATTCCGTCGTCCGGCGTGGGCGCCTTGCTGGCGCTGCTGATCACCGGCACGGAATTTTCCTTCATCGCCGCCATCGCCCTGATCCTGCTGATCGGCATCGTCATGAAGAATGCCATCATGATGGTGGATTTCGCCCTGGTGGCGGAACGCGAACTGGGGCTCCCGCCCCGGGAAGCCATCGTGCGCGCGGCCAAGCTCCGCTTCCGCCCCATCACCATGACGACCATGGCCGCCGTCTTCGGCGCCGTGCCCCTGGCCATCGGGGTCGGCATCGGCTCGGAATTGCGCCAGCCGCTGGGCATTGCCATCGTCGGCGGGCTGATCGCGGCGCAATTCGTCACCATTTACACAACCCCGGTCGTCTATATCGCGGTCGACCGAATGCGGGGCCGGCGCCGGTCCCGCTGGCTGCCGGCGGAACTGCCGGCCGAGTGAGACCATGGCTGATAACAACAATAAACATGCCGCCCGCTTCATCCTGCTGACCATTTTCCTTGATGCGCTCGGCTTCGGCCTGGTGGTGCCGGTGGTGCCGCATCTGGTCGCCGAACTCTCGGGCGGCGATACGGCCGCTGCCAGCGCAGCCTTCGGGGTGATGCAGGCCGCCTATGCCGGGGCCACCTTCATCTGCGCCCCCCTGCTCGGCCGGCTGTCCGACCGGTTCGGCCGCCGGCCCGTCCTGCTGCTGGCCATGGCGGGGGCGACCGTCGATCACCTGGTGGCCGCGGTTGCGGGCTCGGTCGGCCTGCTGATGGCCGCGCGTTTCCTGGCCGGGGTCTGCGGCGCCAGCAGTGCGGCGGCCAGCGCCTATGTCGCAGATACCGCCAGCCCGGAAAACCGGGGCCGGGCCTTTGCCATTGCCGGCACGGTCTTTGGCATCGGCTTCGTCTCCGGGCCGGCACTTGGCGGCTTCCTCGGCGAATTCGGGCCGCGCGTGCCCTTCTATGTCGCGGCGGCGCTAACCGGGCTGAATGTCCTTTATGGTCTGCTGGTCCTGCCGGAAAGCCTGCCCGCCGACCGCCGCCGGGCGCTGGACCTCGGCGCACTCAATCCCCTGGGCGGCATTCTGTCGTGGTGGCGGCATCCGCTGATCGGCGGGCTGATGGCCGTGGTCTTCCTGTTCATGCTGGCCCATTCCGGCATCCAGGCCAGTTGGGTCCTGTTCACCGATGTGCAATTGGGCTGGGGTCCGCGCGAGGTCGGCATTTCGCTCGGCGTGCTCGGCGTTATCGCCATCATCGCCCAGGCCGGCACCGCGCCCCTGCTGATCCGCCGGCTGGGGGCCGGGCGGGCGCTGTTGCTGGGAATTTCAGGCATGTGCCTGTTCTGCTTCGCGCTCGCCTTCGCCGTGGCCGGCTGGCAGGTCTATGCCGCCCTTTCCCTGCTGCTGGTCGCCATGGCCGCCGGGCCGGCATCCCAGGCCCTGGTCGCCAATGCGGTCGAGGTGAATGAGCAGGGCCTGCTGCAAGGCACGATCAGCGGCGTTACCGGGCTGGCCGCCACTTTCGGCCCATTGGTCGGGGCCTGGACCTTCGCCCATTTCATCGGGCCGGCGGCCCCGGTGCATTTTCCGGGCGCCGCCTTCTTTCTGGCCGGCGTGCTCGGCCTGATCGGGCTTGGCCTGGCCGCCCGCGCGGTCAGGCGCTCAATTGCCTGAGCGGCTGCACGCCCTGTTCGATCAGCCCGGCGATATAGGCCGCATCCCGCGCCACCCCTGAGAAGCGGCCCGAGCCCCAGGTATAAAGCCAGGGCAGCCCCAGGAAATAGAGCCCCGGCATGGCCGAGACGCCACGCCGGTGGGTTGGATAGCCCTTGCCGTCGAAGACCGGCACCTCGACCCAGGTGAAATTAGAGCGAAAGCCCGTCGCCCAGATCACGGTGGAAATGCCGGCAGCGGCAAGATCGAGCACAGGCTCGACCGGCCCCGGCTGCCAGACCGGGACATAGGGGTCCTCCGCCGGGGCGGCAATCCCCTTCTCGTCGAGATAGGCATCGATCCCGGCACGGATGCGCATATAGGCGGCATCCGCCGCATCGAGATTGGCCGCGAGATCATCGCCCAGCAGCAGCCGGCCGCCCTCGATCCCGGTCAGCCGGCCGTGCAGCTTCATGCCTTGCAGGGCAAAGCGGCGCAGGTCGATCTCGCGCCCGCCGTCGCGCCCGGTCAGATAGTGATTGGCCTTGCCCCGGACCTTCTCGCCCAGCGGGTGCTGGTCGACCGGCATGTCGTAATGCCCCATGTCGCACAGCCATTCGACCGCATCGCGCCCCCGGTAGCGCCGGGGGGAGCGCGGCGCGCTGCCGACGCAGAGATGCACCTGCCGGCCCTCGAGGTGCAGGTCTTCGGCGATCTGACAACCCGATTGGCCGGAACCGACCACCAGCACCGCGCCCTCCGGCAGGGCGGCTGCATTCCTATAGCGCGAGGAATGGACCTGCAGGACCGTATCCGGCAGCCGCTCCCCGACCCGGGGGATATTCGGGATGTGATAGCCGCCGACCGCCAGCACCACCTGATCCGCCGTATGGCTCCCTGCCGTGCTTTCGACCACATAGCGCCCGCCCTCCTGGCGGAGGGCGGTGACCGTCACCCCGGTCTGCAGCGGCGGCTGAATCAGATCGACATAGGCATCGATGTAATCGAGGATTTCATCCTTCTTCATGAAACCGAAGGGATCATGGCCGGGATAGGGAAAGCCCGGCAACTGGCATTGCCAGTTCGGCGTCACCAGGCAGAAATTGTCCCAGCGTTCCGTGCGCCAGGCATGGCCCGGGGCGTGTTTCTCGAGGATCAGATGCTCGATGCCCGCCTGCTTCAGATAATAGCTGATGGACAGGCCGGCCTGACTGCCGCCGATCACGATCACCGGATAATGGCTCATGGTGGGTTCCTCAGGGTTTCAGCGCGATCACGGTCACGGCCGCGTCGGGCAAGGTGGTGAAACTTTGGGCGGCCTGTTCGATCCGGGCCAATTGCCCCATGGCCCGCGAACAGGGAAAGCCATAGCGCGCCCGCACCCGCTCGCTCGCCGCGCCAAGCCCGGCCCGGCTGCGCGCCAGAAATTCCGCCAGCGGATAGGTGGCGCCGGCATCGAGATGGTCGGCGATGGCGGTCGAGGGCGAATAGCATTGTTCGAGCGCGCCATCGGGCCAGCGCAGGGTGAAGATCACTTCAGGCATGGGCGCGTCCCCCATCGTGACGCCTGGCCTCGTCATGCACGCCGGGGCCGCAGCCGATCAGCGGCCGGGACCGGAAGTCCCAGAGCGGAGCGACTCCCGTCTCGTCCCGGATCGACACGAGACCGGAGGCATCGCAGATGCCGACATCGGCGCAGGCAATACCAAGGGTGGCAAAACGGCCGGTGATCGCCTCGACATGGGCGGGCGGCGCCGCCAGCACGTAGCCGAAGCTGGGGAAGGAGACCAGCCAGCGCTCCAGCGAGACCCCCGCCGGTCGGGGAATTCGGGTAACGTCGATGGTGGCGCCCAGCCCCGAACATTCGAGCAGCATCAAGGCGGTGCCGACGGCGCCCGCCATGCTGATATCCTTGGCGGCGACCGCAAGGCCGGCCTCGGCAATGGCGGGCAGCAGCTCGATCTCGGCACGCAGCCGGGGCGGGGTCGCCCAGCTGCTGCAATCCCAATAGGGATGCGGATCGCGATAGCGGCCGCGCAGGTCGATGGCCATCAGCAGACGGTCGCCGGCCATGGCATCGAAACTGGTCAGCAGTTTCTTCGCCCGGCCGAGAATGGCGACGGACAATTGTTCCCCGCCCCCGTTCCGGGTGTTTGAATGGCCGCCAACGATGGGCACGCCATAGGCGGCACTGCCCGCCGCCAGGCCCTTCAGGATCGGGCCTGCCGCCTCGCCGTCCCGGCTCCACAGGGCATCGACCACGGCGACCGGCCGTCCGCCCATGGCGGCAATGTCGGAAACATTGACCATGACCCCGCAATAGCCGGCGAACCAGGGTTCGCTGGCGACGAATTCATTGAGGAAGCCCTCGATGGCGAAGAGAAGGTAACCATCGCCGTCCGGAATGGCGGCGCAATCGTCGCCGACCGCAATCGGCGCCGCCCCGCCAAGGCCGAGGGCTTCCATCACGGAATCGATATCGCGCTTATGGCCAAGGCCCTTGGCCTCGGTCAGGCGGCGGGCGAGATCCTGGATCGCCATCAGCGCCCCCGTCCGATCAGCACGGCAAAGCCGTTCTCGCCATCGGCGAAGCCCGGATAATGGGCCAGATCGGCCGCCATCAGGTGATGTTCCCGGCCGTGCAGGGTGACACTCTCCAGGCTCTGCCAATGCAGGCGCTGGAACAGGGGGACGTTCTGGGCCTGGACATGGGCCAGGAACCGGGTGCAGCCCCGGGCCACCGCACTCGAGACCGCGAGGCGGATCAAGCCGCTGCCCAGGGCGCCCAGGCGCCGCCAGGCCGGATCGACCGCCAGCCGCGAGCCACCCCAGAGGCCCGGCCCGTCGCGGTGAATGCGCACGGTGCCCACCACCTGGTCGGGCACGCCGAAGATGGGCGCCAGCGCCACCAGGGCGATTGCACGCTCGTCCACCTCGTCGCGGTCGTCGCCGGCGAAGATCTTCTGCTCGCGGCAGAACACCTGGCGGCGCAGGTCCTGGGCGCCTTCCCGCTCCCAGGGGGCGGTGGCGAATTTCACCCTGGCCTCGCCGGCGACATAGGGCAGCACGGGCTCGAACAGCATGGGATCACTCCTCGAAGCTGGCAAGGGCGGAACAGGCGCCGCATTTGCCGCAGCCGGCCTTGATCTCTTCCGAGCGCAGGCCCGCCGTCTTCAGCATGGCGCCCAGCGGGGCCAGGATCTCGCGCATGAAGGCGGGGCTCGGTGCCGGGTGATCTTCGAGCGGCGTGCCCGAAATCGGCACGAAAGGCACGACGAAGGGATAGACCCCAAGCCCGATCAGGGTTTCCGAAATCGCCAGAATGGCTTCCCGGCTGTCGCCGAGCCCGGCCAGAATATAGGTCGAGACCTGGCCCCGGCCGAAGACCGGCACCGCAGCGGCAAAGGCATCGAGATAGCGGCTGATCGGCACGCTGGCCTTGCCCGGCATGATCCGCTGGCGGAGGTCCGGCGTCACCACTTCGAGATGCATGCCCAGGGCATCGATGCCCGCCGCTTTCATGCGGTGGAACCATTGGTCGTCGTCCGGCGGCTCGCATTGACCCTGGATCGGCAGGTCCACCGCCGCCTTGACCGCGAAGGCACTGTCGCACAGCACGGCCGCGCCCCGATCGGTAACATTGGGCGTGCCGGTGGTCATCACCATATGCTTCACCCCGTCGAGCAGGACGGCGGCGCGCGCCACTTCGGCCAGTTGCTCCGGCGTCTTGTGGGCGATGGTGCGCCCGGCGGCCAGGGATTGCCCGATGGAGCAGAACTGGCAGGTCTTGGTCCGGCTCTGGTAGCGGATGCAGGTCTGGAGAATGGTGGTCGCCAGGACATCCCGGCCATGCAGCGTCGCGATCTGCGAATAGGGAATGCCGTCCAGCGTCTGCAGGGCATAGAAGCGCGGTTGCAGGGGGAAGCTGACCCGGCCGACCGCCACCCCGTCGCGATGAATGGTCGAGAGACCTTCCGCATCCGGGCGGGAAGCGACATAGGGCGAGGCAAAGGCCGAGGCGGTATGGACCGGCACCATGACGGTGCGCCCCTCCACCGTCATGGCCTTGTGGTCGGACGGCCCCGCACCGCCGCGCCGGCTGGGCGCGCCCGCGATCGGATCAGCCAGCCGAACCCCGAAGGACTGCAATTCGGTGATCAGATCCTGTTGCGGCGTCGGCTTCATCGCTGGCACTCCTTGCTACGGGTTGGACGGCAGGCGGGCACGGGAATTCGGCTGCGGGCACCAGGGGCCGCGCCGGGCGATTGTCGAGGGCAAGGCTCAGCAGTTCCGGCCGGGCGTAATGGCCGACGGAATCCATCATGCGCTTGCGCTTGGTGATCAGGGCCAGGTCGAGATCGGCGATCAGAATGCCCTCGCCCTCGGTCAGGGGGGGCACCACATGCTTGCCCTCGGGCGAGACGATGGCGGTGAAACAGCCGCCGCGCAGGCCCTTTTGCAGTTTTGGATCGCCGGAGATCTCATTCACCTGCGCCTCCGTCAGCCAGCCGGTGGCATTGACCACGAAACAGCCGCTTTCAAGGGCATGGTGGCGGATGGTCACTTCCATCTGGTCGGCGAAGACCGGCCCGACCAGGGACCCCGGGAACTGGCTGGCGTGGATTTCCTCATGCTGGGCCATCAGGCTGTAGCGGGCGAGCGGGTTGTAATGCTCCCAGCAGGCCAGCGCCCCGACCCGGCCGACCGCCGTCTCGACCACGCGCAGCCCGGCGCCGTCGCCCTGGCCCCAGATCATGCGTTCGTGATAGGTCGGGGTGATCTTCCGGCGTTTCAGCAGCAATGCGCCATCCGCATCGAAGATCAATTGCGCATTATAGAGCGAGCCATGGTCGCGCTCGTTGACGCCGAGCACGACGACAATGCCGTGCCGGGCCGCAGTGCCTGCCACGGCCTGGGTTACCGGGCCCGGCACCGCCACCCCATGCTCGTAGAGGCGAAGGTGATCCGGCCCGGCAAGGACGGGCGGCTGGACGAAGGAGAAATAGGGGTAATAGGGCACGAAGGTTTCGGGGAAGACGACGATCTGCGCCCCCTTGCCCGCGGCCTCGGCAATCGCGTTGCACACCCGCTCGACCGTGCCTTCCGGCCGGGCGATATCGGGCGCGATCTGCACCGCCGCCGCCCTCACCTGTCCAACCGCCGTCATGGTCAGAGGGTCCAGGTGTTCAGGATGAAGGCGCCGTCACGGCGATGGAGCAGGATCAAGTCCATCACATCGAGCGGGTTGATCGGCGTGATCCCCGGGATCAGCGACGGCTCGCCATGGCCGTAAAGCGCCTGCAGGGCAAAGCGGCAGGCATAGACCTTGCCGCCCTCGCCCATGAACTTCACGATCTGGTTGTTCATCGCCAGATGGCCGGGGAAAGCCTCGTCGCCCAGCGTGGGAAAGCCGCGCTGCACGCCAAGGGTGACACCCGGACCATAGAGCAGGACCGAGGTCTCGAACCCCTTGCGCAGCAGGCGGGTGGCCTGCAACAGGTTGACGAGGCCGATCGAGCCTTCAAAGGCGACGGTATGGAATGTAACCAGGGCTTTCTCCCCGGGCAGGGCCTTCACGTCCTCGAAGACCTTTTCCTCGTAGTTGACGAAGAAATCGCCTTTCTGGTGAGCGGGCTTTGTGACTTCAGGCATTACCATTCTCCCCTGGAATGAAACCGGGCCCGGCGCTCGGGCCGGGGGAGAAATTGCAAGCGCCGTGCCAGTCAAGATTCTGCTCAATCGCTGTTCAGAATCCCCCTCATGCAGTCAATGAATGCATTCAATCGGCACATTTTGGCATTATGCCCAATGCCCATTTTTTGACCGCCGCCATCGATTTAGGC
>Ga0075012_10005229_pt1 | contig 11938 bp, 8 predicted proteins | sample All_14_2_FD_71474 | JGI IMG/M metagenome (GOLD analysis project Ga0075012, IMG submission 71474) | Freshwater microbial communities in response to fracking from Pennsylvania, USA - Allegheny Zone_MetaG_DW_15 | ecosystem: Environmental > Aquatic > Deep subsurface > Groundwater > Drilled...
CCCAGGCTGAAGTTGTAGGCCAGGTCGGTAAAGCCGCTGGAATAGAGCAGAATGCGCGGCCGGAAGAAGGCGTCTTTGTTGTAGAACAATTGCACCGCGTCGCGGGCGGTGGCGCCGGCGTGGGAGTCGTTGAGGGCGTCCAGATGGAACCAACCCTTGCTCCGCAGAGTGTTGATGACGATGTTGGTCCAGCGCAGCTCTTCCGGCAACTGAGCCGCCTCCATCGAGGAGTCACCCAGAAAAGCCATGTAGAAGGGGTGCTCGGGCACGGTGCGCGAGGGCCACACAAAGCCGTCGGGATCGGTCTGAAAGCGGAAGGGTTTGCCCTGGTAGGTCTTGGCCTGATCGGCGCCCCGCTGGTTCTCACGCAGAGTGACGGCGCGGCTGGGGAACTTGACGGCGGTGGCTGGATTGGTCCAAAAGCAGCGCAGCCCGATTTCTAAAAGCAAGAGCATGCCGGTCAGGTAAAGGAGCAGCCGCGCCAACCACTTCATGCGGGCGGATTGGCGAGATCGGAAAGTTCTCCTGTGAAGTGACAGGCCACCAACTGGCCGCCGAACTCGCGCAGCGACGGACTTTCCTGGGCACAGCGGGCTTGCGCGTAGGGGCAGCGGGGGTGAAAGCTACAACCGCCGGGCGGGTTAGTGGCGTCGGGCATATCCAGGGAGCGCAGCGGCAAAGGCCGGGCCTCGCGGGCGCGCCGTGGATCGAGCGGGGGCAGAGCCGCCAATAGCGCCTGTAGATACGGGTGGAGCGGGTTGTCCAGCAATTCCTCGACCGGGCCGGTTTCAATCACCTGGCCCAGATACATCACCAGCATGCGCCCGCCGCGGCCCAGATAGCGGGCCGTGGCCAGGTCGTGGGTGATGTAGAGAAAGGCGATTCCCTCCCCGTTGAGCCGGCGGATCAGGTCAAGGATGGCCAGGCGAAGAGTGGCATCCACCCCCGAGACCGGCTCATCGGCCACGATCAGACGCGGCCGCAGCAAGGCCGCCCGAGCCAGGGACACCCTTTGTCGCTGCCCGCCCGAAAGTTGGAAGGGCAACTTGGCGGCGAAGTATTCGGCCGGGGTCAGGCCCACCTGAGTGAGGATTTCATGCACGTTGCCGGGCAGTTTGTGCTGGCGCAAGGGGGCGGCCAGTTGTTGACCGACCGTGCGCACCGGGTTGAGGCTGGCGTAGCTGTCCTGATGCACCACCTGCACCGAAAGGCGCAAGGCATCCGACATGCGGAAACCCGGCGCAAACACATCCTGGCCTTGATAGAATACCTGACCTTCGGAAGGCTTCAGGAGTCCCAACACGGCCCGGCCGAGAGTGCTCTTGCCGCAACCGCTCTCGCCCACCACCGTGACGATTTCATTCTCCTCCAAGGCCAGGTTGATTTCCCGCAAGGCCTTGACCTTGCCCAGTTGCACGCTGGTTTGGCGCAACTCCACCAATTTCATACGGGCCTCCGCCAACAGGCCACGTCATTCACCAGAGCAGGCACCTCTGTGCGGCATTTTTCCATGACCTCGGGGCAGCGGCTGGCGAAGATGCAACCGGGGGGACGTTGGCGCAGGTCGGGGGGCAGCCCCTCGGCTCCGCGCACCACGTCGCCGCCGTGGACGTCCGGACAGGAGCGCACCAGCACCTGGGTATAGGGGTGTTGGGGCTGCTCGAAAATCTGCTGGGCCGTGCCCACTTCCACCACCGTCCCCGCGTAGAGTACGGCCACCCGGTCGGCCAGGCGGGCTACCGCGGCCAGATCATGGGTCACCAGGATCATGGTCAGGCCCTCCTGATGGATTTCGGCCAGGATGTCAAAGATATAGCTTTGGGTGATGAGGTCCAGGGCCGTGGTGGGTTCGTCTAAGATAAGCAATTCCGGATCCAACATGAGCGAGAGTGCGATCAGGGCTCGCTGGCGCATGCCACCACTCAATTGATGAGGATAAGATTGAATGACGCGTTCGGGCGAGAGGCGCACCTTGCGCAGCAATTCCTCGCGCTTGGCCTGGTGCTGCGGGAAGCCGTGGTCGACGCAGGTGTCCAGCATCTGCTGGCCGATGGTCAGGGTGGGGTTCCAGGCGCCCTGGGCTGCCTGAAACACCACCGAGGCTTCACGCCAGCGGAACTTACGCAACCGCTCGGGGCTCTGGCCCAGCAGGTTCTCTTCCTTCCAGAGCAACTGGCCGCCGCGCACGCGCGCGTTGCTGGCCAGCAGGCCCAGGATGGCGCCGGTCAGGGTGGTTTTGCCACTGCCCGATTCCCCGATCATGGCGGTGACCTGGCCTATGGGAAAATCCAGACTGACGTCGCGCAGCACGCTCAGGGCGGCGCCCGGCAGTTGGTAATCGATGGACAGGTTGCGAATGCTCAGCATCAGCCGCGCTGCAGCCTCGGGTCAAAGTGCTCTTCGATGCTGGCAGCCACCAGAATCAGGCTGTATTGAAAGGCGATGATGGCCGTCAGCGGGGCCAGCAAATAGAGCTTGCCCTGGGGCAAAAACAGCGCACCCGATTGGAAAGCCGCCAGGTTGAGCATCATTCCCCAGTTTTCCACGCGCAACGGCACCAGTCCCAGCATCATAATGCCGACACTGGCGGTAATGGCGTTGCGCGCGATCATGATGAAATTCAGGCTCAGGTAGGGCACCAGATTGGGAAAGATTTCCCGCCACAGGATGTGCCAGTTGCCCATGCGCATGAGCCGGGCCACTTCGATGAATTCGCGGTGTTGCATGGACTGCACCTGAGCCCGCAGCGATCTGGCCAATCCCGGCCAGGACCAGAGCGCCAGCAGCAGTCCGAACGTGATGGGGTCGCCCACGCGAAAAAGCGCCGAGAGAATCGCCATCAGCGGGAAGCTGGGCACGGTCAGGAAAACGTCCACACAGCCCACCAGCAGAGCGTCCACGGCGCCCCCAGCCAGAGCGCTGGTGACCCCCACCAGCAGGGCAATGAGCACAGCGAATGCGCCGGTGGAAAAAGCGATTAGCAGAATGTCGCGTGAGCCGTGCACCAGCTGGGCCCAGACGTCGCGGCCGGCATAGTCGGTGCCCAACCAGTGGTTCCAGCTCATGGGTGCAAAGCGCTCCTCATAATGGGGCGTGCCGTCCAGGGGGATCAGCCCGGGACCAAAGAGGGCCACCAGAATAAATGCCAGCAGCACGGCCCAGCCGATGCGCTTCATTTGGACCTCGGATCGAGGCGGCGGGAGAGAATCTCCGCCAACAGGTTGCCGGTCACAATGGCCAGGGTGCTTAGCAAGAACAGCCCCTGCATCAGCGGATAGTCGCGGGTACCGATGGACTGGGCCAGAAAATAGCCCAGGCCTGGGAAGCCAAACAGGGTCTCGATCAGCATGGATCCGCCCAGCAAGGCGCCCAGGCTGGTGGCCAGGCTGGAGATCAGGGGCAGCATGGCGTTGCGGCCCAGGTAGTCGCGCAAGATGCGCCAGGGTTTCAAGCCCTTGGCCCGAGCCACCAACAGGTAATCCTCGCCCAGCACGCTGGTGGCGCTGGCTTTGGCCGTCAGCGCCCAACTGCCGATGGCCGGGATCGAGAAAGCCATCACCGGCAGAATGGCGTGCTGCAGCAAACTGGCCACAAAGGCGAAATTCAGGCCCGGATCGGTGTCGGCACCGTAGGCTCCGCGCAGGGGCAGCCACTGCAGGCGCACCCCGAAGACCAGCAGCAGCATCACCCCCAGCAAAAAGTCTGGAATGGCCTGAGTCAAGGTGGCATAGAGCGTAAGCGCGGGTTCCAGCCAGCCCCCGCGTCGCCAGGCCGTCCACAAGCCCAGCGTGGTGCCCACCACGAAGCTGAAGCCGGCCGCCATAAAAGTGATGAAGACGGTCCAGGGCAAAGCCGATTTCAAAATGGTCACCACCGGGATGCGGTAGGTGGTGGAGCGGCCCAGTTCGCCGTGGGCCAGGTTGCTCAGATAATGCACGTATTGGCTCATGATCGGCTCGTCGGGGTCATAGCAAATCTGCAGCTTGGCCATCTCGCGAGCCTGCTGGTAGGTAACCCCCTGGGTGTTAAGGATTTGAATGGCCAGGTTGTGGAGCACATCACCCGGCATCTGCCGCACCAGCAGGAAAGTAAAGGTCAGGGCCACCCACACCGTGACCAGCGACAGGGCGATGCGTTTCCTCATGGGGCCGGCCTGATCAGACCCTGCACGATCAGGTCACAGTAGAGGCGCTCAACCCCCAGCGGGGCCGCCGACCAGAGCGGAGAATCGGCGGCCGGCCAGCCTTCCACGCGCGGCCGGTCCTGCACGAACACCATGAGGCGCTTTTCAAAGCAAGGGATGAAGCTGACGCTCTCGTTCTGGGCGCGGGCCAGCTGTTGGACCAACCAGCGAGCGCGCTGGGGATCTCGAGATAGGCGCAATTCGGTGACCCAGTCTTCGGCCCGGCGGTTGCGCGGCAGCCCCGCGGCCGTCTGCAAGACTGCGTCGGGACTGAAGAAGCGTCCCTCGGAGGTGGCGGGATGCACGGTGGGACCCATCTGGGCTCCGAACACGGCCGCGATGTCAAATTGGCCCTGCTGCAGCAATTGGGCGTTAAGCTCCCCCTGCACCAGACGCACGCTGCTGGGCACGCCCAGTTTGGTCAGCTGGGAGGCGGCCGCTTCGGCCAGCAGGGCCAGATCGGTGAAGCCGGCCGGGGCCATAATCTCCAGTTCCCTGCCGGGGATCTGTCCTTGCAGCAACTGCTTGGCGCGTTCTGGATTGAAGTCGTAGTGGGTCAACTGAGCGGAAAATTCCTCACCCAGCCACTCTTTGGCCTGGGAGGGGACCAGGCCCAGGCTGTAGCCCCCGCTGGTGTCGCCGGGGGCGCAGGCCAGCTTGCGAATGCTGTCTCGGTCCAGTCCGTAGGCAATGGCCTGGCGGAACTCCAGTTTGTCTAGCGGCGCACGGCGGCAGTTGATCACCAGCCCCATCTCGTTCATATCACTGGGCTTGCGCACCGACAGTGTGGGGTTGCGGCGCAAGATCTCCTGGGCCACATCGAAGGGACAGGCGGGACTGATGGCGTCCAGTTGGCCGGCGTAGAGGTAGGACCAGATGACCTCGTTTTTGCCCCAGCGCGCGATGCGCACTCCCGAAAGGTGCACCTGATCGGCCCGGTAGTATTCGGGAAATTTTTCCAGCACCATGTCTGAGGCGTTGACTTTGCGCATGCGAAAAGGACCGGTTCCGATGGGCATGGCAGGCCGTTCCGCGAAGAGGAGTTCGCGGCGCACGCCTTCGGCCTTAAGGTCGCGCCGCACCCGGCTCCGGGCTCGCAAGAACTTCATGTTTTCCTCATTCAGGTGGGCTGGAGAAACGATGGGTTCGGTCAGGGCCAGCAGACGGTTGGTGGGGGAGAGCAGTTTCCAGTGAAACACCACCGTCAGGTCATCCACCACCTCGATGTGGTCCAGATAATGCCAGATCTCGATGCCGGCCAGGAATCCGATTTGGAAAGTGGCTTCCACATCGGCCGCCGTGAAGGGGGCGCCATCGTGCCAGCGCACCTGGGGATGGAGATGGACGGTGAGGGTGCGACCGTCTTTACTCTCCTCAAAGCGCTCGCCCAGGCGGGGGATCAGTCGCTGTCCCTCGGGGATGTAGTCAAACATCCCCTCGAACACGTAGCTGCGGGCTACGCCTACGCCGCCCGGAGCCCAGGGGTTGCCGTGATAGGCAGGCGGCATCTCCCATTCCCCGGCGGTCAGCAGAACGCCCTGGAGCTTTTCCGGTGGACTACAGCCCACCAGCCAGACCAGCAGGCACAGGATCAGGTATTTGATAGGCTACGTCATCGCCGACAGAAGCTCTTGCAGGTTGACGCGCGCAAAGCGACTGGCCGAGTCGGAGATGGCGTAAGGGATGATCAGGTAACCGGCATGCACGATAGCGCCGCAGGTATAGGTCACGTTGGGCACATAGCCTTCGCGTTCGTCGGCCTCGGGTCGCAGCAGCGGTTGTTTGAGACGCCCGATAACCTTCGAGGGATCTTTCAAGTCCAGCAAAATAACGCCAATGCAATACTGGCGCATGGGTCCGACACCGTGGGTGAGCACCAGCCAGCCGGCCGGAGTCTCGATGGGCGAGCCGCAGTTGCCTACCTGCACCATCTCCCAGCTGAAGCGGGGGCGCAGAATGACCTTCGATTCGTGCCAGAAATGGATATTGTCGGAGTACATCAAGTGGAGATTTTCGCCGTCCTGGCGGCTGAGCATGACGTACATTCCGTCGATTTTGCGGGGGAACAGAGCCATGCCCTTATTCTTGATGGCGGGGCCGTTCATGGTGATGAAGCGGAAGACCAGGAAGTCATCGGTCTCGATCAGTTGGGGCAGGATCAAGCGGCCGTCGTAGGCCGTGTAGGTGCCGTAGTAGGTGCCCCCTTCAAAGCGCACAAAGCGGGCGTCTTCGATGCCGTTGCGTTGCGATGGGGTGACGGGAAAGATGGCTCGTTCGGAGATATCTTGATCGGGCCTAAATTGGGCCACGTAGTTGGACAGTGCCAGGGACAGGATTTTGTCGTCCACGGAAGGGTCATCATCGGGTTCGGCCGTCAGGTTGCGCCGGCGCCAGCGCTCTCGATGAATGGCCTGGCGCAAGTCGTTGAGGGAGAACTCTTCGTTGAGGTTTTCCACCACCCGGCGCACGAAGCTGGTGGACAGGCCCAGTTCGTAGAGCTTGCGGCTGAACAGCCCGCGTTCGTAGGCGGGAGTGGGCAGGGCCTCTGGCTCGGCCACCAGGCGGCTGGGTTCTTTCAGCGTTACCTCACCCTTGCTGTTGATGACGCCGCCCCGGAAAGTAATCGAAGAGATATGCCCTTCCCCGGTGGCGCGCAGGCTTAGAATGAAGCGCAAAGACCGTTTGGGTAGTCCGGTTTGATCGGGGTCGGCCACAATCGAGGGGTTGAACAGGGCCGCGCATTCCAGCGAATATTCCGCCGAGAAGCAGGCGCCAAAGAGCAGTTTGCGCTCCTCGGACATGTCCTGGTCGGTGGCCATCAGGCCCTTTTTGTCCTCGAAGCGACTGAGCAGCCGTTCTCGCACCAGGTGGTGGCGTTCTCCGAACTCGGCCAGGATGGATTCGATCAGAGCGGGCAGGTCGGCTTCGGGCACGGCCAGCACGCGCGTGATGACGTTGCGCGCCTGCTCCATGCCGGAAGTGTCGTAAGGCCTGAGCAGCACGCGTTTGGGGTCGGCCTGCAGCCGAATGGGCAGGCGCTCCACGTTGAGACTTTTGGATGGGGAAGGTTTACTGGCCAAAGGAACTCCTTGAAGGTGTTGCGGGCTGGTTCCTGAGAGAAAACGGCTTCACCTGCGAGCCTGCGGCCGCTAAAGCATCTGAGCATAGATTTTCTCGTAGCCGGCTACCATGGCCGCCACCGAGAAAAGCTGGTCCACCCGCTCACGGCAGGCGCGTCGGTTGATTTTCGGGATGCCTTCCAGGGCCTCCAAGGCGGCCGCCACGGAGTCCACCAGAAAGCCCGTTTCCCCGTGCTGGATTACCTCGCGCGGGGAACCCAGGTCCATCGCCACAACCGGGATGCCCGCGCAGTTGGCTTCCACCAGCACCAATCCGAAGCGCTCCGGAATGGTGTTCAAGTGGAGCAAGGCGTAGGCCTGTTTGAAAAGCTCGTTCTTGCCGTCGCTGTCCAGCGGACCCAGATAGACGGCGCCTTCTCCATCGATGGCCAGACTGTCGAAATAGGCCTGATCTTGAATGATGCCGCCAATCAGCAGGCGGCGACCGGATTGACGGGCCACTTCCAGCGCCAGGTGCAGTCCCTTGTCTGGATGGATGCGACCCAAAAACACCAGGTCTTCTCCCGGCTGTTCCTGGAGTGGATACAGGCTGGTGTCGATGCCGTTGTAGACGGTGCCCCGATATTGCAGGTCGGGACAGCGATCGGATTGGCTGATGGAAACGAAATTGCCGTCGCGGTATTTTTTGTAGATGGGCATGATCTGGGGCGAGGAAAAGCCGTGAATCGTCGTCAGCACGGGGGTTTTGACCAGCTTGGAGTAGGTCAGCGCCATAAAGTCGTAGTGGCTGTGAATCAGGTCGAAGTCAGCGGCCTGTTCAAAGCAAGTGGAAATGTGCAGGTATTCCACCACCTTGGGATCGACCGAGCGGTCCTCTTCATAGCCCTTTTCCACGCAGGACCTCAGCTTGGCCTTGGTAATGGAATCGGCAGTGGCGAAGAGGGTGACGTCCCAGCCGTTGGCTACCAACCCTTCGGTCAGGTTGCTGGCCACCGTTTCCCAGGCCCCATAGTGGCGCGGCGGGGTGCGCCAGGCCACCGGGGAAAGCACGGCAATGCGCTTCATTGGGGTGTCGAGACGGTGTTGAGTGCGTTGCGACTGAGACACATTTCGGCCAGCGAAAGCAGAAAGGCCAGCGTCGATTCGGCTCCCTGGTTTTCGTTGACGCGATCGAAGTGGAGTCCGTCGCGGCAACCGCCGGTGGTGTGATTGTAGACCGGCAATCCCAGATCGTTGCGTCCCAGGAACCACTCGAAGGACTTCTTGGCGCGGGCATGCCAGGCCGGGTCGGAAGTGCAGCGATAAGCTTCCAGACAGGCCGATACCGAGGCCCACACGTCCACCGGTTGCTGATCGAAAATCGGTTTGACCTGCCCGCGTTGGTAGACGTGGTTGGAGCCGATGGGGCGCAGGTGGCGGGTCTCCGAGAATTGCAGCGCCATCAGCCAGGTCAGGGCGCGCAGCCCCATTTCCACATAGTCGGGACGATTGAGCTGGACGCCGCTGCAAATCAAGGCCTGGGGTAGACGGGGATTGTCGTAGCAGAGGTATTCCTCACACCACACCCAGTCGGGTTGCTCAACCTTTTGAAAATGCTCAAACAGTCGCTGCGCCAGAGTCTCTTGAATTTGCGCCACCTGTCGATCGCCACTGAAGCGGGCCATGTAGTCGTGAATTCCCAGCAGCGTAAAACATAGGGCGCGCAGCGACGTATACTCGACCACCTGAGGTAGGGCTTTGCCAAAGAGCTGACCGGCCAGGGCCTGGTCAGAGTTGGGCAAGGAGCCGCCAACGCACACCCCCAGAGCCCAGATGGCGCGGCCGTGACTATCCTCGGACCCTTTGTCTTCCAACCAGCGCCGGTCAAAGCTGAGAAAATTGCGAAAATGGCCGCTGTCGGCGTGAAAGGCATGGAACAGAAAGGCCAGGTAGGTCGAGCGCAGGCGGCTTAATTGCATCTTGTCCCAGCCCAGTTCGCGCAAGAGCACGGTCAGCATCAAGCTGCGCGCATTGTCGTCGGTGCAATAACCGTGTTCGAAGTTGGGAACGGCGTAGATGGCATGTTGGAACATCCCGGTGGAGTCGGTGAGACGTTCCAGGTGGTCGAGTCGAATCTCGGGGAGTTGGCCGGGCAGTTTGTCCATGGGACGGGTGGCGAAGGCCACCCGGCGCGAGCGCGAGCGCTCCTGGCGAGCTGCCTGGAAAGAGCGGGCGTAGAGCTGAGCGCTGCGACTCCAGACCATCTCGCGTCCCAACTCGTAGGCCTGGCGCGCCATGGCCTGGCGCCGCACGGGGTCGCCCAGCAAATCGTCCACTGCCCGGGCGATGCTGTCCGAGTCTCCGAAAGGCACCAGAATGCCGCGTCCCTCCTCGAGCAGTTCCTTGGCGTGCCAGTAAGGCGTGGAAATGACCGGTTTGCCACAGCCGAAGGCATAAGCCAGGGTACCCGAGACGGCCTGAGCCTCATTTAAGTAAGGCGTGATATAGATATCGGCGGCCGCGATGAACTCGGTCAATTCGTTGAGTTCCACAAATCGGTCGTAAAAGATGACGTGGGCCTGCACTCCCAATTCTTCGGCCAAAAGCTCCAGACTGAGGCGGTAGGCTTCCCCCTGCTCACGCACCAGAGTGGGGTGGGTGGCGCCCAGCACCACGTAGACCACCTCGGGAAACTTTTCTACCACCTGGGGTAGGGCGCGCAGCACGTTCTCGATGCCTTTGCCCGGGGAAAGCAAGCCGAAAGTCAGCAGCACCTGCTTGCCCTCCAGGCCAAAAGGTTCTTTGCACTGGTCGGGGTCGAGCCAGTCGGTGTCAGGAATGCCGTGGGCAATCAAATCGACTTTCTCGGGGGGGGCCGCGTAGCGTTCGATCAGGAGCTGGCGGGTATAGCGAGTCATCACCACCAGTCGGCTGGAGAGCCGAATCAACTCCTGCATGACCTGCTCTTGTTGGCGGTCGGGGTTGCGCAGCACGGTGTGCAAAGTGGTCACAATGGGGGCCCGCGCATCTTTGAGAAGGGCCAGGATGTTGCGTCCGGCCGGGCCGCCAAAAACGCCGAACTCGTGCTGCAGGCAGATGAGGTCGACAGCTTCGATGTTGAGAAAGTCGGCGGCCCGCTGATAGGCCGCCACGTCCGTCAGGTAAACTTCGAAGCGAACCTCGGGGCGGTAGTTGTAACCGGCCACGATGTCGTTCACGGCTACCACCAGGCATTCTCCCTCGCCAAATTGCTTGGTGACGGCTTGATGCAGGTCTGAGGTGAAGGTGGCGATACCGCATTTGCGCGGAAGATAGCTTCCGATCAGCGCTATTTTGCCTGTTTGGCCTAAAGGTACGATAATGGGTGCATTATAAGAGTTGAGCGCGGGCCTTACCAAGTAACGCAGTACCTTCCTGAATCTCCGGAACTGTGGGATAGGCGAACCCCAGGCGCAGGAACTGCGAGGGTTGGCCGTCCAGGCGGTAGGAGCTGCCTGGACGCACCTCTACCCCATCTTTAAGTGCCAGATCAGCCAATTTTTGACTATCCACTCCCGTATCCAGCCAGAAGCACATGCCGCCTTGGGGCATGCGGACCGCCGGCTGCGGGTTCCAGGCCGACAGCGCCAGGCCCATGGCTCGGCGGCGCGTTTCGTAGTGGCGGCGCATGCGCCGCAGATGGCGCTCGAAGCCCCCTTCGGCCATCCAGCCGGCCAGCGCTTCCTGGGCCAGGTTGTCGTTTTGGCGCGAAACCACCGTCTTCATGCGGGCCACGCGCCGGGCCAGTGGAGTGGGTGCGATGACGAATCCGAGACGGGCCGAGGGATGCAGCACCTTGGAGAAGGTCGAGCAATAGGCCACCAGTCCATGCTGATCTTGAACCTTGAGGGGCGGTTGGGTGGTCCCCTGATAGTGGAATTCGAAGTCGTAGTCGTCTTCCAAGATGGGCACCTGATATTGCTGAGCCAGTTGCAATACTTGCTGGCGGCGCGTGGGCGTAAGCGTGACGGTGGTTGGATACTGATGCAGCGGCGTCAGATAGAGCAGGCGTACCCGCCGGTCCTGCAACACCCGCTCCAGCGATTCCGGCAAAATGCCCTGATCGTCGATTTGGACTGGGGCCAGTTCGGCCCCGCAGCAGCGAAAGGCCTCCCAGGTTTTGGAAAAGCCCTGCTCCTCCACCGCCACTACCGCCCCCTGGGTCAGCCAGCAGCGGGCCACCAGGTAAATGGCCTCCTGGCAGCCGTGGGTGACCACCAGTTCCTCGGGGGAGAATTTCAGGCCCCGGGCGCGCCGCAGATAATGGCCCAATTGTTCGCAGAAATAGGGACGCCCGGCCGGATCGCTGTAGCCCAGTAGATCGTCGGCGGCGCAGCGCCGTAAGGCCTGACGCACTTGAGCGTAGTATTCCTCGTGGGGAAAGATGCGCAGATCAGGCTGACCGCTGGGGAAGCGGTAGCGGGCTGACATGCGTGGCGTTTCTGGCTGGGCCGGTAGATCTTCGGCAAAGTCCCAGCCGAATTGCTCTTCGGCGGGTGCGGGCGGCTGAGCGTCCACCCAATCGGTGGCCACCCGATAGCCCTGGCCCGGGTGACTTTCCAGCCAGCCCTCGGCCACCAGTTCCTCATAAGCCGCCATGACGGTGTGGCGGTGAACCCCCCACTGCTCGGCCAATTGGCGTGTGGACGGCAGCATA
>Ga0075012_10005230_pt1 | contig 11936 bp, 10 predicted proteins | sample All_14_2_FD_71474 | JGI IMG/M metagenome (GOLD analysis project Ga0075012, IMG submission 71474) | Freshwater microbial communities in response to fracking from Pennsylvania, USA - Allegheny Zone_MetaG_DW_15 | ecosystem: Environmental > Aquatic > Deep subsurface > Groundwater > Drilled...
GCCCTAAGTTCCTGATTTAGCAGGAATAAGCCGTATAAAATTCCAACATGCGTTTGCGAGAATTATTCCCCACGCGCTGCATGATACGGATTGAGCTTGGAATAGATCCGCGAATCCAAAAACGTACCGTTGAAATAAAAATTCTCTCTGAAGTAAGCTTCCTGTACAAAACCGTGTTTTTCCAGGATCCCTCCAGAGGCCTCATTCTCCGGGTCTGTATTGGCTTCAATGCTGTGAAAATCAAGCACTTTGAAGCAATATTCGAGGACAGCAGCCAAGGCTTCGCCCATGATGCCTTTTCGCCAATAATCATACTGCAGGGTGTAGCCGATCTCTGTGCGATGGTTGACCTTATCCATTTTCCAAAAACCGATGGTGCCAATCTGCCATTCTGGATGCTCGCGCAGGCAAATAGCCCAGTTAACCGATTCATTTCGTTGATAGCCCTGCTGGTAGGTTTCGATCAACTGCTGCGCCTCGCTCAGGTCTTTTTGCGGTGCGCGACCAATATATTGCATAACCCGCTCGTCGGAGCGCATTTTGAAAATAGCTGCCGCATCCTCCGGGGTGATTTCGCGCAGCAACAGGCGCGGGGTTTGGAGGGTAGGGAAGTGGGTGAATTTTACCTCGAGCATGGTTTAGATTTACATATTCCTCCGATATTACCCGCCTACCTCATACAGGGCATTCGTGATTTGTCCCAGGGAACAGACTAAAGGATCGGATTTACAACGTTCAAACCAGGTATTTTCAAAAAGTCTGACGTATTTCTCGTGTAAAGTTGGAGCCCATGGACGAGTGCTGAAGCAGCTACGATGCTGTCACCGAGTTTCATTTTATGGGTGCGTCTTATTCGAATGGCTTTGTCAATGATAGGAAAGTCAATTACAAGCATTTGAACTTCTAAAAACATTTCAGTAAAATAAACCTCCTCACTTTTACTCAATCCGTGAAACCCAAGCACTTCGAGTCGAGTGATCTCAGAAACAAAGGTGTCTTGTTCCAGAATCAAGGGTCGAAGATAGCGGAAAGCGTCCCCCAGCGAATAGATCAAAATGTTGGAATCAAGTATTTTCATCTGATTTCATCCAAGGGCAAAGGCCGATCCTCCCTTTCTTTTATTTGCCATTCCAATGCATCCCCAAATGAGGAAGCGTGTGCTGCCTTGAAATTGAGGATGCGTGTTCGTCGTACTTTGTGCTCATCCTCCTCGCTTTTGGAGGGTTTAGAGGTGATTTTTTGCTTGAACGGTATATTCAAACGCCGAACCAGACTGAGAATCAGTTCAGCATCCTGCGGGTTAGAAATTTCCAATTGAAGTGTCATGATCAGCACCTTTTTACAAAGATAAGCGATTTACATATTCCTCCGATACTGTCCGCCTACCTCATACAATGCATTCGTGATTTGTCCCAGGGAACAAACCTTAACGGCCTCCATAAGTTCCCCGAAGATATTGCCGTTGTCGACTGCTACCTTCTGGAGCCTGCGGAGTGCTGCGCCAGCTTGCAAGGCGTTGACCTCGTGCAGGCTCTTCAGGGTCTGGATCTGGGCTTCTTTTTCCCACTCTTCTGCCCGGATGACCTCGCGGGGCAGAATCGTGGGTGAGCCGTCTTTGGATAAGAAGGTGTTGACCCCGATCAGCGGCAATTCGCCGGTGTGTTTCAGGGTTTCATAATACAAACTTTCTTCCTGGATTTTGCCCCGCTGGTACATGGTTTCCATGGCACCCAATACGCCGCCGCGTTCTGTGATGCGGTCAAACTCCATCAAAACGGCTTCTTCTACCAGATCGGTCAATTCTTCAATGATGAACGCACCCTGAAGCGGGTTTTCGTTCTTTGCCAGACCGAGTTCTTTGTTGATAATCAGCTGAATCGCCATGGCCCGACGAACGGACTCTTCGGTTGGGGTGGTAATAGCTTCGTCGTAGGCGTTGGTATGCAAGGAATTACAGTTGTCGTAAATGGCATACAGCGCCTGCAGGGTCGTACGGATGTCGTTGAAGGCGATTTCCTGTGCGTGCAGACTCCGACCAGAGGTCTGGATATGGTATTTCAACATCTGGCTGCGCTCGTTTGCGCCATAGAGCTGCTTCATGGCCTTTGCCCAGATGCGCCGTGCTACCCGACCGATCACGGCATATTCCGGGTCTATTCCATTCGAGAAGAAGAACGAAAGGTTAGGCGCAAAATCGTCCACATTCATGCCCCTCGAGCGGTAATATTCTACAAATGTGAAGCCATTGCTCAGGGTAAAGGCCAGTTGCGAGATCGGATTTGCACCCGCTTCGGCAATGTGATACCCTGAAATGGAGACAGAATAGAAGTTTCTGACCTTGTGCTGGATAAAGTAATCCTGCACATCACCCATGACCCGGAGGGAGAATTCAGTGCTGAAAATACAGGTGTTCTGTGCCTGATCTTCTTTCAAAATATCCGCCTGAACCGTACCGCGAACCGAAGACAGTGCTTTGGCTTTCAGAGGCCCGTACACTTCCGGCGCTAAAACTTCCGCACCGGTTATTCCCAGCAACATCAGCCCCAGTCCGTTATTCCCTTCCGGCAGATCGCCGTGATATTTCGGGCGTTTTTGACCGCGAGCTTCATATTTTTCTTGTAATTTCTGTTCTACCAGCGCCTCCAGGCCGTTTTCGCGGATATATTTTTCGCACTGCTGATCAATGGCAGCATTCATGAAAAATGCGGCAATGGTAGCAGCAGGACCATTGATGGTCATCGAAACGGAGGTCTTCGGATCACAAAGGTCGAAGCCGGAATAAAGTTTTTTGGCATCGTCCAGGCAGCAGACCGAAACCCCGGAGTTGCCTACTTTGCCATAAATATCCGGACGATAATCCGGGTCTTCCCCGTACAGGGTCACCGAGTCAAATGCGGTACTCAGGCGTGCAGCAGGCAATCCCGCCGACACGTAGTGAAAACGACGGTTGGTCCGCTCTGGTCCGCCCTCTCCGGCAAACATCCGGGTAGGATCCTCGCCTTCGCGTTTGAATGGGAAAACACCTGCCGTGTATGGGAATTCACCCGGTACATTTTCCTGCAGGGACCAACGCAGGATCTCTCCCCAGTCGGCCCATTTCGGCAGACAAACTTTGGGGATCTTCAGGTGGCTGAGACTCTCAGAATGGGTCTCGACCTTGATCTCCTTGCCACGAACCAGGTAGATGTATTCATCTGCCGTGTAACGTTTTTTCTTTTCCTCCCATCCTTCAAGCAGGCGCAGGCATTCGCCGTCCAGGTCTTTCCGCAGATCTGCAATCAGGGTAGAAAGATGATGAATGATCACCTCGTCTTTTCCGGGTTTCAGGGAGTCCAGGGTGGTCTGATACCCAAACAAGCGTCGGGCAATGGCCACCTGTTTTTCCACCCATTGATCGTATTTGCGATTATTTTCGCTGATTTCGCTCAAATAGCGCACCCTCGCTGGTGGAATGATGTAGATTTTTTCAGAGTTGCCCGGCACCAGTGCGCGTCCCGACTGTAGTTCGGGGTTGCACTTTTCGGCCAGCAGGTCCATAATGCGCCGATAAAGTTGATTTACACCGGGATCATTGAACTGCGAAGCTATGCAACCGAACACAGGCATATCATCTACTGCGGTATCCCAGGCATTGTGGTTGCGCTGTACTTGTTTGCGTACGTCGCGCAGCGCATCGAGTGCCCCGCGTTTGTCGAATTTATTGATGGCGATCACGTCCGCAAAGTCGAGCATGTCGATCTTTTCCAGCTGGGTGGCGGCGCCAAATTCGGGGGTCATGATATAAAGCGAAACATCCGAGTGGTCAATGATCTCAGTGTCGCTTTGCCCAATTCCTGAAGTCTCCAGAATAATGAGGTCAAACTGGGCAGCCTTCAGGATATCGACCGCCGATTTTACGTATTTAGAAAGGGCCAGGTTGCTCTGGCGCGTGGCCAGGGAGCGCATATACACCCGAGGGGAATTGATGGCGTTCATCCGGATCCGGTCGCCAAGCAGTGCACCCCCGGTTTTTCTTTTGGAAGGATCTACCGATACAATGGCAAGCGTCTTGTCCTCAAAATCAAGCAGGAAGCGGCGTACCAGTTCGTCCACCATGCTTGATTTGCCTGCGCCGCCGGTCCCGGTGATGCCGAGGATCGGAGCCGGCTTATTCAGGGATTGTAGTTTGGGACTGATCTCTTTTTCGAAGAGTTCTGGACTGTTTTCTGCAATGGAAATGAGGCGTGCCACATCTTTAAAATCTGGCTGTACCCCGGAACGCTGTTCCGGGGCTGCACTTTGTTGTACCCCGGAACGCTGTTCCGGGACGTCAGCCGGAACGGCGTTCCGGGGTACGTCAACCGGAACAGCGTTCCGGGGTACAAACCAATCCATTTCCTCCTGGACTGAAAACCCGATCGGAAAATCACATTGCTGCAGCACATCGTTGATCATGCCCTGCAAGCCCATTGCACGACCATCGTCGGGGTGATAGATGCGGGAAATGCCGTAATCGTGCAGTTCCTGAATTTCGGAAGGCAGAATGGTGCCGCCACCGCCGCCAAATATTTTGATATGGCCTGCTCCACGTTCTTTGAGCAGGTCGTGCATGTATTTAAAGTATTCATTGTGGCCACCCTGATAGCTCGTGATAGCGATTCCTTGCACATCCTCCTGAATGGCACAATCCACGATCTCCTGGACAGACCGGTTATGGCCTAGGTGGATGATCTCTGCGCCGCTGCTTTGCATTATGCGGCGCATAATATTGATGGCTGCGTCATGGCCATCAAACAGGGAGGCGGCAGTGACGAGGCGGATCTTGTGTTGGGGCTGGTAAGGAGCAGGCTGTGTCATAACGTGGTGAGCTCGATTTTTTCGGCGCAAAATTACACAATTAGCGCTTGTTGGGGAGGTAGATTTTGGGCGACCTACGGCAAATATTATTTCCCACGGAGTAGAAATTTTCGCTGGATCACCCGTATAACCCCGAAAAATTCACCATGTTTAAAAGAATATTTGTTTGGGTTCCTCAGCCTGCTAATTCCCGGGCCAGCCCTTTCCCTAAATTCATTGCTCGAAGGATTCTACCACTTGATTGGAGGCCGATTTTCTAACGCTTTAGCAGTTCAAGTACCTGCACGATACTTCCTTCCGCATTTTCCAGGATCAGGTAATAGACGCCGGCGGGAAGGTTCTGTACTACATATTGATTTGTGGGATTCGCCGGAATTCGTCGAAGCATTTTTCCCGAAGCATCACACAGGGCCATTTGATGCACAGATTCGGCATGTTGGAGGCTGAAGTACTGCTGGACAGGGTTCGGGAATAGGTTGACCCCGGCTGTTCCAATTTCAGTGGTAGCGAGTGGCACACAGGTTCGCAGGTAATAAAAGGCCTCCAGGGAATCAGGAACCGAGCCCAGCTTTTTGAGTTTCATGTGCGCGATGGCGCAACAGCCCAGCTCCTCCGTATCCCAAAGGGTGATATTCAGCGGGCCTTCCTCGCCTGGAGCCAGGGAAAAGCTTTTTTGGCTGACGGTGTAGAACCAATGCAAATAGGGGTCAGTAACTGCTGTAAAACAACTTGAATCCTGGTCGAGACGGAGGATGGTGCGTGTCCATTGAAAGGTTTCCGTGGTGGCCCCCAGGTTTTTAACCGTGGCGAGTCCATCCACCTGAACAGGAGATTGTTCCGTCCCATACACCGGATTCGGTGTTAGGGAAAAAGATGGCTGTGCTTGTCCCTGAAGGATGGATAGCCAGCAGGCGGCAAGGAACGGAAGATTGTTTTTCATGTGGATAATTTAAACAGATTTGATTTGCAAAGGTGGTTTTTTGCAGGATCCAAACCTTTTTTTCTTCGGGGTAAATTTGTCGGGATACTGCAAAAACAAAAATGCCACCCCGGTGTGGAGTGGCATTTTTATCTTGATAGCAAGACTGGAATTAGTTGTCAGCAGCCTTCACTACTTTGCGTACTTCGGTGCCTTCGCTGCTTTGGCATTGTACCAGATAAACGCCGGGCGAGAGATTGGGGAGTTCCAGGCGATAAAAACCGGTAGAAAGATTCCTTCGAGGGAGCAAAACGGCAACCAGCCGACCCAGTTCGTCGGTCATCTCGACCGAAAGCGAGGTGGGCTTAACAAGTTCGATGTCTAGGGTGCCTTTGCTGTAATAGGGGTTAGGGTAAATTTTAAGGTCAAATACGTTTGCTTTGCCAAGTCCTTTGCCGGCATAAAGCACTACTTCACTTCTTTTAACCCGTGGTTTGGCCGCCCAGCGCAACACATTAGAAAGGATACGCGACGATTGTGGTTCGTCAAAATAATATTCGAGACCCAGGTAAACCACTTTCCCGGCGCCGATCTGCTTGAAACCCATGAATGGATAGCCTCGAACATCGGCGAGGGTTACAAAATTTGGATCGGAAATGTCGAGTGGATATTGGTAAACTTCGGTGGAAAATTCAGTGCCAACTCCTTGAAATACAGGATGTTCCGGAATTAACTGTCCGATCTTTTGTTCTTTACAATAGTAGCCGTAATCGAGTTCAAACAAACCCAGTTGTTGTAAGGCGCCAAATTCATGCGTTCCGGTCAAAACTACGGTGCCACCCAGACGAATATATTGATTCAACACTTTGCCATACGCCCGGATCAACTCAGGCGAACCCCCGGAAGGGTAAGCTACTACCACCGCATCCTGTCCGGAAAGTGCAGTTGAAAGATCCTCCGAAGAGCCATCCCAGAATTCCGTGAATGCACTGGAGGGCATTCGGCGTTGAATCACCCGCTGGACTTTATTCGCATAGGCACTGTCGTAGGCGAAATAGTTCAGCATCATCACCCGCAAACCACTAAGGCTATCCGCTTCAGCTGCAAAAAACTCAGTAGCCGAAGCGGGTGCACTGCGCTCTTCTTCCAGGAAAATATGGGCAATCGTTGAATTGAACGGGAAGGGACGGTCGTAGGAGAATGGGTCCGACCGAAACGCAGCGAGGCCAAGGATGCCTGCCAGAAGGGCAATAAGCGATAACTTGCGAAACATCGGGAGTGTATATTTGAACCAGTAACAGATGAATTTTTGAGTCTAAACGCTTTCTTTTGAAAGTTCGTGTGACGGGGAGGGCAAAAGTACGGGCAAAATGGGAATAATACTTTGGATGTAGGGGTAAAAAACTTGTGGTCTGAAGTTAAAGCCTGTCCCTAAGTGCCAGATTCAACTGTTTATAGTCAATTTTGCCCAGATTCTTTTTCAGGTGGTCCACAATTACCAGGGCCCGGTGCAGCCGTAGCTCCGTGGATTTTGGCTGGCCTGCTATATATAATAAGGTGCGGATCTTTCCGGGACTCAGGGCGTGGAACTGTTCATTGCCGGCTTCATCTTGTGCCAGCAACTCGGCAAGTTCTTCAGGCATGGGAAGCCCGTATTCACTTTCGTCTTTCCGAAGTCCGACCCGGATGCTGGAGCCGATCTTCAGGCCCAGTTTGGACTGCGTTTTTTTATTGACGGTGATCAGGTAGGTGCCATCGCCGCGCGGGAGCAGGGCGCATTGATATTCTATTTGTTCATTGATGCTGCAAACAACCCTTTTATCTTCCGTGGTAGCAATCAGGGTTTGGGCAATGATCAGCGGCACTGGAAAATGGCAACCCCAGAGTTTGTTGGTGGATTCTTCCAGTACTGCATTGAATTGATACGCTGCATCCATGGTGCAAAGAAAAGAGGTTTGGAGCGGAAAGATTGGTTTGAGTTGGATCGAATCCACTCAAATCAACCAAACACGCTCCAAACCATCTCAATTTTCATTAGACTTGTTGCGACGGGGTACTGTTTGCGCGTCGCAACAAGTCTATTTATTCCTCGTAACCAGAAGGCTTGCTCTCACTTTTCTTTTTGTGGTAACGACCCCAGGAGAAACCGAATTTCAGGGATGCCTGACCGAACCAGCCGCTCAGGGCTTCATCGCTTAAAGTTGGGATGCTGCTGTCGCTTACGAAACGGTAGCCGCCATCGAGCCCAATGTGGAACCAACGAAATACATTGATCTCAACACCGGCAGTGGGTTGAACCACAAAAATGCGGTCTTTAACATCGCCCAGTTCTACCCGGCCCCGACCAAAATCAACCCCGACCTGCGGGTGAATGGATTTGTAGTTTTTAAAACCGTAGTTCAGGACCATCGGATTCCAGCGCATGTCGAATTGCTGGTTTTCAATGTTGTCCCATTTAAATTCGTCCATCAGGTTGTAATGTCCCCATCCTACCAGGAGTGCTTTGCCAAATTCGAACCCGAAGAAGCCGCCGGCAACGTAGCTGGTTTTTCCGCCATTCCCGAATTGGGTAAGTTGATGTTTGGAGCCGCCCCAGATCCCGGAGAAGCCCAGGCCACGGCTTCCAACAAGGGTTTCTTCTTTTTGGGCAAAAAGACTGTTCATAGAGGTTAAAAGGGCCAATGCGAAAAAGACAGATTTGGTGTGTTTCATAATTTTGTTGATTCGTTTACTGACTGATTCTTTGATTAGTTGCCAATTGGAATGCAGGGTTGTTTGCTATTCTACTCCGAAGACGATCAAAGAGACAGCAATGTTACAGGCCACGTTGCAGCACCCCAACAATTCAGGATCGCTTTCACCTTTTACTAACGGGTTTTAACCCCTTTTAACCAAAAAAATAAGCATTTGGAGGCTAGAGTTTGTCTGAAAAATGCTCGCCGGGCTGAAAACGCATCTTTTGGAACCTGTGCTACGCGTCTTTTTCAGGCAATAGAACACCGCTATTCCCCAAAAAAGATACACTCACCCAGAACCCAAAAACTGCATTTTCATCTCCAGCAGCATTTTTCAGACAAACTCAAGGGTTCAATTCCAGGCAGGTAAAAGATTTTAAACTGAAGGCGCTTCAGCCGAAAATTTATCCCTGGCAGAACTTAGTTTATTGTTTTTTTGAAAGAAGTTTGGTTTATCCATAAATATCAGCGTACCTTTGCGGCCACTAAATCGCGGAGTGGAGCAGTTGGTAGCTCGTCGGGCTCATAACCCGAAGGTCGTAGGTTCAAGTCCTGCCTCCGCCACACAGAAAGAGCCTCAATAAAATGAGGCTCTTTTTTTCTTTGAATAAGGCGGTTCCAGGTTCAAGTCCTTTCTCCGTCATTAAAAGCCCTCGACTTTTAAAGTCGAGGGCTTTTCTTTTTACTACCATGAACTGGCTTTCTATTCATTTCTATCCGCTCGAAAATCAGGATGTTTTCCTGGTACGTGGCCTGTGGCCATTTCTACAGCAAAACCTTTGGGCCAACCGCGGTACCCGGGCATTTTTCATTCGGTATCAGGATGAACGGGGGCCGCATCTTCGCATTCGGATGCGCGGGGAGGAAACCTGGCTCAGGGAAACCCTGCTTCCGGCTTTTACAGGCTGGATGGAAGGTCGCGGCGAATGGGTCGAAGTGCCTTATCAACCGGAAACCGAACGTTTTGGGGGAGAAACGGCCCTTGGATGGGCCGAGGAAACTTTCCACCTGAGCACCCGGGTGGTCCTGGAAAGACTGATCCGCGAACAACATACCTATGGCGACTCGATGTTTGATGCACTCCGCATGCACACCATCGCAGCCCATGCGGCAGGGATGAATCAGGAAAAAGCAGCCCGGTATTTTGGGCAACTGACCGAACAGTGGCTGCCGCTTTTTTTTGCCACCGAGGGGGCGCCCGACGAATTGTTTCTTTCCGGAATAAAAGCCGGGTTCGAAAAGAATTTTGAGCCACAAGAGCACGATCTTCGTGGCACCCTGACCGAATTGTGGAAAGCCCTGGACAAAGAAAGTTTTGACAAAAAACAACCTGAATGGGCACGCTGGGCGCAGGGCAGCCAAATAATATTCAAAGAATTGGGGGAGCATCTGGACCGGGCCCTTCCAAGCCTGATCCATCTGACCAATAACCGGCTGGGCCTGAACAATCAGGATGAAGTGTACCTGAATTTTATCTTATCAAAATCACTTGCTTAATATGGCATTTTTAGTGCTCTATGTCCCCTGCCCGGATGAGGCCACAGCCCTGCATATTTCTGAAACCCTTGTCTCAGAGCACTTTGCTGCCTGTGCCAACGTATTCCCCATCCAAAGTATTTATTGGTGGGATAGTATGGTGAAAAAGGACGGGGAGTGGGTTGCAATTCTGAAATCCCGCCTGTCGCTGGGAGGGCTGCTCGAGCAAAAAATCCTGTCCCTGCATCCATACGAAGTTCCCTGTATCATGCGGTTTGAATCGCAGGCCAACGAGGCCTACGAGCGATGGATCGAAGAAAGTACCTCCGCTGCAGGCTAGGTCCAATGCTGCAAAGCAGTAGCAGTGTGTTCATTATCAAAAACTTGTGCACAAAGGAGAAGTCCGGGTACTGTCAAAATTTTGTTTGGCAGGAAAAATCTGCTCGAATATGCTTTTTTTTCTGAAGGAATTGTACTTTTGCGGTCCTTTTTGAAAGGTGCATCCTTATACCGGTGGCCGGATGCAGTAAAACTTACGCCGGATACCAAATTACATTTCGCAACTATGGCAAATATCGGTCGTATCAAACAAATTATCGGCGCAGTCGTGGACGTTGACTTCAGCGGCCCAAACAGCAAACTGCCCGAAATCCTCAGCGCGCTTGAAATTACCCGCGCTGACGGCACCAAACTCGTACTCGAAGTGCAGCGTCACCTCGGAGAAGATGGGGTGCGTACCATCGCAATGGACTCTACGGACGGTCTCATGCGCGGTATTGAGTGCGTGGACACAGGTTCACCCATTGCCATGCCAGTGGGCGAAGAAGTTCGCGGTCGTCTTTTCAACGTGGTAGGCGAGGCCATTGACGGCATCGGTCACGTAGAAAAAGGTAAAGACGCCTATGTTATTCACCGCAAACCACCCGCTTACGAAGATCTTTCGACCGAGCGCGAAATCCTTTATACCGGGATCAAGGTTATTGACCTGATCGAGCCTTATGCAAAAGGTGGTAAAATTGGTCTTTTCGGAGGTGCCGGTGTAGGTAAGACCGTATTGATCATGGAGCTTATCAACAACATCGCCAAGGCTTACGACGGTATGTCGGTGTTCGCAGGTGTGGGTGAGCGTACCCGTGAGGGCAACGACCTGCTCCGTGAAATGATCGAATCAAACGTAATTAAATACGGAGAAGAGTTCAAGCACTCTATGGAAAAAGGCGGCTGGGACCTTTCCAAAGTGGACAAAAAAGAACTCGCCAAATCACAGGCTACCCTCGTGTTCGGTCAAATGAACGAACCACCAGGCGCTCGTGCACGGGTAGCACTTTCCGGTCTTACCATGGCGGAATACTTCCGTGATGGCGATCTGAAAGACCCATCCGGCGGCCGTGATATCCTTTTCTTCGTAGACAATATCTTCCGTTTCACTCAGGCAGGTTCTGAGGTGTCGGCTCTTCTGGGTCGTATGCCATCTGCAGTAGGTTACCAGCCAACGCTGGCCACTGAAATGGGTGTCATGCAGGAGCGCATCACTTCTACCAAGCGTGGTTCTATCACTTCCGTTCAAGCGGTATATGTGCCTGCGGATGACTTGACTGACCCTGCTCCGGCTACTACCTTCGCTCACTTGGACGCAACCACGGTATTGAGCCGTAAAATTGCCTCCCTGGGTATCTACCCTGCGGTAGATCCACTCGACTCCACCAGCCGTATCCTGGATCCAAAGATCATCGGCGACGAGCACTACCGTTGTGCACAACGCGTGAAAGCGATCCTTCAGCGCTACAACGAATTGCAGGATATCATCGCAATTCTGGGTATGGAAGAACTTTCTGATGAGGACAAACTCGTGGTAGGTCGCGCACGTCGTGTGCAGCGTTTCCTGTCTCAGCCATTCCACGTTGCAGAGCAGTTCACCGGTCTCAAAGGTGTGTTGGTTCCAATCGACGAAACCATCCGCGGTTTTAATA
>Ga0075012_10005232_pt1 | contig 11935 bp, 10 predicted proteins | sample All_14_2_FD_71474 | JGI IMG/M metagenome (GOLD analysis project Ga0075012, IMG submission 71474) | Freshwater microbial communities in response to fracking from Pennsylvania, USA - Allegheny Zone_MetaG_DW_15 | ecosystem: Environmental > Aquatic > Deep subsurface > Groundwater > Drilled...
GTCCTTATGTGGACGCCGCCCTCTTCTATGAAATCGGATCGGAAGGGGTCGTCAAGAACGTCCGTATCCTCTCCGCTGAAATCCAGACCAAGGGCCTGAACGCCAAAGCCGCCATCCTCTGCCTATCCAACAAAGGACGGATTGAAAATTGCCAAGTCACCGGGAAGGTCGAGACCGAAGGAACTCCGGCCGCCGGCCTCTGCCTCGACAACCGGGAAACCGGCCAGATTCTCAGCTCCTTTGTCGGAGGCGACAGAAAAACCACCGTTTCGGGCCAGGAGGCGGCTGGCCTCTGTCATCTCAACAATGGCACCATCGAGCAGTGCGAAGCAGATGCGGAACTCACCGGACACCGTTCCGGAGGGATCGTCGCGCACAACGCAGGCACGGTGCGGAACTGCTTCGCCGCCGGGACTATCCCAAAAACAACCTCTCCGGGCGGACTGTGCGGGGTCAACGAGGGCGCAATCGAATTCTGCTTCTCCCGAACCCGGCTCGAGCCGGCGGACACCCAGCCGAGCCAGCCCGGCGGACTCGTCGGAAAACAACTGGCGGGCGGTAGCGTTATCTCGTCCTATTGGGACAAGGAGGCTTCGGGAGCCATCCAAAGCCAGGGCGGCGATGGAGTCTCCACCGCCCAGAGCAAGGAGGAGGCCACATTCGCAGGGTGGGATTTCCAAACGGTCTGGGAGATTGGAACAAACGGCCCACAACTGCGTCGCGTGGCCTCAAAGTTCTACTAATAGAACTCATTAGCCGGCCGGGAAGCGCCCCGACCGCCTAACGCCTTCGCAATGTCTGCCGCACGAACCCACGCGCTGCTCACGCTCGCATCTCTTCTGCAGCGCAGGTTGAACAAGGCAAACCAGAAGACTTCCTTGCTTTACTCTCGCGCCCACTCATCCCGACGTTCTTCGCCAGTATCAAGGCAAGGTCCGCTTCACGGTTTCAGGTTACGACAACGTGCAGGCCGAACTTTATGAGATTCCAGTCGTTCGGGAATACTACCGCACTGTTCACCACTATTGGCCGTGCTGGCCCTTTTTTGCCGAACAGGAAAGCCACTGCCTCGCCATGGTCGCCGCCTGCATTGTGCCGAGCATCGGCGCCATGAGCTTTCAGCGCAATGCAGCCATGACGCTGCGCCTCCGCAGGGACGAGATGCTGAAATTCTTCGGAGACTGCATTCTGCCAAGTTTCTTCCTTCACGCCTCAATTGGCGAAGACGAACACCAGCGTGTCCGTCAGTTGCTTGCCGTTGCTGAATACCTGAGGGTTTCGGAGCCATGAATTTTCTTATCCAATCCGTCGTTGCTATCTGGTTGCTGGCAGTCCTCCTGGAGGTCGGCATCGCCGTCGGCCGGCTCGCGCTGGCCGCAGTGTGCGGATTGCTCGGCTTCGCTCTTACGCTGCTTGCCTACTGTCTCGACGGTTTCACCCGGCTCTGGAAAGCCGCCTTCGACTGACCACTCCCTTCAGTGACCATGCTTGACCAAAGTGAGCTTCTCGATCTCGCCACGAAATTCTCGCGGGAAAACCTGCGCGAATTTGGCGAGGTGCCGGCAACGCTGATCGCTGACACTCCTGACGGCATCGTAATCCCATAATCGGCAACTTCCGGCGCACCGATTGCCTGCGCCTTGGTCGGTCGGAATGAAGAGGATTCTTAGTGTCAGAGTTGGTGCGGGACCCGAGGGCGTTGGTTCGGAGGAAATGCGTGGGCAGCGCCACGTATTATAGCACCCTTCCAGATCATTACCTAGTTGCTCTTCGTAGGATGAAAGACGGGACAAGTAAAAGGGGATTCCTTGCAAATCGAACATTTATGTTTGAGTTTGCCTTCACGGAAGAACGTCGTAAGGATTCCCTGGCATCCCGGACAGGTATGATCATACGTGGTCACGGGATGAGGCCGGGCAAGCGCCCCTCCTCCCCACCGATTGCCTGGAAAGCCTCGATAATTTGGCGTATAGGACATTGAGGTTACTGCGACCATTTTGCATTGTGGACAGACAATGGCTTCCTGGACATTAGCTGTGCGATCGGTTGTGGCGCAGCCCGTAATTAAGGCAAATGCGATTGCGGCGACTATTCCCCATGCAACCCATCGGGCTATGGCACGGAAGTTTGTGGGTTGATCGTTGATGTTCGGATTCATGTATGAAACGTTTCCGCTGAGGTGGAGCTATTCAGGATGCTTAGACGTAAAGTATGCGGATTTGGATGCTCTTTTCTCGGCAACAACAGCGTTAAAGCTCCTTCCGAATCTCACCGCATGTCAGCATGCTTTTGCCGTAATAAGGATTGGTGATTTTCTTGTCGGTTTGCAGCCACGAGGCATTCGCCATCGGGCAGAATGCCTCGTAGTAGTGGCCGGATTTCTCGTTTCGGTCGGAGAGTGCCGCTATGAGTGTGGCACTCAACGGCTTGAAGGCCGAACGGGCGGTTTTGATATCATTGGCTTTGGCCAATGCCTCCGCCTGGAGGACGGCGGCCTCGGGAACCGCTCCTTTCGCATCCTTGGCAGCGGTAGCGAGCGCGGCGGCAGCTTCGGGGACGCCCTTCAAGGAGTCGGCAGCGAGAGCGGCTTGGATTTTGAAGTATTGGTCGAGACTGGCCTGAAGCGGCGTGGCGTTATGGTCGTCGTGAGCCTGGACGGTTGTGAAAGTAATGCTTGCGAGGGCAAGCGCTAATAGGACGGCGAGTTTTTTCATATTTGTGGATTGTGTTAGGGTTGAATTTCCAGGGTGAAGGGTGCGAACTTGTCCTGACCGTTGATTTGGACTTGGGCGTAGAGGCGCATCAGACCGGGTTTGGCGGGTAGGAGGTGAAAATTCAATTCACCCACTCCGCGGTCAGTTGGCTTGGTGGGTTCAGTTCCCATCGGGTGGATATGCGCGATGGTTTCGAGGTCTTCGCCAAACCCGACAATGTGGGAATAAGCACCCATGACTGGTTCAAGTTGTGTGAAAACCTTGCCGTCCGGCGTGGTGATGCGGAGTTTTCCTAAGATGGCTTCTCCTGCCTTGATGGTCGGTTTCTCGAAGGTGACTTCGTATTTCAAGCCATCCACTTCAACGGATGTGCTCGGCGTGCGATTCGTGATCGGCTCGCTTTTCGTCGAGGCTGCGATGTCGGCGATGGCGTATTCTTGGGCATTGGTCGCCACAGGAACCAAGTCCGCCCACATGCGATAGGGACCGGGTTTGGACGGAGTGAAGGTGAACTGATATTCTCCCGGCTTCGCGGTTTCCGTCGGATGCTCGTGATGGTAGTCGCCGAGGCTCAGATCGTTGATGAGCAGATGGATTTTCTCGGTGTGCGCTTCCTTCAGATCCGAAAGGAGCATGGGAGTGCCATCCGGCTTGGTGAGTTTCACCGTTATGCTAGCTTCTTTGCCAACTGTGAGCGGGACTGCTGTGGTAACGCTCACATTGGTCGTGGCGACAGCGGCACTTTCCATGTGATGATCTCCTCCGTGATCCATCGCGCCCATGCCAGCGGGAACCTGTAATGCAACGGCGGGATATTGGATCTCCACGAGTTTCATCGCACCCTCGAACTTTTTAAGGGCCTGCGCGGATTTCGCGGCGTCATTGGCGTCCGCCGCGCCGTGAAGTTCGTTGTTTAAGTTGAGTAATTGTTTGAGCGCGGCATCGGCTCTTGCCTTTTTGTCGGCATCTGCGATGCCTCCCCCTTTTTGCAGATATTTGATGGCGGCATCGGCTTTCTCGGTTTCGTCATGAATGGGCTTGAGATTGCCTGTGGAAATGAACTTGGCGCTGGCCTCAGCGGCGGACTTGATCGCGGCCCAAGCTTGGCCGATGGACGAAATCTTATGGGCGGTTCCATCGTAAACGGGAACGTCTTTAGGTGGACTGGAATCATGGGAATGACTGGCTTGCGCAAAAGCCGAATGCGAAGCGCCGAGAGCGATGATTCCGAAGGCCATTGCACCGACCGGTAAGCGGAAATGAGAGTGGAAATATTTCATACGCTTCATAAAACGAGGCCGGGAAGGAATTCCCTCTGGGGATTTTAAAAGAATGTGCGCGGGCAATTTTTCGAGTCCTTTCAGGTCCTCGCGGGCAACCGCCCGAATCAATGGCAGGACTTGGAGGACGAGGGCGGTGGTTGAATGGCACAGCCGGGCACGAGGCTGAGAAGGAGAAACGCGACAAGCGTTACGAAGAGGAAACGTGCGAGCATGGATTTTCGAGATAGAGGAGGCAGGTTCATGGAGATTCTTGAAAAGTAAGCCGCCCCGGAAATTTTGGTTTCACGGGGCGGCTGTGGGCAGGAGGGAAGGGCTTAGCTCGATATTTTGGCGAAGAACATGCAGGGTTCTCCCTTTTCGTTGACGACGACGACTTTCGTTTGCGGTCCGGGTCCCTTACCGGTCGGATTGACGAACGTCGTCTTGTATTCCTTTTTGCAGGTCGGGCAGTGAATCATCCGGCCTTCTTTGCAGAGTTCCTGCGCTTCCTTCTGATCCTTAATGTCGATGACGACGATGGAATCCGAAGCCTTGCAGACGAGTGCAACCTTGTCTCCGGCTTTCAGGTTGTCGAAGTCGCCCTTCTTCATTGCAGGAGTCGCAGGGCCGCCTTTCCAAGCGGGCAGGGCGAAGGCTGCGGATGAAAAGGCAACGATGGCCAGTGTGGTAGTGAGTAGGGTTTTTAGTGTTTTCATTGTGTTATTTGGTTTTCATTAAGTGAAACGAGACATGGTCTAGCTTCCCTCAACAAATCTTTTTACCGGGTAAACCCGTCTGGCTTTCAGGCAGGCGGCGGGACCTCCAGAGGAAATAAATCGCGGGATAGACGAGCAATTCCATCAGCGTCGAGGTGATAACCCCGCCAACCATCGGCGTGGCGATGCGCTTCATGACGTCGGCGCCCGCTCCGTGGCTCCACAGGATCGGCATGAGACCGGCGATGATGACGCAAGCCGTCATTGCTTTCGGGCGCACGCGCTTGACGGCACCGTGATAGATGGCGTCGCGAAGGTCGGCCGCGTTGCGCATCTTGCCCTCCTTGGTCCATTGCTCGTGGGCGAGATCCAGGTACAGGAGCATGACGACGCCGGTTTCCGCGTCGAGGCCGGCAAGGGCGATGATGCCGACCCAGACCGCGACGCTAAGATTATAGTCGAGGAGATAGAGCGCCCAAAATGCACCAACGAGCGAGAAGGGAACTGCCAGAAGGACGATGGCCGTCTTAATAGCGGACTTGGTGTTGAGGTAAATGATTAGAATAATGAGGATAAGCGTGGCAGGAATGACGAGCATGAGGCGCTTTTGGGCGCTCAGCATGTATTCGTATTGGCCGCTCCAGAGAATGTTGTAGCCGCTCGGCATCTGGATAGTCCCTTGGGCAACAGCATCATTCACGGCCCGCTGGGCCATGTGGACATACGTGCCGATGTCCACGTCCTTCACGTCCACGTAAATCCATGCGTTCGGCACAGCATCCTCACTCTTGATGCCCATCGGAGCCCGGACGATGTTTAGGTCAGCCAACTGGCCGAGAGGGATGTGTGCGCCGGTGGGCGTGGGGACGATGATCTCTTTGAGTGCTTCGAGGTTTTCGCGGAAATCGCGGTCGTAGCGGAGGTTGATGGCGTAGCGTTCGAGGCCCTCGACGGTGGTGGTCAGCGGCATGCCTCCAAGGGCGACTTCGATCACTTCCTGCACCTCGCCGAGGGTGAGCCCGTAGCGGGCGATCTCGTCGCGGCGGATGTTGAATTCGATGTAGTTGCCCCCCATCACCCGTTCCGCGAAGACGCTGGATGTTCCGGGCACCTGCCGGACAACCGCCTCGATCTCGGAAGCGATGCGCTCCAAGGTGGCGAGATCGGAGCCCGCGACCTTGATTCCGACTGGAGTCTTGATGCCCGTGGCGAGCATGTCGGTGCGGGTCTTGATTGGCATTGTCCAGGCATTGCTGAGGCCGGGAATCTGAATGGCGGCGTTGAGCGCCTCGATGAGTTCATCGACCGTGCGGCGGCGATGGGCGATGATGTTTCCGGAGGCATCCTTGATGTCCACTTTCGGCCAATCCTTTTCGTCCTTGAGCATGATGGTCGTTTCCACCATGTCGAAGGGTGCGGGATCGGTGGAGGTTTCCGCGCGTCCGATCTTTCCAAAGACATGATGCACCTCGGGGAAGGTCTTGATGACGCGATCCGTGACTTGAACGATTTCGCGGGCCTTCGTCGGGGAGATGCCCGGAAACGTCGTGGGCATGTAGAGCAGATCGCCCTCATAAAGCGGCGGCATGAACTCTGAGCCGAGGTGTTGAAAGGGAAACGCCTTGCCGATGGTGGTGGAAAGGCTGCGGAGCGGGCCTTCCGGCAGGCGGTCGGTGATGAGAAAATTCCATGGGAGGAACACCCAAATCACGATCCCGGCCGCACTGGCGATGACCAGCCAGCGGAACTTGATGACGAAATCAATGCAGGGGTGATAGAGGTGAATCAGAAACCGGTTCACCGGGTTCTTTTCTTCGGGAGGGATTCTCCCACGAATGAGATACCCCATGAGCACGGGTGCCAGGGTAATGGAAAGCAGCGCGGCGGCGGCCATCGAATAGGTTTTCGTGAACGCCAGGGGCTTGAACATACGGCCTTCCTGCTCCTGCAAGCTGAAAACCGGGATGAACGATACCGTAATGACCAGCAGGGAATAGAATAGCGTCGGCCCGACCTCGATGGACGCATCGCGGATGATCTGCCAGTGATCCTTTTTTCCGCCGTCGCGCTCGATATGCTTGTGCGCGTTCTCGACCATGATGATGACTGCATCCACCATCGCGCCGATGGCGATGGCAATGCCGCCGAGGGACATGATGTTCGAGCTGATGCCCTGCGCCCGCATGATAACAAAGGACGCCAGAACCGCGATGGGCAGGATGATGATGGCGACGAGGGCACTGCGGAAGTGCAGCAGGAAGAGAACGCACACGACGGCGACGACGATGCTTTCCTCGATGAGCTTTTCCTCAAGCGTCTTGACGGCGCGATCAATGAGAGCGGTGCGGTCGTAGGCGACGGTATAGGTGACATCCTTGGGCAGGCCCTTCATGGCCTCGTCGAGTTTGGCTTTGACCTCCTGGATCACTTTGCGGGCATTTGCTCCGTAACGGACGACAACCACGCCGCCAACGGTCTCGCCTTCCCCGTTGAGTTCGGCGATACCCCGGCGCATATCCGGGCCGAGTTGGACGGAGGCGACGTCGCGAAGCAGGATGGGCACGCCGTTTTCGCCGACGCCCACGGCGACTTTTTCGAGGTCGGTCACCTTTTCGACATAGCCGCGCACGCGGAGGATGAATTCCTTCTCGGCGAGTTCCAGCGAACGTCCGCCGACTTCGCCATTGCTCATTTTGATGGCCTCGCTCACATCGCGAATCGAGAGGTCGTAGGCGCGAAGCTTCACCGGATCGACGGTGACCTGATATTGTTTGACGAAACCGCCGACGGAGGCGACTTCCGCGACGCCATCGACGGAAGTGAGCTGGTATTTCAGATACCAATCCTGCATCGACCGAAGTTCCGCGAGGCTGCGTTCGTTCGACTGAAGGGCATACATGAAAGCCCAGCCAACGCCGGTGGCGTCCGGCCCGAGCGTCGGGGCGACACCCTGGGGCAGGCGCGAGGTCAGGCCGCTGAGATATTCCAGCACCCGGCTCCGCGCCCAATAGGGATCGGTGCCGTCCTCGAAGATCACATAGACAAACGAGAAGCCGTAGAAGGAATAGCCACGCACGACTTTGGCGTTCGGCACGGAGAGCATCTTCGTGGTGAGCGGATAGGTGACCTGATCCTGCACGAGTTGGGGAGCCTGCCCTGGCCATTCCGTGTAAATGATGACCTGCGTATCGGAAAGGTCGGGAATGGCATCCAGCGGGATCGTGCGCAGAGCAAGAATCCCCGCCACCACGAGCGCGACGGTCGCCAGCAGGACGAGGAACCGATTCTTGAGCGAGAAATCAATGATTGCCTGGAGCATGAGCGGATGGGGTCGGCACGGGTGTTGGCGTGGGCGCGGCGGTCGCTTTGCCGGGGATGAGCGTCATGTCGCAAACGGGGCATTTGCCGGCGTGGTCGTATTCGACGTTCCCATGCTCCGGCATCGGACAGACAAAGGTGGAGGGAGTTTCGGCGGGGCGAGCCGGGGTCGCGTCGGAAGCCATCGCAGCATGTTCCTCGGCTGCCGATGGTTTCGGCGGAGCATTGGGATCGAGCATTTTCTGGATCGCCTCCCGGAGCTGGCTTTCGGAGTCGAGCATGAATTGAGCGGAGGTTACGACGCGCTCCCCGGCGGCAAGTCCATGCAAGACCTGATAATTTCCTAAGCTGTCCCGCAGGCCGATGGAGATGGTGCGCGGATCGAATTTCCCACCTTCAAGGACGACGAATACGGTGGTGGTTTCCCCGCTTCGCAGGACAGCGCTCTCCGGGACGAGGAGCGCAGAGGGCGTTAGTTCGCTTTCCAGCTCCACCGTAGCGAACATGCCGGGTTTGAGCTGTATGCCGGGGTTGTGAAATTCCATTCGCACCTGCGCGGTGCGGGTTTTCGGATCGAGCGTGGGATAGACGTAGGTGACGCGCCCGGCGAACTCCTGTCCGGGCAACGACGCGATGCGCGCCCGCGCCTCCTGCCCGAGCCGCACGAACGGCATGTCCTGCTCGTAAATCTGCGCCTTCACCCAAACGATAGAAAGATCGGCCAGCCGGTAAAGATTCATACCCGGCTCGAACATCATGCCGACGACGGCGTTTTTTTCGATGACCACGCCATCGGCAGGCGAGCGCATCGTGATCAACCGCGCGGATTGGCCGGAGCGAGACAACTCCCGGATTTGCTCCTCGGGAATACCGAGAAGCTGGAGCCTCTCCAATGTCGTCTTGGCAAGAGCGGCATTGCCGCTACGCGTAAGCGAGGCGTATTCGAGTTCCGCGTTATAGATCTCGGGCGAGTAGGTTTCAAAAAGCGGCTCCCCTTTCTTGACCTCGCGGCCAGTCGCATCGACGAAGAGCTTTTCGATCCAGCCTTTGAATTTCGTAGTGATGTCCGTAAGCGCGGTCTCGTTGAAATCCACCACGCCCACCGTGCGCACGGCCCGGCGCAGCGGCCCGGCCGTCACCTCACCCACCCGAACGCCCATCGTCTGAATGGTCGCGGGATCGACTGTAATGACCCTCGATTCCGTAGCTTCGGCGGTTTCATCCTCATAGACCGGAACCATGTCCATACCCATGCTGTCTTTGCGCGGTGTCTGGCTGATTTCGCCGAGAGCCATGGTGGACTTGTAGTATTTGATCTTTCGTTCGCCTCCCGAAGCAGCGGGCTGGGTCGGCAGTGCCGGTTGATTGCGCACAGGCTGCAATTTCATCCCGCATATTGGGCAGTCGCCTGGCTTGTCCTGCACGACTTGGGGGTGCATGCCGCAAGTGTAGAGTTGCCCGGATGATCCCGTGGATTGTGACCCGTCGGGCTTGAGCCAGCGCAAGGCAAGGAACGCCGCCATGCCGAGAAATAGCAGCGCGGCTATCAGGATGATTTTTCGTTTCATGGTAAAAAATGGCGGTCGCCGAGCAATCCGAGACCGCGAACACGAAGTTTGGCCTCGAAACGGGGTTTGTTCTGATTGAAGGTCTCCAAGCAGAGCGGGCAGCAAAGCGCGACCATCACGCCCTCGATATTCAGGCGGCAAAATCCGCCGCCGCTTTGAACGCCCTTGTCGCAGACCAGACAGCGGGCATCCGCAGGCTCGGTAGGTTCGCCGTTACTCATGGATGCGGCGTTGTAAGGGCGCTTCACGGGATCTATGATTTCGCCCGATTTCGTGAATGGCTTCCGCGAGAACGATGAGGTGATTTCCTTTCATAGCGGCGGATGCGTTTTCCAAACAAAACCGTCGCTCGCCGCGCTTAATGCGGAAACACACCTCGGCAATTCGACCGAGGCTAAGATAATCGGGAGATCGCGCGCTCATTTCTATAGTGACCCCGACATCCGAACGAAACTCCACCCCGTGAACGAGTCCGCAAAAGAACGGCTCGTTCGGATTACGAAGCTCGACACGAATGGGGTGAGTGGAGGGGTTCATACGGTGATGGCCACCCCGACCGCCCGGCAGCGATGCCGCCGAGCGGTGAGGTGGTGGAACCATTCATGGATCAGTGGCTCGCGCAGATGTAGGCCGAAGCGTCCCCGCATTTCGTGCAGGTATGAGTGAACTTCGTGCCGCTGCTGCTTTTTCCTGGAGCGCCCACCCAAGTCACCTTGCCGCCGCATCCGGGACATTCATGCTTAGTGCTTGGTGTGAACCACCCGAGAATTCCCTGGGGTTTCACAACCTGAATGGTTTGGCATCCGCCGCAGGCCATCATAGCGGTTGCCTCAGCAGGGAGCGCCTTTGCCTGTTCTACGGAACGAATCGGCGTGTAACTGCCTTTGCCCGGAGGCAATGCGGAGGCCGTAAAGGTGCTGATGCCCGCGAAAAGCGCGGTCAGGACCAGGATGTTTCGTGTTGTGGTTTTCATTATCGTGCTTTCCTTTCTTGTGATTTGGTTGTGTTCTCGGATCAGAAGAGTTCGATTCGATGGAGGAATTCTGGCGGGTGATGGCAATTCGCTCTACGCATCGTGACTGAAAGACTCCGCATTTTTCCGGTTTGCTCTTGGATGATTTTTTTCACGGACCCGTGGATGAGCTGATGCGAACGGTGTAGCGGCGCTCGTTACAGCAAAGGTCATCTGGAGCGCAGTGGCAGACCGGTTCGCACTGGCATTTGAAGAAGAATGTCACGCTGTGCACCCCTTGGTCGAAAGGGCCAAGGGTTGCGGTATGAATATTCAGACCGGCCATCACTCCTCCGCTCGGAGACAGGGCGACATTTTCAATTTCCGTCCGCTCATTGATGCTCCAAGACAGCAATCCGGGACATCCGGTTTTGAAACGCAGGCGGTCGTGTCGAGAGATGGATCTTTTTTGATCCGTGAAAGTCCAGGTCTCGACGCGCGGCACGATGCTGAGGTCCAGTTCCGCAGGGGGGATCACTTCTGCCAATGCATAGGCGCAGCGCAGATGCCGCCTGAAAAGGTCGTCGAACAACGGCTCGGAATCGCAAGTCTGGTCATCGCCATACCACCAAAACCAATCGCTTCCCTCTGCGGCGTAAATCGCCTCGAATGCCAGCGGATGGGTTTGCGGTGTGATGCCAGAACGCCGGAAGCATTCACGCGCTTTGCGCAACAAATCCCATGCCGTGTTCTCCGCTGGTTCACCGATCCATGTGCCAAGGTCGTTGCCCGGATGCGATCCGCATTCGTCAATCCACGACGCATTGGCGAGATCGCACACGCGCTCCTGCTCAATCAACAAATGCGCTTTGACGCCGCGCTCCTTGCTTCCATCGAGGAACTCGGCGAAGGTCGTCGTGCGAATTTCAGGGTCGGCAGCGAGGGCACTGTAAAGCGCCGTGAAAAATCCCCTTCCAGCCCGCTCGTAGGAGCCCCAGGCATTTTCCCCATCGAGAATTACGGAAACCAAGCGGTCCTCACTTTCCGCAGAAAGAAAGCGCTCCTTGAGTTGCTGAAGGAAATGCAACGCCGCCATCTCCGGAGCGAGCGTCCCGTAGCGGAAGCCGATGGCGTTGCTCAACTCGGTATCGCGAAAAAAGATGGATACGCACTGTCGCGGATCGTCTGCGCCAGCACGCCATGCTTTGCAAAGCAAGTCGGGCCGCTCGGCTTCATATCCCCAGCGACCAGAACGTTTCAACACCCCCTGATCGCTAGCAATCCACTCAATCCCATGCTTGCGAAAATGTCCTATCACTCCCTCGCCCACCGCACCCTCTGCCGGCCACATGCCGCGTGGGGGTCTGCTGAAAAGCTTCTGATAATAGGCGACGGCATTTTGCAC
>Ga0075012_10005237_pt1 | contig 11931 bp, 10 predicted proteins | sample All_14_2_FD_71474 | JGI IMG/M metagenome (GOLD analysis project Ga0075012, IMG submission 71474) | Freshwater microbial communities in response to fracking from Pennsylvania, USA - Allegheny Zone_MetaG_DW_15 | ecosystem: Environmental > Aquatic > Deep subsurface > Groundwater > Drilled...
GAGTTTGCTCGGCATGACAAGGTCGGCGGCGTCGGCCTTCTGGGGCAGGAGGTGGATGTCAGCCATGGCGAGTAGGTCATTCAAGCGCTCGATGGGCTGTAGGTCCAGAAAGCGCACATTCGGCAGGCCTTCGCAGGCGGCCTCCAGGGCTGAGCGCCCGGCGCCGTTGCCACAAAACACGAACTCGATGGGCGTTGGGGTGCCCGGCGCCTGCGTAGCCAGCACTCGTCGCGCCGCTTCGGCCAACACCTCCAGGCCCTGCTTGTTGCCCATGTTGCCGGAATACAGAGCCACCACCGCCGTGGCACTCAAGCCAAGCTGTGCCCGGTACGGGCTGGGGCCTTCGGGCAGGGAGCGGGGGGTGATGGCTGAAATGTCCACCCAGTTCGGCGCCTGCTTGGTCTTGTGTAGCGGCAGGCCCTTGGTGAGCAGGCGCTCCATCATGCGCCCCGATATGCTACTGACAACGTCAAAACGCTGTTTGACGAAGCGCTCGGCCGCCAGGGCCACGCGCTTGAGGCGTTCGCCCTTGACCAGTCCTAGGTCAAACGCTGCGTCCACTTCAAAGTCCTGCACGTGCAGCCAAAGCATGGCGCCGGACAGGCGCGCGGTGAACCATGCCCCGGGCGCGCACATGAAAGCGGGCTCCACTACCCAAACCACATCAGGCCGCCATGCCGCTTGGCGCAGCATCACCGGCAGGCTGCTCAGCGCAAAACTGGTCAGGTGCAGCAGCCGCTTTAGGCCATTGGGTTTGACCGGAACATACAGTGGGCAACGCCACACTCGGACGCCTTGGCGACGCTCCGTTTGCCAAGTGTTGGCGAAACCCTTATTGATTCGCCATTCAGGGTAATACGGCGGCGCGGTTACAACCCGCACCTCGTGCCCAGCAGTGTTCAGCCAAATTGCCATTTCACCGGTATATTTCCCGGTGCCTGTGAGTTCGGGAGCGAAGTTGATTCCATGGATGAGGATTTTCATCTCATCCAACCGGGTTCATTGTTCGAGTCTTGATGAGCTTTGCAGGGTTTCCTGCATAAACCCCAAAAGGGACGGCATCTTTGAATAGCACACATCGAGCACCTAATACTGCTCCTTGGCCTACCGTGACTCCCGGTCCGACAAAGGCTTCAGCAGCTACCCATGCACCAGAACCAATCACAATCGGCCTTGTGATAAGTTGAAATTCATGATCGGCTATGTCGTGCGTACCGGTGCACAGGTGGGCGCCTTGCGAAACGATGGCCCTTTCGTTGATTGTGATGCGGTCCTGACAATAGAGGTTGACGCCGGGCCCTACCACGGAATGTGCGCCCATGCTCAAGTTCGGGGGATACCAAATATGCGCTTTGCCGTACGCCCGCGCCGTAGGGTGAATCTCGGCACCAAAGCGCCGCAACAACCAACCGCGCCAACGGTGCAGGGGCGGTGGTGTCCACGACGCCAACAACCACCATGTCGTATTCCAAAGCGCGCGGAAAAGGCGATGCTGCAGCGAAAAGCTAGGGCCGCCTTGCATTGGTCGTGATTTCTTCGCGTCTAGTAGGGTCATGCACATCTATCAGCTATCGATTCCACTCCGCCGCGAGGCGCTTTGGGTGCGGTATACACTTGAAGAATATTGATCAGGCTCTGCGCAACTTGATCGATATGAAACCTGCTCTCAAAGCAATGCCGCGCCGACTGTTGCATCTGTTGCTTGGATTCGGGCGTGAGCGCCAGCCATTGCTCTAGTGCCTTAGACGTACCATCTAGGCTATCGTCTTCGACGATGCCAGCGCCATCCATTGCGATTTCACGCCAGATATTTACCTTGTTGCTGATCAAAACGGGCTTGCCGCAGGCTAGTGCTTCTGCGACGACGATGCCAAAGTTTTCTTGGTGTGATGGTAGGCAAAAGACTTCAGCTGAATAAAAAGCACCCCATTTGTCATCCCCTTGCAGCATGCCTGTCCAGGTGATACGGTCTGAGATACCCAGTCGTGCGGCCTGATCCTTCAAATTCGCGATTAAGCCAGTCTGGTCAGGGCCGGCCATGACTAGATGAATGTCTAAGTCGTTGCAAGCAACTTTGGCGAAGGCGTCAACCAATAGATCACAACCTTTCTTTTCCTGAATTCGACTGAGAAACAGAAATATACGTTTCCCACGCAGTTGAGCATGTTTGCGGAGGAAGTGTTCACGTAGACCTTCGGAATCATTGGGGGGTGCGGAAGTGCCAAATTCAGTGACAACTTCATTGCAGCGGTATAGCCAAAATGATTTGCGTGCCGACAATCGTTCTTCTTCGCATGTAAAAATCACAGACTGAGCGTCGCGCAAAACACGATATTCAGCCCATGGCCAATACAGCCACTTCTTCAGATGCTTCATCGGATAGGTACGTTTAAACCACGGGTCCAGCATACCATGTGCAAAAACAAAATATGGAACACCAGTACCCCTTAGCGCGCGCCAAACAGCGAAACTGTGATATTGCCAAAGACCGTCTACGATCACCACATCAAAACGAGGGCCATTCGCTTTTAGCCACGGGATCAACTTAGCATTAAATTGATAGGTCCCAGAGGATGGACCCAGCGCATGGACTGTTGCGGGATAGTTTGTCAAAAAATGAGATTGATTTGGAGAATCAAGGCAAACAACTTCAACGGAAACTCCAAGGTCGGCGAATTTCTGATCAAAGCGACGTGCTCCTTCAATAGTGCCTCCATTTCGCGGATCTAGGCTTGATATGACGCGGAGAATATTCACAGATCGCTCCGATATAAAATTTAACGGTACTTTTAATTTTCTAGAATCTTCGTGCATCCAGACAATATTTGATTGGCTGAGTTGAACGGTGTAAAAGGCTCAACAGTCGAGAGGCAGGACTCAGTAGTTCGAGAGGTATTTGAATAGAGGTCTATTGCCTGCAACATCTTATTCGCTAGCTCCTCCCAATTACCCGCTTCAAAAGTAAGACCTGACAGCTGATTCTGTAAAAGTTCAGGAGTACATCCGCACCTATGACTCACTATGACGGGACAGCCATAGTGGAGAGCTTCGTTGACAACTAGCCCCCATGGTTCACTATGACTAGGCAATATCAAGCATGTTGCAGCAGAATACTGTTCTGCAAGATTGTCTTGATTCATGCTGCCAAGGAATTCAACTGATTCCGTCAAATTAAGATTGACAGCTAAAGCACTTAATGTAGGAAGTTCGCTTCCAGCTCCAACCAGAACCAACTGCGCTAAAGGATTAGAAATGTGAACGTGGGAAAATGCGCGAATCAAGACATCGACTGACTTTTCGCTCGAAAGCCGTCCGACATAAAGAAACCGCGGTAAAGCAGCGCTCGGTGCAAGTTCACAGCGTCGTGATGACGCACCTTCAATAGAATAGGACTTAGGTAGCGCGGCAGCTTGCACTCGATAGTATATATCTTTAGGATTAACACCGTAATGAAGTAAAAAATCTCGCGCACGGGTTCCGTAGCAAAAGACTCCATTGCACAGAGAAAAATAGAGCTTTTTAAACAGTCCCTTTATATAACTTTGATTGCGATCATATAGCGTCGAATCGCAAAAAACTGCGCGTTTTTTTTTGCTGAGAATGGCTGCCAAAAGCATTCCCCAGTGCTCAACTCTGTCGTAACCTGGAATGAGCACTAACTCTGCATCTGACTGAAAGACTTTGCTGAAAAGTGTCGCAATCAACTTAAGACGAGGAATAGACTCATATGAGCCAGGGAAAAGTAAAATATGGGGATATCTATGGTAATCAAGATCTACTGCCGAGAGTTCTTTTCGTTGACCGCTTGTATCTGCAATCTGAAAGAAATGAATATTCTGATTGGATTCAAGTGAAATGGAGTGTAGGGCAGAAAATACTCTAGCCTTATACCGAGACCAACGAATGTTGTGAAAAATATCAATGCGCATATAGTTCAAGTGTCATTGTTGGACTGCGTAGAAATGAATTTTGGCGCAGAAGTAAGCTGCTCTGTGATTCTTGAAATAGGGGCTGCGATAGCGCATTAGAGCCCTATTGAACGTGATGCGTACCTTGCGGCTCGGAACACCTTGCAATATAGATTTAAGAACTTCGCTGTTAAAAAATTTCCTCGAATCTTAGCCTTGTCAAACTTTCTCTTGATTCTTGAATGATCAATAACTCTCACCGTCTGATTTCGACCTGTCCCGCTTATCGATGCTGAATGAACTCGGAACTTAGCTAGTACCATTGGAATCCGCTGAAACTTGTATCCCAATATCGCAGCATCTGCAAAAAATTCCTTATCCCAACAGGTTTTATTTGCAGGTTCGAATCCGCCAACATTAAAAAAGACCTCCCGTTTCCAAGCTGCAGCCTGCTGCGGAATAACAGATGCACCAACGGCGTACATCAATGTGGAAAATGGACCAGCAAGAAAAGTAGAAACGGACTTTCCTGGAAGAGTCGACGGACGTCCAGCTTCATCGATGATAGAGATATCACCGAAGACAACACTAATGGTCGGATCTTTGAAATATTCTACCCAGCGGGAAACTGTTCCAGGAAGGAGCACGTCATCCGAATTGATGTAGGCTAATATTTGCCCTTTTGATTTTTCAAATCCTGCATTCAGCGCAGCGCTAGCACCGCCATCCGGACCAATATTTAAAAAAGAGATGTCTTTCTCGTATTTTCTTAGAATATCAACGCTTCCATCAGTTGATCCGCCGTCGAAAACTATATATTCGATATTTTTGTAGTCTTGTTTTAATACTGAAAGAAGCGCTTCCTCAAGGAATTCAGCTTGGTTATAGGAAACGGTTACGATCGAAACAAGAGGAAGGTCGTTCATTTTGAGATACTGTCCGAAAGATTTGCTACATATATTTGACGGGTGCCTTCGTGATTTGAATCGAAGCACACCATGCTGCCGTCAGTTTTCCATCTGGGATGTAGGTCGCAATGAATGCCACCTCGGGAATAGACAAAGTTTTCTCGATTAAACTTCTTCATAACTGCAGGATCGATAAACGGAACAATTTCATCAAATCCTTCAGATGATGGGGATTCTTTTAGTTGTGTAAATCGTCCAATCTCGAGAACTGATTTTGAGAGAATGTCTACTACTATCAGTTGACGCTCAAAATTCTTATCTGGGTAGGTATCCGTCAGCAATAACTGGCGATTCGAAGGGCAAAAGGTCGGATGCCCGTCATCACGAGGAAGTAGGTCGCTAAACAAATCACCACTTTGAGGTGCGGCCTTTGAGACCTTTTTGAAATAACCGCTGTTAATTCTTCGAGAACCTAAAAGTGTTCTGGCTAAAGGTTTTGCAATTTGCACTAGTCTAGCAATCCAAGGGTTGGATGATAGAACTTTGCTAGAGCGTATTGCTTGAAGATTGGATTGAGGTTTGCCCCATATAAGTATAGATTCGTCATCAACCCAGTCGTAGTGGGACAAGAAACCTTCGTCCCACACACTACTGATTTCGGTATTCATGTCGCGCACAACAAGCCTGGTGCGTATACCGCCATCAGGTAACCAGTATCTATGTAAATAGGCGAGTTTATTACCGTCGGGAGAGGGGGTTAGATGGGTAATGTAATGATGTGCATTGAAATCCACCTCCATGGTCCCAATAAGTGCAGTTGTTTCGGCAATAGACACGAGCAATTTTGTGTTGCCGTTCGAGAGGTTGGTTTCCCAAATGCCATCATTATCGGGTGCAGCAGCTAATTTGGTGGAATCTTGAATTCCCGGGTATCCGTACCCACCGAGTCTGTAGAGTCTCGCGTAATTTAATCCGTAACCGAGGCGGCCATCGCGCGATTGGCAGTAGATTGGCTTTTGAAATGTTCTGAGTTCACTTCCTTGCATGTCCACCAATTTTGAATGCCATTCGCCATCTATCTCGCAATTAAAGAGGAAGGCATTTTTATCTGACCCGGTAGCCCATTGTTGGCGACCGCCTTGCGGGAAATTCCAGCCAGACGTGGTCCCGCATTTCACGAAGTGTCCAGTTTTTAGCTCAATATAGCCAACAGAGGCTTTACTGTTGGCGGTAGGAATACGGGCAATCTCTTCTACCTGCAAGCAAAGCAACTGATCGCCAGAACACGACCAAGGGTCTAAATCATTAAAACCTACAAGATGATGAGATCCTAAAGGAGAAACTCTAATTGCTGAAGAACGCTTCATCTTTGGTAACCTTTGGTGAGTCTAATTGGTAGCAACCTAACGAATCCAATATCCTTTGCCATTAATACATGAAGTGCCAAATACGCACCCATTTCGGCTCTTCTGCCGGCGCCATATGGAGAAAATATTAGATCCCAAAGTACCATCACGCCGCTCAGGCTTATCAGTACAAGTTGTAGGCGTGCAGTGTTTGAACTCATATATGCCAAATTTCTAAAAACTAACCAGGCAAAAGTGATCCAAAAGACTCCTCCGAATAGTCCTGCTTCAAGCCATCCACCGAAAATGTGAGAGTGTGTCGGAATCAATCCGTTGTTGCCGTCTATCAGCATGCGCGCATAGCTTGGTGATCGACCCATCTCGATATATCTACTGTAAACAAACTCGCTATCTTTTGCCCACGACCCCCATCCTACAAATGGAGATTCAATAATCTTTGGAAGGGATAGAAATAACTCGGAACGCCCAGAGAGCAGTGAGAACTCTCCATCACGCGATTGCATAAAGTATTTATCGCGAGCTACTTCTCCAAGGTATCCGTTTGGGGCTAACCAAGCATACATCTGTAGTATAGATATTCCAATTATGGCGAAGAGAGCAGAATAGGCAAAAAGCTTCTTAATGGACACAACCTTTGCTGAATTTCTTGTGGCGAGAAGCACGATCAAGGTTGCCAAAATTGTTATCCCGGCTAATGAGCGGAAATTCATCACAAGGCTGATAGCAGCTGCCGATAGCATCAGTTGAAGTGAAATACTTCTGTTAGATGTTAGAAGTCTTGAGGCGAAGACAAAGGTTAGAAATGTAAACGGAATTCCAAACCTCCATTTATAAGATTCTGAGTCAAACGGTGCTATATAGCCGTCGATAGCTATTTGAAGGAAGGTTGAGAAAATATACCCAAAGCAAAATGCCAGGAAATTCTTCCTTGATCGATAAAATGCACCAAGAAATGCTGCATAAGAAATTGATGTAAGCAGGATTTTTGCCCACCCCCTTAGATAATCACTTGAAGGAGTGCTGCGATATATATCGGTGAAGATCTGTGAGGCAAGATATAACGCTGCAAGTATCAAAAATATTTTTGCTATGCGAAAACGAAATGCAAATATTGATTGCTTCCAGTTGGCAAATAGAAGTACCGGAATGAGCAATTCACCAGCAGTGATTTCCCCAACAATTGTGAATCGAATGGGTGCTAGAAACGCAACAAGAAAGCAGAGTACTAAATTCATGCAATGCTCTGACTAAGGATGCTCTCATATACCGAGCGAACTCCTGATGCATAGTTATTTTGACGATAATTGCTTTCCACAAGGTGAGCGTTTCGTTTGCCAATGTCTTCGACCCATTCAGGGTTCTCAATGGCCTCTTGTATTGCTCTGCTAAATGCAGGAATATCACCAGCGGCTATCAATCGACCGTGCACGCCGTCTTCGATAATGCTTCCTGAATTCGGTGTCGTGATTACAAAACAGCCCGCTGCCATCGCCTCAAAAATCACTCTGGCAGAACCCTCACAATAACTCGGGAATAAAAAAATGCGATGTTTCTGCATTAGTCTTCCAAGCTTTTCCCGAGGCAGTATTCCATGATATTTAACCCTAGTGTCTGAGAGGAACTCTTTCATCACGGAGGAGTTTTTGAGTTCTGGTTCCATTCCCCCCGCAATCTCCAGTGACCAATCTGATTTACACAATGCTAAAGCTTCAACTATGTCTGATACTCCTTTTCGACGTTGCCATCCGCCTGCATAGAGTAGCGATATTCTAGAAGACGTTTTTGATGTAGCAGGTCGTGCTAGTGTTTCAAAGAATGCATCATCGACACCTAAATAAACAACATGAATCCTGGCGGGGTCCATTCCGGCATGAACACAAGTTGCTTTAACAAAGTCCGAGTTCACCAATAGATGATCGGCTTTACATAAATCGCCTTCCATTTGTTTATACAATGGCATCAACGAGTTTTGTATGCCTATGAATTCATGCTGGCTGGGCCACGCTCCAGAATGTGACTCCATCCATGCGAGGCAGATTGGATGCGCTATTGAATGGTCGCATAGAGACACAATGTTTAGCTTTCGCGAGACATCAACTGATCCTAAACCGTAGCAGTTTCGGTAATGATAGACATCGGGTGCTTCTCTTACCAAAACTTTCCTGCAGCCCCGGGCATAGAGCCAGAATGCAATTCTGTGAATTTTCTGCTGCCAACGTTGGGAGAATTTACGGAAGAAGATATCGCCAATCTTGAGAAGGAATTCAGTTTGTGGTTGAGAAAACACAAGCTGTTCTGGTATGGCCTCATATCTGTCTAGGAAGCGTTGACAGCCAGGCGAACGCGGGAAAAGGTTTGCAACGAATTTTTGCCAGCCAATAGGCCATCCTGCCGTAATAAATGAACTCAAAAATCCAGCCTTCCCAAGTTCAGCAGCTAGGGGGGCCATGTGAAACTTATACGATCCTGCAGAAACTACGATTTTCATCATTCGTCCTTCATTGGCGCAACTATTTTTCTAATCACCCTAGCTGGAACCCCGCCTACAATTGTGTACGGTTCCACAGATTTTGTCACTACGGAGCCAGCGCCAACAATGGATCCTTCACCGATTTCAACACCTTCCATAATTACCGTGTTAGCGCCAATCCAGACGTGATCGCGTATAGATGTTTTTGCACGAATAATGGAGTGGTATGGGGGGGAGGTTGGATGTGTCAAGGAGTTGAGGGAAACCATGTGTGAAATCATTACATAGTTCCCAATATCGATTCCTCCTCCGGCGTCAATAAATCCTCCGTGGCCTATCGAACTACGCTCACCAATGAATAAGCCTTTTGGGTGTTTAATAACTATGTCTGGGCTTAAATCGCTGTAAGCTCCAAGACTACCAATCTTTGAGCGATGTTTTGCCCGCTGTATTCCGTAAATGAGGCCCTCTAATCGAAAGAGCTTCCGTGAAAGTGATGTAATATAGTGAATTGCGAAAAAAAGTGGATAAAAAATTGTGGAAACTATTTCTTGATGCTTTTTGTGTCTGCTGATTTTGACTTTCATCATTTCCACCAATTTCTTCGTTGAACAACGCCTGCTAGCTCAAATACAAGGTCATATAGGGAGCTATTGATGAGCCGCAAAGTTGTTGGGATAATAAGCATAACGAGAGCTAAATCAAAAACGAATGTGGCAATGGCAAGGGGGAGCAGTGTGGCTTGCGCAAAAAAAAGTGTAAAGGGGTATGCAATTGCGAGACTGACAAAGGAGTAGATGTTCAGTTTCCACGGGTTGTTTGTGGAGCGCTGAATTTCCGCGCTTATCATCCAAATTGCTGCGGGAATGATCGATGCAGACATAATCCTAAATATGATTGGATCTAGTTCAAAAACTCCGCTCGTCCAGAGTTGAAATAAATAAGGTCCAAAGAAAAATAGGAATAAAACTAATAGGCAAGAAATTGCTATCGAAATGAAGAGTCCTCGTGCATGCAATTTGCGGATTTTACCGTATTGGTTTGCTCCATTGGCGATTTGAATTTCGGGAGAGATGGATTGGCAGATTATCTCTAGCACTTGATTCCCGCTTCGTGTTATTGTTTTCAGCGCGCTCCAAAGGGCAGCGCCACTAGGCCCCATTAGGCTCCCTGCTAAAAGGAGTGTCCCCTGATGCAATAGGGGTTGCCACAATGTACCTAGTTGGTGGCCAATACCCGTCTTTATAAGTTTTCTAATTATTTCCGGCTGAATGGGTAGCGGAAGAGGTCTAGAAACTTTACCAAATGCTGTGGATGTGGCTCTGTGGAAACTAAGCAGCCATATTATCTCCCATATCATTAGAGACATCGCTAGAGCTGATGCATTTCCGGCTAGGCTTGGAACTGCGATGGTAATCGCGAACGCCACAATTGATCCGACGTTTATATATTGATAACCTGTGGCAGGTTTTCCGTTGCCTGTCCACCATCCAAGCAAAGGCATTGCGGCCATATGAAAAAACGCTGTCGCAGTTAGAGCGCCTACGACAATTGCAGAAGACTCATTGGAGATGGTACTATTGTTGGCGAATATGTAAGTCAATCCATATGCGCTGAGCGCAACAATTATTCCCATTCCTAGGATGAATATTTGGGCGTAGGAAAAAATCGTCCGGGCTTCTAGATCTTGTTTGTTGCTGATGCTTGTTGCGATTTGAATGTTTGCTGTTGTACCTATTCCAAAATTCGAAGTGCTTAGAAATATTGGAATAGTGCTCAATAGTAGCCAGCTGCCATAGTAATCTGCTCCCCATGTGGAGAGGAGTATTGGAACGGCAATAAGTTGCCGCGCTGCCATTATTCCTCTTCCAAAGAAGATGGCCACAAACATCTTTTTCAGCCGACCGTGTTGTGGCATGTTTAAAGTTTCAGCTGTGTCGTTTCTCGGTGCTGTGGGCTTTAGTATTCAGTGCTGGTCGAAACCGAATATCCATGGACCTTGCAAAGAGAATCTCTTTCTGCAATTTCGCGATCTTTGGTAACCATTTCGGAAATCATTTCTCGAAGAGTCACCTGAGGTACCCATCCCAATTGGTCTTTCGCCTGCGTGGCGTCACCTAAAAGCGTTTCGACTTCAGTCGGTCTAAAATATCGCGGGTCAACACGCACAATTATATCGCCAGGCTTTATAGAGGGTGCATATTCCCCTTCGACCCTTTTGACGACTGCATATTCCTCTACACCCTTACCCTCAAATGCAAGTGTAATTCCTAGCTCTTTCGCGGCTATCTCAATAAATTCACGCACGCTATATTGAATTCCGGTTGCAATTACATAGTCCTTTGGCGCCTCTTGCTGCAACATCATCCATTGCATGCGAACATAGTCTTTGGCATGGCCCCAATCCCTCAATGAGTCCATGTTGCCCATGTACAGGCAGCTTTCCAGCCCCTGGGCAATGTTGGCCAGCCCACGGGTGATCTTGCGGGTGACGAATGTTTCGCCGCGGCGTGGGCTTTCATGGTTGAACAGGATGCCGTTGCAGGCGTACATGCCATAGGCTTCGCGGTAGTTCACCACGATCCAGTAGGCGTAAAGCTTGGCCACGGCGTAGGGGCTGCGTGGGTAGAAGGGCGTGGTTTCCTTCTGGGGGATCTCCTGTACCAGGCCATACAGCTCGGATGTGCTGGCCTGGTAGAAGCGGGTCTTTTTCTCCAGCCCGAGGATGCGGATGGCTTCGAGCAGGCGCACGGTGCCCAAGCCGTCCACGTCGGCGGTGTATTCCGGGCTCTCGAAGCTGACGGCCACATGGCTTTGCGCGCCCAGGTTGTAGATCTCGTCGGGCTGTGTTTCTTGAATGATGCGGATCAGGTTGCTGGTGTCGCTGAGGTCGCCGTAGTGCAGCTTGAAGCGTGCGTTGTCAACGTGCGGGTCCTGGTAGATGTGGTCCACGCGCTGGGTGTTGAACTGGCTGCTGCGGCGCTTGATGCCGTGCACGATGTAGCCCTTTTCCAGCAACAGCTCGGAGAGGTAAGAGCCGTCCTGGCCGGTGACGCCGGTAATGAGGGCGACTTTGGGTTTGGCTGCGGGGTTGGGGTTGGTGGTCATTGAGCGGTCTCTTTCAGGAAATCTTGGTAGGCCTGGGCCAGGCCGGTGGGAAGGTCGACTCGGGCTTGCCAGCCCAGGCTGTGCAGGCGGCTGCTGTCCATGAGCTTGCGGGGGGTGCCGTCGGGTTTGCTGGCGTCGAACGTGATCTGCCCGGTGTAGCCGGTGACGCG
>Ga0075012_10005238_pt1 | contig 11930 bp, 8 predicted proteins | sample All_14_2_FD_71474 | JGI IMG/M metagenome (GOLD analysis project Ga0075012, IMG submission 71474) | Freshwater microbial communities in response to fracking from Pennsylvania, USA - Allegheny Zone_MetaG_DW_15 | ecosystem: Environmental > Aquatic > Deep subsurface > Groundwater > Drilled...
GCGCGAAGTTCGGTGGAGCGCTCGTAGAGGCGCGCCATGCGATCCATCACGTAGTTGAGCTGCGTCAAAAACGCGCAGTAGAACGCTTCAAAGTCCGCGAACTTGCGCGGATCACCCGTCTTCGGCGCATCGGTTTCGACGGGGTATGGATTGCCCCAGAGCGCGTCGGTATAGACGATCAAATCCTGACCATCGCCCAGCGTGAGCTCCACTGCCTTGACAAGGTTCGGGTTGCAGTCCACGGTCGCGGAGCGGTCGTTGCCGCACATCGTGTTTTCTAGGCATCCGACGGACGCATAGTCAAACACGTTGTCCTCGTTGATCAGGTGTTCGACCTGCGCGCGCCTGGCTTCCTCGAGCATACCTGCCATGGATCGCTCATCGAAGTTGAGCAGGAACGGCGCGCCCTGACTCGCGGAGATCATGTCCACGACCTTGTCCAACAGCGCATCGGGCGAATGTTTGTGCAGGCGAACGTTCGGCTTGGGCTCGAGGATCGGGCTCATCTCGTCGATGACTTCGAGGAACACCCAGGTCAGAACGTTCGTCATGTCCTCACCGTCCTTGCCGAGGCCGGAGAGGTTGAAGAGCTGGCCGTAGCCCGCTGTGATGCCCTGATTGCCCGTTTGAATCATCGCGTCGTAGGCGTAGTTGCAGTGCATCCAGAAACATTTGAGCAGTTCCTTGCCAAACTCTCGATCCATGCCCTCGCGCATCGACTGTTCCCAATACGGCAGTAGATATTGATCGATTCTGCCGAAAGAAACGCCCGCGCCGGGATAGTTCTCGTCCGTAAGCACGAGCATGTGCGTCAGCCACAGAGATTGCAGCGCTTCGTAAAAGTTCCGTGCGGGTTCCTTTGGCACGCGGCGGAGGACATCTCGCAAGGCGAGAAGCTCCTGCTTGCGCGAGTAGATCGGCTCTTCCACCGCAAGCGAGTCGCAGAGCTTTGCATATTTTACAGCTAGCTCTACCGGCATATCGCAGCTGGTAATCATGCCGCGGAGCTGTCCGCCTTTTGAACCCGCCTGTTCAGCGGGAGAAAGCGCGTTATAGCGCTGCATCAGATCCGCCTTGACGCCGGAGAAGCCTTCGCGCAGCACGCGCGGATAGTCGGGGATGAGGTGCCCGCTCGTCGCGCCGCAGTTGCCGTAGCCGCGATCCTGAAACGCGAACGTCGCTTTGCGGATACTGTCCTTGCCCAGCATGCGTTCGTTGCGCTCTTTTGCCTCGTCCTTGCTCCAGCAGCGGGAGGCCATGACGTTGAAACGTCCGCCCGCGATCAGATCGCCGGGCAATATCTCCTGCGGCATGCGATTGACGATCACTTCCTTGATGAGCCATGCGCGCCGTTCCGGCAATGAGAGTGAAAAGAAGCCCTTCGGAGGTTCGACGGTGCGCGCCGCCATCTGGAAGGACTTTCGGAATGTCGATAGAAATGAGTACACCTCCGGCACGATCAGGAAGCTCGTTTCGTCAAACACCTCGTCCCATGGCGTACCCGTCGAAAAGGCCGCAAACTCGTTGTTCCATTTTCGTGTATCGCCCTGAAAATAGTAATCCCGCAGCCATTGAATGCGCGGCGAAAGATCATGAGGCTCTTTGACGCCTGTTTTTGTGACGGCTTCCATTGGTATGCTCCTTTCGGTTGCAGGAAAATGACGAACTGAAAACAATCATAAACATATCGGTTGGATGTGATGAGAAATCGTAGAAAATCGGATTTTTCTGTGAAATGTGTTGTGTTCATTATAATACAAACCCGCGCCGTGAGCAATTCCATGCACCAGAGCGCGGGTAAATTATTCTTTATGTTATGGAAGGAACAAGCCGAAAAAGCTATCTCTCCCGCAGCATGCGGATTTCTTCGCCGTGCTCCGGCGGCTCGTTCGGGGTTTCAAGGATCATCGGCAGACCGGCAAATGCGGGATGGTGCGCAATTCGCTTCATTGCCTCCAAACCAATGAAACCTTCGCCGATACGGGCATGGCGATCCTTGCCGCAGCCGAGATCGAAAAGGCTGTCGTTGAGATGCAGCGCTCTTAGCCACCGCAAGCCCACGGTCTTGTCAAACCGCGTCAGCACACCGTCGAAGTCGTTCTTGACATCATAACCTGCCGCAAACACATGGCATGTATCGAGACAAACACCCATCTTTTCCTGTAGTTGGATGCGGCTGAGCAGATCCGCGATCTGTTCGAACATGCCGCCGATTTCCGATCCACCGCCGGACATGGTCTCGATCAGCACCGTCGTGCTCTGATCCGGCTGCAGCACATCGTTGAGCAGCTCTGCCGTGAGCCGGATACCGGCGTCGATGCCCTGACCCGTGTGGCTGCCGGGATGGAAGTTGTAGACCTGATTGGGAAACGCCTCCATGCGCGCGATGTCCTCCGAAAAGCAGCGATAAGCAAAATCGCGCACCTTCGCGTCAGCGGAGCAGGGGTTGAGGGTATACGGCGCGTGCGCAACCAGCGTACCGAAGTGGTTTTCGCGGCATAGCGTGTTGAGCGCCGCTGCGTCAGCAGGATCGATCGCTTTTGCGCCGCCGCCGCGCGGATTGCGCGTAAAAAACTGGAACGTGTTCGCGCCAATGGATAGCGCGACGCGACCCGCGGCTTCATATCCTTTTGCGTTGCTGAGGTGGCATCCTAAGAACAGCGTTTGTTCGCTCATGTTTTACCCGATTCCTTCTCTAGGTTGCGCTTGCGCGCCATGTTTGCTAGAATGTGCGTATGAAACATACTGTATTGGTCACCGGTTCCTCGCGCGGTATCGGCGCGGGTATTGCGCGGCGATTTGCCGAAGAAGGGCACCGCGTAGCGATTCACTACCGCGAGCGGGAGGCGGAAGCGCGAACGCTTTACGCGGAACTCGCGGAAGCGGGTTGCTCTGTCATGCTCGTTGCGGGCGATATCACAAGCGAAGCGCAGGCAGGGGAGATTGTCTCCCGCGTGCAGGAGCGGTTCGGCTTTATCGATGTACTGGTCAACAACGCGGGCGTCGCGCTGCCGACGCAGCTTGTGACAGACACCACGCTTTCGGACTGGCACCGCGTGATGGACACGAACGTGACAGGCATGTTCCTCGTCACCAATGCCGTGCTGCCGGAGATGGTCTCGCAAAAGCGGGGCGCGATCGTGAACATCTCCTCTATGTGGGGTGTAACAGGCGGCTCCTGCGAGGTTGCGTATTCCAGCTCCAAGGCGGCGGTGATTGGCTACACGAAGTCGCTCGCAAAAGAGGTTGCTCCCAGCGGCATCCGCGTCAACTGCGTGGCCCCCGGCTTTGTGCTGACCGATATGACGTGCTGCTTTGACGAGGATGTCATCGCGGGCATCTACGACGAGACGCCGCTGCTCCGAGCCGGTACGCCGGAGGATGTCGCCGCGGCTGTGCTGTTTCTCGCGTCGGACGAGGCTTCGTTCATCACGGGTCAGGTGCTCTGCGTGGACGGCGGCAGGTGTATTTGATTCATTCTAGCACATGGATCGGGACAAGACGAGTATCGGTAGATCATGCGGCATTTCCAAGTCGTTTGTGAGAGCGGTAAACGAAATTTTGAGCCTCCAAACTCGCGAAAAGGTCTTGCAAATTTGAGCGCATTCGTGTATGATACACATTGCGTCCGACAAAACGCTGTGGAGAGTTGGCTGAGCGGTCGAAGGCGCACGATTGGAAATCGTGTTTACGGGGAACCGTAACTAGGGTTCAAATCCCTAACTCTCCGCCATGAAAGGCCCCTGATGAGGGGGCTTTTTCTTTTTATCAATCATTTTCAAACACCTTGGATTTCTTGTCGAATGGGTTCTTGCTAAGGTTTTTGCTAAGGTCGTACAAAATAGCACTAGAAACTACTTCGTCTCAGAGCCGAATTTCAACTGCATGATCTCAGCTGGCTGTTTCTTCTTGTTAAAGATGCGAGTGTAGATGTCAGCAGTGGTTGAATAAGTACTGTGTCCAAGCAAGTCTGAAACAACCTTCATTTCTGCGTCATTATCAATTAGGATCGATGCGCATGTGTGCCTTAGATCATGGAATCGAATTTCTGGGAGTGAGAGTTTCCGCACTAGATTTTTTAATTGCTTCAGCAACGCTTGTGGACTTCTAGGCGAGCCATCCAGATTACAATTGATCAGATCGTTATCTTGATAACTTGAACCTAACTTCTTCTTTTGTAGATCTACCAATTGTTTTTGCTTTAAAATGCTTTCCACGATTAAATCCGGTATCGGGATGGTTCTTTTACTCTTTTTCGTTTTCAATGATTTGATTCCGTAAGTTGAACCTGTTCTGTATTCAGCCTTGATGGTTGTCACCTGTTGGCGAACATGGATCTCCTTCTTTTCGAAATCACAATCAGAAAATCGAAGGCCAAGCACTTCTCCCCGCCTCAATCCTAGAAGTACAGACAACATCACAGCTGTTTCGATTGGGGTTTGCTTTACTTCGTCAAGTAGCTTTTTTACTTGCGATTCATCGTAAACAACAGAATCATAGGTTTCAACAGTTGGAGTTTTCGCACCTAGACAAGGATTAAGAGGAATGATCTTATCGTATACAGCGTCATTTAATGCCTTTCTTAGAGTGCTGCAGACGTATTTGATTGTTTTAGCAGATAATCCCTTATCGAGCAACTTGAAGCAAAACTCACTCACAATTCGCCTATCGAGCTTTGACAACCTAATTCCACCAATGCCGGGAATTATGTGAAGCTTTATATTATTCGAATATCCTTGAATAGTAGAAGGTTGTATGTTGAACTATACCCTTCGAACCAAGATAATAAATATTTTTCGAGGGTAAGCGTGCTATTTGGAATATAAGTATCTGTAATTATCTCCATCCGCGCGCGGGCCTGAGCTTCAATCGCGGCTTTCTCACTTGGAAACCCACCTACCATTTTTTGATTTTTCAAACCAGTTAAACTATCGGTAGGATAGATCGTATACGACCATGTGTTACCGCGTTGATATATACCTTTTACTGACTTTGATTTCTTTTTGGGTTTACTCATTTCGATTGCCTCCTTTGATTTGAAGCAATCTGAGTCAAGCAATTTGGGGTTATTCTCGGTTGTCAATGTGCGCAAACGCTTATCTGTTTTAGAAGATAACATACTTGAATGATAATTATCAACTACCGCAGAGCTAGTATTGTTGAATGATACAGTGCTATCCAAACGGTTTCCAGGGATTACATACGCATAAGCCAATTATCAAACGCCTCCTTCGGTATTCTTATGGATTTACCAATTCGTAATATAGGGAAAGGCGGATCATCGATCAGCTTGTATGCTGTCGATCGACTTATGTTAAGCATTTCTTAAATGTCGGCTACGGTGTAGGCTAAAACGTTTGATATTATTTACATATGATTTCAAAGCATGTAGTACAGTTTTCATGATTTGCTTAAGCTTGGAACCTTGCTTAATAGATGATTATCGTGTAATATAAACAAAACTACTTAGGAGTGTTATTAGAATGAAACGGCGTTTGAATAAGCAGAAGTTTATACTTTTAGCCGTTCTGTTTTTTTTAGCAATAGCACTTGTTTTTCTCTCAACAATAATTCTTCAAAACCAAAATATCACGAAAGTTGGCAAAAGCTTATTTCCAGTACAAATAAACGAAGTTATGTCATCCAACGAATCCTATCCAAACCATGACGGAATTATTGCCGATTTGATTGAGTTCTACAATGCGTCTGATTACGCGATAGATCTTACTGGATATAAACTAACGGATAATAATCAAAAAGTCCGTTATACATTTCCAATGGGAAGCGAAATTGAAGCGCAGGGGTATCTTGTCGTATATTGTAAGAAAAACGGCGAACCACCTTTAGCGGACTTTTCCATTGCCAAAGCTGGTGGAGAAAGCATTATACTGATGACGGCTCGAAACGTCGCAGTTGATTCTGTTGAAATGGTTGCGCTGCATTCGGATGAAGCATACACGAAATCGTTAGATGGTAACTGGCGCGTTGAGACATACGGAACACCCGGGTATGAAAACTCAGCAGAAGGCTATGAGCAATATCTTTCCAGCAGAAAGATTGCAAGTGGTACTGTTTTGATAAATGAAGTAATGTCAAGCAACAATGCATACCCTGATGCAAATGGCGAATATTATGATTGGGTTGAATTGTATAATAACGGAGCAAACGACATAACGCTAAGCGGGTATCATCTTACAGATCGTGTCAATAATACCGGATACCAGTTTCCAGACGGTACAGTACTATCTGGAGGAGAGTATCTTGTTGTTTATTGCGATGGCGTTGGCAAGCAAGTTGGCTTTGCGCCTTTTGCGATTTCCGGGCGCACTGGAGAGCAGATATTAATAACCGATGAAAGCGGCAAAGTGGTGGATGATGTAATGGTTCCCGCACTAGAGTCGAACACATCATATGCACGTAGCTCTGAAAATCAATATGAGGTTAGTAACGCTCCCACGCCTGGATTTGAAAACTCGGAGACTGGATTGATGAGTTATCTACATTCCATACTGCGTAGTGCGAATATTGCAATTACTGAAGTCATGGCTCTGAACAGATCTACCTTGATGGATTCGGATGGTGAATTCTCCGACTGGATAGAGCTTGCGAATTATAGCGATCAGGCTGTGGAGTTGGTGGGATATTTCCTTTCGGATCGTTCTGAGGATAGTCATCGCTGGGCTGTTCCCAAACTACATCTAGAACCAAATGAACGGATTGTAATTTTCTGCTCGGGCAAGGATAAAAAATACGCCAATGAGTTGCACACGGATTTTGCTTTGGATGGGCAGGGAGAAACCGTTTCCCTTTTCGACGCGCAAGGAAACCTGATCAGCAGCCTATCATATCCGAAGATCTCGGAGGATCAATCTTTTTGTGTCGACGAAGACGGTGGTAGTTCGTATGCGACCGGATATGCCACACCAGGCTTTCCCAACACGATGGAAGGCTACAACGCGTTTGAATCATCACTAGAGATGCCGGAGACATTGGCAATCAACGAAGCGATGAGCGGAAATAGAGTAGTCTGGCGGCAAAGCAACGGCGAGTATTATGATTGGATAGAGTTTATCAATCTTTCAGATCAAGTAATCAACATGGGGGAATTCTATGTAACGGATCGTACTGAAGACCCGAAGAAGTGCAAACTACCGGACCGAAGAATAGCACCGGGTGATGTAATGGCAATCGCATGCACAGGGGATTCCATGATCGACGAGCTCACAAACATTCAGATCGCGCTTTCTTTAGGATCAAAATATGACACAATATATTTAACCGACCAATCAGGAACCGTGATCGACTACATGCGCTTAAACGCTTTATCGCTCAACGGAAGTTATGGTAGATCAACCGACTCAAACGGTTTTTTTTATTTCTCACAGCCTACTCCAAACGAGCAGAACAGAGATGGTTATCGAACGATATCGACAACACCCAATGTCTCGGAAGATGGAGGCGTTTTTGATCAATCCAGCTTAGAGATATCGCTCACAGGGGAAGGGACCATACATTATACGCTCGATGGATCTATCCCTACTGAAGATTCACCAGTGTATAACAGACCTTTGATGATGGACAAAACGACCGTTTTACGCGCGGTATCGATCAGTCAAAGCGCACTTCCCAGCCGGATACTGACGAACACCTACTTTCTTAAGCCAGAGCACGAGTTACCAATAGTTTCGCTCACGGTTGATCCGGAAGAAATGTTTGGTCGAGACGGTATTACGGCTCCACAAAACAGATATGATCGTTCGCTTGAGAAGACGGCGCATGTTGAGTACTATTTTGGAGGAACCGGGTTTGCAACAGATTGTGGGATTCAATTACACGGAGATATGTCACGTATTAAAAGCGGAAGGAATAAGCGCTCATATAAGCTGATTTTTCGCGAACAATATGGTGACAGCCCGATCAACTTCTCAATATTTGAGAATTCTGGCGAAACAAAACTATACTCGATCGTCTTGCGTAATGGAAGCGATGCGCTTCAATCGGTCATCAAGGACGAGCTGGTGACAAATATTGCAGCGCGCACATCTCCTCAGCTCTGTATTATGGACTCACGGTATTGTGCGCTTTATATCAACGGAGAGTATGAGGGGCTCTATCCGATTCGTGAAGGGTTATCTTCGGGTTACTATGCAGTTCGATATCGCGTGAGTAAGGAAAGTGTCGAGATGCACCGGCCAGACATTGATGAGAACAAGGATTTCCAAGCACTTCTCTCGTTTGCGCGCAACAACGATTTAACAATCGAAGAAAACTATTTATATATGGAGTCAAGAATTAGTTTTGACAGCATGATTGATTGGTTGATCTATGAGGCGTATACCTCGAACAGCGATGTAGAAGGCAACGTGCGCTATTATAAAAGCTCGGAAGGCGATGCGAAATGGCGATATGCATTGTTTGACCTGGATTTTGGAATGAAAGAGGAGGCATCATTTCAGTACCTGCTTACAGGTTCGTGGAATATCATCCCAAGAAGGCTATTAAAGAATGAAGCGTTTCTTAATCGCTTTTTAACGCGTATGGCATATCTGTTGGAAAAAGATCTTTCGCAGGCGGCTGTATTGAAAGAGTTCGATTACCTGACAAACCTACTTAGACCTGAGTTAGAGCGCGATCGTGCGCGGTGGATTCGGCCCCAGGACAAGAGCTATGAGCTCTACTTCGACAAACTTAAGAATGTGATTCTGATGGATCGCACACAACAGATGATAGATAGTTTAAGCGAAGAGTTACATATTCCTGTTTCGCAAATTATGAAATATTTTGGTAAATAGTATGAGCAATAGAAGGACTGTACGAAATGAATGGAAGTATGAAATCTCGCCCAAATCAGCAATCCTCTTGGACGCAAGATTAAGTGCTTTTTTGAAGCGGGACAAACATGGCGGACGAGACGGATACCTAATTCGAAGCCTGTATTTTGATGATATATACGAATCTGCGTTTTATGAGAAAACCGCCGGGGTGAAGGAAAGGGTCAAGTATCGGATCCGATACTACGATTTTCATACGGACGTGATTTTTTTTGAACGAAAGAGGAAACACGGCATTTATATCGAGAAAGATTCCGTTCTGATCAATCGAAACATTGCAGAGAACATGATTCAGAACAGACCGCTGAAGAATGCTGTACTGCAAGACTCATTACTGGCTGAGTACTCGGCTCTTCGCAGTTCAAGTCTGCTTAAACCTCGCGTGATTGTAGACTATCAGCGCAAGGCATATACGTTTCAGGAACAAAATGTTCGAATTACACTGGACTCGAATATTCAATCGGGAATGTATCGAACAGACGCTTTCTTCGAAAAGCCGATGATGTTGCCGGTTTCAAATCACGACAACGTAGTTCTGGAAGTGAAATTTGATCGGTACTTGCCGGATTGGCCGAAAGAAGCGCTTTCGCAGTTACAATTGACATCTCAGGCAAACTCAAAGTTTTGCATGAGCGTGTTGCCAATGATATGAAAAAGAATTACTGGAGAGGTTATTATGCAGCTTGTTTTATCAGATATCAGAAGCCTGTTTCTAGAAGAATTCACTGCGATCAGTGTCTCTGACCTACTCATAACATTTATCGCGTCCCTTGCATTGGGAATTCTAATCGCGGTAATTTATAAATTGACCTATTCTGGTGTTTTATTTAATTACCAGTTTGCGCTTGGTCTAGTGTTGTTATCAATGATTACTGGAGTGATTATTCTTGCAATCTCAGCAAACCTGGTGCTATCGCTTGGCATGGTCGGTGCACTTTCCATCGTCCGTTTCCGTACCGCTGTAAAAGACCCGATGGATACGGTATATATGTTCTGGGCTCTTGCGACTGGTATATTAACGGGAGCTGGTTTCCTGTTGATCGCTGCGTTGGCAACCGTTTTGATTGGCATTGCGATGATTACGCTTACAACTTTGATCAAACGTAGAGGCAGGAGTAACTCATACCTACTTGTTATCCGATATGAAGCGTATTGCAGAAGCGATCTGAACAAATCACTGAAAGCGGTACAAGACTATAGAATCAAGTCCAAGAATATTGACGATGCGTTTCATGAGATGGTACTTGAAGTACAGCTAAATCAAAGGCAGTTACAGATTGTGGAAGATTTGAAAGCCCTACAAGGCGTCATAGGAGTGAATCTTGTTTCATGTGAAAACGATGGGCTCGGCGCATAGCATACACAAATCATGAGGCGTCTGTTACGGTATCGTAGGGAGATCAAATGCTTTTTGATACTCAAAATACAGGGGATTATCCCGCCAACCTCCAGACCCGCTACCCCAACTCCAGAAGCATATTTCGCACTCCGGCAAGGCTTGGACAAGTGCAGCTTTGGAGTCTTCGGACAGATCGTTACGCACCAACCATAGTTTTTGCAGCTGTTTTAGCTCTAATAGAGGCGTTATGTCTGTGAAACTATTAATACTTAGATTTAGATACTTCAACTCTGAAAGCGTGGAAAGCGGGGAGAGATCCACAATATAATTCTGATAGATTTCTAAGCTTTCAAGCTTTTTCAAAGATGAGATTGGCGTGATGTCGGAGATTTTATTCATTGAGAGAATGAGACCTCGTAACTTTGGGAAGTTGTAGAGAATAGACAGGTCTGTAATACGATTGCCATGGCCAAGATCGAGGAAAATAAGGTCCTTGCAATATTTCAGGGGTTCAAGGTCTTCACTGTAAAAATTGGTTTTTCCATCATCAAGAAATTCCCCCATCCCATTAAGGAATTTTTGCCGCTGCCCCTTTGAAAACGCCGTAATATCCGTGCGAATCTTCCAACCACCGATCCGGATATACCAGATAAATTTAACACCCGGGAACGCATCGATGAGCTGCTCCATTTGTGAATTGTTTATGCCTGTATCACACAGGTTGACTTCTTTGATATTAGGAAAGTAACGCAGAACAGACGCAACTTCTTCATGTGTTTTGATTGTTATTTCACTCAAATCGACTCTTTCGGAGTTCGTGGTCAAAAGTTTTGAAAAAGCATTAAGAGTGAAATTGAAGTACACATCAGGATAAGTCTGTTTGAGCATCTCGATTGATTCAACGGGGAAGGGCTGCCCTGATAAATCAACGGTTTCTAACGTTGGAAAGAAGCTTAAACTGCCTATCAATCCTTCTATCTCGTCAGGCTCGATACCAGTTAAATCGATTGATTCTTCCCAGCAGGAAATACTTTTTCCTGCAATTTCAATGTTGCGGATAAGATTCGCATTGCCATGTCGATCCTTTAGAGATAGAAGCGATTCTCGGCTCATATTTGCATTTGTCAAATCTACTTCTATAATGTTCGGGTAACTCTTAAGTAGTATCTGTAAAGGCTCAGCGGATTCCAATATTGTTCCAGATAGATCCAGACGCGATGTATCAGCTGAAACGGGAACGCCTGCTATACTCCACGTAAATGCGATATCTGAAAACTTTAGACACTCTTTGAGCAATGCTTCGGAAATGACGCACTTCGTCGCATTTACGCGTTCTAGATTTGAGAAATACGACAACTTACGAATGTCATCAGCGTTCGTATCATCCGGTAAAGTGATCTCCGATAACGAGTTGTCATAGCGGCTTGATCCGATTGGAACAAGCCAAAGAATTATGCATTCTTCCAGATGCGCAGATAGATCATTCACCAATTGTTCTGTGGCGTCGACATTTCTTAGATCGAGCACCTCCAAATCCGGATAGCTGCTTAGATACGAAATCCGAGCTTGTTTTAGAGTAGATATTTGAAGTGAAGTAATGCTTTCTTTGGAACACGCAAAAAGACTGACAACAGCAACTAAAACGAGAAGCGCACCGATAGACCGGACGATCATCATTCTGGATACGCTGTAAAATTTTGCGAGAATTGTCTTGTCAGGTATCATTTCCAGAAACCTCCTGAAAGATCAAACTATTATTA
>Ga0075012_10005240_pt1 | contig 11927 bp, 10 predicted proteins | sample All_14_2_FD_71474 | JGI IMG/M metagenome (GOLD analysis project Ga0075012, IMG submission 71474) | Freshwater microbial communities in response to fracking from Pennsylvania, USA - Allegheny Zone_MetaG_DW_15 | ecosystem: Environmental > Aquatic > Deep subsurface > Groundwater > Drilled...
GCTGGATTATGTGACGGAACTCGCATCCGGCCTGAAGGCCGTGGCGAAGGAGGGCTGAGCGATGAGCTGGCTGGAAAAAGCGCTTCCGAAGATCAAGGAATGGGTCGGTGCCAAGCCGGAGGTTCCGGAAAATCTGTGGCATAAATGCCCGGTGGACGGCCAGATGGTGTTCCATCGCGATCTGGAAGCCAATCTGTGGGTTTTCCCGCAATCCGGCCATCATATGCGCCTGGATGTGACGACCCGGCTGAAGCTGTTGTTCGACGAGGGGCGCTATACCCCCATCGAACTGCACAAGGTTCCGGCCGATCCGCTGAAATTCCGCGACCTGAAGCGCTATTCCGACCGGCTGAAGGAAGCCCAGGGCAAGATCAAGGTCACGAGCCAGCAGGATGCCATCGTGGTGGCACATGGCTCGATCGAGGGTGAGCGCGTCGTGATCGCAGCCTTCGATTTCGATTTCATGGCCGGCTCCATGGGCGCTGCGGTGGGTGAAGGCGTCGTTGCGGCCTCGCGGCTGGCCGTGGTGCAGCAGGCCCCGCTGATCGTCATTCCGACCTCGGGCGGCGCGCGCATGCAGGAAAGCACCATCTCGCTGATGCAGATGCCGCGCACCGTCGCCGCCATCGAGGAGGTGAAGGAAGCAGGCCTGCCCTATATCGTGCTGCTGAGCGACCCGACCATGGGCGGGGTGACCGCCAGCTTCGCCATGCTGGGCGATGTGCAGATCGCAGAGCCGGGTGCGTCCATCGGCTTCGCCGGCCGCCGCGTGATCGAACAGACCGTGCGCGAAACCCTGCCCGATGGCTTCCAGACGGCCGAATATCTGCTGGACCATGGCATGCTGGACATGGTGGTGCCACGCAAGGAGATGCGCGCCACCCTGGCCCGGCTGATCCGCCTGCTGACCCGCCCGATGCCCGCCGGCGCCCTTACCCCATATGAGGGGGATGGCGACGACGTGGCGGGCGACATCGCCATTCCCGCCCCCGATGATCCGGGTCCCGGGCCGGGCGAAGCCCGTCCGTGAGCAGCGAGAAGCAGGGCGCCCGCCAGACCAGCCGGCGCCCTGATCCGTCCAGATCAAAGAAGCCGGGCGGCCCGCGCCCACCCGATGCGCGGCGGGTTGCCCTGGATATCCTGTCAGCCGTGCTGGACAGCGGGCGCATGCTGGACGAGGTGCGCGACGCCAACCCGCAGCGCGCGAAGCTGGATGCGCGCGACCGGGGCTTCGTCGACACCCTGACCGGTGCCACGCTTGGCAAGCTGTCCCTGCTGGATGCTGTCATCGCGCGTTTCGTGGACAAGCCCCCGCGCGGCAAGGCCGGCGCGGTCGCGCTGAACGCGCTGCGCCTGGGGGCGGCCCAGCTTCTGTTCCTGGATGTGCCGCCCCATGCGGCGGCAAGCGCCACGGTGTCTCTGCTGGACAAAGGGCCGGCGCAATCCCTGAAAGGGTTGGTGAACGCGGTCCTGCGCCGCATCGCCACGGAAGGGACCATCGCCCTGGGCAAGACCGACCCAATCCGCGCCCTGCCTGACTGGGCGGCACAGCGTTGGTCCCGTGCCTATGGGAGGGAGGCGGCAACCCACATTGCAGTCATGCTGGGCGACCGCCCGCCGCTTGATCTTTCGGTGCAGGCCGAACCGCAGGACTGGGCGGAAAAACTGGGCGCGACCCTGCTTCCGGGCGGCACGCTGCGACTGGTGCAGCATGGCGCGGTGCCCGATCTACCCGGCTATGACGACGGGACATGGTGGGTGCAGGACGCGGCAGCCGCACTACCTGCCCGCCTGCTGCAGGTCCAGCCGGGGGAAAGCGCGCTGGATCTCTGCGCCGCGCCGGGTGGCAAGACGGCCCAGCTCGCCGCCGCCGGCGCAGCGGTAACAGCCCTGGAGATTTCACCGCGCCGGCTGGAGCGGCTGCGCCAGAACCTCGCCCGGTTGAACCTCTCCGCCCAGACAGTGGAGGCCGACGCGTCAAGCTGGCGGGCGGCGGAGCCTTTCGACAAGGTGCTGCTGGACGCGCCCTGCTCCGCCACCGGTACGATCCGCAAGCATCCCGAACTGCTGCACATCAAAACGCCGGCGGATTGGGCGGAACTGCCCGCCCTGCAGGACCGGCTCATGGACAATGCGGCGGCCAACACCGCGCCCGGCGGGCTCCTGGTCTATGCCGTCTGCTCCCTGGAGCCGGAGGAGGGGCCGGATCGCGCCCAGGCCTTCCTGACCCGCCATGCGGATTTCAGGACCGAGATGCTTGAACCCGGGGAACTGCCCGGGTTCGAACCGGCGATCACGCCGGAAGGCTGGCTGCGCAGCCTGCCCTTCCATGGGCCGGATGGCGGCGCGGACGGCTTCTTCATCGCCCGTTTCCGGCGGATGGGATGATTTTCTAATCCGCGCTGGTGGGCGGCACGGCGGGCTTGCGCGCCACCAGCCTTTCGACCGGGAAGCGCAGATAGATGCGGGTCCCGTCCCCCAGATCGGAGCGGATAACCAGCGTTCCGCCATGCAGCCGGGTCAGGGACCGGGCCAGGGCCAGCCCCAACCCGACGCCGCCGTGACGCCGGTCCTTGCCGGAATCCAGCTGCACGAACGGGCGGAAGGCCTGTTCGATGGCGTCGCGCGGGATGCCCGGTCCACTATCGGCGATCACGATGGCCAGCCGCCCATCCGGATCGCGCTGCAGGTCGATGGATACCCGCCCGCCGCGCGGCGTGAACTTGACCGCGTTGGAGATCAGGCTGTCGCAGATCTGACGCATGGCGCGCTCGTCGCCGCGCATCAGCGGCAGATCATCATCGGCACGCAGGCTGAAACGCAGATCCTTCTCGTCCACCGTCTGGTTGAAGCGCCGCGCCGCCGCCCGAACCGCCGCCAGCGGGTCGATGATATCCTCACGCAGTTCAAAGCGCCCGACATCAAGCTGGCTCAAATCCAGCACGTCATTGATCAGCTTCAGCAATTGCTGGCCGGACAGGCGGATTTCCCCCGCGTAATCCTCGACCATCTCCTTGGTCAGGGCGTCGCCCTGGGTGGCGATCAACTCGGCAAAGCCAATGATGGAATGCAACGGCGTGCGCAACTCATGGCTCATATTCGCCAGGAATTCGGACTTGGCGATGGAGGCGACCTCGGCCGCCTCCTTCGCCCTGGAAAGCTCGTTCAGGGCCTTGCGACGCGAGGCGAATTCCTGCCGGAACTTGTCGAGGACCAGATTGTACTGGGTGGCGATGCGCCCTTCCTCCGTATCGGCCTCCACCGTCACCGGCGTATCGAAACGGCCGGTGCGGCGCTGATAGTCCATTTCCGACAGCAGGGTCTGCATCGCGGTCGAGGCGCCATGTTCGGAGATGTTGAGGCCGATCTCCTCATCCTCCCGGCGCACGCGCATCGGCCGGATACGGTTCATCACCGCCAGCACCGGATAGGCCGTTCCAAAGCAGAACAGACCGGCCACGCCAACGCCCAGCAACTGGATGCCAAGCTGGGTCAGGCGATCATGGTTCAGCAAATCCTCTATACCGAACAGCGCCACCGCGATCGTTCCCCAGGCACCCGCCACCAGATGGGCGGGCACGGCGCCCACCACATCATCGATCTGCCACCGCTCCATAAGGCGCGACCCGCCGACACAGGCCAGCCCCGCGATAGCCCCCACCAGCGCGCCGCCCCAGGCGTAGTAGACATTGGCGCCGGCCGTCACCCCGACCAGACCGGCGATCACCCCGTTCAGTACATCGCCCACATCGATACGCCCCTGTGCGAAGGCCGACAGCAGCGCCGCCGCCAGCCCGCCGGACGCGCCCGCAAGCAGGGTGTTCTTCAGGACCAGCGGCACCGTCTCGCTGAATTGCAGCGTCGATCCGCCATTGAACCCGAACCAGCCGAACCAGAGCAGGAAAACACCCAAGGTCGCCATCGGCACGGACCGTGGCAGCATGATACGCCGATTGCCCCCGAAGCGACCGATGCGCGGCCCGATCACCAGAATGGCCGCAAGGGCAACCCAGCCGCCAACGGAATGCACCACGGTTGAACCGGCGAAATCCATGAAGCCGAGTTCCGCCAGCCAGCCCTTTCCATCTTCGGGGTAGAGGACGCCACCCCAGGCCCAATGGCCGAAGATCGGATAGATCACCGCGGAGGTCAGCAGTGCGCTTGCAACATAGCCGTCGAAGCGCATGCGTTCCGCTACCGCACCAGACAGGATGGTGGTGGCCGTGCCACAGAAAACAAGCTGGAACAGGAAGAAGCTGGTCAGCACCCCGCCTTCCATCCCGTCTGGCAGGAAACCCGATATCCCGATGACGCCGCCCCAACTCGGCCCGAACATCAGCGCAAAGCCGAACACCCAGAAAACAATGGTGGCGAGGCAGAAATCGACCAGATTCTTGATCGCGACATTGATGCTGTTCTTCTGGCGGACCAGACCGGATTCCAGACAACAGAACCCGCCCTGCATCAACATGACCAGGAACGCGCAAATCAGGACCCATGCCAGATCCAGGCTCGATTCGCCCACGCAACTCCCCCGTCTGTGGCGCGTTCCGACTAATACCGCATTGCAACTAGACCTGCGAAAGGCGCTGTTTGGCAAGAGCATTCGCACGGCGGCGTGACGCATCGAGAAAAGCACGCAGTGCAGCAAGACGTCGCCGATGGGCAAGACAGACGGCATATTCCGCCACGGCCGGCCCCGCATCGCGCAGGGGAAGCGCCACCAGGCGGGTGCCCGCCTCGAACTCGCTTTCGAAGACAACCCCCACGCCAAGCCCCGCCAGCACCGCCTCGCGCACCGCTTCGCGCCCTTCGACCTCCATCATCGCCGCTGGCAGGACGGCGGCGGCGGCCATCGCCTGCTCGAAAGCGTTGCGCGTGACCGAGCCTCGCTCACGAATCACCACGCTTTCACCGGCCAGATCGGCCAGATCCAGCCCCGCGCGGCCCGCCAGGGCATGCTCACGCGGCAGGAAGGCCACCAGCCGCTCCTCCGCCACCAGGACACGCGCGAAGGCCTCCCCCTCCTCCAGCGGGCCGGCCATTACGGCGGCATCAATGCGATAGGCCTTGAGATCGGCCAGTACGGAATCGGCATTGCCGATGCTGACGCTGGGGGTCAGATGCGGATGGGCCTGCACCAGATCGGCCAGGATCGCCATCGCATGCACGGGCGTATCGGTTCCGATCTTCAAGGCACCGGCGGCCTGATCGCGCGCACCGGTCAAGAGCGTGTCGATCTCCTCCTCCAGCGTCACCAGCCGGCCGGTGAGCGCCAGAAGCCGCCGCCCCAGCTCCGTCGGCTGGATGGCCCGGCCCTGGCGTTCGAACAGGCGCAGGCCATGGGCATCTTCCAGCGCCTTGACCTGGGCCGACACGGTGGGCTGCGACAGGCCCAGCGCCCTCGCGGCCCTGGTAAAGCTGCCTTCGGCGGCGACGGCATGGAAGGCGCGGAGATGGGCAAGGTTCATCGGTTTGCCATAGATAGTGTCTATATCCGACATATAAACCATCGCTTGGACAAATGCATCCCGTCGCGCCATTCTGTTCGCGACCGATCATCCCGAAAGGGCATCAATGCCATGAAGCCGTTCCCGCATCTGACCGACACCAACGATCCCTGGCTGCTGACGCCGGGGCCGCTTACCACCTCGCTTTCCGTCAAGCAGGCGATGCTGCGCGACTGGGGGTCCCGCGATCCCGACTTCATCGCCATGATCGCGCGTATCCGCAGCCATCTGGTCGCGCTGGCGAAGGGTGGCGAGGCCTATACCGCCGTTCCGGTGCAGGGATCGGGCACCTATGCCGTGGAAGCGATGCTGACCACGCTGGTACCGCGCGGGGCCAAGCTGCTGATTCTGGTCAATGGCGCTTATGGCAAGCGCGCGACACAGATCTGCGACTATGCCGGTCGGTCCTATGTCGTCTATGAAACGGCGGAAGACACCCCGCCGGAGCCGGATGCGGTCGCGGCCATCCTGGCGGCCGATCCCGGTATCAGCCATGTCTTTGCCGTGCATTGCGAAACGACGACCGGCATCCTGAACCCGATCAGGGACATCGCAGCCGTCACGGCCAAAGCCGGGCGCCGTCTGCTGGTGGATTCGATGAGCGCGTTTGGCGCCCTGCCCATCGATGCCGAAACCGTTCCTTTCGACGCGCTGGCCGCATCCTCCAACAAATGCCTGGAAGGCGTGCCGGGGCTGGGCTTCGTCATCGTCCGCAAGGCCGCGCTGAAGGAAGCCGCGGGCAATGCGGTCTCGCTCTCGCTTGATCTGGCCGAACAGGTCAAGGCGCTGGATGCGGGCGGCCAGTTCCGCTTCACCCCGCCGGTGCAGGTGCTGGCCGCCTTCGATCAGGCCATGACGGAACATGCGGCCGAAGGCGGTGTCGCCGGGCGCGGTGCGCGCTACACGGCCAATCGCGACCGGCTGATCGCGGGCATGCGCGCCCTGGGGTTCGAGACCCTGCTGCCGGATGAATTGCAGGCCCCGATCATCGTCACCTTCCGCATGCCGGCCGACCCGGCCTTCCGTTTCGCCGAATTCTATGACCGGCTGAAGACGATGGGCTATGTGATCTATCCCGGCAAGCTGACCGTGGCCGAAAGCTTCCGCATGGGCTGTATCGGCCGGCTGGGAGCAGCGGAGATCGATGGAGCGCTTGCCGCCGTTGCCGAAGCCCTGAAGGCCATGGGCGTGACCAACCCCGCCCCCTGACCGATCGTTTTGAAACCGAGGAAACCCCGATGACCTATCGTTATGAACGCCACTATGCCGGGCCGGTGCAGGCCGTGATCTTTGACAATGCCGGCACGCTGGTCGATTTCGGGTCGCGCGCGCCGGTAATGGCCTTCGCCGAAGTCTTCAAGCGTCGTCAGGTGACCGTGACGGAAGCCGAGGCGCGTGGACCGATGGGCGCGGCCAAGCGCGACCATATCCAGCAGATGCTGGCCGTGCCCGCCGTGGCGGATCGCTGGCAGGCCGCCCATGGCCGGGCCGCCACGGAAGACGATATCGACGCCATGTATGCCGATTTCCTTCCCGTACAGGCTGATGTCGTGGCGGGGCTTGGCAAGCTCATTCCCGGCGCGCTGGATGTCGTGGCTTTCCTGCGCGAACAGGGCATCAAGGTCGGCGCCACCACCGGCTACCCGGCAGAAATCATGACGGTGCTGCGGCCGGTGATCGAAAGCCAGGGCCTGATCTATGACAGCCTGGTCACCGCGTCGGATGTGAAGCGCGGCCGTCCAGCCCCCGATATGTGTCTGCAATCGGCCCTGAATCTGGGCGTCGATTGCGTCCAGGCCTGCGTCAATGTCGATGACAGCGCCCCTGGCCTGGAAGCGGGGCTGAATGCCGGCATGTGGGTGGTGGGCTTGGCCTGTTCGGGTAACGAGGTGGGATTGACCGCCGAAGCCTGGGCAGCTCTGCCGGAAGCCGAAAAGGCCGGCTTGCGCGCGCGTGCCGCCGACAAGCTGGCCCGCACCGGGGCGCATTACGTGATCGATACCGTAGCCGACCTGCCCGGCGTGATCGAGGAGATCGCTGCCCGTCTTGCCGCCGGGGATGCGCCGTAAAGAACCAGCAACCGTCGTCCTCGGGCCCCAACCCGAGGACCTTTTCTCCACCGGAGAAAGATGGCGGGATCAAGTCCGACCACGACGATGAACGTAAGGGTCGTCGTCCTCGGGCTCGACCCGAGGACCTTTGGTCAGATGGAAAGAGATGCCCGGATCAAGTCCGGGCAAGACGCTTTGCTTGAATGTCAGCCGACCGAGAAGCTTTCGCCGCAGCCGCAGCGCGCGGTTTCGTTCGGATTGCGGAAGGTAAAGCCGGAGGCAAGCTTGCCTTCCTGATAGTCCATTTCCGCGCCGATCAGGAACATGGTGGCCATCGGGTCTATGAAGATCTTCACACCCTTGTCTTCCACCACCTCCTCGAATTTTCGTTCGTCCTTGGCGTATTCCACGACATAGGAATAGCCGGAACAGCCTTTGGTGGAGATGCCGACGCGCAGGCCCAGCACCGGCTCCTTCGCCTTACCCATCAGCGACTTCACGCGACTTGCCGCCGCATCGGTCAGGGTCATGATCTGCTTCGTGCTCTGTGCCATGTCTTCATCCTCCGGGCGGAAAGCCGCCCCTGGACCATCTACGATACCAGCATGCCCGGTCTGCGACCGATCATGCGTGGGTTTTGCTCAAGCGCCGCACGGGCTTGACCAAAGCTCGATGAGGCAGGCTCACTGAGCTTTGGTATAAGGGAACGCGATCAGAACAGATCAAGCGCCATGCGCGCATCTTCGCTCATCATGTCCTGGCGCCAGGGCGGCGTCCAGGTCAGGGTCACCACCACCTCGCCCGTACCGGGAACTTCGGCCACGGCATCGGCCACCATCTGCGGCAGTTCGCCTGCCACCGGGCAGGCCGGCGCCGTCAGTGTCATGGTGATGTCGACATTGCCCTTCGGGTCCTGTTCCAGCTCGTAGATCAGGCCCAGATCATAGATATTCACTGGTATTTCCGGGTCGTAGACCGTGCGCAGGGCATCGATCAGCGCCTCCTTCTCCGCCAGGACGGCGCCTTCCTCCAGCAACTTGCCGGCATAAGCCTGCGCCCCGTCCTCAGCCGATTTGGCATCGCCCAGGAAATCGCGCAGTCCGCCATAGGGGTTGTTGATCGCGTCGCTCATGATGATCCGCGCGCCCTTCCTATCCAAACAGCCTGTTGACGCGCTCCAGCGCGCTGGCCAGCCGCTCCACCTCCTCGGGCGTGTTATACATGCCGAAGGAGGCCCGGGCGGTGCCGGCAATGCCAAGCCGCGTCATCAAGGGCTCGGCGCAATGATGGCCCGCACGCACGCATACGCCATAGCGGTCGATCACCGTGGCGATGTCATGGGGATGGGCCGCCTGCATGGTGAAGGACACGACCGACGCCTTGCCCGGCGCGGTGCCGACCAGGGTCAGCCCGTCCACCGCCGACAAACGCTGCATCGCAAGGTTGAGCAGCCGATGCTCATGCGCGGCGATCCGCTCCAGCCCGATACCGGTGACATAGTCGATGGCGGCGGCCAGCCCGACCGCCTGCACGATGGGCGGGGTGCCCGCCTCGAACTTCGCGGGCAGATCGGCCCAGGTTGATTTCGCGATGGAGACGGAGGAGATCATGTCCCCGCCCCCCAGGAAGGGCGGCATGGCGTCCAGCACGGCCTCGCGCCCATACAACACGCCGATACCGGTCGGCCCGTAGAGCTTGTGGCCGGTGAAGACATAGAAATCGCAATCCAGCGCCTGCACATCGACCGGCATGTGCTGCACGGCCTGACTGCCATCGACCAGGATCTTCGCGCCCACCGCATGGGCCCATTGGCCGATTTCCGCGACCGGATTGACCGTGCCCAGCACGTTGGAAACATGCGTCAGCGCAACCAGCTTCGTCTTCTCGGTGATCAGCGCGCGCATCGCGTCGCGGTCGAGCGAGCCATCCGCCAGCACCGGGCAGGCCTTCAGTACCAGCCCGGCGCGGTCGCGCAGCATCTGCCAGGGCACGATGTTGGAGTGATGCTCCATCTCGGTAATGACGATCTCATCCCCCGGCCGCAACAGCTCTCCGAAGGAACGCGCGACCAGATTGATCGCCCCCGTCGCATTGCCGGTATAGATGATTTCCCGCTCCGACCGGGCATTCAGGAAAGCCCGCACCGTCTCGCGCGAGGCCTCATAGGCCGCCGTCGCCGCTTCCGAAAGCCAATAGGCGCCGCGATGGACGTTGGCATAGTCCTGTTCATACATATGCCGGATCGCATCCAGCACTTGGCGCGGCTTCTGGGCCGAAGCCCCGCTGTCCAGGAAGGTCAGGGGAGCCCCGTGCACCTGCTTCGTCAGGATCGGGAAATCGGCGCGGATCGCCTCGACATCGAAATCCGGCAGGGGTTGAAGCACCGTCATTTCAGAACCCCTCCCAGCACCCCATCCAGCATGGCGGCAAAGGCATCGCGCAGGGCCCCTTCGCCCACGGCCTCCAGCGTCTCCGTCACGAAAGCGGTAACCAGCAGGCCGCGCGCCGTCGCCTCGTCAATGCCGCGCGCGCGCAGATAGAACAGCTGGTCCGGATCGATCTCGCCGATCGTGGCGCCATGGCTGCATTTCACGTCATCGGCATAGATCTCAAGCTCGGGCTTGCAGTCGATCTCCGCCCTGTCCGACAGCATCAGCGCCTTGTGCAACTGGTGGCCATCGGTGCGCTGGGCATCGGGCCGGACCAGCACCTTGCCCTGGAACACGCCGCGCGACCTATCGCCCAGCACGCCCTTGAAGACCTGGCGCGACAGGCAATCGGGCCGGGCATGATCGATAAAGGTGGTGGTGTCGATATGGGCCGTATCGCGCCCGACATAGGCGCCGTGCAGCCGCGCCTCGGCATGCGTGCCCGACAGGGTCACGCGCATCTCGTTACGCGTCAGGCCAAGGCCCAGCGACAGCGATACGCCGTCATAAACGGCCTTGTCCGCCACATCCACGCCAGTGGTGGCGATATGGGTCGCATCCGCGCCTTCACTGAACAATACGCGATGCTTCAGCCGGGCGGATGGGGCAAGAAGCAGTTCCGTCACCGCATTGATCGCCAGCAGGCCCTCCCCGACCGAGACATGGGTTTCCACCAGCGTCGCCTCGGCATTCTCGCCCAGGCTGACCAGATGGCGCGGATCAATGCCCGCCCCCGCCCCGGTGATGGAAATCAGATGCAGCGGCAGGTCCAGCGCCGCCCCGGCGGCAATGGTGATCGCAACGCCATCCCTGAAGCGCGCGGCATTCAGCCCCGCCATGGGCAGGCCCTGTTCCGGCAATGTGGTGCCGAGTGCGGCCAGCACCGCCCCGTCCTTCACCGCATCGGCCATCGCCACGACGTTGACGCCCTTGGGCAGCGCTTCCAGATCGGACAGGCCCGCATCCAGCCGGCCGTTGACCAGCACCAGCCGCACCGCCGGGAAATCCGGCACGGAGGCGGGAATGCGGTCCACCGCATGGGGTTCGCGCGGGCGGAATTCGCCCAGTTTCAGCAGGGGCGTGTATTTGAAATCCTCCACCCGCGCGCCGGGCAGCCCGCCCGTTGCGGTGAAGGCGGCCCGTCCCGCATCGCGCAGGGCAGAAAGCTTCGGCGCTTCCGCCCCATGCACCGGCAGATGATCGAAGGGGAATGTCGTCATCATGCGGCCTGCACGATATCCGCATAGCCCTTGGCTTCCAGCTCAAGGGCCAGCTCCGGCCCGCCCGAACGCAGGATGCGGCCGCCCGCCAGCACATGCACCCGGTCGGGTTTCACATAGTCCAGCAGACGTTGGTAATGGGTGATGACCAGCATGGCCCGGTCGGGCGAGCGCAGCGCATTGACCCCGTCCGACACGACTTTCAGCGCGTCGATATCCAGGCCCGAATCCGTCTCGTCCAGAATGGCGAGCCTGGGTTCCAGCACCGCCATCTGCAGGGTTTCGTTGCGCTTCTTCTCCCCGCCCGAAAAGCCCACATTGACGGCGCGCTTCAGCATGTCATCGGGCATGCCCAGCGCCTTGGCCTTGGCGCGGATGTATTTGACGAATTCCATGCCGTCCAGCTCGGGCAGGCCGGCGGCGCGGCGCTTGGCGTTATAGGCGTGCTTCAGGAAGGTCGTGCCCGTGACGCCGGGAATTTCCACCGGATACTGGAAGGCCAGGAAGATGCCGGCATTGGCGCGTGCATCGGCCGACAGGTCCAGAATATCCTTGCCGTCGAAGCGCACGGACCCGCCCGTCACCACATAGCCTTCACGCCCGGCCAGCACATAGGACAGGGTGGATTTGCCCGACCCGTTCGGCCCCATGATGGCGTGCACCTGCCCCGCGTCCAGCGACAGGGTGATGCCCTTCAGGATTTCCTTGCCGGCCACT
>Ga0075012_10005241_pt1 | contig 11927 bp, 12 predicted proteins | sample All_14_2_FD_71474 | JGI IMG/M metagenome (GOLD analysis project Ga0075012, IMG submission 71474) | Freshwater microbial communities in response to fracking from Pennsylvania, USA - Allegheny Zone_MetaG_DW_15 | ecosystem: Environmental > Aquatic > Deep subsurface > Groundwater > Drilled...
TATGCCATCGGCATCGGCACCACGCTGCTGCTGCATTGCGACTTCGTCTATGCGGCGGACAGCGCGGTGTTCCGCATGCCCTTCGTCGATCTGGGCCTGTGCCCGGAAGGCGGCTCGTCGCTCGTCGTGCCGCAGCGCGCCGGGCAGTTGCTGGCGAATGAATTGCTGATGCTGGGCGACGCCTTCAACGGCGAGACCGCCGTGCGCGCCGGCATCGCCAATGCGGTGGTGCCGATCGCAGAGCTGTTCTCGGTCGCGGAAGGTGTCGCGCGCAAGCTCGCCGCCAAGCCGCCGACCGCGATGCAGACCACCAAGCGCCTGCTGCGCCAGGCGGAAGAAGGCCGCCTGACAACCCATATGGTCGAGGAATTCGCTCATTTCGGCGCCCTGCTGCGTGGGCCCGAGGCGGCCGAGGCCGTCGCCGCCTTCCAGGAGAAGCGCAAGCCGGACTTCACCCGCTTTCTCGCGGCGGAATAGCGCGCGGCCGAGGCAGAACTAGACTGCTTACCCGGCCGGCACCTCACCCTTCGCCGGCCCATGGAGGAACGACCATGAAAGCCACACGATGGATCGCGGCGGCTGCCGCGGGACTGGCCCTCGCCTATGGCGCACCGGCCATGGCCGGCGCGACGCTTGACGGCGTGAAGAGCCGCGGCGTGCTCGCCTGCGGCGTGAATGTCGGCGTCGCCGGCTTCTCCCTGCCCGACAGCCAGGGCGTCTGGCAGGGCATGGATGCCGATCTGTGCCGCGGGCTGGCCGCGGCGGTGCTGGGCGATCCCAGCAAGGTGCGCTTCGTGCCGCTGACCGCCGTGCAGCGCTTCACCGCCCTGCAATCGGGCGAGATCGACGTGCTGATCCGCCAGACCACCCTGTCGATGACGCGTGACACCACGCTCGGCCTGCGGCTGACCACGGTGAACCTGTATGACGGGCACGGCTTCATGGTGCGCCGCGACGCCAACATCCAGGACCCGAAGGAGATGGACGGCATGACCATCTGCCTCTCCCCGGGCACGACGAACGAGCTGGTGACGACCGACTGGTTCCGCACCAACAACCTGCAATTCACCCCCGTGCTGCAGGAACGCATGCAGGACAATGCGATCTCGCTCCAGGCCGGGCGGTGCGACGCGATCGGCACGGATGCCACGCAGCTCGCCGCGCTGCGCAGCCAGTTCACCAATCCGAACGACTTCGTGATCCTGCCGCAGCGCTTCTCGAAGGAGCCCTACGGCCCCGTCGTGCGGCGCGACGACCAGGAATGGTTCGACGTGGTGCGCTGGACGATCTTCGCGCTGATCAATGCCGAGGAACTCGGGGTGACCAGCCAGAATGCCGAGGAGATGCGCCGCACCAGCACCAATCCAGAGATCCGCCGCCTGCTGGGCGCCGATCCGCTGCTGGGCAATGCGCTGCACCTCGATCCGGCCTGGGCCTACAACGCGATCCGCGCCATCGGGAATTACGGGGAGCTGTTCGAGCGCACCCTCGGCCCCAACACGCCGATCGGCCTGGAACGCGGGCTGAACCGACTGTGGACCAATGGCGGGCTGATGTATTCCTGGCCCATGCGCTGATACCGATAGCCCGGTTTCCTGACCTATGGAGCCGGGAGAGACTTAGCCCCAGGCGCGCGAAGACAGGGCATGGACGGAGATGGGGAGGGGCAAGGCCCCTCCCCGCAGTGCCGCGACGGGAACTCCATCTTCGCGCAGATGAGGCAGAGCCCCTCCAACTCCGCCCGTCCGGGGCCGGGCGCCCACATTCGAGAGAGTGAAGAAAAAAGACGTCGCTTCGCGGTTGCGCCTCGCCCCGGGCTGGGCTGATGATCTCCCGCAATCGGCAAAGACCGAGGTGAAGGAGGAAGCAACCGATGGAATTCGGCTATTTTACCATGCCGTCCCATCCGCCCGAGCGCGGCCTGAAGGCGGGCCATGACTGGGACCTGCAGGTGATCCGCTGGCTCGACGAGATGGGCTACAGCGAGGCCTGGATCGGCGAGCATCACACCGCCCCCTGGGAGCCGCATCCCTCCCCCGACCTGCTGGTCGCGCAGGCGCTGATGCAGACGAAGCGCATCCGCCTCGGCCCCGGCGGCTTCCTGCTGCCCTATCATCATCCGGCCGAGCTCGCGAACCGTGTCGCCATGCTCGACCACCTCTCGGAAGGACGTCTCAACTTCGGCGTCGCGGCCTCGGGCCTGCCCTCCGACTGGGCGATGTTCAACGTCGATGGCATGTCGGGCCAGAACCGCGACATGACGCGCGAAGCACTCGACATCATCCTGAAGATGTGGACCGAGGACGGCCCCTGGCACCATGAGGGCAAGTACTGGAAGGTCGACAAGCCGGACACGATGTTCGGTTTCCTCAAGCCGCACATCAAGCCGTTGCAGGCGCCGCATCCGCCGATCGGCGTCGCCGGCCTGTCGAAGAATTCCGACACGCTGAAACTCGCGGGCGAGCGCGGCTATCTACCGATGTCGCTCAACCTCAACCCGGCCTATGTCGCTTCCCACTGGGACAGCGTCGAGGTCGGTGCTCGCAAGTCCGGCCGCACCCCCTGGCGCGGCGACTGGCGCCTGGTGCGGGAGGTCTTTGTCGCCGAGACCGACGAGGAAGCCTGGCGCCTGTCGGTGGGCAACATGATGGGACGCATGATGGGGGAATACTTCCTCCAGCTCCTCGCCCAGTTCGGCTTCAAGGACTACCTGAAGCACGATCCGTCCGTGCCGGATTCCGACGTGACGGTGGAATACTGCGCGAAGCGCAACTGGATCGTCGGCAGCCCGAAGACGGTCGCCGAGAAGATCGAGCGCATCTACCACGAAGTCGGCGGCTTCGGTCAGCTCCTCGTCTTCGGCTTCGACTATGCCGGGAACCCGGAGGCATGGAAGACCTCGCTCGGCCTGTTGCAGACCGAGGTGCTGCCGAAGGTGAAGCACCTGACGCCGCCACGCGCGACGAGCCAGGTCGCCGCGCAGTGATGCGGTCCGGGGCGCGGCGCACGCGCCCCGGCCGCGCTCAGCGGCTGAATTCGAAGAGGCTGTAGCCCTTGATGTTCAGCCCATGGGTCGCGGTGTAGAACTGGGTGAGGTTCGCCATGACCTCCGCGCCGATCTGGCCAGGATCGTCGATGGTGTAGAAGCCGGTGTTCGGGTCGAAGAAGCGCGGCCGCATGCCGCTCTGCCCGTAGCACCAGGACAAGCCGACGACATGGCCCCAGACGCCATGCGCCTCACCGGTCGCGCCATCGCCGTCGCCGTCGATCAGCAGCATCAGCACCTCGCCCGCCGCCATGGCCTGCAGGCGCTGCCGGCACATCAGGGCCGAGGGCGTGTCGAGCACGGGCTTGACCGTCATCCCTACTCGCCTGCCCGCCTGCGGGATGAAGCTGGCCGACGCCTTGCCGATGGTCTGGTGGAAGTCGGCATAGGTCTGGTGCCGCCCCACATCGAACCAGGTGTAGTCATAGGCCCGCTGGAAGGAGAGCATGTGCTGCCAGCCCGGCCCTTCCTGGTCGAACAGGGACCCCAGCAGGTTTTGCGGATCGCCGCCGTTCACGTACCCCTTGGCCCATTCGAAGACCAGCGCCATGCAGATGCCACCGCTCAACAGGCGGTCGATGACGGGCTCGAGCCAGAAATCCTGGCCGATGCCCTCGCCGAAGCCGAGATCGGGTTGCATGTCGTGAGTACTCCTCTGCCCCCGATAGGTGCCCGCCGACCGTCACTCAAGCAGCCGCCGGGGCCAGGACGCAAGCACGCCATGACGTACAACACCGGGAGATCGGACCTCGCATGACTGGCTCGCACCTGCATCAATGGCCCGCCCAGGGCCGCGTCCATCATAGCGCCCCGCTCACCGAGGCCCTGCCGCGCGAGGTTGCCGACGCCGCCCGCGTCGTGCTGGCGACCACGCGGTCGCTGGCGCAGGGGGCGCTCGTCACCGCGGCGCGCGAGGCGATCGGAGACCGGCTCGTCGGCGTGTTCGGCGCGATGCGCGCGCACAGCCCGGTCGAGGATGTGCTCGCCCTCGCCGCGCTGCTGCGGGAGCAGGAAGCCGATCTCGTCATCGCCCTCGGCGGCGGGTCGGTGATCGATGGATCGAAGGTCGCCTGCCTCGCCGTCTGGCGCGGCATCGCCGAGGCGGGGTCGCTGATCGATGCCGCGGCCTCGCGCGGGGCGGCGCCCGCCTTCTGGGATGGCGCGGCGCCCTCGCCGCGCCTGGTCGCGGTGCCGACGACGCTCTCGGCCGCAGAGTTCGCGCCGCATGCCGGCTTCACCGACCTCGCCGCCGGGCGGAAATACCGCGCGCTCGATCCCTGGATGGTGCCGCGCGCCGTAGTGCTCGATCCCGCCGCGACCATGGACACGCCGGCGACGCTGTTCCTGTCCTCCGGCATCCGCGCGCTGGACCATGCGGCGGAGCGCTGGTGCGCGCTGGAACCGCTCCCCTTCTCCGACGCCGTCTCGCGCCAAGCCATCGCCATGCTGGCGGAGAACCTGCCGCGCGTGCACCGGCATCCTGGAGACCTCGCCGCGCGCAGCGCCTGCCAACAGGCGGCCTGGCTGTCGGTGATGGGCGGCTGGGCCGGCGTCGCGGTGGGCGCGAGCCACGGGCTGGGCTACATCCTGGGCGCGGCGCGCGGCGTGCCGCACGGCATCACCTCCTGCCTCATGCTGCATGCGGTGATGCGCTGGAATGCGCCGGTGAACGAGCATCGCCAGAAGGAGCTGGCGCATATCCTTGGCGGCGAGGAAGCCGGCCCCGCCATCGAGGATTTCGTCCGTGGCCTCGGCCTGCCGACCCGGCTGTCGGAACAGGGCATCACGGAAGCGGAGATCCCCGGCCTCGCCGCGCGCTGGACCGGCGATGCGCCGATCGCGACCAATCCCCGACCGATCCGCGGGGTGGCGGATCTGGAGGCGATCCTCGCCCTCGCCCGCTGATCGCGGCGTAGCGATGATGCGATCTGCTGCACAGCGGATCGCGGGCATCGGGCGCATTGCTGGGCCCGGCCACCCTGGCCGACCCTGAAAGGCCGCGCGATGACCGCGATGAGCAGTTTCACCGACCGCCATGGTCGGACCTACAAGACCTATCAGCAGAAGACGCAGGTCACCTGCGGGCCGGCCTGCTGCCTGATCATGTGGGCGAATGTCTATCACGCCGACCCGATCGCCGATGAAGGCGGGGTGATCGGCCTGTCCAAGGCCTATCCCAAGCCCTGGAACCCCTCGACCGGGGCGGAGATCAACAATCTCTCCGGCGTGCTGCGCAGCATGGCGGTGCCGAACCAGGTCGAGACCTACGCGACCACCGGTGACCTGCGCGCGGCGCTGCATCAGCGCGTCCACTACGGAAAGCCGGCCCTCGCCTTCGCGGAGTGGGAAGTCGATGCCTCGGTGGTCGGGCATTTCGTCGTGGTCGGCTACGCCGATGCCCGCGCGGATCAGTGGACGATCCTGGACCCGATGAACGGGCCGCAGGAGACGACGGGGATCCCGGCCTACTATCCGATCACGGATGATGCGGAGCCGCCAGTGCTGCGGTTCACGGGGGCGGTGGCGTTCGTGATCTGAGCGGGCAAGGGCCTTGGAGAGGGGCTTTGCCCCTCCCCGGCCCGCACGCGCCACATTTGCGCGCGCGTCAGAACCGCTCCGCCCGGAACGGCGCGAAGTCGAAGTTCGGCCGTTCCCCAGCCATCGCCGCTGCGATCAGCGCCCCGGTCGGCGCCGACCCGGTCAGGCCGAGATGCCCATGCCCGAAGGCGCACCACACCCCCTGCCAGTCGCGCAGCGGGCCGAGCACCGGCACGCTGTCCGGCAGGCAGGGCCGGTGTCCCATCCAGCTTGTCGCGCCGTCGGTGCGCACATCGGGAAAGACGGCGCGCAGGTCGCCCAGCAGCAATTGCGCGCGCGCCTCGTTGGGCGGCGCGTCGAGGCCGGCGATCTCGACCGACCCCGCGACGCGCAGCCCGTCCTCCATCGGCGAGATGAACACCTTGCGGTCGGCGGGCGACAGGACGCGGCCGGGCGTCACGCCGGCGTCCGGCAGCATCATGTGGTAGCCGCGCTGGGTTTCGAGCGGCACCTTGACGCCGAGGGAGGCCAGCAGCCGCGCGGACCAGGCGCCGGCAGCCAGCACGACCTGGTCGGCCGGGATCACGCCGGACGCCGTTTCCACGCCGGTCACGCGGCGGCCCTCGGTGCGGATGGCGCGGACCTCGGCGGTGCGGACCTCACCGCACTGGCGCTGCACGCCGCGGGCGACGACCTCAGCGAAGCGGGCGGGGTTCACGCTCGATCCGTGGTCGGGAAGGTAGACGCCGCGGGTGTAGGCGGGCGACACGGCGGGTTCGAGGGTGCTCAGCGCGGCGCGATCCAGTACCTCCATGCGCAGGCCGTGGCGGCGGCGCAGGTCCAGACCCGCCTTGTCCTTCGCCATCTGTGCGTCGTCGCGATAGAGGTAGATCTGGCCGGTCTCGCGGATCAGTTCGGGCGCGCCCTCCGCAGCGACGATCTCCTTATGCCGGTCCAGCGTGCCGAAGAAGAGCGAGGCCAGCGCCGTCGCGGCCGCCTCCACCTGCGGGGTACGCGCCGAGGCCACGAAGCGCAGCAGCCAGGGGGCGGCCTTCAGCCAGTAGCGCATCGGGATGTGCAGGGCGCCAGCCGGGTCCAGCATCATCCCCGGCACCTGCTTCAGGATGCCTGGCATGGCGAGTGGCGCGACCGAGCCATGGCTGATCGCCCCCGCATTGCCGGAGGAGGCCGCGCCGGCCTTGCCGGCTTCCAGCACGAGGGGCCGCAGCCCGCGCTTCGCCAGGTGCCAGGCCACGCAGAGCCCGACGATGCCGCCGCCGATCACGACGATGCGCGGCGAGTCCGATGCTGAATCCATGCGCGCCATGCTGCCCCGGAGCGGCCCGGCGCGGAAGGCCGCGCCGCGAGGAATGCCCGCGCCTGTCCTGACGAATTGGCTTGATCCCCGGCCTGGGCCCGCCCGATCTTCCGTAGACGGAACAACGGGAGGGCCGACCGATGGCCGAGGAAGCGACGGCGCGCAACCGCGCCCGGGTGCAGGCGCTCTACGGCGCCTATATCGCGGGCGACATGCCTGCGGTGCTGAGCGCGATGGCCGATGATGTCCGCTGGATCTCCGGCGAGGCCGCCTCGGCCGCCCCCTGGTCCGGCGAGCGTGTCGGGCGGGACGGCGTGCAGTCCTACTTCGCCGCCCTCGCCGCGGAATGCCGCATCCTCGACTATCGCATCGGGCGCATCATCGCCGGTGGCGATTGGGTCGCCGTCACCGCGACGGTCCATGCCCGCTTCCACCGCAGCGGGGAGGAGCAGGTGCTCGACAAGGTTGACGTGATGCGGCTGCGCGACGGCCAGGTGGTGGAATTCCGCGAATACTACGACACCAGCGCCATCGCCGCGGCCTGCGCAGCCTAATCGCGGAGATCCGTGCGGAACACCTTGCTGACGATCTTCCAGCCCTGTTGCGTCTTCAGCAGCACCAGGTAGTCGGTGAAGTACCGCGGCGGGATCTGGCAGGCGACCTTGGCGAGCGCCGTCTCTGGCCCCGACTGGTCGATCATCAGGATGCGATCCTCCCGCGCCAAGCCCTTGGCCTTCGGGTTCTCGCGGGAGCGCACCCAGGAGAACCAATCCTCGCGCGGCAGGTCCTGCACCACGCCGTCCTTGTCAGAATAGAGATGCGCACAGGGGTGGAAGGCGGCATCAAGCTTCGCCGTGTCGCCCTCGTAGAGCCCGTCGAAATAGGTGTGCAGCACGGCCTCGATGGCGGCGATGTCGGTGGCTGGCATGGGGATTCCTTTGGCGTTCCTGCCGCATCATGGCGCGGCGGCCGCCCGGTTTACAGGGGCGGCGGGCGGGAGGATGGTGCGGACCACGCCCAGGGAAGAAACGCCATGACGATCCGATGCCGCATGCCGCCCTCCTCCGCCGCTCCGTCCGCACGCCAGCGATAGGACCGCGATCATGGCCAACCCCGCCCTGCGCCGGGCCTTCGCCGAGAAGCGCTTCATCGTAGCCCCTGGCATCTTCGACATGATCTCCGCCCGCGTCGCCGACGGCATGGGGTTCGACTGCCTCTACGGCACCGGCTTCGGCACCGTGGCCTCCCATCTCGGCGTGCCCGATGCCGGCATCGCGACCTACACCGACATGGTCGCGCGCATGGGGCAGATGGCGCGCGGAGTGAAGACGCCGCTGATCGCCGATGCCGATACCGGCTATGGCGGGCTGCTCAATGTCCGCCACACTGTCATGGGCTACGAGGCCGCCGGCATCTCGGGCATCCAGCTCGAGGACCAGGAGATGCCGAAGAAGTGCGGCCACACGCCGGGCCGCCGCGTCATCCCCGCCGAGGAGATGGTGCTGAAGATCAAGGTCGCCGAGGAGGCCCGCCAGAGCCCCAACTTCCTGATTGTCGCCCGCACCGATGCCCGCACCACGCTGGGGCTGGAGGAAGCGATCCGCCGCGGCCGGATGTTCGCCGAGGCCGGCGCCGACGTCATCTTCATCGAAAGCCCCGAGAGCGAGGAGGAGATGCGCGCCATCGGCCGCGCCATCGACAAGCCGCTGCTCGCCAACATGGTGGAAGGCGGCCGCACGCCGATCCTGCCCGCCGAGACGCTGAAGGCGATCGGCTACGCCATCGCCATCTATCCGGCCATCGGCTTCCTCGCCGTCGCGGCGGCGCTGGAACGCGCCTATGGCCATCTGAAGACGGAAGGAGACAGCCTTGCACTCGGTGAATCCTATGGCTTCAAGCGCATGACGGATCTGATGGGCTTCCCGGAGGTCTGGGACTTCGAGACGCGCTGGGCGCAACAGCCGGCGAGGGCCGCGGAATGACCGCCCTCCCCGGCGTGAAGGCGCTCGTCTTCGACACCTTCGGGACCGTCGTCGACTGGCGCAGCGGCATCGCGCGCGATGCGAAGACCTTCCTCGCGCGCCATGGCCGCGGCGACACCGATCCGATCGCCTTCGCCGATGCCTGGCGCAAGCGCTACCAGCCGGCGATGGAGGCGGTGCGCTCCGGCCGCCGGCCCTTCACGCGCCTCGATGTGCTGCATCGGGAGAACCTGGACGGCGTGCTCGCCGACCATGGCCTCGATCCGGCCGGCATCGCGGCGGAGGAGCTCGATTGGCTGAACCGCGCCTGGCATCGGCTCGATCCCTGGCCGGACGCCATCCCCGGCCTGCTGCGGCTGCGCGCCAAGCATTTCCTCGCGCCGCTGTCGAACGGCAACATCCTGCTGCTCGCCAACATGGCCAAGCGCGCGGGGATTCCCTGGGATGCGGTGCTCGGCGCCGAGGCGGCCCAGGCCTACAAGCCGCAGCCCGAGGCCTATCTGCGCACGGCCGAGATCCTCGGCCTGCAGCCGGGCGAGGTGGCGCTGGTCGCCGCGCATAATGGCGACCTCGCCGCGGCGCGCCGGTCGGGGCTGAAGACCGTCTTCGTCCTGCGCCCCACCGAGCACGGCCCGAACCAGACCACCGACCTCGGCGCCGCTCAGGAGTGGGAGGTGGTGGTCGACTCCTTCGAGGAACTGGCCGACCGGCTCGGCTGCTGACGGACGCCGCGCGGAGACCGCCTATTCCGCGCGGATGTTCCCCTCGCGGATGACGGGTTCCCATTTCGCGGCCTCGGCGCGGATGAAGCTCGCGAATTCCTCCGGCGTGCCGGCGACGATCTGCGCCGCCTGCACGCGCTCGGTCTGTTCCTTCACCGACGGCGTGGTGATGATTGCGCGCAGCGCCCGGTTGGCGGCGAGCACGATGTCCTGCGGCATCCCCGCGGGCCCGACCACGCCATGCCAGGTGGCGGAAGAAAATCCAGCATAGGTCGCCGCGATGGTCGGCAGCGCCGCCAGGGCGGGCACGGGGTCGGCCGTGCTGACCGCGATGGCGCGGACCTTGTCCTCCCGGATGAAGGGCATGGCGGTGGACACTGAGGGGATGGTCCAGTCGGTCTCGCCGGCGATCACGCTGCGCATCACGTCCGCGCCGCTGCGGTAATGCACCGCCTGCCAGCGGATGCCGGCCCGGCGCGCCAGCAGTTCGGCACTCAGATGGCTGGCATGGCCGACGCCGGGCGAGGCGTAGGTCATCTCCCCGTTCCGCCGCTTCGCCAGGTCGATCAGTTCCGGCACCGTCGCCGCCCCGAGCCCTGGCCGCGTGACGATGACGAGCGGCAGGTTCACCAGGTGGATGATGGGCGAGAAGGCGGTCAGCGGATCATAGCCCAGCCCCGGCTGCAGCATCTTGCCGATCGCATTGGCGCCGAGATCCGCCATCATCAGCGTGTAGCCATCGGCCCGGCTGGTCGCGACGACGCCGCCCGCGATGGTCCCGCCGGCGCCCGACCGGTTCTCCACCACCATGGGCTGGCCGTTGGCCTGTTGGGGGAAGGCATTGGCGACGGTGCGGGACAGCGTATCGACCGCGCCCCCGGCGCCGAAGGGCACCACCAGCCGCACCGGCCGGTCGGGCCAGGCGGATTGCGCCCGCACCGCGGCCGGCATGCCGGCCAGCACCAGGGCAGACAGTGAGCGACGCGACAGGAGCAGGGTCATGGCGGTGTACCTCCCGATTGATTTTCGTCCACATCGACGGCGCGGCGCGGCGCTGTCAACCTGAACCTGTTCCACGGAGCCCTTGCCATGACCTGGTCCATCGTCGCGCGCGACCCCACCACCGGCGCCTTCGCCGTCGCCGTCACCACCTGCAACCTAGCGGTCGGCGCGTCCTGCCCCTTCCTGCGGACGGGCGTCGGCGCGGTGTCCACCCAGTCGATGAGCAACCGCTATCTCGGCCCCGCGGTGCTGGACGCGCTGGCGCGCGGGCTGCCGGCGGATCTGGCCCTGCGCTCCGCCCTGGCGGGCGATGAGGGCGAAGGGCTCCGGCAGATCCATGTGGTGGACGCGCAGGGGCGCGTCGCCGCGCATACCGGCGCGAACTGCGTGGAATGGTGCGGCAGCATCGCCGGCGAGGGCTTCAGCGTCGCGGGCAACATGCTGGCGAATGGCCAGGTCGTCGCCGATACCGCGGCGGTCTTCGCGCGGCACAGTGACCTGCCCCTGCCCGAGCGCCTGATGGAAGCACTGCATGCCGGCCAGGCCGCCGGTGGCGACCGACGCGGAAAGCAATCCGCCGCCCTGATGCTGACCACCACCGAGGACTTCCCCGACATCAACCTGCGCGTCGACGATCACCCCGAGCCGCTGGAAGAACTGTCCCGGCTGCTCGCGCTGTGGCGCGTCCAGGCGGAACCGTCCCAGCACACCCGCCCGTCCCGCGCCAATCCCGCCGGGTTGATCGACCTCGACGCCATCGAGGCCGGCTGGCGTGCCCGGGGGATGGATCTGCGCTTCCGCCGCTGACCCCTTGCGCGCCGCGCGCCGCGGCGGCAGGGAAGGATGATACAGGAGGAACGCCGCATGCGTCAGCACAGGATCGCCGCCATCGGGGGCGATGGGATCGGACCGGAAGTGATCGCGGCGGGCTGCCGCGTGCTGGATGCCGTGGCCGCGGCCCAGGGCGGCTTCTCCTTCGCTTTCCGGACCTTCGATTGGGGCAGCGACATGTATCGCCGCACCGGCAAGATGATGCCGGATGACGGGCTGAATCAGCTGAAGGGCTTCGACGCGATCTTCTTCGGCGCGGTCGGCGCGCCCGACATCCCTGATCACATCACGTTGTGGGAGTTGCGCCTGGCGATCTGCCAGGGCTTCGACCAATACGCCAATGTCCGACCGACCAAGCTGCTGCCTGGCGTGCGCGGTCCGCTGCGCGAGGACCTCGGCAAGCAGATCGACTGGGTGATCGTGCGGGAGAATTCCGAAGGCGAATATGCCGGCGTCGGCGGCCGCGCCCATCGCGGCCTGCCGATCGA
>Ga0075012_10005247_pt1 | contig 11917 bp, 9 predicted proteins | sample All_14_2_FD_71474 | JGI IMG/M metagenome (GOLD analysis project Ga0075012, IMG submission 71474) | Freshwater microbial communities in response to fracking from Pennsylvania, USA - Allegheny Zone_MetaG_DW_15 | ecosystem: Environmental > Aquatic > Deep subsurface > Groundwater > Drilled...
ACTTCGTAATGCAGATGCACGCCGGTGGAACGTCCGGTCGTCCCCATGGCACCGATACGCTGGCCGAGCGCGATCGACTGGCCAGGGGCCACGGCGATGGCGTTCAGATGGGCAAAGCGGGTCTTGAAGCCGTGACCGTGGTCTATCTCTATGGTGTTTCCATACCCTGAACGGATGCCCGTAAACGACACGACGCCGGGCGCAGTGGCATGGATCGGCGTGTTCAGCGGCGCGGCGAAGTCCTGTCCCTGATGCAGGGCAGGGCGACCGTTGAAAGGATCGAAGCGGACGCCAAAGCCCGACGTGGTGCGCGCGCTGGTCGGCCGGTTGAACGGCACACCCTCGGCGACATCGGCCAGGTTACGCATTTCGGTCAGATTGTCGGCGGCGTTGCGGATCCGCACCGCGAACGGTTCGTCGACGTCCAGGATTGCGGCCAGAACCCTGGGGTCACGGGCCTCGACCAGTGGACCCCCCAGGGCCGATCCCCGGGAGACATAGGCGGCCGGGTTCAACCCGGCCAGACGGAAGGCCAGTCTCAGCCGCTCGGCACGGTTCTGCGCAAAGGTCTCGGCCCGGGCGACCAGCCTGTCCTGGTCCAGCCGCACGGCCATGATGCGCTGGACAGGCGGGGTCGAGGCGGCGCTGAGCGGGCGGGCGGGCCGCAGGGCGGCCTGGGACCCGGGCACACCCTGGAACATCCCCATGACGCCGGTCAGGGCGGCGTGCCGTCGCTCGACCATCTCGGCCATCTCGTCGAGGGAGCCGTTGGTGGTCGACATTCGCACGACGGCGGTTTCCAGGCGGGCCTGAAGATCGGCATTGACCCGCTCCGAGGCGGCGCGGGCACGCGCGACCTGGCTGTCGGCCTGGCTGCGGGCGATCAGGTCGAACAGGAAGCCGCCCGAGGCGACGAGAGTCCATCCGGCGAACAACACGATCACCGCGGCCATCAAGGCCTGTCGTCCGCTCGTCAGAACATAGCCGCGGGTCTCGCCGTGGCTGCGCAAATAGAGATGTCGTTCAGAGAAACAGCGATCCAAAAGGGACCGTCTGACCGCCCCTTGTCCGTCTTGCATATGAACACGCCCCCACGTCCAGAGGCACACTAAACCGTACGCAAGCCGACACGGCAATGGTGTTCACGTCTTGTTAACCATCATTGTGCGTCGCACCTCTCAAAACGAATCTGGAACGGACAAGGATTCGCGCAACAGGCGTATTCGAAAGTCTTTCGCGGGCGGGCCGCCGTGGTCCAGTTACTGAACAGGCCGTGTTCAGAGGGTTTTGACGGCGTCCAGAACCGCCTGGGCATGGCCCTTGACCGAGGCCTTGCGCCAGGTTTCGCGGACCACGCCAGTCGCGTCGATCAGGAAGGTGGCGCGTTCGATGCCCATGTAGGTCCGGCCGTACATCTGTTTTTCCCCCCAGACTCCAAAGGCTTCGGTGACGGATCCGTCGTCGTCGGACGCAAGGACCACACCCAGGTCGCGCTTGGTCTTGAACCGGTCCAGGGCCTTTACCGCATCGCGGGAGACGCCGATCACGACCGCATTCGCAGCTGCGAAATCGTCGGCCAAGGTGGTAAAATCCTGGGCTTCGGTGGTGCAGCCGGGCGTGTCGGCCTTTGGGTAGAAATACAGGACCACGGTCTTGCCGATCAGGTCGGCGCTGCTGATGCGGGCACCGCCGTCGGTGGGCATGTCGAAGGCGGGGGCCTTGGTGCCAACTGCGATCTCGGACATTTTTATTCTCCGCTCATCCCAGCCAAAGCCGGGATCCAGTCTTTTGTGAAATCCGCTGGATCAGCAAGGTGACACCTTGCCACCGCTGTTCGCCCAAAGCGCTGGGACCGGCTTTGGCTGCTACGCGCCGCCGTTCCGGTCGCCGGGATGAGCGGAACGGTGTCAGGTTGGGCGGACGAGGCGCGAGACTTTCTTGCCCTTTTGAACAAGAAAAGCCCCGTGTTCCGGGTCGATCTGATCGCGCCCGTATTGTTCTGTTCCATCAACAACGACGCCGTTGATCCTGATTTCGCGGTTGGCGATAGACCGCTTGGCGTCCTTGATCGACGATATTTCAGCAGCCTTCACCAAGGCCTCGGGAGACCGCAGGGTGAAACCCTCACTGCCTGCCCAGTCGAAATCGAAGATTTCAAGAGCAGCGGTTTCACCACGCTCGAACTGACCTTCCGAGCGGGCGCGCGCCATGGCTGCCTCGTCGGCCCCGTGCAGCAGGGTGGTGGCGGCGTCGGCCAGGGCCTTCTTCGCCTCGTTGATGCCGGCGCCTTCGAGCGCCTCGAAACCGGCGATCGCGTCGAGCGGAAGGTCGGTGAACAACTTCATGAACCGCCCCACGTCGCCGTCCTCGGCATTGCGCCAGAACTGCCAGTAGTCATAGGGGCTCATCTGCTCGGCGTTCAGCCACACGGCGCCTTGCGCGGTCTTGCCCATCTTGCCGCCCGACGCGGTGGTCAGCAGGGGTGTGGTCAGGCCAAAGGCGGCCTTCTGGTCCACCCGGCGCACCAGATCGACGCCCGAGACGATATTGCCCCACTGGTCCGACCCGCCCATCTGGAGGGTGACATTGTGACGGCGGTTCAGTTCCAGGAAGTCCACAGACTGCATCAGCATATAGTTGAACTCCAGGAAGCTCATCGGCTGTTCGCGTTCCAGCCGCAGCTTGACGGAGTCGAACGCCAGCATTCGGTTGACCGTGAAATGGGTGCCGTATTCCCTCAGGAACTCGATGTAGCCGTACTGTGAGAGCCAGTCGTCGTTGTTGATCAGAATGGCGTCGGTCGGGCCGTCGCCGAAGGTCAGGAAGACCTCGAACACAGACTTGATGGAGGCAATGTTGGCGGCGATGTCGGCGTCGGTCAGGTGGGGGCGCGAGGCGTCGCGGCCGGTTGGATCGCCGACCTTGGTCGTGCCGCCGCCGATGATCACCACCGGCTTGCCGCCCGCCTGTTGCAGCCGACGCAGCATCATCACAGAGATCAGATTGCCGACATGCAGACTTTTCGCTGTCGCATCGAACCCGACATAGCCGACGACGATCCCGGCGGCGGCCGCCGCGTCCAGTTCGACCGGATGGGTCACCTGGTGGATATAGCCACGCTCCTGCAGGGTGATGAGGAAGTCGGATTTGAAGGCAGCGTCGGTCATCAGGCGTGTTCTTGTCTGTGGGACGCGCTCTCTAGCATGGCTGTGACGAAAGCGAGTAGCGCAGACGTCGGGGTCGCCGGCGCGGCGCGGTGAAATGCGGGGGCGGGGGTTCCAATCCGGGTTCGAGGCGTTAGACCCCGCTCAATGTCCTCGATCGCCAGTACCTCCGTGACCCAGGCCGTTGCCGCCGGCCAGAAGGCCGTGGCTCTCGACACGGCCATGATCGCCAAGGCGACCGAACTGGCCGGTCAGTTCGCGGTCAGCGCGACCGTCGCCGTCATCATCCTGATCGTCACCGTCTTCGCCTCGAAATGGGCCGCGTCGGGGACGCGACGGGCTCTGGGCCGGGTGCGGGGGTTCCGGCACGACCCGACGATCACCAGTTTTGCCGTCCAGGTGGTGCGGGTCGTAGTGCTGCTGATCGGCTTCATCGCGGTTCTGCAACGGCTGGGGGTCCAGACAACCTCGATCATTGCGGTGCTGGGGGCGGCCTCCCTGGCGGTCGGTCTGGCCTTGCAGGGAACCCTGTCGAACGTGGCGGCAGGGGTGATGCTGCTGATCCTGCGACCTTACCGCGTCGGCGACCTGGTCAGCATCGGCGGTGACATCGGCAAGGTGCAGCGGCTGGATCTGTTCACCACGCGGATGATCGACGCCAACAACGTCAAGATCGTGGTGCCCAACAAGAAGGTGTTCGACGATACCATCCTGAACCTGTCGGGGCAGACGACGCGGCGGATGGAGCTGAAGATCAGCGTCGGCTATGGCGCGAATCTGCATCAGGCACGGGCCGTGCTGGTGGCCGCAGCGGCCGGGGTCGAGGCCGTGATGAAGGATCCTCCGCCCTGGGCCGGGGTGACCGACCTGCTGGACAGTTCGGTCGAGGTGACCCTGCAGGCCTGGACCCTGTCGGGCGACTACTGGCAGGCACGGGCTGACGTGTTCCAGGCGGCCAAGGAGGCGCTGGACGTGGCCGGCATCGAGATTCCGTTCCCGCACCAGGTCGCCGTGGCCTATGGAACCGCTCTGGATATCCCGCCCGCCGGCGAAGGCGCGGGCATCCAGAAGACCCGTGGCCCCTCGGACGAGACCACCGCCGACCACCGCAACGACCCGAGCGAAGGCTGATCCCCCATGCGTTACGACTTCGGCTCCGACAACACCGCCGGGATGGCACCGGCCGCGCTTCAGGGCATGCTCGACGCCAATGGCGGTTTCGCCCGGGCCTATGGTGCCGACGACATCACCGCCCGGGCTGCCGACCAGATCCGGCAGCGTCTCGATGCCGATGCAGAGATCCGGTTCGTGTTCTCGGGTACGGCCGCCAATGCCATCGCCCTGTCGATGCTGGCCTTTCCGTTCGAGGCGGTGCTGGCCCATCACGCGGCCCACGTCTGCACCGACGAGACCGGAGCCCCGGGATTCTTTGGCCAGGGCCTGGGGCTGATCGGCCTGCCGGGCCCATCGGGCCGGATCGACGAGAATGCCCTGCTGGCGGCGCTTGAGGAGCCCGAGGTCGGGCACCGGCAACCGGCGGCGGCCTTGTCGCTTACCCAATCCACCGAATACGGCACGGTCTATTCGCCGGAGGAGCTCCGTCACCTGATCGAGCCGGTCAAGGCGCGCGGCTACGGGGTCCATCTGGACGGGGCCCGGCTGGCCAATGCCGCGGCGGCCGGTTTCGATCTGAAGGACATCGCCCGGCTTGGCGTCGATGTGCTGGTGTTCGGCGGGGCCAAGGCCGGTGCCAACTGTACCGAGGCTATCGTGCTGTTCGACAAATCCCTGGCGCGTCGACTGGACAACCGGCTGAAACAGGCCGGGCAGACCGCCTCAAAGGCCAGGTTCCTGGCGGCTCCCTTTCTGGGTCTGCTGGAGAGCGGAGCCTGGGAAACCGGCGCGGCCCACGCCAATCTGATGGCCCAGACTCTGGCGGCCGGGATCGCGATGCAAACGCCCTTCGTGCTGGCTCACCCGGTCGAGGCCAATGCGGTGTTCGTCCGGATGCCGGAGGCGGCCCATGCGCGTCTGAACGCCCTCGGCTGGGCCTGCTACCGCTTCGACGACGGATCGGTGCGGTTCGTCTGTTCCTGGGCGACGCAGGAGGCGGTGGTAGGCGAACTGCTAGAGGCGATCGCCTCGATTGTCTGAGGCGCGAACGGCCGGATCCGACGCGAAGAGGGCAGGGCGTTCGCGTCGGATTTGCCGCAAGATAGCGACGAATTGTCAGGATCATACGATCGCCGTTTGACGGGCGACGCCGACGCGGCAATGATCACTTTCGTCCGGGAGCGTTACGGTTCCTGCGATCCCTCTCCATCCCAGATCGTGCCCTGCGGATACCGCAGACGGAGGCGACCCTTGCATAGACGCGACTTCCTGTCTCTGAGCGCCGCGGGTCTGGGCGGGCTCGTCCTGCCGTCCATGCTGGCCGGCAAGGCAATCGCGGCCCAGGAGCTGGTCTCGACCTTCGACATCGGCCTGAAAAAGGGGCTGGCCGATGCGGCCATGTCGGCAGCGACCGGGGCCGGAGCGACCTATTGCGACGTGCGGGTCGGCCGCTACCTGCGCCAGTTCGTGATCACGCGCGAGGCCAACGTCCAGAACATCGTCAACACCGAATCGACCGGCGTCGGGGTTCGGGTGATCGCCGGCGGGGCCTGGGGCTTTGCCGCCACCAACACCATGACCAGCGATGGTGTGGCCCAGGCCGCCCGTCAGGCCGTCGCCATCGCCATGGCCAATTCGACCACATTGACGGCCCCGGTCCAACTGGCCCCGGTCAAGGGGGTGGGCGAGGTCTCCTGGCGCACCCCCATCGTCAAGAACGCCATGGCCGTGCCGATCCAGGAGAAGGTCGATCTGTTGCTGGGCGTGAACGCAGCGGCGATGGAGGCGGGAGCCAGCTTCGTCAACTCGATGCTGTTTCTGGTCAACGAACAGAAATATTTCGCCAGCACCGACGGCTCCTATATCGACCAGGACGTGCACCGGATCTGGGCTCCGCTGGACGTCACGGTCATCGACCAGACGACCGGAAAATTCCGCAACCGCGAGGGCCTCTCGGCCCCCATGGGGCTGGGCTACGAATATCTGGACGGCGCGGCCTCGGGCAAGACGACCCTGCCGAACGGGGTCGTGGTCTATGGCAACGCCTATGACATGAAAGAGGACGCCATCGCCGCCGCCCGTCAGGCCCGGGCCAAGCTGTCGGCACCGTCGGTCCGGCCGGGCAAATACGACCTTGTCCTGGACCCCTCCCACACCTGGCTCACGATCCACGAATCGGTCGGCCACCCGCTCGAGCTGGACCGGGTCCTGGGCTACGAGGCCAATTTTGCGGGCACCAGTTTCGCCACGATGGACAAGCTGCGCGATGGTTTCCAGTACGGCAGCGAACGGGTCAATCTGGTCGCCGACAAGACCCAGGTCGGCAGTCTGGGCGGCGTCGCCTATGACGACGAGGGCGTGGCGACCAAGACATGGGATCTGGTGCGGGACGGCAAGCTGGTCGGCTATCAGGCGATCCGCGACCAGGCCCATATCGAGGGCAAGGCGACCTCTGACGGCTGCTGCTATGCCGACAGCTGGTCCAGCGTGCAGTTCCAGCGCATGGCCAATGTCTCGCTGGAGGCCGGCAAGACCCCGCTCAGCGTCGCCGACATGATTTCGGACGTCGAGGACGGCATCTATATCGTCGGCGACGGCTCCTTCTCGATCGACCAGCAGCGCTACAATGCCCAGTTCGGCGGCCAGCTGTTCTTCGAGATCAAGAACGGCGAGATCACCCACCAGATCGAGGACGTGGCCTATCAGATCCGCACGCCCGAGTTCTGGAACGCCTGTTCGGCAATCTGTGACGAAAGCGACTACCGGCTGGGTGGGTCGTTCTTCGACGGCAAGGGCCAGCCGTCGCAATCCTCGGCCGTGTCGCACGGGTCCAGTACCGCGCGCTTTGACGGCATCAATGTCATCAACACCGCTCGTTCGCTCGGCTGATCGCGCAAGGAGACCGACCCATGAGCATTCTTCCCGAAGCCCAGGCCAAGGCCATCCTCACCAAGGTGGTGGAACTGTCCACGGCCGACGAATGTACCGCCCAGCTGACTGGATCGACGCGGGGCAATATCCGGTTTGCACTGAACAACGTCTCGACCAGCGGTATCGTCGATGACATCGAGCTGTCGGTGCAGGTGGCCTTCGGCAAGCGAGTGGGCACCGCCACGATCAACCAGTTCGACGACGCCTCCCTGGAGCGGGTGGTTCGCCGTGCCGAGGAACTGGCCCGGCTCGCCCCCGAAAATCCCGAGTTCATGCCGGCGGTCGAGAAACAGGCCTATACGCCGACCGCCACCTTCAGCGCCGCGACTGCGGCCATCACCCCGGCCGATCGCGCCAAGGTGGCCACCGATTCCATCGCGCCCTGCAAGGAATCCGGTCTGATTGCGGCCGGTTATCTGGAAGACGTGACCGGCTTCGTCGCTTTCATGAACAGCAACGACAACTACGGATACCAGACCGGAACCAGCGTGGACTACACCTGCACGGTCCGCACCGAGGACGGTCGCGGCTCGGGCTGGGTCGGGCATAATCTCCAGGACGTCTCCACCTTCGATGCCGATGCCGATGTGCGGATCGCCATGCGCAAGGCCAGCGCCTCGGCCGAGGCCATGGCGCTGGAACCCGGCAAGTACACGGTGATCCTGGAACCGGCGGCTGCGGCCGGCCTGGTCGGCTTCATGATGAACTTCTTCGACGCCCGGTCCGCCGACGAGGGCCGCAGCTTCCTGTCAAAGGCCGGCGGCGGCAACAAGGTCGGCGAGCAGGTCTATGGCCCAGAGGTCAACTTCCGGACTGACCCCGCCTATCCGGATGCGGCGGCCTATCCCTGGGACGACGACGGCCTGCCGCGGGCCCCGATGCCGATCGTCGAGAACGGCCGGATCGTGAACCTGGAGTATTCGCGTTACTGGGCCCAGAAACAGGGCAAGACCGCCCTGGCCGGGACCGGCAACCTGATCATGTCGGGCACCGACAAGTCGACGGCCGATCTGATCCGATCGACCGAGCGCGGCATCCTGGTGACCCGCACCTGGTATATCCGTCTGGTCGATCCCCAGACGGTGCTGCTGACCGGCCTCACGCGCGATGGCACCTTCTATATCGAGAACGGCCAGATCCGGCACCCGATCAAGAATTTCCGGTTCAACGAATCCCCCGTCATCATGCTCAACAATATCGAGGAACTGGGCCGTCCCGTGCGGGTGCAGGGCGACGAGGGCGGCAACATCATGGTCCTGCCGGCCATGAAGATCCGGGACTTCACCTTTACCTCCCTGTCGGACGCTGTCTGACGGTGAAACCTCGACCGGTCGCATGAACCGATCCCAGTTTCTCCGGTCCGGCGCGTGCGGATTGATCGCCCTGGCCCTGGCGGGTCCGTCTCGGGCCCTGTCGAGGTCGGGCTATGATTTCTGGTTCACCCGCCTGCGTTACGATTCGGGCGACTGGGACGTCGATCAGCGGATGCCCTCCAACCTGATCACCTCCCTGATCGACTATACGACCCTGCGCGTCGATCCGGTGGAGCGGGTGATCGCCCTGTCCGATCCGCGCATGCTGACCGCGCCTTTCTGCTATCTGGCGGGTCACAAGCTGGTCGAGTTTTCTGCGGCGGAGCGCCGCAACTTCGAACGCTATGTCCGAAATGGCGGGTTCGTGTTCGTCGACGACTGCAACCACGACATTGACGGCCTGTTCGCCCGCTCGTTCGAGACCCAGATGCGCGCCATCTTCGGAGCCTCAGCCCTGCGGACCCTGCCGGACACCCATCCGATCTATCGCAGCTTCTTCACCTTCGAGGGGCCGCCCAATACCGGGCTGGAGCTCAACGGCTGGGGCGACGACCTGGTCCACGACTATCTGAAGGGTATCGAGATCAACGGACGGCTGGGCGTGCTCTACAGCAACAAGGACTACGGCTGTGAATGGGATTACGACTGGCGAAACAAGCGGTTCCTGGCCGAAGACAATACGCGGTTCGGAGTCAATATCGTGATGTACGCCCTTTCATCCTGACTTTCTGCGCCTCACCCTGAACGCCGCCATTTCCTGTCCCCCTCCCCGGGAACTCACATGACCGATACCGTTACCGAAGCTGATATCCAGGGCCAGATCGCGCGCCTGGGTGACCTGCGCGCCGCCATCGGCCAGGCCATCGTGGGTCAGGAGGATGTGGTGGAACAGTTGCTGATCGGCCTTCTGGCCGGCGGTCACTGCCTGCTCGAAGGCGTGCCCGGGCTGGGCAAGACCCTGCTGGTGCGTTCGCTCGGCGATGCGCTCAAGCTGGAGTTCCGCCGCGTCCAGTTCACACCGGACCTGATGCCGAGCGACATCCTGGGGACCGAGCTTCTGGAAGAGGACCATGGCACCGGCCACCGCAGCTTTCGGTTCCAGCCGGGTCCTGTGTTCACCAATCTCTTGCTGGCCGACGAGCTGAACCGCACGCCGCCCAAGACCCAGGCGGCCCTGCTGGAGGCCATGCAGGAACGTACCGTCAGCTATGGCGGCGTGACCCATGTCCTGCCGTCACCCTTCTTCGTCCTGGCCACCCAGAACCCGCTGGAGCAGGCGGGAACCTATCCTCTGCCCGAGGCCCAGCTGGACCGGTTCCTGCTGCATATCCGCGTCGACTACCCCACCGAACAGGAAGAACATGATATCCTGGCCCAGACGACAGGCAGCCGCTCGGGTGTCGTTCCTGCGGTGATGAACGGCGAGGAGGTCCTGGCTCTCCAGGCCCGCGTGCGCGAGGTCCATTTCAGCGAAGGTCTGCTGGCCTGGGTGACGAAGCTGGTGCGGGCCAGCCGGCCGGGACCCGGCGCGATCGAGGAGATCGTCAAATATGTGAAATGGGGGGCGGGCCCTCGCGCCGGTCAGTCCCTGATCCTGGCGGCCAAGGCCCGGGCCCTGTTGCAGGGACGGCTGGCCGCCACGCGCGATGATGTCACCGCCCTGGCCGGGCCGGTGATGCGCCACCGGCTCCTGCTGTCCTTCGCCGCCGAGGCCGAGGGGCGCAGCGCCGACGACATCATCGCCGCCCTGGTGCGGTCCGTCCCCATGCCCGCCGCCTGACGGGTCCACCGGCGGATGATCGATTTTCTTGCCCCTGACGTGCGGAGCCGGCTGAAAGGCCTGCGTCTGGTCACGCGCCGGGCGGTGGGGGGGCACGGGATCGGCCTGCATCAGAGCCATAGCCGGGGTGCCGGGCTGGAGTTCGCCCAGTACCGCGCCTATGAACGCGGCGACGAACTGCGCCAGATCGACTGGAAACTGTATGCCCGTTCGGACAAATTCTTCGTCCGCGAGGCCGAGCGCGAAAGTCCGGTGGCGGTCTGGATCCTGATCGATACCAGCGCCTCGATGGGCCAGGCCGATCGCGAGCGTCCAGACTGGTCACGTCTTGATGCCGCCCGCGCCCTGACCCAGGCCCTGGCCGAACTGGCGCTGCGTCAGGGGGACCGGTTCGGCTGGGCGGCGCTGGGCGATCAGGGCCTGAGACTGCTGGCTCCCGCGACCGGGACGCGTCAGCGGGACCGGCTTCTGCTCGAATTATTGCCCCTGCGCGCCGCCGGAGGCTTCGCCGGGCCAGAGCAGCTGGGGCCGATCTGGGAGCGTATCGGCGCGCGCGACCTGGTCGTGGTGCTCAGCGACTGTTTCGATCCGGGTGTGGTCGATCTGATGGAAAAGCTGGCAGCCGCGGGACGCGAGGTCCTGGTGGTCGAGGTGCTGACTGTGGGCGAACGGGACTTTCCTTTCAGCGGCGGTCACCGTTTCCACGATCCCGAGACGGGCGAGGACCTGATCGGGGATGCCCCGGCCCTGCGTGCCGAGTTCCTGAGGCGGTTCGGTGAGGCCCGGGCGGCCCTGCACGCGCGCCTGGACCGGGCCGGGATACGACGGGCCGACCATGTCCTGGATCAACCGCTGGACCAGCCTCTGCGTCGCCTTTTCGGGGCCCACGATGCGGCGGAATACGCATGACGCCCGGCCTGTTGCTGCCGCTGGGACTGGCCGCGCTCGCGGCGCTGATCGTGCCCCTGGTCATCCATATCGCGCGGCGCAGCGAGGAACAGCCGACCGACTTTGCCGCCCTGCGCTGGTTGCGCCAGAAGCCGCGACCGCGGTCCCGTCTGCGGTTCGACGAGCCGCTGCTGCTGGCCGCCCGCCTGGTGTTGCTGGCCCTTCTGGCCCTGTGGCTGGCCCGGCCGGTCCTGTTCGGGGTCTCCGATACTGCCCCCTATGTGGCCGTGGTGCCGGGGGTCGATCTCACGCGGGCAGGCCGGATCGCCGACACGGCCGTGACCGACCATGACCGGGCCCACTGGCTGGTGGCCGGGTTTCCAGCCGTGAAGACGGTGCCCCCTGCGGGTGCGGTGCCGGTCGCCAGCCTGCTGAGGCAACTTGATGCCGACCTGCCCGCCGAGACACCGCTTGTCGTGATCGTGCCCGAGGTCATGGCGGGAGCCGATGCCGAGCGGCCCCGCCTGTCGCGCCGTGTGGACTGGCGCGTCGTGCCCGGCGCGGAGCCGGCGATACCGGCCGTCGCCCAAAAGTCGCCTGACCGGCCGCCGTCCCTGGCGATCCGCCATGACGACGCCCATGCCGCCGGCCTGCGCTACCTGCGGTTCGCCGCCCTCGCCTGGCAACCACCGGGACGTGGGGCCGACCTGGACGTCGGGGGCGTAGAG
>Ga0075012_10005249_pt1 | contig 11916 bp, 9 predicted proteins | sample All_14_2_FD_71474 | JGI IMG/M metagenome (GOLD analysis project Ga0075012, IMG submission 71474) | Freshwater microbial communities in response to fracking from Pennsylvania, USA - Allegheny Zone_MetaG_DW_15 | ecosystem: Environmental > Aquatic > Deep subsurface > Groundwater > Drilled...
GTACCTGGCCATGCAGTTTGGCATCAAGGCGGCCAACTACCCCCTGATTCCCGAGGATTTCGAACGCAACAAGCTGCCTGGCGAACTGGCCCGCTACCGCCACAAACTCTTCGGCCTGACCATCGGCCCGGACCGCCTGTCCCAGATCCGTCAGGAGCGCCGCCCCAACAGCCGTTACGCCTCGCTGGAGAACTGCAAGTACGAGATCGATGCAGCCCAGAAACTGATGCGTCGTGAAAACATCCGTTGGCTGGACTCCACCACCAAGTCCATCGAAGAAATCTCGGCCACCATCCTCCAGACCGTACGCCTGAACCGCCCCGCATACTGAGTTGGGGCGCCTCCAGCCTTTGTCTGGGCTAGAATTGAATCACGTGACCGGCACAATGCCGGGTCGCAAAACGCATCAACAGGACATCAGATGACAAGACCGCGCATCAAGCGCCGCGGTGGCATTGGCCGCCTCGCCGAACAACTCGTCTGGCTCGCATCGGGCCTGGCCGAATCCGGCAGCCGTGTCGAGGATCGCTATTGGGAAAAGCGCCTGGCTGCGAGCATCGACAGCACGCTGCAAAGCGAGGACGAAAACACGCTCAACGCCGCGCTCGACCAGTTGTTTGCCAACGACACCCCCGGCTATGACGAACTTGCCGACATGATCGAATCGCGCACCGAATCGGTCGCCGGCCTGGCGGAAGACCACGACGTCCTGCTGATCGCAGCGCCGGTGCTGGCGTGGTCACGTTTCCGCATTCCCGCAACCACCCTGCCGCCTGCGGTGCTGACCAATCTGCGGGTGCACCTGCAGGCCCACGTACTGGCCGATGGGGCACGCCTTGCCTTGGCCGATTTTCTGTTCAGTCCGGATCAGCTCCCTCAGGGGTACTGCGCCACGGCCGACTTTGGCCGCACCATGTGCCGGGCCTCACTCGACGGTCAGGACGTCCATATCGAGACCAACGGCTTGCCGGAAACCTCGCAGTTTCTGTCCGACACCCGTTATCTGCTGGCAGCCGTCGCCGCGCCCAAGGGGAACGCATTGTTCCGCTGGCAGGAGCTCGACGGCAGCCGCGAACACGCGCTGTCCCAATGGCGCGCCCAGGGTGGAGCCTGCCTGGCACCACTGCTGCCTGGCTGCACACTGGAGTTCGTGCTGCCCGAAGCGTATTTCGCCGCCTGCCGTGCCGCCGACAAGGCCAGCCGGCCCTACTCCATCCGTGCATCGGTCGCCTTTCTCGGCACTGCGCTCGACGCACCGGCGACCAGCTTGCGCGCCGTGATCGCCCCCTTCTCGGACAATCAGGTCGAGGAGTATCGCATCGGTTTCACGCTGAGCGGGCGGGACGAGGTGGTACATGGGGTGGTCTGGCCATTGCTTGGGGACGAAGGAGATGCGGTGGATACCCCCAGCGAAATCGAAACCGTGCTGCGGGAGTGCGGCGTCACCGACGTCCTGATCCACGAACATCGCTTTCCGCTCGAATACTGTGATGACTGCGGCGCGCCGATGTATCCCTCACCCGAGGGCGAAGTGGCCCATGCCGAGATGCCCGAGACGCACACTGAACAAGTGCCGCGCCACTTGCATTGAACCCGACGTCGTTACCATGAACCGGAGCGCATCATGAGCCGCAGCATTGAGAAATCCGATGCCGAATGGCAGACCCTGCTGACCTCCATCCAGTTTCACGTCACCCGGGAGAAGGGCACCGAGCGGCCCTTTTCCGGTGAATACTGGGACTTCTGGAGTCCCGGTGAATACCACTGCGTTTGTTGTGACGCGCCCCTGTTCGATGCCGAGCACAAGTTCGACGCGGGCTGCGGCTGGCCCAGCTTCTGGACGGCCGCAGCGCCCGAGAACGTCGAGTCAAGGGACGATCACAGTCACTTCATGCACCGTACCGAAGTGCTTTGCCAGCACTGTGGCGCCCACCTTGGCCATGTATTCGAAGATGGCCCCCCACCTACCGGACTGCGCTACTGCATCAATTCCGCCTCAATCCGCCATGTCGCCAGAACAACGGACGACTGAGCCACCCCGCGACTGGCTGATATTCTGCCTAAAGTAATGCCAGGGCACTGCCGTTACCCATACATCGAATAGTGCTTGCCGATCTGCGCGCCGACGACGCGCGCAGACGCGGATGATCAAGCATGCAAAGGGGGAGACGCATCATGAACGGGTTTCACAATCTCAGCTTGCGAGGCAAGCTGCTGGTCAACTTCGCCGTATCCGGCGGCGTCTTCATTCTGGCGCTGATCTTTCTCAATCTGCAGATTGCCCGCGTTGGCAGCCTGGCCAACGAGGTATCGGACAATGCTTTGCCGTCGATCGTTCAGGCAGGCAAGATTGGCGAGTTCCGCTTGCGTTACCGCATCCGCAGTCTCGAGTACATGCTCGAGCAACGGCCCGGCGAGCGCGAGAAACTCGAAGCCTCGATGGCATCGCTCAACAAGAGCCTGATCGAATCCATCGACGCCTATGTTCCACTGATCTCCAACGACACCGACCGTGCCATTCTTGGCCGGGTCAGGGAAAAAGCGGCCGCCTACGAGGAAAGCGTGCTGCGTGCGGTGGCACTGCTCAAGCAAGGCAGGGGGGACGAGGCGACACAGTTGCAGAACAGTGAGTGGGTGTCGCGGGCCAACCAATTGCGTGACGAAGTCAATGCATTGGTCAAGTTCAACGAGGACGCCGCAGCAGCGCTCAGTACCGAATCCAAAGCTGCGAGGGATCAGGCCACACTTGCCGGCTGGAGTGCCGTAGTCCTTGGGCCGCTGTTGGCGCTTGGCATGTCCATATGGGTTGCCGGCCTGATCAGCAGCCGGCTGCAACAACTGGTGTCGGCTGCCGGCAAGATATCGTCGGGCAATCTTGCCGATGACTCCCTGCCTGAAGCCAGCCGGGACGAAGTCGGACAGTTGGTCGGCGCCATGAAGCAGATGCAGCAAGCGCTGCGCGATACCATTCGTGCCACCCGCGACAACGCCAATGCCCTGATCAGCACCGGGCGCGAACTGGGTGATGGCGTGCAGCAGATGGAGCGCAGTGTCGCGGTTCAAAGCAGCGCCTCGTCGGCGATTGCAGCCAACGTCGAGGAGTTGACGGTTTCAATCAATCACGTCTCCGACAACACGGGTGATGCCAGCCGACTCGCTCAGGACTCCGACCGTCAGGCGCGAGAAGGGCGTCGGACGGTCGACCAACTCATCGATGAGATCAATCAGGTCTCCGGCGTCGTCACCACCGCATCCGAGCGCATCGGTGGACTGGCAATCGAATCGGAAAAAATCTCCAACATCGTCCAGGTCATCAAGGACATTGCCGAGCAGACCAACCTGCTTGCCCTCAATGCCGCAATTGAAGCGGCACGTGCAGGGGAACACGGCCGCGGTTTTGCGGTGGTAGCGGATGAGGTTCGCAAGCTGTCCGAACGCACCGCACAATCGACGCGCGAGATCACCGCCATGGTCGAGTCGATCCAGAACTCGACCCAGCAAGTGGTTACCGAAATCGATCGTGGCGTGGGTGCCGTGCAGAACAGCGTCGATCATGCCCGGCAGGCCGGCGACACCATCGGTACGCTGCAGGACATCGCCCGCCAGGTTGCCGAACTGGTCAGCGAAGTCGATGTGGCACTCCGCGAACAATCGGCGGCCTCGTCCGAGGTTGCCAAGCGCATCGAAGAGATTGCCACCCATGCTGAAGAAACCAGCGCCGCCACTGCCGAAGCTGCCCGCTCGGCCCAGACGCTCAACAATGTGGCCAGCCAGATGCAGAGTAGCGTCAGCCACTTCCGCATCTGATCGAGCAGCGGGACTCAAACCTCCAGCAGGAAGTCCCGCACGGTTGCGATCTGGCCGGCATCCATCAGCATGGGGGCATGACCGATGCCGGCGAATTCCACCGTACGCGCACAAGGTCCGCGCTTTGCCATCGCCGCGAGCGTGACCTGCTCCAGCAGGTCGGATTCCGCGCCGCGCAGGGCCAGCGTCGGACAGCGGATGCGGTCATAGGTATCCCATAGATCGACATCCATCAGGATGGGCGTCTGCCGGAAGACATCGCCGATACCCGGGTCGTAGACCATGGCAAAGCCGCCCTCGACGGGGCGTACGGTGTACTGGGTCAGATGCCGCCACTGTGCATCGGTCAATGGCCCAAAGGGTGCGCTGACTTCACGAATATAGGCTTCGGCATCGGCCATGCTCGCGAACCGCGGTGCAGTGCCCACATACTGGCCGATACGGCGCAAGGATGCCGCAGTGATCACCGGCCCGACGTCATTGAGGACCAGACGGCTGATCGGAGCATGTGGTTGACTGGCGATCAGCATGCCGATCAGTCCGCCCATGGATGTCCCGACCCAATGCACCGTCTCGACATCAAGCCGTGCAATCAGCGTGATCATGTCCGCAACGTACACCGGAAACCCGTAGTCACTCTTGACCCCAAGCCAGTCGCTGCGACCACGCCCGACCACATCCGGGCAGATCACCCGGTAGTCTTGTGCCAGCGCCCGGGCCAGATCGTCAAAATCCCGACCGTTGCGCGTCAGCCCATGGACGCAGATGACCACCCGCGGATTGTCCTGCTCGCCCCACTCGGTGTACGCCATCCGGTGCAGGCCATGCGGCCCCAGGCACTGTACGGATCGCTCTCGCAAGCCCTGATAGGGCCGGGCGGGCACCGGCGGCGCCTTGAACAGATTTCGCAGGGCATCGAACAGACTCATTGCGACTCACCGGGATGGAATACGCCGAGTCTAGCACCGACCGGACATTGCCTTCCGATCCGATGACACGGATCAGATCGGATCGAGCCTCAACACCGCGCCATCGGTCTCATCCAGCACCCACAGCTTTCCGTCCGGGCCTTGCCGGACATCGCGGATCCGCTTGCCGGCATCCTGCAGCAGGCGTTCGCGCTCCACCAACTTGTCACCCTGCTCGCTCAGACGTGACACGAGTCGAAACTTCAGCGCCCCGACAAACAGATCCCCCTGCCAGCCCGGATAGACCGACGAGGTACTGAACGCCATACCAGACGGTGCGATGGACGGCGTCCATTGCAATTTGGGTGGCTGCACATCGGCGCGCTCCGTCCCTTCGCCAATCTTCGTCCCGATCACATACTCACGCCCATACGTAATCACCGGCCAGCCGTAATTGCGCCCCGGCAACACCTCATTGACCTCATCGCCCCCCTGCGGACCGTGCTCGTGCGCCCACAGGTTTCCCGTGACCGGATGCAGGACCGCTCCCTGCACATTCCGATGCCCATACGACCAGATCTCGGGTAGCGCACCAGGTTTAGCGACAAAGGGGTTGTCCGGCGGAACGGAACCATCCGGCGCAATACGGACGATCTTGCCCAGGTGGCTGGACAGATCCTGAGCCTTGTCACGCCCGCTGAAACGGTCACCCAAGGTGACGAAAAGCATACCGTGGCGATCGAACACCAGTCGCGACCCCCAGTGATGTCCTCCCGATGGCTCATCCTTCTGCGCAAAGATGACCTTGACCTCGTTCAAGCGCAGGCCCTGCAGATCGAGCACAGCACGGGCCACTGCGGTACGCGCGCCACCCTCGGTCGGCTGTGCAAACGAGAAGAAGATCGTGCGATCGCGCTCGAACGACGGACTGAGCACCACATCCAGCAAACCACCCTGCCCGCGCGCCTGCACTTCGGGCAGTCCGGCAATCGGCGCAGAGAGCGTGCCATCGGCGGAAACAACACGCATCCGCCCGGGCCGCTCCGTGACCAGCAGACGCCCATCCGGCAAGAAGGCCAGCGCCCACGGCGTATCCAGTCCGCGAGCCACCTGCACGACCCTGACTCCATCGGCTGCAGCAACTGGCATGCTGCCCACCACTCCGGCAATCAATGCAAGCGCCGCAACGGCACCCGACACCCTGCGACGCACCCTGGCGCCTCGCATCATTTCACCCTTGAATCCCGTCAGACGCATGCTGCTGCCTCCATGATCGACAACGATAACTGCAAGCTCTTCCAAGGCTCAGGCAATATGCGACACAATTCGTTCAAGTAAAACGCATTCAAGGCTATTCAAGCCTTCACCGCCCAAAGACCTGCCCCTCACTCCATGCCGAAGCCATCCTCCATGCTCAGCACCGCACCTGACGCCATCTCAACCGAGCATCCTGCCAGTGAAAAGGCCGATCGCCGCGGTATCCAGTCCATCGAAGTTGGGGGCACCCTGCTGCAGGCCCTGGTGCGCAACGGCACGCCGATGATGCTGAAGGACCTCGCCCGCGAGGCCGGAATGCCGCCGGCCAAGGCACACCCCTATCTCGTCAGCTTCGGCAAGCTTGGCCTGATCGAACAGGATGGGCTCACCGGTCGCTATGGCCTGGGGCCGTTCTCCCTGCAGATGGGGCTTACCGCACTTCACGCACTGGATCCTCTGAAAGCTGCCATGCCCGAGGTGGCGAACTTGGCCGACGATATCCAGTTGAATGTGGCGATTGCGGTCTGGGGCAACCAGGGGCCCACCATCATCCGTATCGAGGAATGCCGCAGGCCCATCCACGTCAACATGCGGCCTGGCACCGTCATGACCCCGCTGATGCTGACTGCCACCGGCCGGGTCTTCGCAGCATTCCTGCCAACGCGCATCACCCGTCCACTGGTCGAGGAAGAACTGGCACGACTGACCAGTGGCGAGCAGCCCGCGCTTCGTATGTCACAACGCCATGTCGACGAAACCCTGGAAGAGGTTCGCCAGCATGGTCTGGCGCGCGCACTCGGTCACCCGATTCCCGGCATCAACGCGTTCTCGGCGCCGGTATTCGATAACAGCGGAGCACTGGCACTGGCCATCACCGCGATGGGCCCCGCCGGCGCGTTCGACACGGACTGGAACGGCGATACCGCAAGAAAAGTACTCAACTGCGCCCGGGCCATTTCCGGGCGCCTGGGCCACACGCAGCACACTTGAAAGCGCCTGGACGAAGGTCTCTGCAGACACCTGTTCTGCCAAGCTCGAGACCTCGTCTGGACAAATACCTGGCGACAGCCAGGCCGTGCCGTCCGGCAGGAATCACTTGTTACCGAAGCGACCGCTCAGATAGGCCGAAAAGGCTTCGCCGATTTCATGGTGACGCAGACCCAGCTCGACCGTTGCCTGGAGGTAACCCAGCTTGGAGCCGCAGTCGTAGCGCACGCCATCGAACTGATAGGACAACACGGCCTCCTCCTTGAGCAGCGAGGCAATCGCATCGGTGAGCTGCAACTCGCCACCGGCACCAGGCTTGAGCGCACGGATATGGTCAAAGATGCGCGGGGTCAGGATGTAGCGACCGACGACGGCCTGGGTCGTGGGTGCATCCTCAGGCTTGGGTTTTTCGATGATGCCGGTCACGCGCTGGACGTTGCCACTTTGCCCCTCTGTGCTGACGATACCGTACTGGCGGGTTTCTTCGCGTGGAACGTTCATGGTGCCCAGCACCGAGCAACGGTGATAGTTGTAGACACCCACCATCTGCTCCATGATCGGTGCAGCACCATGGTTGTCCAGCAGGTCGTCGGCCAGAATGACGGCGAAGGCCTCGTCGCTGACGACGTGGCTGGCGCACAACACCGCATGCCCCAGACCCAACGCCTCAGGCTGACGGATGTAGATGCAGTTAACGCCCTTGGGTACGGTCTTCTTGACGATTTCCAGCAGTTCCTTCTTGCCACGGGCTTCGAGTTCGGTCTCGAGTTCGTAGGCCTTGTCGAAGTGATCCTCGATCGAGCGCTTGGTACGTCCGGTGATGAAGATCATGTCGGTGATGCCTGCAGCAACGGCCTCCTCCACCGCATACTGAATCAAGGGCTTGTCGACGATGGGCAGCATTTCCTTCGGGCTGGCCTTGGTCGCGGGCAGGAAGCGAGTACCCATGCCTGCGACAGGGAATACCGCCTTGGTGACTTTCTTCATGTGTTCGACTCCGCTGTTGTTCTGCTCTTTCGAGTAAAAGGGATGCGATGACGCTCAGGCGACCGTTTGCAGCAGGGCTTGCAGGCCAGCCTCGTCGACGATGGTGATACCGAGCTCCTGGGCTTTCACCAGTTTGGAGCCAGCCTCTTCGCCAGCCACCACATAATCGGTCTTCTTCGATACCGAACCGGCCACCTTGCCGCCCTGGGCTTCGATCAGGGCCTTGGCCTGATCCCGGCTCAAGGTGGGCAGCGTACCGGTCAGTACGAAAGTCTTGCCAGCGAGCTCGCCCGACGGGGCCCGGACGGGTTCGCCCTCATCCCAATGCACGCCGGCGGCACGCAGTTGCTCGATGACTTCCCGGTTGTGATCTTCGCCAAAGAACTCGATGATGCTGCGCGCGACGATCGGACCGACATCCGGCACCTGCAGCAAGGCTTCGGCATCGGCGTCGAGCAAGGCGTCGAGTTTGCCGAAATGCCGAGCCAGATCGCGGGCGGTGGTCTCGCCGACATTGCGTATGCCCAATGCAAAGATGAAGCGTGCCAGCGTCGTGTGACGACTCTTGTGGATCGCTGCGAGCAGGTTCTGCGCCGATTTCTCGCCCATGCGCTCGAGGTTGGCCAGCGCCAGGATACCCAGCTTGTAGATATCGACCGGCGACTTCACGATCCCGACGTCGACCAGCTGATCAACCAGCTTGTCGCCCAGGCCATCAATATCCATGGCCTTGCGCCCGGCAAAATGCAGCAAGGCCTGCTTGCGCTGGGCGGGGCAGTACAAGCCGCCGGTACAGCGGGCCACCGCCTCGTCCTCGCCGCGCACGACGTGGGAGCCACACACCGGACAGTGCGGAAAACGTTCGATCAGGTTGAAACGCGGTAGCTCGCCGGTGCGCCGCTCGACCACCGGTGCCACAACCTCGGGGATCACATCGCCGGCACGCCGGACGATCACCCAGTCGCCAATGCGTACGTCCTTGCGGTCTATCTCGTCCTGATTGTGCAGGGTGGCGTTGGTCACGGTGACGCCCCCCACAAACACCGGCTCCAGTCGGGCAACCGGGGTCAGCGCACCGGTACGGCCGACCTGAACCTCGATGTCTCGCAGCTGGGTGACGGCCTCTTGCGCCGGATACTTGTGTGCCACCGCCCAGCGTGGCTCACGGGTGACAAAGCCAAGTTGTGCCTGCAGGGCACGACGGTTGACCTTGTACACCACACCGTCGATATCGAAGGGCAAGCGCTCGCGCAGAACACCGACCTGGGCGTGAAACTGGGCGAGGCCTTCGGCACCACGCAGCACCGCGCGATGCTCGCACACCGGCAGACCAAAGGCCGCCAGCGCATCAAGCACACCCGCGTGGGTATCCGGCACGGCCCAATCGACGGTTTCACCCAACCCATAGGCAAAGAACGACAAGGGGCGCTGTCGCGCGATGGCCGGATCAAGCTGGCGGATGCTGCCAGCCGCCGCATTACGCGGATTGACGAACACCTTCTCGCCTGCAGCCTGCTGCCTGCGGTTGAGTTGTTCGAAGTCGTCGCGGCGCATGTAGACCTCTCCACGCACCTCAAGCACCGGCGGCGCAATGCCGAGCAGACGAAGCGGAATCGCCCGTACCGTTCGGATGTTGTGGGTGACATCCTCGCCGGTTTCGCCATCACCGCGGGTCGCGGCCTGTATCAGCACGCCGTGTTCATAGCGCAGGTTGATCGCCAGGCCGTCGAACTTCAACTCGGCTGCGTACTCGACTGCCGCATCGCCCTCATCCAGACCCAGTTCGCGCCGCACCCGTGCGTCAAACGCCACCGCACCACTGGCTTCGGTATCAGTCTCGGTGCGTATGGACAGCATCGGTACGCGATGACGCACCGAGGCGAACTGCGGCAATGGCTTGCCACCCACCCTCAGCGTGGGCGAATCGGGCTCGCGAAGTTCGGGGTGGTCCCGCTCGAGCGTCTGCAGCTCCCGGAACAGACGGTCATATTCAGCGTCCGGCACCGTCGGCGCATCAAGCACGTAGTAGGCATGATCGTGCCGCACCAGCTCGGCACGCAGTTCTGCCGCACGTGCGGCCAGGGCTCCGTCTGCTGTCATCATGCCGAGAACAGTCGACGCGCCAGCGGGCCTCCCGCGGGAATGCGCTGACTGGCCATATGGTCCTGGAACTGCAGGATCTGCGCCTTGATCAGACCCGCCGCATCCGGCCCGAAGGCCGCACGGTTGTCATCGACCACCACACCGTTGAGCGCACCAGCCAGCTGATTGGCAAAGGTCATCATGCGTTCGAACACGGTGGCGCCATTGGCCACGCAAGGCACGTCGATGACCAGGGTCAGGCCACTGGTCTGCAGATGGCGCATCTCATCCTGCACGAACAAGCCCGGCTCCATGTTGCACAGCGTAAACAGGCTCTTGCCTTCTTCATCGACTGCATGGAAGGCACCATCGCCATTGAGCACCAGACCTTCAACTTCAGCCAGTCCGCGGATCTTGGTACCCGCAAAGGGCTGGCCGTTGGCGGTCACGACGTTGATGCCGATCTGTACATCGACATCTGCGCAGAAGCGGTCGAGTTCAGTCGCATTGCCGAGCGCCTCGGTGCGCGACGGCAACCCTGCCGGCACCGCCAGGAACTGCTCGGCCACACGCTGCACGCCACCGGAGAAACGCAGGTAGTCCGCTTCACCGATCGGACCGCGGCGATCAACCAGTTGCAGCGCGGCGCAGAACCAATGATGGGTACCCGCCGAATGCGCATTCAACGGCTGCCACAGATTGGCCGCATCATCAAAGGCAAACCAGCGCACCGTCTTGCTCAGCCCGTCCAGCGCACCGCGCTGCGCCTCCCACAGCTTTGGAGCGTCCAGCGGTTCGATGGCCTCGATGCGGATGATGCAATCCGCACGCTCATCCAGCACCTCGGGCAGGTCCGGCAAGACCCTGCGCGGCGCAGCAGCGGCAAAAGAGGGTGCCGTGTCGCCGATCACCGGTTCGCGCTCGCCGGGCTCCTTGCGGTTTGCCTTGCGGGCCTCTGCCGGTGCTTCGCCCGGCTCGAGCAACACATCGCGATGGTCGGACTTGAATGCCTTTTCCGCCTGTCTGCGATGCTTGCGCTCCTGCCATTTGTTATAGGCCACGATGGCAACGAAGGCTGCCACGCCGGCCCCGATCAATCCCATCTGCAGTTCGCTGTCCATAAGTCTTCCTGTTGTTACGCTGCGGCCGACTCGGCCAGTCGCAACGCCTCTTCAATATCCACTTCCACAACGCGCGAGACGCCTTGCTCCTGCATGGTCACGCCGACCAGCTGCTGGGCAATCTCCATCGTGATCTTGCTATGGCTGATGAAAATGAATTGCGTCTGCGATGACATACGCTTCACCATCTGCCCATAGCGTTCGGTATTCGTATCGTCCAGCGGTGCGTCGACCTCGTCAAGCATGCAGAATGGTGCCGGATTGAGCTGGAACATCGCAAACACCAGCGCGATCGCTGTCAATGCCTTCTCACCACCAGACAAAAGCTGGATCGACGCGTTCTTCTTGCCCGGCGGCTGTGCCACGATCTGGATACCGGCATCGAGGATTTCGTCGCCGGTCAGCACCAGCTCGGCCCGCCCGCCCCCGAACAACTGCGGGAACAAGGTCGAGAACTGCCGATTGACCGTATTGTAGGTCTCTTGCAGTTGTTCGCGGGTTTCCCGGTCGATGCGCCGGATGGCATCCTCCAGCGTGGAAATCGCCTGCAGCAGGTCATCGGTCTGGGCATCGAGATAGCCCTTGCGCTCGCTCGCCGCACGCAATTCGTCCAGCGCCGCCAGGTTGACCGCGCCAAGCTCGGCAATCTCGCGCGCCAGTCGGGCCACCTCGCGCTGCAGCGTGGTTTCCTTGGGGTCGGTCGCCAGCAGCGGCGCCAGTGCGTTCTCGTCTGCCCCAGCCTCGACCAGCCGCTCGTCGAACTGGGC
>Ga0075012_10005251_pt1 | contig 11911 bp, 10 predicted proteins | sample All_14_2_FD_71474 | JGI IMG/M metagenome (GOLD analysis project Ga0075012, IMG submission 71474) | Freshwater microbial communities in response to fracking from Pennsylvania, USA - Allegheny Zone_MetaG_DW_15 | ecosystem: Environmental > Aquatic > Deep subsurface > Groundwater > Drilled...
TCCCACAACAATTGATAGTATTCGGGAGAATGGACGCCGGCTCCGTAGCCGCTGTGCAGAGCCAGGCGATCGTAGGTCCAGGGGATCCAGGTGGCCGAGACCTTGAGCTTGGGCAGGCCTTTGAGCAGCGCCTCGTCTTCCTTGCTTTTGGGCCAGTTGGCCGGTTCCAAGGCGGGAGCGTGCCAGGCGCCGCACACCACCGCGATGGTCTGGCGGCCTGCCTTCTGTTCCTGACGGATGCAGCGGCGCATCCAGGCTTCGCGCGCCGCTTCTCTTGGCTCGGGCGGCTGGCGCAGCACGGCCATGGCTTCGGTGAGGGCGGCGAAAACATCCTGGCCGCCGCGCTGCTCCACCAGCCGCTCCCACCAGGCCTCTCCATCCGACTCCCCGGCCGCCTCGGCCAATTCCTGGATGGGGTCGATGGGCCGCTGCTCGGCCGGCCAGGAGCGGGCCATCTGGTGACTCTGGGGCAGGTCGCAGAAGCGCACCGGGATACCCCGTTGATTGGCAAAACGGATGGCCACCCATTCCGGCGAGAAAACGGCGAAAGGGTAGAAGGCGGCCCGCTCCTTTTCTTCGGGGTAAATCAGCACGGCTACCGGCGGCACCAGGTCCTCGCGACCGATCCAGGACAGCAAGAGATCGGCGTCGGGAGGCCCTTCCACCAGCAGCGAGTCCGGGGGGTCGGCCTGTAAAGCGGCCAGCAGACTGGCCGCCGAGCCGGGACCGTGATGGCGAATTCCATAGACCTTGACGCTCATAGGGGGGCGCCTTCGCCATTTGCGGGAAGGGTTCTTTGTGAGTGAGCGAGAGCGGCGTTGGCGGCTGCTGCTGGGAGAAGCCAGCGAGCTGAACCTGGGGGCCGGAGATGTGCGACTGGATCAGTGTCTGGGCGGGATTTACGACCGCCGCGGCGGGCTGGGGGCTTCCATGCCTTCGGTGTCGCGCTGGTTGGGCGACATTCGCCAGTTCTTTCCCACCAGCGTGGTGCAGGTGCTGCAAAAGGACGCCATCGAGCGCATCGGCTTGCGCCAGATGCTCAAGGACCCGGATTTTCTGGCCCAGGTGGAGCCGGATGTGCATCTGGTGGCCACGCTGGTGGGCCTGAGCAAGGTGTTGCCCGAGAAGACCCGGGCCACCGCCCGGCTGGTGGTGGCCCGAGTGGTGGAGCAGTTGCTGGCGCGCTTGAGTCAGACCACCCGTTCGGCGGTGGAGGGGGGTCTGCGCCGCGGCGCGCGCACGCGCCGGCCTCGCCACCGGGACATCGATTGGCTGCGCACCATTCGCGCCAATCTCAAGAACTATCAGCCCGGCTACGGCCTGATCGCCGATGTCAGAATCGGTCACTCGCGACGAAAGTCGTCACTGGCCGAAGTGATTTTGTGCCTCGACCAGTCCGGCTCCATGGCGGCTTCGGTGGTCTATTCCAGCATCTTCGCGGCCGTGCTGGCCAGTCTGCCGGCCCTGCACACGCAGCTGGTGGTGTTTGACACGGCCGTGGTGGACCTGACCCATTTGCTGGAGGACCCGGTGGAGGTGCTCTTTGGCACCCAGCTGGGTGGCGGCACCGATATCGCGGCCGCGCTGGGTTATTGCCAGAGCCTGCTGACACGCCCGGCTGACACGGTGCTGGTGCTCATCAGCGACCTGTTCGAGGGGGGCGATCAGGAACTGATGTTGGCGCGAGCGGCGGCGCTGGTGGCGGCGGGGGTGCAGGTGGTGGCGCTGCTGGCCCTGTGCGATGACGGTTCGCCGGCCTATGACCACGAGAATGCCGCCCAGCTGGCGGCCATGGGAATTCCCGTTTTCGGCTGCACCCCCGACCAGTTTCCCGATCTCATGGCGGCGGCCTTGCAGCGACAGGATCTGTCGCTGTGGGCGGCCAGTCGTGGGATCGTCTCACAGTAGCTTGCGGATGGCCAGGCCCATTCCGGCGGTGACTGCGCCGATCCCCAGCATGAGTACGCACTCCCAAAAGTAGCCGAAACTCCAGGAGGCCTCGAAGGTGGCCAGTTTGGGGTTGGCGGGGTTGTATCGTAGCTTTTGGGTGGTGCCGGGTTGCAATAGACTGTCCAGCCAGGCGCGGTCGTTACTGCCGCCGCGGGTTCCGACCACCGAGTGCACCTCGGCGCCGTTGACCTGATAGCGGAACTCGGCGTCCTTGCCCAGTCGGCCGCGCGAGCCGCGCGCGATGGGCCAGCTGGACACCACTGTGCCTTCCACTTCCGGCCAGGTGTGCAGAACCTGAGCCCGCTGGTAGGCCAGCCCGGCGCCCAGGCCCAGCATGAGCAGTCCGATAAGCACGAAGAGAGTGGCTGCGATGCGGATGCCGTCTTTGCGCTCGGACAGGGCTATCACGCCCACCGGGATGACGGCGAAGAGCAGTCCCCCGACGGCGATGAACCAGGGCATCAGCGCATCGGTGTCCTGCGCGGGCAACCGCAGGTCCTTAGGGTCCTGGGGATTCTCAGGCAGGGCGGCGGTTTGCGGGAGGGAGTCCAGGGTGCTCTGCATGCTGGCCGACTGGGAGCTGGCCCAGCTGGTCCTAAGCTTGAGCTGTTCCCCCTTGGCGGTGGTGACGGTCACCTCGCCCACGTATTTGCCGTGGCGGTCCGGCACCACTTGCCGGTCCTGAATCTGCACGGTGACCCGCGGCCAGGAGTCGATCTGATGCTGAGTCCAGGCCAACCCCGCCGCCAGGACCAGAAACAGGGCCGCCACGCCCCAGAATACGAGCAGAATGGGATTTTTCATGGTTGCCTGGTTCTGTGCTGGCGGCGGAAAACTTTTTTGACCTACAGCCGCCGGAGAACGGTGATTCCATTCCACCAGGTGGGGTGGTCGCGGGCCACGGTGCGCTGGTCGCGCAGCACTTCAAATTCGGGGCCCCACTGGCGGCGGTCGTCGCGGTTGCTTTCGTTGACCAGAACGATGCGGCCGCGCGAGAGGTCGCCGTCGCCCCAGTAGACTCCAACCGGCCGGTCGGTCTCGGTGACACAGACTTTGTCTGGGTTCCCCAGCGAGCCGGAGAGCAAGGGGAAGCCGGGGTCGAGGCTGAGGAAGGCTTCTTCGGCGGGCATTTCGGCCACCAGTTCATGAATGAGTTGGGAGATCGAAAGGGTGGAGCGGCGCGGGAGGTGTTCCATCTGCAGAAAACGCTGTCTGGATTCGTCCGAAAAGGAGCTGTTGAAGTATTCCAGCACGTTGCCCTCGCGTTCCCACAAGTAGCCGCTGAGTGGCTGGCCCGGCTGCAGGAATTCGAAGTCGCCGTAGGGTTGCTGCAGCCAGCCGGCGTCGGCGAAGGTCTGGCTCAAGGCCAGATTAGCGCGCTCTAGTCGCTCATCCGGTTGTAGCCGCAACCAGGCCAGCCGGGCTTCCAGAAAATACGGGGCCAGGTGGACGGCCCTACGGTGACAATCGGCATCCCGGAGACAGGCGCCAAGGCGGAACCAGGTGGTGGGCAGATCGTTGCGATGGGTCAGGGCCTCGCGGCAGAATTCCTCGCAGCGCGCCGGCAGTAGCTGGGACAATAATTCGGCAATCTGCCAGCGCACCAGTTGCTCGCGCAACTGAGGCTGTCTCTCCCATTGCATGTGGAACGTTTGCAGCTTGCGCGGGTAGAAGCTGATCTCGCGATAGGGTTGCTGGCGGGCTTCCAGCAGGGTTCGCACGGCTCCGGCGCGATCATCCAGGCGCAGCCGGGTGAAGGCCAGGCTGAGGTAAGCCAGAGACCCCTGGGGAAGGGCCCCTTGAAAATGCTCGGCGGCCTCTTGCAGATAAGCCTTCTGGCCGGTTTTCTCGCCCATCTGGGCGGCGATGCAGCCGCGCTGGTTGGGGTCGCAGCCGCTCTGAGAGTAGGCCAGTCGCGGCAGCCTCACCTGATCGTAGGTGGCGGCCCAATAATCACACAGCGAGGCGCGGCTGCGCGAGCGCTTGCGCATGCGAGCCATGGCCTGTTGCAGCAAGGCCCTGGCCTGGTTGGCGTAGGTGTAGGGCTGGATGGCCTGATAGCCGGCCGCCGCCAGTCGCGCCCTTTCGGGCTCATGCTCCAAGTAGTAGCGCAGCTTTTCTACCAGGTTCTGCTGGCTGAAGCCGACGTAGTGCTCCCCCTCACGCAGAACTGCGCGCAGCGACAGGTTGTCGTCCTCGCAAAACAGCAGCGAACCGCAGGCCGGCGCTTCAAAGCAGCGCATATTCATCTCGCCGCGCAGGGTGTAGTTGATGCTGATGCGGCTGGCGTTGAGCAACCAGGTGTAATTGTCGCCGTGAACTCCGCTGAAATACTTGACCCGGTATTTCTCGGCCAGCCCCTCGGCCGCCCCCACCAGCGCGCGCACTCGTTGATCGTGCAACAAGGGGTAGAGCCCGCCCACGTGAGTGACGTCGAAAAGGGTGGGGACATTTTCCAGGCGCACATGGAGGGCGGGGTCGTAGCCATAGAGAGGAGCGTCGAAGGCCAGCTCCTCCCCCAGCAGCCTCACCCCCATGCGATCGGTGGCCACCAGATCGAAATGGCGGGCCATTTCAAAGAGCGAGTCAGTGGCCACCTGCCAGTCGGACAAGACCGCCAGGGTGGGAAAGGGGCAGTCCTCGATGCCGGGCAGCACCGCCTGATACTCGGGAAACCACCACACCACCAGATCCGGCTCCCAGCCGGCGGGCAGTTGGCCCAGAATGTCCGCGAAGGTTCCCTGGCCCCAGTCAAACTGAATCCCGCCGCCCCCTTCGCTGAAAAAGAGCACGTCCATGCCCTCCAGGCCCTTGCGCCAGAACTCGGTGAAGAACGACCAGTTGTCCGGCCCCGCCAGCACCTTCATGGAATCTAGCTGAGTCTCGTGACGATTTGGGCGTGGCCGTCCACCCGGGTGTCGACGGCGCTTTTCGACCTGACTTGAAGGACGCGTTCGCCGCGGGAGTTGAGGTGCCAGCGGTGGCGGAGTTTGCCGTATTGGGCCATGCGTTGGCGCAGTTTTTCCAGCAGGTCGGGCAGCCATTCCTGAGCGTATTCTCGGGGGGTGCGGCCGTGTTCGTCGCGCAGGTTGGGGTCGGCACCGTAGGCCAGCAAGAGTTCCAGCACCGAAATGGAGCCGTAGTCGGCGGCCCGGAAGAGTCCGTGGTTGGGGTCGGCACCGGCCTGCAGCAGGACCTTGGCGCATTCGTAGTGGCCGTTGCCGCAGGCGTAGTTGAGGGCGGTCACGGGAGGCTCCTCCAGCAGATCTGGCGGAACTCCCGCTTGCAGCAGGATCTTCAGGCGACTCTTGTGGCCCCAGCAGGCGCAGTAATGCAGCGAGTGGCTGCCGTCGCGATTGAGCAGACTGTGATCGGCGCCCTGGGCCAGCAGCAGAATCAGCATCTCGGGAGAATTCTTGGCTGCTTTATAAAGGGGGAATTCGCCGTCGTCATCCGGCAACTCCAAATCAGGGGCGGCCCGCAGCAACACGCGGGCGGCCTCCGGGTTGGAGAATTCGGCGATCAGCGGCAGCATCTTTTGGGCGCTGCAACCGGCCTCCAGCAGCAGTCGAATGACCCCGGGATCGGCCTCACGTCCGCAGGCCGCGGCCATGGCAGCCTCGGGATCGGCTCCGCGCTTCAGCAAAAAACGACAGATCGAACCGTAACCTCCGGCAGCCGCGCGCATCAACGGAGTATCCCCATCCACCCGTCCATCCAGGGGAAAGCCGGCCAGCAGCAGTTGCTTCACTCGGCCCTGGTCGCCCGCCGAGGCGGCCTGATGAAGGCTGTCGATGGGCAGATCGGTTTTGCCAAAGAAGCGCGGCAAATCGGGATCCAGGTCAAACCAGGCGGGCTTCTCCTCGAAGCTGACGTGGCTCTCCAGAGGCCGGTCGAGAGGACTGGTGAGAGTGGCCACGGTGACGTAGGTGCGCCCGCTGGTCTCATTGGAGTGATAGAACAAAGTGGTGCCGCAACGGCTGCAAAACTGCCAGGTCACCTGAGGAGAGCGGGCAAAGATTTTCAGCCGATCGCCCCCTTCCAGCAATTCGAACTGATCGTTGGGCACCGAAGTCCAGCTGAGCAGGGGAGCGCCGCTGGCGCTGCGACACGACTGGCAGTGGCAGTAGCCGGCGAAGTCGGTGGGCGGGGTCAGGCGGTAGCGGACGGCGCCACAGAAACACTGGCCTTGCATGGGCGGCGCATTCGTGTTTTTCGGCTGGAACGCCTTTGTGCGAACTTTGGCAACATCGGCAACGATTTGTTTGCATTTGATCGGCCTGCAGGCGTTGGGGCCGGGCTACAGTCAGGGTATGAAATCACTTTCGCCTTTAGGAATGGTGGGCTCGATTCGGCGCGAGCGGCCTGCTGCGGAGCCGAGCGCGCTGGCCGAGCCCAGAAAGCCGGGCTGGAAACTGGCGGGAGCAGCCGCCTTGAGTTGCGCCGGCCTGCTGGCCACGCCCGCGGCCGCCCAGGACAGCGCCCAGGTGAAGGTTCTCAGTCTCAATGTCTGGCTGGACTGCAAGGATGGAGTGGACGGCATCGCCGAGGTGATTCGGGCCAGTCAGGCCGATGTGGTGGGGCTGCAGGAAGTGGATCAGTGCGCCGGCCAGTTGAGCGAGAAACTGGGATATTCTTTGGTGCGCCAGGACGAAGGCCGTTCCATGCTGACCACCCTGCCGGTGGAGTCGATCACTCCCAACCGCCATGGAATGGTGGTGCGCCTCAGCAATGGGCAGCCCCTGGCGGTCTTCAACGCCCATCTTTATCACACGCCCTATCAGCCTTACCAGTTGTTGGGAATCCCCTATGGGGACGGGGCTTTTATTCACACCGAGGCGGAGGCTCAGGAGCAATCGCGGCTGGCGCGCGGCAGTGACGTGGAGTCCATTCTCAAGGATATGAGTGGAGTTAACGTTCCCATCGTCCTGACGGGTGACTTCAACGAGCCCTCCCATCTGGATTGGACGGCGCGCGCGGCCGAAGCGGGTCGCCATCCGATCAAAGTGGAGTGGCCAGTCAGCAAGAGTTTTGCCGAGGCCGGATTTCAGGACAGCTACCGCCAGGTGTTCCCCGATGAGGTGGCTCACCCCGGGTTGACCTGGAGCCCGCGCACCGCCCCGGATGATCCCAAGGATCACCACGACCGTTTAGACTTCGTGCTCTTCCGCGGCCAGGGAGTGCAGGCCGAAAAGGTATCGATCGTAGGCGAGAAGTCGTCCCAGGCCGATATTGTAGTCAGTCCTTACCCGACCGATCATCGCGGCGTGCTGGCCGAACTGCGCGTTTTCGATTAGCGATGCGGCGCTTGTGCCACCACAGGTAAGTCCCGGTAATTCCCAATAACGGGAAGGCCAGGCCCGAAAGAAACACCAGAATGCGCCCGGGTTCGCCCAGCAGGCTGCCGTTGTGCAGAGGAAACTGGTGGGCCAGGATGAGATCACCGGCGGTCCACTGGGCGGCGGATTTTTCTTGCACCACCTGCAGCGTCCAGGGGTCGATCCAAAGTTGGGTCAGGCCGCCCACGGTACCGTGATAGTGAGCCGGCCGCATGGCCACGCGCCAGGTATTGAGCCGGGCGGTGGGCAGGCCCAGCACCAGCGGCACATCCCCGGGGCGGTAAGCGCGGGCCACTCGCAGGATGGCTTCGGGATCCTCAGTCGGGGCGGGCTCGCCGTGAGTCACCGACTTGGGCTTGAGATCCTGGGGCGACAACGGCCAGAGCGTGAAGCGGGCAGCTTTGGGGAAGACCAGCGCCGTTCCCGAGAGGGCCACCAGCAGCAAGATCAGGGAAACCCAAAAACCCACGGCATTGTGAAGATCCCATTGGGTTCGGAAGAAGTTCTGACCGCGCCGCACCGTGATGGCTTTGAAGAATCGGCTGGGCTTGGGCCACCACAACCACAGACCGGAAAGGGCCGAGAGGGCCAGGGCCATGCCGGACACTCCCACCAGTTCCTCTCCCCAGTACGGCTTCAGCAACAGATCCTGGTGCATGCGGTAAAGCCAGGGCAGCAAGGCGTTGGTCTGGTCGCGGCTGCCCAAGACATGGCCGCTGACCGGATCGAGGGAAGTGCGCCAGACGGTTTTGCCGTGGCGTTGGTGCACCAGCACCACCGGCCAGTAGGCGTCCGGAAGAATGATGGAAATGACCGGGCTGTCGTCCTGGCGGCGCAGATTGCTGAGGATTTGCTGCAGCGGTAGAGGTGTCCCCTGGGTAGCCGCGGGTGTGTAGAACGAGGGATTTAGGAAACGGTCGATCTCGCGGTGATAGACGTTAATGCTGCCGGTGAGCCCCACGGGCACACTGAGGAGCAAGAGAAACAGCCCCAAGTAGCGATGGAGCTTCAGCCAAAGCTGGCGAATGTTCTGGCGAGACACAACTTTGCTCTTGTATACCAAAACTCGGCGCCGGGTCAAGCTATTCACGATCCGTCAACCTTTGGGACACAACTGGCCCTTATGGTAGGCCCAATGAAAATTGGCTCACGGGCGTGGCAGCCGGACTCCCAGTATCAAAAGGGCTTCGATCGCAAGCAGGGTTGGCTGGGAGCGGACGGCGCTTACAGTTTACCGTTGAACGCGCAGCGCACCCTGTGGGTCTTTTCGGATACGGTGGCCGGTCAGGCCGGCGGTCCCCTTTCCATGACTCACAACAGTCTGGCCCTGGAAACCCCCGATGGCTTTGAATTTTCCGAAAAGCAGACCTTTACCCCGCCGGACGGGCGCGGCTGGTTCTGGGTTTATGACGGCGCGCCGGCCCGACAGGCGGATCATCAACAGCTGTTTCTTGGCCGCTTTGAAAACGCCCAGGGACCCGAGGGATTTAACTTCCGCTTCGTGGACTCATGGCTGGCCGACGTCAAGACCGGAGAACACGTGGGCGACGTCGAGGTGACCGGCTACCGCAAGTTGTCGGAACTGTTGCCGGGCGTGCGCGGCGCCGAGGGCGCGGCCCTGCACTTTGGGGCGGCCATGTGCGAGGACGATCAATATAAGTATATATATGGGACCCAAGACTTTGGTTTCACCAAACAGTTGGTGCTGGCCCGAGTGCCCCGCGCCGACGATTTAATGAAGTCCGACCAGCATTGGGAAGTCTTTCAAAAAGAGGGCTGGGGCCCGCCCGGACCGGTGCACTCCCTGTGTGACGGCCAGGGCAAGCCGCTGGATGTGTCCAACGAGCTCAGCGTGTTTCGCCGCGACGGCCAGTATTGGATGGTGACGCAGGTCGGTACCGAGGTGCGGCTACTGCGTTCGGCTCGTCCCGAGGGGCCCTTTGAAGTGGCTTCGAGCGAGCAGGTCAAAGAAGAACATCCGGGCAGCTTCACCTACAACGCCAAGGGACACGAGCAAGAAATCGACGAGCGCGGGCTGTTGGTGAGTTACAACCGAAACGTGCTCCCCTTCGGCGAACTGGTGGCTCATCCCGAGCAATACCGGCCCCAGTTCTTCCGCATGCCGCTACCCCAGTGAGACAGGTGGTCCGCTGGCTGCTGGCCGCGGGGCTGCTGATTTCGCTGCTGGGATTTGTCAGTCAACCGTGGTGGCTGGAGCTTTTCGGCCACGCCCGCGTGTCCTACCTGGTCTTTGGACTTTGCCTGCTGCCGCTGGTGCGCGAGCGGGTGGCAGCGCTGCTCTGGATTTGTGCTCTGGTCGTCAACCTGGCCTGCGTGGGCCCCCTCTATTTTGGGGGTTCGCGCGGCAGCGCCAACGCCAAGCTGGTGCTGTGCAACGCGCTGGCCGCGAATCGGTCGCCCGAGCGGGTGCGCGATTTTCTTTTGAGCGAGCAGGCCGACGTGGTGGTGCTGCTGGAAGTGACCCCGGCCTTGGTGGAGACGCTGGCTCCGGTGTTGCAACAATATCCCGGCCAGATGCTGCGTCCGCGCCTGGACAATTTCGGTATGGCCCTGCTGAGCCGCAAGCCTCTGCAGCGGGAAGAATTGCTGGAAGACGAGGGGATGCCGTTCATGTTGGCCGACACCGAGGTGGCGGGACACCCCCTGCACCTGATTGGCGCCCATCCGGTGCCGCCCTTGGGAGCCAAGTGGGCTCGCCTGCGCAATGAGCAGGTGGTGCGGCTGGGCGCGCACTTGCGCGAATGTTCTCGGCCCTTCGCGCTCCTGGGGGACCTGAACAATACTCCCTGGTCGCCCTCGCTGGCGCCCTTGCGCGGACCGGCCGTGACGGCTCGGGCTGGATTTGGAGTGCAATCCACCTGGCCCACGGTGTTTCCGGCCTTTCTGCGCATCGCCATCGATCAATGTTTTGTGAGCCCGGGCATGCGCGTGGTGGACTGCCATGCAGGTCCCGCGGTGGGTTCGGATCATTTTCCCCTGGTGATTGGAGTGGCTTTGTGAGCAACGACGTCGTCCAATACTTTAGCGATACGGGACTGGACTATGCGGCCTGGAGTCGCCAATTCAATATGCACTTTGGCTACTGGCGCTGGGGTCTAAATCCGTTGCGCCGCGAGCCCATGTTGGAGGAGATGAACCGCCAGGTCTCCTCGCGTCTGGGACTGGACGCCTTGGATAGGAACGACCTGGTAGTCGATTTAGGCTGCGGACTGGGCGCCACCATGCGCTCCTTGACCCGGCGCTGGGGCAGCCAGAACCTGCTGGGAGTGACGGTGGTGCCCTGGCAGGTAGAGCAGGCGGCCCTTCTCAATCAAGAGTTCGCGCCGGGGGTGCGGGTGGAGCAGGCCAGCTACCTCGACTTGCCCCTGGCCGAAGGCTCGGTGGCGGCGGCTTACGCCTTGGAAAGCCATTGCTACGCCCACGGCCCCGACAAGGCGGATTTTTATCGCGAACTCTACCGGATTTTGAAGCCGGGCGCCCGTTTCGTAGTGGTGGATGGTTTTACCATGCGCGCTCCCGCCCGGCGGACGCGGTTGTTTCGCTCGTTGCTGCAGCAAATCAGTGAGGGCTGGGCGGTGGATTCCTTTCCCCACATGCCGGCGGTCTGGGACGGCCTGCAGCAATTGGGCTTTGACGACCTGCAGCGCCACGACTTCTCGTGGAACATCGCTCCCACGGCCCTGCACGCACCTTTTTTGGCCTTGAGCTTTGCCGTATCCCGCTGGTTCGCCGGCGACCGCCTCAACCAGGTGCGCTGGAACCACGTGCGCGCCTGCTTTCTAAGCCTGGCCGTGGGGATGCACCGGGGTGATTTCTCCTACTGCCTGATCAGCGGCCGCAAGCCCGAGTAAGACTTTTTTGAGGGTGTCCGACTAAGCTGACCTGGCTATGAAAATCACCAACAACCACCAACGCTTTCAGCCCCCCGCCAAACTCCCCACTCCCAAACCGGCTGGGGAGCCAACCAAGACGGACCAGTTCATCCGCTCGGTGGAGCGCAAAGCGGGAGCGATGAGTTCGCTGATCGCCGGGACCGCCATCGGAGCCGGCGTAACCGCCCTGGCTGTGGGCGCCTTAGGGGTGGGTATGTCGCTGGCGGCACCCGCCGTCCTGTGCGCCGGCGCGGCCGGAGTGGCCATCGGAATGTATCGCAGTCGCAATGAAACGGGCAATTTCGCCGCCTTCGGCCGACTCATCAGCGGCGGCCTTCACGGCGCCGGTGGCCTGGCTGGCGGATTGATCGGCAAAGCCACCGTGTTGGGCCTGGCTTCGGGCGGCACCGGCATGGCTATCGCCGCCGGAGTTGGCGCCACGGCTGTGGCAGGAGTGGCGCTGGCTTACGGAACGGTCAAGTTTGTGGAGATGTTCCGCTGGCGCGGGTAGCCGCATCGATGGCCGCGATGGCTTCTTCCAGTTTGGGATAGCGCTGGCCCGGGTCGGAATGGGCCATTCGGTAGAAAATGGGCGTGAGCGGTCCCAACGGCTGCAAATGCGGCGCGAAGGTGCGGTTGGAGTCGGGTTCCCCCAGCAACCGAATGTGCTGGCGCAAGCTGGGATCGGGATAGTTGCCGCCGTGCACCACTTCGAAAAGAATGCGACCC
>Ga0075012_10005254_pt1 | contig 11907 bp, 3 predicted proteins | sample All_14_2_FD_71474 | JGI IMG/M metagenome (GOLD analysis project Ga0075012, IMG submission 71474) | Freshwater microbial communities in response to fracking from Pennsylvania, USA - Allegheny Zone_MetaG_DW_15 | ecosystem: Environmental > Aquatic > Deep subsurface > Groundwater > Drilled...
TGGGCCGGGCAGATCAATATGCTTCCCGAGGGAATTACCGATGTTTTTGTGCAGTTCCAGGCTGGTGGTACGATCTTTCTTCCGTTGAAAGGACGTGATGTTGTTTCAGCGAACATCCCGAAACGGACTTCAGATTCCTTGTCGGCATTATTGGCGGCGGCTTCGAACCGATCCATCCGGGTACATGCCTGGGTCACCTGTTTCTCCGGAGAAGGCGGAGATGGGGCCCAGCTTGTACAATTGCGAAATGCGGGAAGGTTGCTGGCTGGACCGCATGCTTGGTTGGATCCGGGCAAACAAGCGAATCGCGATCTTGTGCTGGATGGTATCAAAGCCTTGGTGTATCGTGGCGTGGATGGAATCCATTTGGATTATGTCAGGTATCCAACGACGGTTTCGGAGAAAGAAAGTCAGGGAATAGATAACTTCGTCAAGACGGTTTCGGATGCGGTACGAAAAATAAATCCGTCCTGTTCGGTTTCAGCTGCCGTTTTTCCCGTACCCGAGACGGCAAAGGGGCTGGGACAGAATTGGCCGGTATGGGTTGTTACCGGGGCGGTTGATTTTGTGTGCCCCATGACTTATTCTGATTCAGGCGGTGGTTTTGAACGATTGTTGGAGTTGTCGCTTGGATTTGTTCCCTCAGAAAAGATCTGGGCTGGAATCGGTTATGCGGCGGATGAAAGTCAGCTAGATTCTATTGGAATGCAGGAACAATTCGAACGGGCTATCCGTCGTAAAACAGGCGGCATTGTGATTTTCGCGGGTGATTCCCGTCTTGTACGGGAGATTCCTGTTCGAAGTGCCAAACGGGATGGAGTCGGTTATGATCAAAAGTCTTTTTGATCGATTCCCTCTTTTATCGACGCGCCTTTCGGTCTATATTTTTTGCGCGGCCTTGATACCGCTGTTGGTGTTTGGTTGTATCGCATATCGTCTCTATGCAAAAGAGCACTATGCAAACCAGCTTGAACATCTGGAATTTGTCCGGGATGATCGGATACATCGGATATCGGCCTGGTTTGAAGAGCGTCGTCGGGATCTGACCTATTTCAGCGCACAGATCGATACATCTATTCGGGAGCATGGTGGAACTGCCGATGCGGTTTCATCTGGCAGTATTGGGTTTGCAACATATGGACGAACACATAATGATATCGAGGGCGTTCTTTTATTGAACGGTAAGGGCGATGTCATTCTTTGCTCGCGGGATTTCCGGGATTCGGACGGAAATACAGTCACCAATATCTGTGGAACACCCGTGTTCTCGGAGATGATCAAGCATGGGCGAGATGAATTGTATGTAACCGGATGGTTCAAGTCTTCGGTCGATGGCGCACTGCGCATGTATCTTTCCCGCTGCGTCTACCATGGTTCCCAAGTTGTTGCCGTCCTCGCGATACAGGTCAACATCAACAAGTGGGTTGGTTTCTTCGAGAACCGCAAGGGGCTTTCCGACGAGGAGGAGGTTCTTGTTTATTCGGATGATGGACGGAACCAGAATCCGATGTATTGGTTCGATGAAGATAAAAAATCGCTTAACCGCGGATCTACGGTGTTCGATGTTGCGACCTTGAAAAAACGTTTTGGCGGAAGGGCCATCGAAGGCGTCGATTATCGCGGGGTTCCGGTTGTCGCCGTACAGGCCCCAGTTCCGTTCACGCAATTCACGCTTGCTGCGAAGTGTGATTCGGCAAAGATCTACAGGCACTTGAGATGGGCTTTTCTGGGGGGATTCCTGACTATTCTTGTGTTGATGACGTTTTCCGCCATCGGGGCCAGACTGCTTGCCCGTAAAATCACGGAGCCGTTCCGAACGCTTTTGCGAACGGCCGTTGAAATCAGCATGGGTAACCTGTATGCCAGAACCCGGTTGAATCGGGACGATGAAATCGGACGTCTTGCGGATGCATTCGATACCGCCACCGAGAAGGTCCAGAACCAGATGGTTGAGCTCGAGCGGCTTCGTACCGAATTGAGGCAGGAACGTGACGAGTTGGACCGGAAAGTCAGGGAGCGAACCGAGGAACTCCGGAGGGCAAATGCGATTTCGCGTGCGATCGCCGATTATACCGTTGACTGGGAGTTGTGGCTATCGCCGACGGGCCAATTGCGCTGGACGAATCCGGCCTGTGAAAGAGTTACGGGATACACAGTTGAGGAAATGCTCTGCACACCGGATTTTTGGCGGTTGATCAGCGAGGGCAGTACGCGCAGGATGTTTTTGACTTTGTTCCGGGCTGCGTTGGATGGTATGAACGGCGAGAAAGTCGAGTTCAGATGCCGGAAGAAAGACGGTTCGTTGATCTGGTTGCGGGTTTCATGGCAACGCATTTATGATTCGGATGGCACGTACATCGGCATGCGCGCTTCGGCTCATGATGTCACGGATGAGGTGGATCAGCGTCTCGAAAATCAGCGTCTGGCGGAGGTCGTCAACCAGTCCTCTTCCGCAATTATGATCCGCGATCGGAATGGAAATGCGATTTATGCGAACGGCGCTTTTCTCCGGATGTTTGGCGTCGCGCCGGACGAAATAGTTGGCAGGACTCGGGCCGATTTCTTCTCCAAATACATCGATAAAGAGTCTGAGAAGACGATTGTGGAGATCGAGTGCTGCATCGGCGAGGGACGTCGCTGGGAAGGGGCGGTGAAGAATCTCCGCGGAAACGGAGAGGTTTTCGTCAGTCAGACACTTGTGTTCCCGGTTCGGAATGAAGATGGTTCGATAGCCAATTACGTCGAATCCAGAGTGGATATTACTGCGGAACTTGAAAACAAGAATCGTCTTCGTCAGATGGCCTCTGCGGTGGAGCAATGCGTGGATGGGGTTATCATTCGCAACCTGGGTTCCGGACGGGTCGTTTATGTGAACGATGCATTCCTTCGCATCACGGGGTACGACAGAGAATATGTGCTGCAGTCCGATGCCCCGGGAACGGGTCCGAGTACGATCACGAACTGCAGTCCGGGGTGTGTCGAAGTTCTTTGGGCGAAACAGACATGGCGCGAGATTTGCGATCAAACCCGTCCGGATGGTACGCGGTTCAAGAACGATTGCACAATTTCGCCGATCTGCGACGAGAACGGGAATGTGGTGTACGGGTTAGGCTTCTTCAGGGACGTGACGAAAGAGGTTGCCGTCAGGGAGGAGTTGACGATGCTCCAGAACGCCGTGCGGCAGTCGATGGAAGGTGTGGTGATCGCCGATCTGGATCTCAAGGTTGTCTACGTGAACGATGCCTATGAACGCATCACTTTGTGGAAGCGTGACGAGGCGATTGGACGAACCGTATATGAGGAGAATATCGATCCCGAGGTCGATGCCGCACTCGCCGAAGGATTCAAGGCTGTGTCGAACGGCGAGACCTGGCACAAAGTCTATCCGAACCGCCGAAAGGACGGTGTGCGATATATTGAGGAAGATCTGATATCTCCTGTCCGGAATTTCGAGGGCCGAATCACCCATTATGCTATTTTCTTCCGCGACATCACCAGGGAAGCGGAGATCCGAGAAGAGTTGACGGTTCTGCAGAATGCGGTTCGTCAGGTGAACGAGGGCGTTGTGATCGTTGACATGACTCTACGCATCATTTACGTGAACGATGTCTATGAGAAACTCACGTTGCGCAAACGGGCGGAGGTTCTGGGCAAGACCATTTACGATCTGTATTCAGGGCAGGGGCTTGATGATGCCATTGCGAAATCCTTTGAAACGGTTGCAAACGGAAAACCGTGGCACAATGTTTACCCTGCGTTCCGGAAGGATGGATCGCGCTACATCGAGGAGGTTCTCGCGTCCCCGGTGTTCAATCCGGAAGGAAAGATTGTTCATTGCGTGATTTCTCTTCGGGATGTGACCGTTGAGACCGAGGCCCGCGAGGAATTGCGGCGCATGAGTACAGCCGTGGAACAGGCCGTCATCGCCGTGCTGATCCGTGATCTGGACGGGCGTGCGATCTATGCGAATCGGGCCTATCTGAACCTGTTCCGGATCACCTGGGATGATTTGCGCGGGAAGAAGCTCGGAGAGGATTTCATGCGTTCAGCGGAATCGATCGCGGTTCGCAAGGAAGCCGCGGTGCTTCTATCCGAGAATAAGACCTGGCATCGAGTTTATCCTGAACTGAGGAAGGACGGGAGCCGGTTGTGGGTTTCGAACACGACCTCCCGGATTCTCGATCCGGACGGGAAGTTCGTTTACCAGCTCTCCTATATGACGGATGTGACGCAGGAGCTCTCGGTACGTGCACGTGCCGACTCGTTGGCGAAGATCGTGGAACAGTCTCAGTCCGGTATCGTAGTTGTGGACCGGAATCTGAAGATTCTGTACGTGAATGAAGCTCTACTGCATATTTATCATGCGGAGCGGACGAAGGTCGAAGGGGAGTCCATTCTGGACTTTATTCGTTTCTCTCCGAATCGAAGCGTGTTCAGCCGTGCGTTGAAAAAGGTCTTGCGTGGAGAAATGTGGCAATCCCAATTCCAGAATGTCCGTGCCGATGGGGAACCCTTCCATGAGGATGTCATCGCTTCTCCCGTGACGGATTCGGATGGCAAAATAAGCCAGATCGCAATCTATTGCCGTGACGTGACGGAAGAAGTGAAGGCCAGAGCCGAAGTGGAACGGCTTGGCATGGTTTTGAACCAGTCTGTCACCGCCATGATGATTGCCGATTCATCCGCCCGGGTGGATTTCGCAAATGACTCCTTCTTTACACTGACAGGTTTCCGGCGTGACGAGGTCATAGGCCGCAACATTCAGGACCTTCCCTTCGGCGCTGAATTCGAGCGCGAGTTCGCGGATGCCTTGGAGGCGTTGAAAGACGGCCGTCCTTGGATGGGATATTTCAATCCGTCAAAGAACAACGGCGAGCCGATGACTGTGAACGTGTTTGTTTCGCCGGTCAAAGATGGTGCGGGTAGGTCTTCAAGTTACTTGATGAATTTCTGGGATGTCACCGAAGAGATCAGGAACAGGACCGAGGTGAGCCGGTTGGCCCAGGTAATGGAACAGTCGGTGAACTCGATCGAGATCAAAACGTTGGACCTGAAGATTCTGTACGTTAACCGGGCTTATACCGAAATGACTGGGCTTGCCAAGGCTGAGGTCATTGGGAAAACCGCCCAGGAGCTTGGATTGGATTGTATTCTGCCGGAGACCTACGCCGAAATCCGTCGGACGGCACTTGCCGGAGAAACATGGACGGGTCGTGTGCACAGTTGCCGGAAGAGCGGCACTCCGTATATCGTGAAGATGTCTGTTTCGCCGGTGTTCGATGCACAGGGTGCCGTCATGAATCTGGTTGTGAACAAGCAGGACATCACCCAGGAGGTTGCCTCTGTTCGAACGGCCGAGCGGTTGAGAGAAGTGCTTCAGCAATCTTCCTTGGCGATGCTGGTCACGGATGCGGATCATCGGTTGACCGATGTCAACGAGGCCTTTCTGAGACTCCATGGAATCACTCGCGACGACATGTTGGGAAGATGCATATCGGAAGTGCCGTTGCCGGAAAGCTTGTTGGCGCTTATCCAAAAGGCAATTCCCGTGCTTGACAAGGGTGATATGTTTTCGGGAGAATACGCCGTTCCCGATGGGAAGGGCGGCGAACGGATCTGCGAGGCGGTTGTGACCACCGTATTCGGAAAAGATGGAATGACGCAGTACCATTTGGCGATATACCGCGACATCAGTCACGAGGTTGAAACGCGCAATCGCATGCTCCAGATGGTGCAGGTCATCGAACAATCGCCATACGTCGTTGAGGTTACGGACAAAGACGGGCGGTTGATCTATGTCAACAGCGCGTTTTGCATGATTTCCGGATATTCGGCCGAAGAGGTTCTGGGTCGGTTTGTGGTGGAGGTCAAGGCCGCGGCGATTGCCGAGAGGGATGTGCTTGAGGAGGTGTGGAGCACCATCAGAAGCGGCAATGTGTGGCATGGCGATCTGCCCTGCGAACGCAAGAATGGGACGCGATTCGTCATGCGTTCCGTGATTGCGCCGGTTCGTGACGGGAAAGGAGAGATCGTCAGTTTCGTCGCCACGAAGATGGATATCACTCCGATGGTTGAACTGGAAGCGCAGATGCGGCAGGCGCAGAAGATGGAATCCGTTGGACGTCTGGCAGGCGGAATTGCGCACGATTTCAACAACATGCTTCAGGGTATCATGGGCTTTGCCGAACTGCTGGATCTCGACACCGAGGGAAACAACGCCCTCAACGCGAACGTGAAAGAGATCCAACGGGCCGCCGGTCGGGCGCGCGATCTGACGCGCCAGCTTCTGGCCTTCGGACGCAAGCAGCAGTCAAGGCCGCAGCCGTTGGACCTGAATGCGCATGTCAGAAACATGGAAAAGATGTTGGGCCGATTGCTCAGTGCGAACACGCCGCTTTCGATCGATATCGAGGATGGGCTGCCGCAGATCATGGCCGACCCGGGCCAGCTTGAACAGGCAATCATGAATCTTGTTTTGAACGCCCGGGACGCCGTTGTGGATGTCAATTACGCGCGGATTTCGATCACCGCCCAGAACTGTTCGGTTTTGCCGCAGGAGTGTGTCGGAAAGCCCGAAATGCGACCTGGACATTATGTGCGTGTTTCGGTTTCGGACAACGGCTGCGGCATTCCCGCCGAGCTGCGTCCCAGAATTTTCGAGCCCTTCTTCACCACGAAGGAAAACGAAAAAGGCACGGGACTTGGTCTTTCGGTCGCGTACGGTATCATGAAGCAGCACAACGGATGGATTGGGTTGGACAGTATCGTCGGCAAGGGTACCACGTTCAGCCTCTATTTCCCGGTCGTCGAGGGAACGTTCCAAAGCGGTGCGATTCCGGTCGAAGTGTGTGTCGATCAGCAGGATTTCATGGGGCATGGCGAATTTGTTCTGGTTGTCGAGGATGAAGATCTGGTCCGGGATCTTGCCGTCCAGAATTTGAAGCGTGCCGGATACGAGGTGCTTACCGCACCGACCGCACCTCACGGCTTGAAAGCGTTCATGCAGAACAGAAACAAGGTCAAACTGCTCTTCAGCGACATTGTCCTTCTGGATGGTACCGGCATCGAGCTGGCCGATCATATCCGCAAGATGGTGCCGGGGCTGCCTGTCCTGCTGACCAGCGGGTTCTCGCGCGAACACCTGGACAATCGCGATCTTGAAGCAGACAATTATCGCTTCCTGCCGAAGCCCTATACCCGCGAAGATTTGTTGAAGGCTGTTGCCGAGGCGTTGAGGCTGAACGTCTCCGCGAACGGGTGATGCATCCGGATTCAACGGGCCGTTCATGCAAAAGGCACCTCGAAGGAGGTGCCTTTTCGACTACAGGGACGATTGGATCGGTTCAGTTTGGATGGATCAACCGGATCTGATGCGTCCCGGAAGGCAGCTCCACCACGGCCCGTAGATTTTTCAGTCCGAAATATTTGACTGTACGCTGAATGATGAATCCTGCATGTTTCCGCCAGACGATTGTTCCGTCCACACGCACCTCGGAAATACCTTTTGGCATCGGGATATGGACTTCGGCCGCAGTTTCGGCAGGAACCGTCAGAGTCAGTACCGTTTCATCTGCGGTGCGCGAACTGCCGAAAATGAGGCACCCGCTGAATGACTCGAAACTGGTCTCGAACCGGGGGTTGTCGATGAGGACCGGGACGACCTTGAATCGTTTCGCGCCGGGCTCCTGGACTTCGATTCCCGCGATGTATCGGGCTGTCAGAAACACATTGGTTTCCGTTCCGGGCAAACGCGTCAGGGCCTCTGTTGTTTCGTTGAGCCGCAAAAGAGCTTCGATTGCTTCGGGACGGATGTCGTTCGTGTCCGATTTCAGATATCGAGTGGTAAGTACGGCATTGGTACCGGGGGAAACAAGTCCTGCCAGAATCGCGGCGGCGGTCTCCGTCTTTGGGGTATAGGAACCATCCGGATTCCGATATCGGACGTTGACCATGCGGGCAAGGCTGTTACGCTCCCGCAGAAAAGCGGCGGTTTCCTCAGGACGGTTGAGTGCTCCGATGAGTTCGGCGGCGTCCGCCAGCAAACGGATGCGGGCGATTGCGGCGGCTGTTTCGCTTTGCCCAGAGGTCCGGACGGGCCGGAGGCTGCGGTAGATGAGCGGATAAAGATCGCCGATTGTTTCGCGGTCGCCCGTCTGTCGGTAATATTCGGCGGCCTTCACCACGAATTCGGAAGATGCCTTTTCGTTGAGCAGCGCCTCGCAGAGTTCGCGACGAAGTTCGGACAGGTACCGCGCAAAAGGTGAAGCCCCTCCCGCAACCGGATTACGCCAAAGTCGTCCGTACGGCGGTTCACCAACCTTGCCTGCGGCAACGGCATGGAACCAGCTCTCGTCGGTACCGAGCAGATAACCGTCCGCCTGGATCTGCAACAGGAACGGAACGCCGTTTTCCGTACGCACCGAAATGTTGTTGACGCCTTTGAGCGGAAACACGGGAATCACGTCGAAATAGGTGTCTTCCTTGTTCGGACGTCCGGGAGTCGGGTTACGGGCAATCGATTCGCCGTTCAGGAAGAGCTCATACCCCCCCGTACAGGCAATCAGAACTTCTGCGGTTCTCGGCTTGCGTCGGAGTTCGAAAGTATGCGAAGCTTCATTGGTGTCTGCGGGTCTGATCCAAGCCGCCACGATCATCTCGGGTTGTTCCGGCACGAACGGGCGCATGGATTTCAGATACAGTTCGCCGGGTGTTTCGGCGAAGACCGAAGCGCCTGCGAGCGCGGCGGCGATCAGAAGAGTTTTCATGTGAATTTGCGGACTTCGACGGAACAGGCATGACCATTGAGATCCGCCGGCGCCGTATCTGTCTTGCCGAAGGTGAGTTTTCTGCAGATCGTTTCCGAAAGGATGTATTCGATGTGATGTTCGGCGGCGGCTCGGACGGCTTTGTCGGTATCCAGAATGATTTCGATGCGCTGGGTGACTTCGAAGTCGGCTTCCTTGCGGAGATTCTGCACGCGGCTCACAAGCTCGCGGGCGAGACCTTCCTGCTCGAGTTCCGGCGTGAGGGCGGTTTCGAGCGCGACAATGATTCCGTCTTCGGCTCCTACAACCATGCCTGCTTTTGGCGTACGCTGAATCGTGACATCCGCAGATGTGATCTCGGTTTCTTCCCCGGCAATCGTCAACCGCACGGTTCCGCCGGAAGCAAGCAACGCAGCACGTTCGACTGAGAGTGCGGCGATTTCAGAGGCGGCAGTTTTCATGTTCTTGCCGAAACGGGGTCCGAGGGCCCGGAAGTCGGCCTTGACGGAGACATCCGCCAGGGCGGTTTCATCGGAGCCCTGAACAATCTGCTTGATGTTGAGTTCATCCGTGATGAGGTCGTCGAAGCCGGCCAGTGCCGCACGGAGTTCCGGATTCGCCGAGACGATGTGCAGTTTGCCCAACGGCTGGCGCACCTTGAGGTCGTTCTCGATGCGGAGCTGGCGTCCCAGACGAACCACGGTCTGAACGAGCGCCATGCTCTTCTCGAGCGATTCGCTGCGGGCGGCCGCGGCCGGTTTCGGGAAATCGCAGAGGTGGACGGAAATCGGATCTTTCTTGCCGCGCAGGTTCCCGTAGATGGTTTCGCTGATGAACGGCGTGAAGGGGGCCGCCACTTTCGAGAGCTGCACGAGAACGTACCTCAGGGTACGATAGGCGTGAAGCTTGTCGTCGTCGTTCTGGGATTTCCAGAAACGGCGGCGACTGCGGCGGATGTACCAGTTGGTAAGGTCTTCCACGAAATTGACCAACGGGCGCACGGACTTCTGAAGGTCGTAGCGATCCATTGCATCGGTCACATCCTGGATGAGCGTTTCCATCGAACTCAAGATCCAGCGGTCGAGCACGTTCGGGCTGTAGGGATGGACGACCTCCTCCTCCTCGAATCCATCGACATTGGCATAGGTCACGAAGAAACTGTAGGCGTTCCACCATGGAATGAGCAGATCGCGCAGAACCTGCTTCACTCCGGTTTCCGAGAAACGAAGATTCTCGGCCCGCACGACGGGCGAATAGATCATGTAGAGCCGGAGCGCGTCGGCTCCGCAGCTTTCGAGGATGTGCATCGGGTCTGGATAGTTCTTGAGCCGTTTGCTCATCTTCTTGCCGTCTTCGGCCAGAACGAGACCGTTGACGACGACGTTGCGGAACGGCGATTTGCCGAACAGCAACGTGCCGAGCACCAGCAGCGTGTAGAACCACCCGCGCGTCTGATCAAGTCCCTCCGCAATGAAATCGGCCGGAAAGAACGAACCGATGTCATCGGTTTCGGCCGCAAAGGGGTAATGGTGCTGGGCGTAGGGCATGGAACCGGATTCGAACCAGCAGTCCAGAACTTCGGGTGTGCGGCGGTAGATCTTGCCGTCGCGTTCGATGACGATCTTGTCGACGAAGTGCTTGTGCAGATCGGTGACTTTCTCTCCGGAAAGAATCTCAAGCTCCTCCACGGATCCGACGCAGATGATGTCGTTCTCGTCCTTCTCGTTGATCCACAGCGGAATGCAGGATCCCCAGAAACGGTTGCGCGAAATGTTCCAATCCTTCGCTTCGCGGAGCCAGTTTCCGAAACGTTTGTCGCCGACATATTCCGGCATCCAGCGGATGGTCTCGTTGTTCGCCACGAGACGGTCTCGCACGTCCTCGATTCGGACATACCAGGCATCGATTGCTCGGTAGATCAACGGCGTGTCGGTACGGTCGCAGAAGGGATAACTGTGGACGATGGTGGATTGATGGACGAGTTTCCCGTCAAGCTTGAGGCGGTGGATGATGTCCTTGTCGCAGTCCTTGCAGAATTTGCCGAAATATTCCGGCACCTGCGCCGTGAAATTGCAGGAGTCGTCCAGCGGATCGACGAGTCCGATGCCGGCATCCCGGCAGATGCGGAAATCGTCCTCGCCGTAGGCCGGGGCCATGTGCACGAGTCCCGTGCCGTCGGCGGTCGTGACGAACGGATCGTTCAGAACACGGAAAGCGTCTTTATCCTCGAAGTAGTCGAAGATCGGTTCGTACATCCAACCCAGGAGATCTTTGCCCTTGAGCTTGGCAACGACCGTATAATCCTCGGTCTTTTTGTAGTAGGCGGGGAGTCGCGCTTCGGCCAGAATGTAACAGATTCCGGAGAGGGCATCGCGGACCACGACATAGTCGATTTCCGGTCCGGCGCAGATGGCCAGATTTGAGGGGAGCGTCCAAGGCGTGGTCGTCCAGATCAGGAGCTTGGTGATGCCCCAGGCGGGATCGGCTCCGAGCGTGACGGTGACACCGACCGTGACGGCGGGATCCTGGACGTCCTTGTAGTTGTTGCCGGCTTCGAAGTTGGAAAGGGGAGTCGAAAGCTTCCAGCTGTAGGGCATGATGCGGTACGACTTGTATACCCGGTTCTGGTCCCAAAGCCGTTTGAAGACGTACCAGATGGTCTCCATGAAGTCGGCATCCATCGTCTTGTAGTCGTTGTCGAAATCGACCCAGCGTCCCATGCGGGTGACGGTTTTGCGCCACTCGACCACATACCGCGAGACCATCGACCGGCACTGTTCATTGAAACGGTCGATCCCGACGGCGCGGATCTCGTGCGTCCCGCTGATGTTCAAAGCTTCCTGTGCGAGCGCTTCGATGGGCAATCCGTGACAATCCCACCCGAAACGGCGCTCGACGCGGAATCCGCGCATCGTCTGATACCGGGGAACGATATCCTTGATCGTCCCGGCCAGCAGATGTCCGTAGTGGGGCAACCCCGTGGCAAAGGGCGGACCGTCGTAGAAAACGAAGTTCTTCGCGTCCTTCCGGATTTCAAGACTCTTGGCGAAGGTGTCGTTCCTGTCCCAGAACGCAAGCACATCGCGTTCCATCGCCGGAAAATCGATTTTGTTGGAAACTGGCTGAAACATAGGTCTATCCG
>Ga0075012_10005256_pt1 | contig 11907 bp, 10 predicted proteins | sample All_14_2_FD_71474 | JGI IMG/M metagenome (GOLD analysis project Ga0075012, IMG submission 71474) | Freshwater microbial communities in response to fracking from Pennsylvania, USA - Allegheny Zone_MetaG_DW_15 | ecosystem: Environmental > Aquatic > Deep subsurface > Groundwater > Drilled...
GCGCGACGGCGAACGGATACCAGGCCGGCGGCCGAAACGCAAAACGCAGCGGATGCCCGCCGTCGCTCGGGGCGGCGAGGATTCCGCCGTAAGCCCGGACGGGTTCGCTCCATTGGCCGTTTTGTTCCACCCGCCAGTCCGGGTGCCAGGCCTGGGGCAGGACCACCCAGCCGGCCGAGCCCGTCGCGGGCACGTTCCAGCTGGCATAACCGCCGTCCGGCGAAGCCGGAACCTTCAGCGGAACAAACGTTTCATCGGCGGAGCCGGGGGGATTTTTCAGGCCGGGAATCGAAAGAATGGAATGTTCGGCGAGTCTCAGGGCCTGGACGAGCTCCGGGCGCTTCAGGGCGGGAAGATCCTGCGCCGCCTGGGCGAGATAGGGCCCCCCGGCGAATTCCTCGCGGGACAACACCACGAAGTTCAGGTTCTCGAAAACCGCCGGCCAGTATTCGCGCAATTGCTTTTGGGATTCCAGGGAAAGGTCCGGATCGGTTTTGTCGATCACCACCCAGGCGACGCCGAGGGCGCGCCACATGCCGGTCTGACTTTCGCGCGAGAACGGAGCCAGGGCGTTGAGTTCGGCGAGACCGCGTTGTTGCAGGTAGCTGTTGAACGCTTCCACGGTCAGGCCCCGGCCGGAAAGCAGCGGGGTCAGCAGATAGATGTAGCGGCCGGAAATCGCGTGAACGAGGCCGCTCCGCGGGCTTTCGCGCAGGAATTGCTGCACGGCGAGGAAGTCGGCGAAAACCTGCTGGGGCATGGCGGCGGTCCGCAGCGAGCGGGTGTAGGGCCAGACGTCGGCGATTTGAACGACCGCCAGTGCTGCCAACCCGATGGCGATCATTCGCGGCTGCAGCAGGCCCAGCAATTCCCGCAGGCAAAGCGCGGCGGCGGTCGAGACGACGAAAAGGCCGGTGATCTGAAAGAAGTCGAAGGGCGCGCGCAGGTCGTGGAACGGCGGCAGCCACTCCAGGAGGCGAAAGCCGGGAACCAGCAGATAACCGGCGGCCAGCGCCCATCCCAGCAGGAGCCGGCCCGGCAGGTCGCGCGGGATCAATTGAAAAATCATCCAGGGCGGGAGCGCGAGCAGCAGCCAGGAAAGCGTGACGGAGATGTCGATCGCCCCATTCGCCGCATCGAGAAAAGCCAGCTGGCCAAGCAGCACGCCGCGGGGGCCGAAGGACAGCCAGAACATCAGCAGGGCGAGCGCGAGGAAGAGTCGGCAGGGGGCCAGGCGGGCTTCCGCGAATTTTTTTCGCGGCAGCCAATACAGGAAGAGCCCGAAGATGACGAGGGCGGCGATCCCGAGATACGTGCCCGCATTTCCCGTGCTGGGTGCGAAAGTCGGGCCCATTCCCAGGGAGAGGACTCCGTCCCGGTCAAACCACGAAAGAGCGGACTTGGTGGAAAACACCTCCTGCCAGGCGGCGAAGGGAGCGAATTCAAAAAAAGCGGCGAACTTGCTTTCCCGCACGGCGGGCAGCACCGGCACCACGGCGAGGAGGACGCATCCGGCGATCAACGCGCTCCATTGCCGCCAGGACGGCCGTTGGTAATGGGGACGGCGCAGCACCTCGAAGAGGGCAAACCCCGCCAGTGCGGGCGAGGCCATGACGGCGGTCTTCGAGTAGGTCAGCGCCAGCAGCCCGAGGCCGAGGGCCGCGGCGGCGAGGGTTCGGCGATTTGGGTTTCGGATAAATTCCAGGAGCCCCCAGAAAGCGAGCGGAAGAACGGCCAGGGATGCGACGACGATGAAATGCTCGACCTGTGCAAGGCGCGCGAGGAAAGAGGGGGAAAAGAAATAGAGGAATCCGGCAATCGCGGCCGTGAGCGAATCGCCGGAAAATCGGCGGACGAATCCGAAGGCGGTCAGCGCCGCCAGCACCCAGCAGGCCAGCGCGACGAGTTTCGGACCGGCGAACATGCCGCCGAGCCATCCGCCGATTCCCATGAGCGCGTGCGTGAAGATCTGGCTCCAGGCGAATGCCAGCGAGGTGCCGCCGAGAAAATTCGGCGTCCACCACGGAATGCCCCCGGCCATTTTCCATCCCTGCCAGAAATCCTGCGCCTTGGCGTAGTTGGCGAGCAGTTCCTGGTTGGAGACGGGGAGCGCGAGCCATTGCGCGCCGAGGTAGCCGGCCAGCGCCAGCGCGATGCCCAGGAGCAATGAAAACGCGAGTTTGCTCGGGGTGAAGGGCCGGGGTGGTGGTGCGGACTGCATGGAGGCAAGGAGCAAAAGAGTGACTTCGGAAATCCGATTCGTCAACTAAGGCGCGGAGCCGGGGAGGAGCGGGCCCTCGTCGGATCGGGCTGGGTTCCGGAGCACGATAAACCGCTCCGTGGCGTAGGCGACGGGCCATTTTTCCACCTTCTCGGCGATTTTTGAGACGTTGGGCTGGCCGAGCGTCCAGACAAAGTCCGAATCGCTGACGACGACGTATTGAATGCGGTCCAGGGAAAGATCGGTCGTCAGTCGCTCCCGGGGCCAGGGCCGGGGCATGAAGGTGGTGGGATATCCCTGATGCGAGGTCATCGTCAGCCAGTCGGCGGTTGGGCATTTCAGGACGGCTCCGATGGTGGGCGTGGCCAGGACGAGATCGGCCGGCGTGATGTGTTCGTTGACCCAGGCCGCCACCGCGCGGAATTCGCCCATGTCCGCCGTGGCCCACCGTTGAAATCGTTGGCGCAATTCAAAGGCCTGGATTTTCGGCCAGACGGCGGCGGTTTGAATCATCAGGAGAACGATGAGGATCAGGGCGATTGCCGGCTTGGCCAGCCCCTGGTATTGCGGAAACCGGGTGGACGCCAGCTCCCGCAGCCAGCCGCCAGCCCGGCCAATCAGAGCGGCCGCCAGGGGCAGGAACATGATGTCCGGGTAATTGAACACGAGGATGTTCTGCCTTTGGTAAATGATGGCCGCGGTCAGCAAAAGGTAGGCGATGGAGCCGCGGTCTCGCTTCAGGACGCCCCATCCGGCGGCGGCGGCCGCCAGCAGGTGGAGAAAATCCTGCGTGTGATACATCCAGATCACGCGCAGGATCAGCGGGAGATTGATGCCTTCGGCGTTCCGGGAATCGGCGGCGTTGAGGGAAAGGTCATCCGGCAAAAATCCGCGCTCCGGTCCGGAGAGGCCCAGATAATAAATCAGCAAACTGAAAAAGCCGGTGGCGACGAGCGCGATCAACGGCCGGATGCGGGTGAGATTGAGCAGTCCGAATACCGCGAAAACGAACAGGGCAAACTGGTGATTCCAAAAGCAGATCAAGCCTCCCAGAACCACCTGCCAGCTGCGGGGAGGATCCCGGAAAAACAGGATCAGAATGCCGATTCCCATGAGCACATGCGGGATGCCCATCCGGCCGAGCACCGCGGTTTGCTCGTAGGAAAGAAAGACCAGGGCCAGGGCCAGCGCGCCCGCGCTGCCCAGCGATTTCCGGAATCCGCCATAAAGCAGCGCGGCGGCGGCCAGCACGAAAACCGCGGAAAGAAACCGGCCCGCCAGGATCGGATCGAAAAACAGCGGGCTGAGAATCCAGAGCATCAACCGATGACCCGGCATGTAGGCGGCCAGGGGGCGGTAATACACGGATCCGCCAAAATGGCCCTCGCGGAAACCCTTCATCAGATCCGCCGCGTAGCCTTCGTCGATGTAATAGCCGGGCGATGACGCAAAGCCATGAAGCAGGAAAAAGGCCCATGCGGCCACGATGAGCAGCCAGGGCACGGCCGGCCACAATGAACGCGAAGCCAGCCGCGTCCGGGTATTTTGAATGAGGCCGGCCAACGCGCTCATGCCGAAAACTCCCGCACCGCCTGGATCACGGTTTCCTGCTCCCGTTCGCTCATTCCATTATACAGCGGCAGCCGCAGCAGCCGGCCGCTGATTTCCTCGGTATTCGGGCAGTCCCCGGGGCGCCCGCCGAATCGCCGGCCCATGGCGGAAAGATGGAGGGGCTGGTAATGGAAGACGGCCAGAATGTTTCGCCGGCGCAGATGATCCATCAGGCGGTTTCGCGTGGGTTCCGAATCCAGGATCAGATGAAACAGATGATGCGTGGAATCGTTCGCGCCGGACCCGGCGGGAAGCCGGACTCCATTGGCCGCCGCCCAGTCCGCCAGCGCCGTGCGGTATCGGTTCCACAGCTTCTCGCGCAAATGGCGAATGGTTTCGCGATTTTCCAGCTGGGCCAGCAAAAAGGCGGCCAGCAGGTCGGAAGGGGAATAACTCGAGCCCAAATCCACCCAGGTGTATTTGTCAACCAGGCCGGACAGGTAGTTCTTCCGGTTGGTTCCCTTGTCCCGGAAGATTTCGGCGCGGGCGAGGTCCGCCGGGTCATTGAGCAGCAAGGCGCCGCCTTCTCCGCACGAAAAATTCTTGGTCTCGTGAAAGCTCAGGGTCGCAAACCGTCCGAACGTTCCCAGGTATTTTCCGCCGCAGGTTCCGTAAAGCCCGTGGGCGTTGTCTTCGATCAGGGTGACCGGGCGGTCATGGAGCAATTTCCCCAATGCCGGCATGTCGCCGGCGACTCCGGCATAATGCACGATGACCACGGCCTTCGTTTTTTCATTCAGCCGGCGCGCGACGGATTCCGGATCGAGGTTGAGGGTTGTCTCGTCCACGTCCGCAAAGACCGGACGGGCGCCGCGGAGCGCGAAGGCATTGGCGGTGGAAACAAACGTGAAGGAGGGCACGATGACCTCGTCTCCCGGCCCGAGGTCCAGAAGGAGCGCCGCCATTTCCAGGGCATGGGTGCAGGAAGTGGTCAGGAGCGCCGCGGAGCATCCCAGGCTGTCCCGCAGCAGGGCCTCGCAGCGGGCGGTGAAGGGGCCGCCTCCCGCCGTGTGCCGTCCGTCGATGGATTGCCGGATATAGTGCAGCTCGCCGCCGGCCAGATAGGGTTTGTTGAAGGGGATGAAATCGGCCATCGTTTCACTTCGGCTTGGTGGCGACGATCACCTTGTAATCCCCCATCCAGGCGAAGGGAAACCGCTTCATGAAGGCCTGGCCCAGCTCATAAAAAAATGCCGTGAAGGCCGCCGGCCACCGGAGGTATGCCAGGAGGAGGCGGACGGGCCAGAAATGCATGGGTTCGATGCGGTCGATCACAAAACCGGCATTCTTCATTGAGGCCGCAAAAGCGCGAGCATTCATTTTCAGAACGCGGTGAAGAAAACCGGAGTGAACCGGTTCGAGCAGCAACGCCCGGCCGCCCGGGCGCAGCGAAAGGAAGATTTTTTCCAGCAGCACTTCCGGGTCCCGGGAAGCGGGGCACGCAAAAACAATGCTTCCCCAGGAAATCACCCAGTCGAATTCCTCGCGATAATCCAGCTCCAGCATGGAAATCTGCCGATAGGTTATCTTCCCGGAACCGGGATCGCGCCGGGCAATCTCCAGCGCCTTTTCCGCGAAGTCGACGCCCGTGACCCGCGCTCCCCGCGCCGCCAGAAACCGGCAGATCCGGCCCGTGCCGCACCCGAGTTCCAGGCAATCCGTTCCTTCCAGCTCGCCGCAAACCGAGTCGATGACTGCGAACGTCTCCCGGTTATATAGATGATTAAGATGCGAATTATTCCACATCGACGCTTGATCGCCCGGCGAATGTTCCGCTTTGGAATTCCAGTAGGCGGCCCGGGAATAAATGGCATGGCGGTTGGCGCGCTGGCGAAGCAGGTGCAGCAGTTTCATGGGATCGATTCGGCGGCTTTTCTGACCGCGCGGACGACCCGGACGGCCTCCGCCGGCTCCAGGCGGTCGTAGAATGGCAGGTTCAGCACCCGGGCGGCGAGCCGGTGGGCCTCCCGGCAATGTCCGGGCGCGCCCAGATAAGTGAAGCTGAAAGCCAGGTCCGCGCCCTGGGCGCAGCATTTTTGATAGAACCGCACCTTGGGCTCCGGGACCAGGATGGGAAAACGGATGCAGGCCCAGGCTTGGTCCCGATCCCGCGGCGGCAGCCGCACCCCGTTCAATCCGCTTAATTCATTCTGGTAAAATTCGTAAAGCTCCCGCCGCCGGGAAATGAGCGCCCCGGCTCTCTCGACCTGGGGAATGGCGATGCGCGCCTGCCATTCCGCCATTCGGGAGGTGTGCAGCGCCGTGGTCGTTCGGGCCAATTTCGCCGAATCCGCGGTGGTCCGTCCCGGCAATTGGAACATCAACCAATGAAAGGCGCGGTAAATCTGCGGATTGGCCAGCCGGTCGAGCACGCCGGCCGCCAGAAGTTTTCGCAGCGAGTCGAACTGCGTGGGCGGCCGGGTGTGGCGGGCGAACTCTTCCTTCAGCCGGCCGAACATTTGGGGATTGTGCGACAGGACGAACCCTCCCTTCAACGGCACCTGGATCAGCTTGGTGGAATCAAAGCTGAAAAAGGCGGCATCGCCAAAGGTTCCCGCGAGTTTGCCGTGGATGCGCGTCCCGAAGGCGCCGGCGACGTCTTCAATGAGCGGCGCGGAATGTTTCCGGCAAATCCCGGCCAGCGCTTCGATTTCGCAGGGAATGCCATATTGATGGGTGGCGATGACGATGGTGTCCGCATCGACCAGATCCGCAAACCCCTTCGAACGGGCGTTGAATTCGTCCGCCTCGGAATCGACGTGGTGGACCGTCTTGCCCGCCAGCTGGGCGGCCTCGGGGACCGCCTTGCAGGTATAAGCCGCCACCAGCACCTTGCTTTGCGGCAGGCTGCGCAATAACAGGTAAAGCGCGCTTCGCCCGGAAATCGTCGGCAGGATCTCGCCGCCGCCGAAATAGTCGGCCAATAACCGGCTCAGTTCCCGCAGTGCCGATGGCGGACGACTTCCCTCCCTGGCGGCCCGAAGGAGATCGCCGGTCCGGTAATTTACCCTGACTCTTGGAATCATGGCGTCTGGATCAGGCTGGGTTGCATGTTTCCGAAAAACTCATCTCCGGGGAATCTGCCCGTGGCTGGCCAGGATGGCTTTGTAGTCCCCCATCTTTCCCCCCAGCAAATCCAGCATCCATTCTCCCGCATAAAAACCCAAGCGGGAAAGGAACGGAGGCCACGAAATCTCGCTCAGCGGCAGCCGGGCCGGCCAAAAGAGGATTTGCCGGCAGTCCTCCACGGCAAATCCGCATCCCCGCATTACTTCCAGGAAATCCTCCAGCCGCAGATCCAGCACCCGGTGCAAAAAGCCGGCATGAATGGGCTCGATGAGGAGCAGCTTCCCGCCGGGCTTCAGGCATCGGGACAAATTAGTAAGTGCCTGAATCAAATCGCGCTCCTCCCGGCAGGCCACGGCGAGAACCCCGATGCAGAGGACATGATCCGCGGTCCCGGGCGCATCGATTTCGAACACCGAGCGGCATTCATATTGAATGCCCGGCGGCGAATCCGCCGCCCGGGCGATGGCGATGGATTTCCCGGAAAAGTCCGCTCCCGTCACGGAGGCGCCTTTGGCCGCCAGGTGCCGGCTGATCCGGCCGGTTCCGCAACCGACGTCCAGAATGCGCTTCCCCCGCACTTCCGGAATCCATTCGTCGATGATCCCAACCTGGCGGCGATGGCAGCAGTCATTGAAGACGGCGTTGCGCCACATCGACACTCCGGTTCCGGTGAAACTTTCCGCCTTTGAATCCCAATATTCCGAAGAGCTGTATTCGGCCGATTTTTGCCGCCGTTGCCGGATTCGCCGCAGGAGGTTCATGCGGTTTCCGGACGAACTTTCGGTCCCGGGCCGTCCGCCGGCTGATTTGCCGGCAAACGATTACTGCGGGGAGGCATCGGACGCGAGGGGTTCGCCATGGTGGGTGATTCGGGTTTCCGCAACGATGAAGCGGTGTTTCGGCTGGGCCAGCTGGCGGCTGACGCGGCTGAGGTAGATGCCGAATATCGCCAGGCTCATCAGGATCAGCGCGTTCATCAGGGAGAGCGTGACCATGAGGCTCGCCCAACCCGGCACTCCGGTGCCCAGGATCAGCCCGCGAATCAGCGACCAGGTCCCGATGCCGAGGGAAACCAGCATGCAGAACAGGCACAGCGCGCCCACGAAGGCGACGGGCAGCGAGGAGTAGCTGAAAATGAGGTTCGCCGCGAGGCCGAGGCTGTTGCGGAAATTATAGTTCGAGTTTCCGTATGGCCGGGCGTCGTGCCGCACCGGAATGTTGACCTGATGCGACGCATTCGCCAGCAGCATGGCGGTGACGTAGGGAAACAGGCCGCCCATTTGATTGACGGCATCGATCACCGGCCGCGAGATGGCGCGGAAACTGGTAAGCTGAAAGTCGCGCGGCAAATGGAACAAATGCCGGAGCACCGAGTCGATCAATGCGCCGCCCAGGTTCCGGGCCGCGGAATGCTTTTTCCGATCGTAGGAAGCAATGGCGACATCGTAACCGGAACGAATCGCGGCGACGAGTTTGGCCACTTCCTCCGGCGGATTTTGCAGGTCGTCGTCCATGGTCACCACCACTTCGCCGCGCGCGAGCTGGAATCCGTAAAGAATCGCGTTGTGCTGCCCCGCATTTTTGGCCAGCCGCGCGATCTGCACTTCTTCCGGATGGGCGGCTTGGAGGGTTTTCAGGACTTCCCAGGTGCCGGGCGGGCTGCAGTCGTCCACCATGACAATTTCCAATTTGGCGCCCAGGCGGGGCCGTTGGGCGATCAACCCGCTTACCAAAATGGGAAGGGATTCCCGGCTGCGATAAACGGGAATGACGACGGAGATCAGCATCGGGTGATGAGTGGGGCCATCAATCAATTTGGCCAGGGAGTGATTTTCCATTCAATCATTTCCAACAGGCCGGCGACGAGCAAATCTTCCTCCTCCCGCGAATTCGCGCGCGCGACTACGTGCCCCAGGCGCTGGCGGCCGTCGGTAAACGTCTGGACGGGGGATCCCGGCGGGACGTCCATTTCGATTTCCTCCACTCCCCGATGGGCGCGGGCGCGCTCGAGCCGCTCGGGAGCATATTGCAGGCATCCGGCCGCAGGCGCAACGAGGAGGCGGACAAACCCGGAATGGAGCCGCCGGGGAAGGGGCGGCAGGGGAATTCCCAGGGCGTGCCGGATGGCGCATTCGGCGAGCGAAATCCCGCCCAGATAACGGGCAAGTTTGCTCAGATGATTGCCTCCCAGCCGCGGGGCGCACTCCAGAATGACCAGGCGCTCGTCGCCCATGACGAGATCCACGTCGAAAGGGCCGTCGGAATAGCCGAGCCGCCGCCACAGGTTCTCGATTTGGGGAAGGATCACCGGCGCGACCGCGGCCTCCGCTTCCTCGGAATAGGTGTGGCCCACGGTCGCCGGATGGGGTAGTTTTCCGGTGTGCCGGTGCGTCAGCATGCTCCACGCAATCCGACCGTTCTGGAGAATGCCTTCGCACGTCATCTGCGATCCCGGAATCGCTTCTTCGATCAGCGCCGAATGCCGGAGACAAAAGCTTTTTGCGTTATCCGCCAGGCCGGCGGCGGTGTCCCATTGGTCAAACCAGGTCACGCCCTTGCTTCCCGAAGCCCGCAACGGCTTGGCGATCCACGGCCCGGAAAAGGGGGCGGATTTTTCCATTTCGCCGGCTTCCAGAAATCGGGGATGGGGCAGCCGGTGCTCATTTTGAAATTGGCGGAAACGGAGCTTGTCGCCGGTAATTTCCGTGGTGGCGAGCGATGGCGAAGGCAACCCCAGGGCCGCCGCCGTTGCCGCCGCCGCCGGCAGGGCGGCGTCCGTGCAGGGCGCCAGGATGCCGGAAATCTTTTCGGTTTTTGCGGCGGAGAGAACGCCCGCGAAATCCGTCGTGCTGAAGGGATACGACCGATCCGCCAGCGCGTGCCCCGGATTGGCCGGCCGGTTGTCCAAGGTCACCACCCGGAGCCCCATTTGTTTGGCCGTCCGGATGACATCCAGTTGATAGAGCGAAGCTCCCAGAACAAGCAGGGTATTTGGATCCGTGGGAGTCACTTCCTGGGATGGGGAGGGCCTGGAATGAGCCGGGAAAAATTCAGCCGCCGTTTTTTTGAAGCCGCGCAATCTTCGGCTCCAGCTGTTTGCGATCTCCCGGTTCCATCCGATCGATGAAGAGCGTGCCCTGCAGGTGGTCGAACTCGTGCTGCACCGCCCGGGCGAGCAGGCCCTCGGCTTCGAAGGTGAGCTCGCTGCCGTCGAGCAACCGGGTCTTCACGCGGACGCGTTCCGGCCGGGTGATGTCGGCGGAGATTCCGGGGAAACTCAGGCAGCCTTCCGTGCCGGTTTCCGGCGCGCCGGACAGCTCCACTTCGGGATTGATCAGCGCCAGCGGCATGTAGTCCGCCAGCTCGACCTCCCGGCCATCCACCCACATTTTGCTCGGGCGGTTGGTCACGCCCTCGACGTCGATGACGCAAAGCTGCAGCGGCCGGCCGATCTGCTGCGCGGCGAGGCCCACGCCGTCGGCTTCGACCATGGTTTCGAGCATGTCGTCCACCAGATTGGCCAATTCCTCGTCGATTTTCGTGATCTTGCGGCCCTTGGCGCGGAGGGCGGGATGCCCGTATTGCACAATTTCGAGAATCATTTTTTCGGTTCGGTGAAGGCGGGGATATTTTTAACCCCGGCGGCCTGGAGCGCGTCGAGGACTTGGACGATGAGGCCGAACGGCGCTTCCTTGTCGGCTTGCAGGGCGACGCCGCGCTTCGGATTTTGCTCGATCGCCGCTTTCAGGGCGGCCGCCAGATCCTCCACCGTTACCGGCTTTTCGTCCAGCGTCAGGTTTTGTTCATTCCGCACGGCGAGCAAAATGGGCGGCTCCTTCTCCGCCGCCGCGGCCCGGGCCTCCTGCGACTCGGGCAGGTTGATCTTCAGCTGGCTCACGTCCTTTTTGAAGGTCGTCGTGACGATGAAAAAAATCAGCAGGATGCAGAGAATGTCGATCAGGGGAATGATCGTCACCACGGGCGCCCGTTTTTTCTTCGTGTAAAATTTCACAGAAGATTTAGTGGTAAATTTTTTGGATCAGGTCGGCGAGCAGCGCTTCCATTTCGGCGGACATGATCTCGATTTTTCGCATGAAATAATTGTGCGCGATCAGGGCCGGGGCCGCGACCGCCAGGCCCATGATCGTCGTGTTGAGCGCCTCGGAAATGCCGCGCGCCACCAGCGTCGGGTCGCCGGACGCGCCGATGTTGGCAAAGATGTGGACCAGGCCGGAGAGCGTTCCGAGCAATCCGAACATCGGGGCCACGCCGGTGGTGATTTCCAGAATGATCAGCCCCTTTTCCAGCCGGGTCACCATGAAGCGCGCGCGGGTCTGCACGGCTTCCACCGCCTCGCCGCGCGGCCATTTGAGGTGGCGGAGCAGCACCAGCGTGATGTTCGAGAGCGCCGAGCTGTCCTTGGTCACGAACTCATTGAGCGGATCGAGGCTTTGCCCCGGTTCGTATTCATCGATCAATCGCCGGAGTTTGGCCGGGACCACCGCCTCGAAACGCAGGCTCATTGCCCGCAGGATGATGACGGTCATGGCGACCAGGGATAATACCAGCAGCAGCACCATGAAGGGGCCGCCTTTTGCAAAAAATTCGAGAGCGTGTTGCATGTCGGTGCGAAGGGTTAATTGTTCATGATGCTGAAGGTGTAATCCACCTCGATTTTGTTGCCTTCCAGCACGCTGGCCACCTCGGGGGGAATGGGCGGGATCTCCGCTTCGATGATGGAGCGCACGCTGGTGTTGGCAAAACTTTCATTGGAGGTGTTGCTGAGCACCCGGATTCCCTCGACATGGCCGTCCGGACGGACCACGAACCGGATGACCACGGTGCCAATGCTGAGCAGACCCATGTCATTTTGGACGTAATAATACCAGCGCGAACCGATCGCGTCGGAGAGCATCTTTTTGTAGCGGCCCATCGGGGTGGCGACGGCATTCACGGAATTTCGTCCGCGATTGGAAATGCCGCCGGTGATTCGCGTGGTGCGGGTT
>Ga0075012_10005258_pt1 | contig 11904 bp, 10 predicted proteins | sample All_14_2_FD_71474 | JGI IMG/M metagenome (GOLD analysis project Ga0075012, IMG submission 71474) | Freshwater microbial communities in response to fracking from Pennsylvania, USA - Allegheny Zone_MetaG_DW_15 | ecosystem: Environmental > Aquatic > Deep subsurface > Groundwater > Drilled...
GGCCGACCGGATCGCCTCGATGGCGGAAACCAGGTGGTAGAGGCTGCTGGCCGGCGAGGGTTCCAGGGCAAGCCCGCCGGACGGGTCCATGCGGTCCAGCCAAAGGCCGGCGCCGGGCTGATCCAGATAGCGCCGCACGGCGACCGCCGCCTGGCGGGCGACGGCAAGGTAGGGCCCGGCGTTGGCCGGGTCCGCGCCCGCCAGGGCGATGGCCGCCCGAAGCCGCTCGGTCTGCGGCCAGAGGCGGGCCGATGTTCGGACGGGCCTCATGTCGGGATCGACCTCGTCGAGGGCGACGCCCCGAACAGGATCGACGCCGGCCTCGCCGTACCGGAACAGGCGAATCCGGGCCGCTTCGGCGCGTGAATCGCCGCTTAGGCGGGCCCATTCACCCATCAGCCAGGACCACTCGAATTGATGGCCAGGCTCAACGCAGCGCCCCGCGGGCCCGGGAGCGGGGCTCCAGTCCTCGCTGAACACCTCTCCCAACGGGGCCTCGCCCCCGGCCATGAACCGGTCGATGGCGAGATCGACGATCTCCCCGGCGAGGTCACGCCACAGTCGGTGGTCGTCCAGTTCGGCCCAGGCCAGCGCCGCCTCCAGCAGGTGCATGTGGGCGTTTGACTGGTAGGGCATGTCGCCTTCCTCGCGGAAGCCGCCCGGCGCATGGCTGAAGGCAGCCCGAATCTGGCCGACCAGCGCCCGGGCTTCGGCCCTGCAGGAGGCCCAGCGAACCCCGGCCCGGCAGGCCGAGGCCATGGCCAGCAGGACGAAGGCCTGGTCATAGAGGCGAACGGCGGGATCCAGCGTCTGGCCGCTGGGAGCGATCAGGGTGCGGTACAGGCCGTCGGCCCGGCGGTACTGTCCGAACAGCTCGTCCAGGCCATGGACGACCGCCTGGCGCCAGGGTCCCGGCCAGCCCGCGAGGCCCGCGCGGGCGAAGACATGGGTCTGACGAGCCTGAACCCGCATACGGCGGTTGTGGCCCGGCGTGCGGCCATCCGCGGCCAGGGTCTCGTGGAAGCCGCCCCGCTCGTGGTCCGCGCCCAGCGCCCACCAGAGGGGCAGGGCGCTGCGGTCGAGCCAGGCGCTCAGGCTGGCCATGGGATCCTCGGCCTCAAGGGGCTGCGGCAGCGGGGCGCTGACAGGCGTCGGCGCGGCTTCGACCAGCTTCTTGATGTGGGGCGCGGCCGCCAGGTCGCAGACCAGCACGCCATGCCGGTCGGCAATGATCGCCAGGTTCCGAACCCCCTTGGCGGCCACGGTCATGCCCGGCTCGGCATAGATCAGGCAGTCCGAGGCTTCCTGCACGAGGCCGGCGCCGACGATGGCGTTTCCAGCCTCGTCCCTGACTTCCAGGGCCTGATGGACGGCGTCCCAGGCGCCAAGGTCCGACCAGGCGAAATCGGCCGGCAGGACGAGGGCTTGGTCGCAATGCTCCATCACAGCGTAGTCGATGGAAATCCGGGGCGCGGTGCGGAAACTGGGGCCCAGCAGGAGGAGGTCGCCGGTCCGGCCCGCTTCCGCGACGGCCTGTCCGCATTGGGACCCGACGAGGGCCGCGTGCCGATGCACCTCTGACAGCAGGGTGTCCGCGCGCGTGAGGAACATGCCGCTGTTCCAGAGGCAGCCCTGTTCGATCAGGGACCGGGCAGTCTCTTCGTCGGGTTTCTCCATGAACCGTTCGACCCGGCGCACGCCCCGGTCGCCGACCGGGACGCCCGGCGCGATATAGCCATAGGCGCTGGATGGCTCGGTGGGGCGCAGTCCGAGGGTGACGATGCCGCCCTGGCCGGCCTGAGCGGCGCCCGCATCAACGGTCCGGGAAAACGCCTCCTGGTCCGGGATCAGATGGTCCGCCGCAAGGAAGAGGCAGACGGCCGCCGGGTCACGCTCCAGCACCACCAGAGCAGCCGCCGTCATGGCCGGAGCGGAGTCGCGTCCTTCCGGTTCGACAATGATCAGGCCCTGCAATCCGCAGCCGGCCAGCTCGGCCCGGATCAACTCGACGTGGGCCGCGCCGGCCACGATGATCGGCGACGCGGCGCTGTTCAGCGCCGCGGCCCGGCGCAGGGTTTCGCCGAACATCGAGGCGCCGCCCAGCAAGGGTATGAAGGGCTTGGGTCGGTCCGGGCGGGACGCCGGCCACAGACGACTGCCCGCGCCTCCGCAGAGAATGACTGGATACAGCATGACACAGGCCTCCGACCGCCTGTCGCCATGCTTCACCCGGTCGCCGCCGCTGGGTATCGGCAACCGCGCCCACCGATGCCGGGATCGGCAGGGCGCCCATGTTGGGGGCGCCCTGGGGGCAGAAGCGCGTTCTTCGAAGGCGATGACCGGTGCGGGCACGGATGGCTCGCCCTGCCGGTTGACGCCGCAAGCCCAGCGGAAAACTACTGACGGGTCACCGGTGATGACGGGGTGCTGGCTTGGGAGGCGACGGCCGTCCGGGCGAACAACGCGGCGCTCGGGTCCCTCACCCGCGGCCGGGATTTTCCGAAATCCCGGCCGCCGTTTCCCCCCTGACTTCAGACGGATCGTCCGATCAGGACAGCGTCAGGCGCGACCGGTCCGCCTGACCGGCTCGTAGCTGTTCCAGAAGGCTTCAAAAGCGGCGGCCCGCTCGGGGCAGCCGAAATTGACGGTCTTCAGGATCGTCTTGCCGAGCGGCGTCGAATGCCAGCTGGCCTGCACATCGTCGCCGACCATGCCGGCGGCGATCGACCGATCCAGGAAACTGTAGAGCGCGGCGTTGAAAGCCTCGGCCTCACCGCTGTCGGGCAGTTCGTATTCGAGTGTCACCACGACTTGTCCCCCATCCGATGTCCCCGACCGAAGCCAAGGTTGAATGCTGCATTGCACGCGTAAAGGGGCTGATCGATGGACCGGACGAGTCTTGGCCCATCGCCCACGCAGCGTGCGCCTGCTGGGTATTGGGCAGGCGCCGGCCCTGGCGGGGCGCGCGGAGCGGGGGTCCGGCGACGCGCGGTGGTTGGCCACAATGCCGCTCAAGCGTCGGGCGCCGTCCTGACCGTTCGCCGCAAGATTGTGCAGGAAGGCAAGCAAATGGTGGAAACCGAACGATGCCATTTGAAAGTGAGCGCAAGGGGCTGCCATGTGGGCTCGAAACCGCAACCCGGCGCTTCACCGCGTCGATTAGTTCAGAGAGGCAATAGTATGCAGCGCAAGACGCTCGCCGGCCTGACGATCGGTCTGTTGATCGCCTCGTCCGGCTCCGCCTTCGGTCAGGCCGCCCCGGTCGCCGCCGTCGGCGAACAGATCGCCAAGCCAGTGGCCGCGGTCGGATCGATTGACCGTGCCGGCGCCCGCAAGGGTCGCTCCAACGGTTTGACCGAGATCCAATGGGGCTTGATTGCGGTCGGTGGCATCATCTCGACCGCCGCCGTCCTCGACGAAGTCGTCTTCGATGACGAGCCCGACAGCCCGTAGGCCGCAAAGTAACAGCACCTATCGCATGGTGGGCGGACCGAATTGATTTTCGGTTCGCCCATCGCTGTTTCAGGTTCATCGGAAAAGTATTCTGCACTATTGCTGATCGGCGCGGGCGGGCGCCCAATATGATGACATAGGCGCCCTGAATATGGACGTCATCTGCATCAATTCATCAATTAATCAATTCGAATGGCCGGCCGCGTTGCTGTCTGCACCGCCCGCCTGCCATTCAGGGCCGGAGGAGTTCCGGTCCGTCCAATGACACCTGAAGACGCGAAGCGAGAGCGGATGGGCCGCGCGGAAGAGCGCCGGTTTGTCGACCGGCTCGACCGGGCCCTGAACTTTCTGGTCGCCCTGGGGCTGCTGGTCTTCCTCGCGCCCGTCATGCTGATCATCGCCCTCGCGGTGAAGCTTGGGGATGGCGGCCCGGCCCTGTTCGCCCACAAGCGTATCGGGCTCGGCGGACGGTCGTTCTACTGCCTGAAGTTCCGGTCGATGGCCGTCGATTCCGAGGCCCGGCTCCAGAAGCTGCTCGCCGAAAGCGCCGAAGCCCGCGCCGAATGGGCGCGGGACCAGAAGCTGAAATCCGATCCCAGAATAACCTTCGTGGGAGAGCTGCTGCGAAAGTCGAGCCTGGATGAACTGCCCCAACTCATCAACGTCCTGCGCGGGGAGATGAGCCTGGTCGGGCCGCGCCCGATCGTGACCGCGGAGATCGAGCGCTACGGCCGCTACTTCCGGGACTACTGCAATGTTCGGCCCGGCATCACCGGCCTCTGGCAGGTCAGCGGGCGCAATGACGTTCGCTACAGCCGGCGGGTGGCCATGGACACGGTCTACAGCCGCACCCGGACCCTTGCCATGGACGCGCGGATCCTGGTCATGACCGTCCCGGCCGTTCTGCTTCGCCGGGGTTCCTACTAGTGGCGTCAGCGGAGCGTGGCGCGGTCCTGGTCGCCGGCGGAGCGGGGTTCATCGGATCTCACGTCTGCAAGGCGCTGGCCGCCGAAGGCTACATGCCGGTGACGATCGACAACCTGACAACCGGATATGCAGACGCCGTGCGGTGGGGCCCGCTGCATGTGGGCGATATCGCCGACCGGGTTCTGGTGGGCGATCTTCTGGATCGCTACCCGGTGGTCGGCGCGATGCATTTCGCCGCCTTCAGCCAGGTCGGCGAGAGCATGCGCGAGCCGGTGAAGTACTTCATGAACAATGTCGCGGCCGCGACCCAATTTGCCTCCGCGCTTATGGATGGCGGGGTCGAGGCGCTGGTGTTTTCGTCGACCGCGGCGGTCTATGGCGAGCCGGTGACGCCGAAGATCCTGGAGCATCATCCGCTCAAGCCGATCAATCCCTACGGCGCCTCCAAGCTGGCGTTCGAGATGTTCCTGCATGGGGCCGGTGCGGCGACCGGTCTTCGATACGCCTGCCTGCGCTACTTCAATGCGGCCGGCGCCGACGAGGCCGGCGAGATCGGCGAGAGCCATGAGCCGGAAACCCACCTGATCCCATTGGTCTGCAAGGCGGTGCTGGGTACGGGGCCGGCCCTGACCCTGTTCGGCGAGGACTACGACACGCCGGACGGAACCGCGGTCAGGGACTATGTGCATGTGGCCGATCTGGCGGACGCCCATCTGCTGGCGCTCGAGCGGCTGATCAGCGGCGGGGCCAGCGGAACCTGGAACATCGGCGTCGGCAACGGATATTCGGTCCGGCAGGTTGTGGAGACGGCGGCCCAGGTCCTCCAGAAGCCCGTACCGCATGTCATGGGACCGCGGCGGCCTGGCGATCCGCCCTCGCTGGTGGCCAATGGCGACGCGATCCGTCGCGACCTCGGCTGGCGGCCCAAGCGGGACCTTGCGGACATGATCCGGTCGGCGGCCGCCTGGCAGCAGGCGCGACCCTACTAGGTCAGGGCGATCAGGTCAGAATCCGCACAAGCCACCAGATCACCGCAGCCCAGAAGAGAATGCTGAGGACGATCGCGAACGCCATCAGCCCGTTGAGCCGGCGCTTGCCGGGCGCGGGCTTCTTGCCCGGCCGGTCCTGCACAGTTCGTCGGCGTTCGCGGATTTTGATGGCCATTGGCCGATTTTCGCTCCCCACACCCAATCTGGCGTGTTTTGCGTTCCTGCCAGAGCCGCAAAGTGTCGCACATCGGGGCCGCTGCATAGTGCGGCCAAGTGCAGGGAGCAGCGTATGAAGATCGGCATCCCAGGCCTCGTGACGTCGGCCGTTCTGGCGGCGTCGGCCGGGCTCACCGGATGTGGCGATCCGGCCGCATCCGGGACTGGCGCCGAGGCGGCGCCGGCGGTCTTCGCACCCGAACGGCGCGATGGCCTGTGGAAGCAGCGCATGCTGCTGGTCGACGGCGGCAGCATCGAGAACATTCTCATCTGCATCGACCGGCCGACGGATCGGGCGATGTCATGGTGGGGGTCCGGCGAAGCCTGCGGGGAAAGCGCCATCGATCGCCAGCCGGACGGCTCCTGGACCTTTCGATCCGTCTGCCTGGTCGAGGGCGGCGGCAAGATCACCACCAGTGGCCGGGTCGTGGGCGATCTTGCGAAGGCCTACCAGCTGTCGGCGACCGCCACGATGTCGGGTCATCCAGACGTCGAGCGCAACGGAACGCAGGACGTGACCATCGACGCATCCTGGGAAGGCGACTGTCCGGCGGACGTCAAGCCCGGCTACATGAAGCTGCCGTCGGGGACTGTCGTGCAGGTGGTCAAACCTTCGGCCTAGTCGTGTCTCGTCATCTTCCGGTCGAGGTCGGCAGGGCGGGATTGGGCATTAACGGGTCTCCGCGCCGTCGCTTGCCCGCGATTTCGGCGGCCGCCATTTCCAGGGCCATCGACCGTTCGTAGGAGCCCGGGTGGGTCCAGAGCGCGTAACGGACTTCCGGATAGTCGGCCCCGAACTGTCGCCAGAAGGCCAGCGGCGCGTCCGCGGGATAGCCCGCGCGGACCATCAGATAGAGGCCCAGGTAGTCGGCCTCCCGCTCCATGGTCCGCAGACTGTCGCGGGTCGCGCCGAGGTTGCCCAGAACGCGCCCGCCGGGGCCCGCCTCGGCCAGCCGGTCCTGGTGACGCAACAGGATGTGAGCCATTTCATGGGCGACGACGACCGCCAGTTCCTCTTCGGTCACCGCATACCGGACCATGGCCGAGCTGAGGGTGATGCGGCGGGCGTCGGCCGAGGCGTAGAGGTCCTGTGAAGGCTCGATCTGGGCGGCAAGTTCGCATCCCCTGACCGGAACGAGGCGCAGCGGAAGCGTCTGGCCATCCCGTTCGACCACCAGACGGGCGGGGCCCGGCCGAAGCTGGGCGGCCAGCTGCGCCTCACCCTGTTCGACAAGCTCATAGCTGGCGGCCTGGCCGGGATCCGACTGGCGGGGGAAAAGGCTGCCATTGATGCTGACCAGCCGGTCGCCGGCCTTCAGTCCGGCCTGGTCCGCCGGCCCTCCCGGCACGACGACGAGGACCGAGAGCCGGTCATCCAGCCCGAATATCCGCATGGCCTCCTGTCTCGTACGCGGGCCGTACTGCGCCGCGTGGTGCAGGGTCATGCCGGCAAGCCCGGTCGTCGTCGGGCAGAGATCGGCGTTGGCCGTCGCGATCCTGAATACGACCGAGGCCAGTCTGAGGTCCTGCTGCCTTAGCCGCAGCAAGGCGCCCTCGGTACGGTAGGCGGCCTCCCGCTCGATCTGCCGGGGTGTCGGGGCGGGCGTGTCCAGCTGAGCGGGAAGGGCAGTGCAGCCAGTGAGCGTCACGGCGGCGACCAGCGCGGCGCCGGCCAGGCGCTGTGTCGATAAACTGTTTGAAAACAAAGTAGTGGCCCGCCGTAGAGGGTGTCCGGCAGCGATCCCGATGCTCTTTGGTCGTGGTTTGCTAGGCGCGGCCATGACTCAATAGACGCCGCCGGAAGGCTCTGCGGGCGGTCTACCGGATGGCTCCCGGCCAGCCTCAACGGGGCGCCCGTTTTCTGCACAAGCCCGACCGCAAAATGAGCGCAGCCGGTGCGAACCCGGCCATCCCTCGGTGACGCCCGGTTGTGCGTTGGGGGGACCCGGCCCGGTCCGATACCGTCGGGTCGAGGAACCCAACGGAGAGTTTGTGATGCGCCAAGGGTCTGGCCGACTTTTCGTAGCCGTCGTCGGTGCGGTGATGGTTTTCCTGGCCGGCTGCGCCAGTGACGGCGGCGGACAGGCGATGGGCGATCGCGTCGCCGTCGGTGGCGCGGCCCTGCCTGTCGAGGTCGCCGAGACGCCTGAAGACTATCGCCTGGGTCCGCTGGACCGGATCAGCATGAGCGTCTTCCAGGTGCCGAGCCTCAGCGTCCAGAAGATCCAGATCGACGCCAGCGGCTATGTCACCCTTCCCCTGATCGGCAAGATCAAGGCCGGCGGTCGCACGACCTCGGAACTGTCGCAGGAGATCGCGGCGGTGCTGGCCAAGGAGTACCTGGAATCGCCGCAGGTCACGATCTCCCTCGAAGAGGCCTACAGCCAGACGATCACGGTTGACGGCTCGGTCGTGCAGCCGGGCGTCTATCCGATCGTGGGCCAGGTGACCCTGATGCAGGCCGTAGCCCTGGCGCGGGGGCCGGACAACAAATACGCGAACCTGAAGCGGGTGGCGGTGTTCCGGACCACCAACGGCCAGCGCACCGTTGCCGTGTTCGACCTGAAGGCCATTCGTCAGGGCAAGGCTCCCGACCCGGTCATCCTTCCGCAGGACATCATCGTCGTCGACGGGTCCGACATCAAAGGCGCCTGGCGCGAAATCATGGGCGTTCTGCCCAGCCTCGCCGTCTTCCGGTTTTTCTAGACGCCGGCTCGCCCGCGTCACGGCAGTAAAGGTCCAGTGGATATGCGTAACGAGAGCGCCAAGGGTGGGGAAGGCCGAGGTCACGGCTACGAGGCTCTGTCCTCCGCCGAGCAAGGGCCGATCGTCATTCGCGGCGGCGGCGCGGCGCCGGTCGAGCTGCGTGATCCGCACGAGCTGCCCGAGGAAGACGGCTTCGACCTGCGCAACTACTGGCGGACGATCCTGAAGCATCGCTGGGTCGTAGCGGGCTCGATCGCCGCGTTCCTGGTCGGGGCGATCGCCCTGACGCTGCTGATGACGCCGATCTACACCGCCAAGACGACGATCCAGATCGACCGTGAAGGCAGCAAGATCGTCGATATGGAGGGGGTGGCGCCGGCCGAGCTCCTGACCGGCGACGAGTTCTATCGCACCCAGTACGGCCTGCTGAAGAGCGAGGCGCTGGCCACGCGGGTGGTGGAAAAGCTCCGCCTGGCCGACTCTGACAACTTCCTGAAAGACATGGGCGTCAGCGACGGCTTGCTGGGCGGCAAGGCCGAGCGCACGCCGGCGCAGCGCAAGCAGTCGGCCATCAACCTGGTGATGAAGAACCTCGGCGTCTCGCCGGTCCAGGGCTCGCGCCTGGTCGTCCTGACCTTCGACAGCCCCAGCCCGGCCCTTTCGGCAAGGGTCGTCAACGCCCTGGCGGACAGCTACGTCGAGACCAACCTCGAACGCGCCTTCGAGGCCTCATCCTACGCTCGCCGGTTCCTCGAGGGCCGCATCCAGGACGTCAAGCAGCGGCTGGAGGAATCCGAGAAGCAGCTGGTCGCCTATGCGGCCCAGCAGCAGATCGTGAACGTGGGGGCGGAGTCCAACTCGCCGGGCGGAAACACCGCTTCGCAGTCGCTGACCGCCTCCAGCCTGTCGGACCTGAACACGGCCCTGGCCATGGCCAGCGGCGAACGCATCCGGGCCGAGCAGCGGTGGCGCCAGGCGCAGATGACGCCGGACGTCGCCCTGCCCGAGGCTCTGGCCAACCCCACCGTGCAACAGCTGCAGCAGGAGCGGGCCAAACTGGAGTCGACCTACCAGGAGAACCGCAAGATCTATCAGCCCAACTTCCCGGAGATGGTCAGCCTCAAGGCGCAGATCGCGGAGATCGATCGCCAGCTGGCGGCGATCGTCGGCGGGATCAGGGGGTCGATCCGGGCGCAGTACGAGACCGCGCTGAAGCAGGAGCAATCCTTCGAAGGCAAGGTCGCCCAGCTGAAGGGCAGCTACCTGGACCTGCGGGAACGCAGCATCCAGTACAACATCCTGCAGCGCGAGGTGGATACCAGCCGCATCCTCTATGACGGCCTGCTGCAGCGCTACAAGGAGGTCGGGATCGCCGGCGCGGTGGGCGCCAACAACGTCTCCATCGTCGATATCGCCAAGCCGCCGCCGCGGCCTTCCAAGCCCAGTCTGCCGCTGAACATCGTGGTTGCCCTGTTGCTCGGCGTGATCGCCGGCGTCTCGGCCGCCTTCCTGCTGGAGATCTTCGACGACGCCATCGCCCTGCCGGAGGACGTGGAGTCCAAGCTGGGCCTGGCCGTGCTCGGCGTCATTCCGTCCCTCGACAAGAACATCATGCCCGAGGAAGCCATGGCCGATCCCCGGTCCGCCTTCTCCGAGTCCTACTACTCCCTGCGGACGGCCCTTCAGTTCTCGACCCAGGCCGGGACGCCCCGCAGCCTGCTGGTGACCAGCAGCAAACCGTCCGAGGGCAAGTCGACCACCTCTCAGGCGATCGCCAGGTTCTTCGCTCGCACCGGCCTGCAGGTCCTGCTGATCGACGCCGACCTGCGTAACCCCTCCCAGCACCGAGCGATGCGCACCGACAACTCGATCGGGTTCTCCAACTACCTGATCGGGTCTGACCTCGCGGACGTCATTCACAAGACCGACCAGCCTGGTCTCTGCTTCATTCCCAGCGGTCCGCTTGCCCCCAATCCGGCCGAGCTTCTGGTTGCGGGGCGGCTGCACGCCATGCTGGCCGAGGCCGGGGAGCACTTCGATCTCGTGGTGCTCGACGGCCCGCCGGTCCTTGGCCTGTCGGATGCGCCGGCTCTGGCCTATGCGGCGGCGGCCACCATCATGGTAGTGGAATCCGCCAAGACCCGTCGCGGCATGGCCCGCGCCGCACTCGGCCGCCTGCGCCTCGGCCATGCCCGGATGCTCGGGGTGGTGCTGACCAAGTTCCGCGCAAAGGTGGCCGGCTACGGCTACGGCTATGGCTACGACTATGCCTACACCTACGACTACGGAAAGCCTGAAGCCCTGGCCAAGGCCAGCTGAGATTTCCCGGCGTGAAGGGCCTTGTTCCCTGGAACATGCGTCGGCTGGCTCTGGTGGCCGGACTGGTTGTCGTTACCGGATGGTTGGTCGCCGAGGTTGTTGGGAAGCTTGCCGCCGAGATTCTGGTCCGACAGCAGCGGCCGGCGGAGGCGCTGGCCTGGCGTCCCGATGATCCGGCCGCCCTTGATCACTATGCGCAAGACCGCCTTGTGGCGCGTGACTTCGCGGCGGCGAGACGGGCGGCCGGGGTCCTTCTCCGGATCGAGCCGGGCAGCGTTGACGCCTTGAGGACGCTCGCCCTGGCCTCGGCCCGCGAAGGTGATCCGGCGACGGCTGACGCACTGATGGCGGCCGCCCATGAGCGCAGCCGTCGGGACGCCACCGTCGAGGCCTGGATCATTCGCCGGTCCCTGGCCGCCGGGCGGTATGGCGAGGCGGTGCTCAGCGTCGACGCCCTGCTCCGCCGGGGCGATCGCAACCTGCCCTTCGTCAGCAGCGCCCTCCTGAGCGCCCCGCCGGACACCGCACTGGACGCCGCACTGGCCGGACGCATGGCGCTCGGGCCGGATTGGCGGGGCGGGCTGTTGCGACGCATCGCGATCGCCAGTCCACCTCGCGCCGAAAGCCTGCTGGACGCACTCTGGTCTCGCGGTGTCTCACTGAGCCTTGAGGAGCAGAGGGACATCCTGACGCCAGTCGTCAGGGCCCGGGGCGTTGTCGCCGGCCGGGTGCTCTGGCGGAAGCTCTCGCCAGGGGAAGACCGCGCCGGCCTGATCAGCGATGCCGCCCTGTCCGGCCAGCCCGGCGTGCCGCCGTTCACCTGGACCCTGGCGCCGGACGGCGCTGCGACCGCCATCTTTGACGCAGCCCCGGAACGGGATGGTGCAAAGGCCCTGCGGGTCGAGTTCAGCGGGCTTGCGCCGACCGGCCGACTGGCCGAGCAGCGGCTGGTCCTGCCGCCCGGTCGCTACCGGCTGACGGGCGAGGCTTTCCTGCCGGAGGCCCGCTCATCTCTTTTCCGCTGGTCGATTGACTGCCGTCCCGGCAAGCGCCTGGCCGTTGTGGCGCCCGCGATCGAGCCGCGTGTCTGGGACCGGTTCGAGACCGAGTTCGAGGTTCCGGCCGGCTGCCTGTCGCAATCGATCTCTGTCTGGGCTCTGTCGGCGGATGACCGTCGGGCGAACGTCGCCTACTTCGCCAACCTGTCGCTCGTCCTCGTTCAGACCGAGGGTGGCCGATGAATGGCCGCCGGAGCCGCGAAGGGCTGCCTTTGTGGGTCGAGATTGCGGCGATC
>Ga0075012_10005259_pt1 | contig 11902 bp, 10 predicted proteins | sample All_14_2_FD_71474 | JGI IMG/M metagenome (GOLD analysis project Ga0075012, IMG submission 71474) | Freshwater microbial communities in response to fracking from Pennsylvania, USA - Allegheny Zone_MetaG_DW_15 | ecosystem: Environmental > Aquatic > Deep subsurface > Groundwater > Drilled...
CCTCCCACCCTAGACGAGGGTCCGCGACGGCCGCAACCGTCCCGGTAGCTTATTCAGGGGCTTAAACCACGACCGACCGCTAGACGGCGTCGGCGCGGGCCTTTTCCAGATAGCGTTCGCGAAGGCGGGTCGCGATCGGCCCGGGCGTGCCGTCGCCGATGCGGGTGCCGTCGATCGAGACCGCCGGCATGACGAAGGCACCGGCGGCGGTGAAGAAGGCCTCGCGCGCCTGTTTGGCGTCCTCGACGCTGAACGGCCGTTCGTCCAGCTCCAGCCCTTCCTCGGCGATCAGTGCCATCAGGGTGGTGCGGGTGCAGCCCTTCAGGATGTTGGCCTGGGTGTCGCGGGTCCGCAGCCTGCCGTCCTTGTCGACGATCCAGGCGTTGGTGGACGAGCCCTCGGTGACCAGACCCATCTCGTCGACCATCCAGGCCTCATAGGCCCCGCCGTCGCGCGCGGCCTGTTTGGCCAGGACGTTGGCCAGCAGGCCGACGGTCTTTATGTCGCAGCGGCCCCAGCGGATGTCCGGCTGGGTGATCACGGCGACGCCCTTCCTGGCCTGGTCCTGGGCCTTGGCGAAGGAGACCGATTTCGAGGTGACGATGACACTGGGCGGGGTGCCCTGGGCCGGGAAAGGGTGGTCGCGACGCGCCGTGCCGCGCGTGACCTGCAGATAGACGATACCGTTGACGACCCGGTTGCGGCGCACCGTCTCCTTCAGCACCCGGGTCAGGGCCGCGCGGGTCATGGGGATGTCGATCCGGAGCTCGGTCAGGCTGCGGGCCAGCCGGGTCATGTGCCCGTCATAGTCGGCCAGCTTGCCGTCAAACACCGACCAGACCTCATAGACGCCGTCGGCGAACTGGAACCCGCGATCCTCGATATGGACCGTGGCCTGGCTATGCGGCAGATAGTTTCCGTTGACGTAGGCGACCCGCGACATCAGTCGATATTTCCTTCTTCGTCGTCGCCGCCGCGCGAGGGCGACACGCCCAGCGACTTCAGCTTTCTGTGCAGCGCGGAACGCTCCATGCCGATGAATGCGGCCGTGCGCGAGATATTTCCGCCAAAACGCATGATTTGCGCCGCCAGATATTCACGCTCGAACACTTCGCGGGCCTCGCGCAAAGGCAGGGCGATGGTGCGTTCCGACCCCATGCTGCCGCCCGACGAGCCCGAGGCGACCTCCTGGGGCAGCATCTCGGCCGAGATCGGGTCATTGAGGTCGCCGGTGGCCAGGATCAGCAGGCGCTCAACGTTGTTGCGCAGCTGGCGGACGTTGCCCGGCCAGGGGTTGACCTGAAGCACGGCAATGGCGTCGTCGCCGAGCCTTCTGCGCGGCAAGCCCTGCGAGGCGCTGAGGGTGTCGATGAAATATTCGACCAGCTCCTGGATGTCCTCGCGGCGTTCAGACAGGGCCGGGACCCGGATCGGCACGACGTTCAGGCGATGGAACAGGTCCTCGCGGAAGCGGCCCTCGGTGATCTCCACCTTGAGGTCGCGCGAGGTGGAGGTGACGACACGGACGTCGACCTGGACGTCCTGTTCGCCGCCCACGCGCCGGAACCGTTGTTCGACCAGGACGCGCAGGATGCGGCTCTGGCTCTCGCGCGGCATGTCGCCGACGTCGTCGAGATACAGGGTACCGTTGTGGGCGCGCTCGAAGACGCCGATCTTGCGCGGACGACCGTCGTGACCCTCCTCGCCGAACAGTTCGAGGTCGAGGCGTTCGGGGGTCATGCCGGCAGCGGAGATGGCGACGAACTCGCCGCGCGCACGGGGGCTGGCCTCGTGGATCTGGCGTGCGACCAGTTCCTTGCCCGAGCCCGGAGGGCCCGAGATCAGGACACGGCTGTTGGCGGGCGCGACCTTGGAGATGGTGGTCCGCAGCACCTGGGCGGCGGCGGAGCGACCGATCAGGCCGGTCGGGACCGAGGCCTGGGCGCGCAGGCGACGGTTCTCGCGCTTCAGCGTCGCGGCCTCGAGCGCGCGCTCGATGACGACGACCAGCCGGTCCGACTTGAACGGCTTTTCGATGAAGTCATAGGCCCCGCGCTTCAGGGCGCTGACCGCGGTTTCGATATTGCCGTGGCCCGAGATCATGACGACGGGCAGATCGGCATCCAGCGCCTTGACCATGTCGAGCAGTTCCAGCCCGTCCATGCCCCCGCCCTGCATCCAGATGTCGAGCACCAGCAGGGTCGGCTTCCTGGCCCGGATGCCGGCCAGGGCCTCTTCGGCATTGGAGGCGACGCGGACGGCATGGCCCTCGTCTTCCAGAAGACCCGAGACCAGATCGCGAATGTCCGCCTCGTCGTCGACGACCAGGATATCAGCACCTGTGGAACGCATGTCGCCTCGCTATTCAGCCGCAACCGCGTTGGACGGGGAAGCGTCCGAGACGGCCTTGGTCGTGGGGTTGAGGGGAAAGATCAGACAGACGCGGGCGCCATTCAGCGTCTCCGCATCGGCCAGTCTGAGTTCGCCGCCATGGTCCTCGCAGATGCGTTTGACGATGGCGAGGCCCAGGCCGGTGCCCTTTTCACGGGTGGTCACATAGGGTTCGGTCAGGCGGTCGCGGTCGCGCGTCGGCAGGCCCTTGCCGTCGTCCTCGATGACGAAGGTGGCGACCGCGTTCTCGACCGTCAGGCGCGCGCGGATGGCGGTTGCGCCCTCTTCTGCCGGTGTGCCGACACGCCGCGCGGCCACGGCCTCGCCCGCATTCTTGAGGATGTTGGCCAGGGCCTGACCGATCATGCGACCGTCGGCGCGGCCCTTGGCGACCGGCAGGGGCTCGACCAGTTCGACCTCCAGGTCCGGCGCGGCGACCCTCTGGGCGAAGACGGCTTCGCGCAGCAGTTCGGCCAGATTTACAGACGTAAAGCGCGGGGTAGGCATCCGGGCGAAGGACGAGAACTCGTCCACCATGCGGCCGATATCGCCGACCTGGCGGATGATGGTGTCGGTGCAGCGGTCGAAGACCTCCACATCCTCGGTGATGACGGGACGGAACTTTCGTCGCAGCCGCTCGGCCGAAAGCTGGATGGGGGTCAGGGGGTTCTTGATCTCATGGGCGATGCGGCGGGCGACGTCGCGCCAGGCGGCGTTCCTCTGGGCCGTGACCAGTCGGGTGATGTCGTCAAATGTCAGGACCATCTCGCCCCCCTGGCCGCCCTCGATGCGGACGCGCAGACGCCGGGTCTCGCCCTCGCGCGCCACGTCGATGTCTTCCTCGATATGGGCCTCGACCCGGCTGACGAGTTCGGACAGTTCGGGGGCGACAGCGCCCAGAAGCTTGCCATGCACATCGGCCTCGGCGACCGACAGCAGTTGCAGGGCACTGTCGTTGATGGCCGAGATCCGGCCGCGACGATCCAGACCGATGACCCCGGCCGAGACCCCCGACAGGACGGTTTCAATGAACAGACTGCGAGCCTGGGCATCCTCGCTGGCCGTCTTCAGCGCCGCCTGCTGATGCTGGAGGTCGGCGGTCATGCGGTTGAAGGCTTCCGACAGGTCGGCGATCTCGCCAGGAGCGTCCTCGCCGGGCACACGGACGGTGAAATCCCCGGCCGCGACCTGATCCGCCGCCTTGACCAGTCGGCCAATGGGCCCCGAGATCGCACTGGCCGCCGACATCCCCAGCCAGACCGCCCCGACCAGGACCAGAAGCGCGGTCTCCAGATAACTGAGGGCAAACGCCGCCTGGATCCGGGCGCGGCTTTCCTCGGCCTGGCGATAGCTCTGGATGGATTCGGTCGATGTCCGCATCCGCTCGACCAGACCGGGGGCCAGGGGCCGCACGACATAGAGATAGGCGTCGCCATAGTCCGGCAGAGGATAGAGGGCGCGAATCACGTCGGGATTCTCGGTGACCGCGATCGGCATGTCACCGCCGGCCGAGGCCTGCTCCAGGGCGTCGCGGGTCGGGGCCACATAGGGCGGGGCATCGGAAGCGACCCCTTGCGCCATCACTTCGCCGTCGGCGTTCAGCACATAGACCGCCGGATAGCCGAAGAAGTCGGCCATCTGGGCCAGGGCGCTGGAGAACTGAATGCGGTTGTCGAAGACGTCTCGGACCCCGCCCAGTTCGTTGGCCATGCTGCCGAGATCGCGCTGGAGCCCTCCACCGACGTCGGCCACATAGGCCTTGCCGATCGCAGCCCCGTTGTTGACCGCCGAGCGGACATTGGAGCTGAACCACTGATCGACCCCCCGGTTGACCAGAATGCCAAAGACAAGGGCGATCAGGATGGCCGGCACCACCGCCACCAGCGAAAACAGCGCCACGAAGCGCAGATGCAGCCGCGCCCCGGGGTCGGTTCGGCGTTCGGCCGACAACCGCATGACACGGGCCCCGATGATCAGGGCCATGCCGCCGATCAGGACCAGATTGCCCAGAAGGATATAGAGGACGGCCTGGCCCGCGATGGCCCTGGCTCCGCCATCGGCCCCTGCGCCCGGCGCCACGGCGACCAGCCAGATGGCGGCGGCGGCGATGAGGACGGCCACGCCATAGACCGCGCCAAACAGGCCACGCGCCCGACCGTCCGAGAAGCGGCTCCACCGCGAGGACGGTGTCTGCGGCTCGGAACCGTGATCATCACTCGATACGGGTGTGTCCGTCATGCCGCATGAGTGTTGGCCAACTGTGGCGAAATATCAACAGAAGAGTCACTCCGATGCTCCAGGGCACCGTCCCACAGGATCGTCAGGGCGTCGGCGACGTCCTGAGGGTCGTCAAGGCGGCACAGACGCGACTTGGCGGCGCGCCGGACATCCGGGTCGGGCGGCCAGGGGGCCTGTTCGATATACCAGCCGAGGTGTTTCCTGAACATCTTCAAACCCACCGGCGGATCATAGAAGGCCACCGACGCCTCCATATGGGCGATGACGATGGCAAGGCGTTCGACCGCATCGGGTTCGCGAAGGCGCGTGCCGTCGGCCAGGGCCCGGTCCAGATGGGCCGCCAGCCAGGGTCGGCCATAGACGCCGCGCCCCAGCATCAGGCCGTCGGCCCCGGACTGGTCCAGGGCCGCACGCGCCTCTTCGGCGGTGATGATGTCGCCGTTGACGATGACGGGGATGGACAGAGCGGCCTTGACCTCGCCCACGGCCTCCCAGTCGGCGATGCCCGTATAGAACTGTTGCCGGGTGCGCCCATGCACCGTGACCGCCGCAACGCCGAGATCCTCGGCACGTCGGCCGATATCGACCGCATTGCGATGGGCGTCGTCCCAGCCCAGGCGCATCTTGACCGTCACCGGGCGCGACGTGGCCCCGACCGCCGCCGCGATCAGGCGCGAGGCCAGTTCGGGCGTCCGCATCAGGGCCGAGCCTGAGGCCGACCCCGTGACCTCCTTGGCCGGACAGCCGAAATTCAGGTCGATGATGTCGGCCCCCGCCGCCTCGGCCATGCGGCATCCCTGGGCCATCGCCTCGGGATCGCGGCCAACCAGCTGGATGACGGTCAGGGGCAGGCCCTCGCCCACCGCCGCGCGCCGCACCACATCGGGCCGGGCGCGCGCCAGTTCTGCCGCAGCCACCATCTCGGTCGCCACATAGGCCGCACCCAGCCGAGAGGCGAGCTGCCGGAACGGCAGGTCGGTGACCCCGGTCATGGGCGCCATCAGCACCTGCCCGGCGATCGTCACGTCTCCGATGGTGAGGGTGTGGGCCATGCGCGGCCAGATAGAGGGTTTGCCCCCGCCGGTCCACGCGCGGCCTTCGATCAGAAGACGCCGATCAGAACACCGCGATCGCTGCATGAAGAGCCAGAGCGCAAAGGCAAAGGCTGCTCAGCACAAAGACCGCGAACCGCAGGACGATCACGTTGACGGTCACCTGGATCAGGCTGTGCAACACCCTCAAGGCGACATAGGCCCAGGCGATGGCGGCGTTGATGCCGTACCCCTGACCCAGCACGGCCAGAGCCAGGGCAATGGCATAGAACAGGGTCGGCTGTTCCATCAGATGGTTGTAGTTGTCGGCCTTCCACCGCACCCCGGCCGGCAGACCGGACAACAGGTCGGCGGGCGGTATCGTGGGGTCCAGCTTGATCCGGGCCTTCAGCATCGCGGGGATACGGGTGACATACATCCAAAGCCAAATGACCAGCGACCAGCAGACCAGCGCCACCACCGGCGCGACGATTTCCGACGACATAGGGCATCCCTCCTGGCTTGGCCGTGAATGGGCCTCGAACACGGGTGACTTGTCAAATCCGGTGGCCCGGGGTCGTCAGGACGGCAGCCGCCGACTAGAACCGCCCTCATGACCTTTGCCGCCATCGTCGTCGCCGCCGGAACCGGCTCCCGCGCGGGAGGCGACAAGCAGTGGCGGACCCTGGGCGGCCGGCCTGTATTGAGGTGGTCGGTCGAGGCGCTGCTGGGCGCGGGTGCCGAGGTGGTCGTGGTCACCGCCCCCGGCGAAGGCGGCCGCGCGGCCGAGGCCCTGGCCGGACTGACCGGCTGGCGTTCGGTCGACGGCGGCGAGACGCGGGCGGATTCGGTGCGAAACGGACTGGCGGCGCTGGCGGGACCGGAGGATCAGGTCGTCATGATCCACGACGCCGCCCGCCCGGGTTTAGGTCGGGTCGTCATCGCGCAACTGCTGTCCGCGCTTGACGTAGCTGACGGCGCCCTGCCCGCCCTGCCGGTCGCCGATACGCTGAAGCGCGGCGTGGGCGGCGCCGTCGCGGGCACGGTGGATCGCGCCGACCTGTGGCGGGCCCAGACGCCCCAGGCGTTCCGGCTGGGACGGTTGCGCGCCGCCTGGGCGAACTGGCCGGACGGCGAGACCCCCACCGACGACTGCGCCGTGGTCGAGCGGGACGGCGGTCGGGTCGTGCTGGTCGAGGGCGAGGCGCGGCTGATGAAACTGACCTACCCCGAGGATTTCGAGATGGCCGAGGCCCTGATGGCAACACGGATGCAGACGCGGGTCGGCATGGGTTTCGACGCCCACCGCTGGGGGCCGGGGACATCGGTGTGGCTGTGCGGGGTCGAGATCCCCCATGACCAGACCCTGATCGGCCATTCCGACGCCGACGCCGGCCTGCACGCCCTGAGCGACGCCATCCTGGGCGCGATCGGCGAAGGCGACATCGGCGACCACTTCCCCCCGACCGACCCCCAGTGGCGAGGCGCGCCGTCCGACGTCTTCCTGAAACACGCGGCCGGTCTGGTGTCCGCGCGCGGCGGCCGGATCGTCCACGTCGACGTCACCCTGATCTGCGAACGCCCCAAGGTTAAGCCGCACCGTCAGGCGATGCGCGAACGTCTGGCGGAGATCCTGGACCTGCCGCTGGACGCCGTGTCGGTGAAGGCCACGACGACCGAGGCCATGGGTTTCACGGGGCGTGGAGAAGGACTTGCAGCGCAGGCGGTGGCGACGGTGGAAGTGCCGGCATAAGCCGAGCGCGAGAGCCATTTGGAACGGTCTTCGAAACAAGCGGCACCTGCCAGAAGCAATCGCGCTCAAGGGGGCCGATAGGGGGATAGCGGACTTCACCAAAACCTGATCAGGGAGTCTCGGACGCAGCCCTTGCGGTCGCGTCGGCGACCGTTTGAAGGATATTGCGTTGCAGGCTCGGCCACTCAACTTCGGGCAGCACGTCTCCATCACAGAGTGTTTGGAGATGTCGGATCGGATAGTTGTAGGTTTCCGAACGCCTCGCGGCAGCCCCGATTTCTTCAGGCCCGACAAGAATTCCAAGATCGGATAGTCTGCCACCGGCAGCCATCCGACCGGCTGTCATCGCCGAGCCTACCGGTCCTGCAATCGGGGTTGCGCACCGCACGGCATCATACTGATAACGCACCATTGCCAGCGCAAACAGGTCGGATGCTTTTTGCCTGTCATGCTCTGCCCATGCGACCGAGGAGATGAACAGGCAAAAGGGCTGAGCGTTTGCTCGACCGTTCCAGAGCATATCTCGATCCGCATCGGAGGCAGGCGCCCCCATGTACGTCGGGCACTGACCCAAATCCGCGGATCCAGCTTGAGAGCTCATCGTGGTTGACGTCGCTACCGGGCCTTCTGTCGAGGCAGCGGGCTTTGGGCCACACCCGAGAAGACCAACGACGATAGCGGTGTGAAAAGTAGCTCGCAGAGTATCACCGCTCGCCATATCCGCTCCCAATACGCGTCAGATTGGCTATCAGCGTTGATGCTCGCCTGCAACGTCCGCAACGGGTCGAAGCCAGTCGAAGGCATGGGGCGGGATAGCGGACCTGGCGGACGCCCGTCACAACTTGCGTAGGCAGCAATCGTTTCAAACTACGGATGACCACGCACCGAGGAACGGCTCGGCGCTGTTAAGGTGGGTAGCGACTACGATCTGGAATGCGACCTCAGCAGTCTGGCCACGGCCAGCGCCACGACGGTGTGCCCCTGATCGGCGCCGACATCGGTCATCTGGTCGATGAAGCCGGCCACGATGTCTCGGGCTTCCGCATCGGTCTGAGGCCAGCCCGTCCAGCCTTCGATGTCTTGGATGTTCGAAATCACATCATCCAGTTCGTCACTCACGGCGTCATCCACGTCATCATCCCGGCCCTTGCCACTGCGCGACAACCGCCGGAGCCTCGGTCGCCGAGCCGCTCGGTCGTCCCAAACCGGTCACGGACGACCCGAAAAACGATCAGCAAAAAATACTTTCTAACGCTCCAGATCGCGCCACGACAGGCTTCTAGCCCCGAAATCGCTCTTTTACGCGCCCATGTCCCCGGCGCGCGTATAGTGTCCGCCGAACCGGAACCCGGAGGCGAGAACAGACAGACATTTTGGCGGTTTGGCGGTTTGGCGGCCCATTTTTCAGACCGCCACCGCCACCGGCCCTACCCCTGCCCCCGCACATGCCGCCACAGCGAGCCGAACAGGTTCACATAGTCGTCGGTCCAGGGCCGTACCCCCGGATCGGGCAGGGTCTGCCAGCGCGGATCGGCCCGGAACTCGGCCAGGCCGCCTTGTGTCGGCGACAGGATGATGGCCTCGGTTGAGGCCTCGGCCATATCGGGGGCGTTTGCGCTCTCGTAGTAGATCTGGTGCAGATGGGGCGCGTTCAGGGCGCGGGCCGCCGCCTCGGCCGGGCCGGTGATGTCGAGGTTGCGGTTGGACAGGTGCAGGATCACCACCCCCGTCGGCTTCAGCAGTTTCAGATAGCCGGCGATGGCCTCGCGCGTCAGCAGATGGGTCGGCACGGCGTCGGACGAGAAGGCGTCGATCAGCAGCAGGTCATAGGTCCCCGCCGGCTGGTGGGCGAGGGTCAGCCGGGCATCACCCAGCACCGTATCAATCGGTCCGCCCGCTCCGGTCGTCCGGGCGCAACCGTTGATATAGGTGAACCATTTCGGGTCGCGCGACAGCTCATCGACCATCGGATCGATCTCGAAGAAGGTCATCCGGTCCTCGCCGCGCTTGTAGGCGGCCATGGCCCCGGACCCCTGCCCCACCACCCCGATACGGACACCGGCGGCGCGGTTCCTGACCGCCAGCATGGTCTGCCCAATCGGCGACTGGGGGGCATAGTACAGCGTCGGCATACAGGCGAAGGCCGGATCCCGCGCCTGGGCCCCGTGCAGGGTGGTGCCGTGCATCAGCACATGGACATCGCCGCCCAGCCTCGGATCGGGCCGGTTCGCCACCCGCATGACGCCAAAGAAGCTGCGCTCGGTGAAGCTCCAGTCATAGCCTCGCGCAATATACTGGGCCGACAGGGTCATGGCGGCCAGCAGGGCGACGTAGGCGTAGGATCGGTCTCTGAGGATGAAGGCGATCACCGCCGCCCCGCCCAGCACGATCATGGTCAGTTGCTCCATTCGAAGCGGGAAGGTGCGGTTGAAGGCCCAGGCCAGGTCCCAGTCCGCCTGGAAGGCCGCCGACAGGACCGGTGGAACCAGGCAGATCAGCAGTGCCGCGACCCAGGCGATGACCTCCCACGGCTGGATCTCCGTGCGTTTCCACGGCCGGGCCAGACCGACCAGCACGAGCACCAGTGGATACTCCCACACCATGTCGAAGATCACCGGCGCAAGAAGGGCCGTGAAGGCCCCGCCGACGACCCCGCCCAGCGACATCAGCAGATAGAACTCGGTCAGCCGGTCGGGTGCGGGCCGCCTGGCCGCCATCCTCTGGTGACACATCAGGCTGAGCAGGAAAAAGGCCGAGAGGTGGATGACGAACATCATCGGCCAGGCCCCCGACCGAAAGGCCGTAAAGACCACGCAAATGGCTCCCACCGCCCCGGTCAGGATCAGCGTGACCGGCAGGGGGATCCATGGCCTGTCCTGGAAGGCGATCACGAAGGTCAGCAGATACAGGGCCAGGGGGATGACCCACAGGAAGGGCGCCGAGGCCACGTCGGTCGACAGATGGGCCGTGACCCCCAGCATCAGGCTGGACGGGGCGGCGGCGAGCAGCACCAGCACCGCCTTGTCCTTCCATGCCATGGGCGCACTGACCGCCAGCGGCGCGGGCTCGGCGGTCTGGTCCAGCCGCCGTCGCCAGACCATCACGGCCAGCGCCACGACCATCAACAGAAAGGCACCGTAACCCCCGCTCCAGCCCACACGCTGACCTGATAGAGACATCAGGGGCTCGATGATGACCGGATAGGCCAGAAGCGCCAGGAAGCTGCCGAGGTTGGACGCCGCATAGAGGACATAGGGGTTCTGGCCGTCCGGTTGGCCTGCGCGCACCCGCGCATACCAGGCCTGAAGCAGCGGAGCCGTCGCCGACAACACGCCGAAGGGGGCCCCGACAGACAGGGCCAATGTCGCCAGCAGCCAGCCGACCGGGGCTGACGGGTCGGGATCGCCGAGCAATCCGTTGATCTTGAGCGGCAGGAACAGGGCGGCGAGCAGCAGCAGGCCCAGGTGGATCCCCACCTGGACCTTCATCGCCTTCACCCTCTGCAGGGCATGGGCATAGGCATATCCGGCCAGCAGGGCGGCCTGGAAGAAGACCATGGCGGTATTCCAGACCGACGGCGATCCACCCAGCATCGGCAGGATCAACTTGGTCACCATCGGCTGGACCACGAACACGAGCGCCGCCGAGGTGAAGATGGCCAGGGCGAACAGGACGGGTGTGACGCGGTCTGCCGGCGGGGCGTCAGCGTCATCGAGCGTGGAATCGGTCATGCGGCCTCCGATACGGGCGTACGGCTCGACAGCCGCACCCTCCATCGCCACGTTAGAGTGACTCGCCGTCCTGGCGAGCCGTCACGCCCGGACTTGCCATGTTTCCCGACGATATCGAATCCCTGGCCCGGGCCGTGGTCGACGCCGCAATCCGGCGCGGCGTCATGATCGCCACGGCCGAAAGCTGCACCGGTGGCCTGGTCGCCGGCGCGATCACGGCCATCGCGGGGTCGTCGGCGGTGCTCGACCGGGGCTTCGTCACCTATTCCAACGCTGCCAAGGTCGGGATGATCGGGGTCTCGCCCGAGCTGATCGAGGCCTGTGGCGCGGTGTCCGAGCCGGTCGCACGGGCCATGGCGACGGGAGCCCTGTCTCATTCAAACGCCGGCCTCGCCGTCTCGATCACCGGCGTGGCCGGCCCGGGCGGAGGCTCGACTGAAAAGCCTGTCGGCCTGGTCCATTTCGGGGTCGCAGACGGCGCGGGCGTGGATCATCGCGAGCATCGCTTCGGCGATCCCGGGCGCGAGGCGGTTCGGCTGGCCTCGGTACGGGTCGCGCTGGCCATGCTGCTGGAGCGGCTGGAGTGATCGTCGATGCCCGCGGCCACCGCTGTCCCGTGCCGTCGTTGCGCCTGAGGAAGGCCCTCGCGGAGGTCATGCCCGGGATGCGCGTGACCCTCCTGGCCACCGATCCGATGGCCAGGATCGACGTTCCATATCTGATGGCCGATCTGGGCGGCCATGTGGTCGAGGTCAGCG
>Ga0075012_10005262_pt1 | contig 11893 bp, 9 predicted proteins | sample All_14_2_FD_71474 | JGI IMG/M metagenome (GOLD analysis project Ga0075012, IMG submission 71474) | Freshwater microbial communities in response to fracking from Pennsylvania, USA - Allegheny Zone_MetaG_DW_15 | ecosystem: Environmental > Aquatic > Deep subsurface > Groundwater > Drilled...
GCAGGGTCAAAACTCTTTTTGTCCGCGACCTCTTTGAGCTTCGTCGCCGCCTGGCTCATCGCCCGTTTGAGCAGCTCCGAGTGAGACGGGGATAGGAATAACTCCCCCGAGTCTAGTAATCGAGAATCAAACGTCACGTGCACCAACAGCTTGGCTATCAACCGAATGAGCACCGGACGGGCGCAAACACTGGTGGAAGTTGAGGACGACGATGTTCGATGAACCAGCTCCTGAAGGAGATGTTCGGCGAGCTCGGATGGATAGTGGGTCTCAGAGGCCTGGGTAGAGCTCCCTCTGGCATCACCCTCCCTCTCTCCACTGCCATTTACATCAACACTCGAGGTCGAGCTCACTAAATTGTCCTCATCAATCTGCTTGGCAGAATCGCCTTCACTAACAGCGCTGCTCTCATTGGATGTTGCAAGTGCGATTGCGTTCTTTTCAACGGTCATGGGTTCTTCAAACCGTTTGGAATCATCCGAACGACCTCCAGTCGGTCTAGCGCTCCTGTTCATATCAGCATCTCCTTGGTGTTTCTGCTCAACGTAGCCATCTTCCACTTGGCCAGCTTTTCGGACGACATTCTCCGAATCGCTGACAGACGAGCTCCTGGGTACGAAGAACCCATCCCCTAGTGCCTTCTTCCTGGACACAAATGAGACATCGGTATTCTCAGGCAGTCTATCCACTAGGAAATACGCTAAGGAAATGGCCGCAAGGGCAAGACGCTCATCTTCTGATCGGAACTGGTCCCATAACGACAACTCGGGCGACCGAGATGAGTGAGATAACAACGTTCGGGAATGAATGTGGCACAGTATTTGAGGGCTATTCATGACGAGGCAGCACTGAGCAATGCCCCAAACGCTCAGATGATCGTCCATCCGGGCAAGTAAGGGGTCCAGAACCCTTTCAATCGTGACGCGCTCAAACGGATTCACGTCTTGCTCCTGTTGGCCTGAAGGTCTGCCAACCTCCATTACAGTGGTTGGAGTTGATGGGTGTTGCTGATCGACCGTCACTCCTTCTCCTCCCGCCCTTGTCGATGATGAAGACCGTTGTTGTCGTCTCTCCCTCCGCTCCGACTCCAGTTTCTTGATATTAGCTTTGCGTTCGTGGCGGAGGGAGAGCACGTCCTGGAGAAAAGAATAGTCATCCATGACGTCTGATAGCCCCGCCTCAATCTTGTTAAGCCAATTCGCATCAAAATCAGACCTGGAAACGATCTCTTGTAATTTGGCAAAGCGAGCGTGGATGAAGTCGCACATCCCCTCAAAAAAGTCTATTCTTCTACTGATGTACTCATCGACATCAGCGTCATCCACACGGTGAACCATTAGGATGACACTCCTAGCCGCTGCCCGCACGAGGGGCTCATCATTATTGAAGAAAAGTACGGCTTTGTCGTACAAGGGGAACTGTTCCGGATTGCGGGCATCGTAAAAGAACTGGCAGAGGTGTCTATTCAACCGCAGCGATACGGTTTTGAGCAGTGTAACGTAGTGGGCGAGTAGCTCTTCAGGGGCAGATTGGAAGTCGAACGAGTGGGAGATGACGGCGTTGATGTGATTCTGGCTTAGGAAGTGGAAAAGATTCGTTTCATGTTTCAGCGACTGGGCCAGGATGGACAACGTTTGCAGCACCTGAATCTGAACGTCTATCCATTGTCTTCGCTCGTCCTCCTCCAGCTGCTCTTTTAAAACCATGGCTCTCAGCGTTCCAATCACGTTCCGTTCAAAAAACATATCTAGCACACTTTGCGCGTTCTTCTGCTCGGCGAAGACGACAATCTCCGCTACCTTTCGCACCTCGCTAATGAGGACTTGAGTGGACGAGTCGGGAGAAAGAAGAATGCGGAGGCTCTGTTCAAGGTCCGCGGGGGTGGGGTCCGCAAAAGGTACCAACGACGACGACGACGAGGATGACGGGGTGTATCGTCCCGGGGTAGAACGCACGGGTGTCCCTGCCCCACTCCCCGTGGCCAAGCCAAGCAATCCAGACACTGCTGATAACATCCCGGCTACTTCTCAAATACTTAACGAATGCGGCCCTCGTCAGGGCAAAGTCTGAATGTGGCGCCGTTCGAAGTCACTGCCGGAACAAGAGGCAATCATCCAAACCTACTTTTATGGGGCGCTATCAACATGCAATAGCACGAGCAGTTCTAATCATTGGTCAAAACCTGCGAGGACCAGCTGATCCAGTAGGCCGAATGCTACTTCGGAGACCGTTCCCCTAATCGCTTCGAACCACCGATACAACAAACGAGTATTTGATTCCTCGCAACGCTCTTTGTACGCTGTTCGAAGGTCTCCAAGACACAACCTAGCATTCGAATCGCCTTCTCTAAGACCTCCGTTGCGATGCAAAGAAACTTTAAAGCCCCCACGCGCGCTTCACTGCAAATTTCGTATCAACACACCCTGCGTCGACCTCCTTGCTGGTGAGTGCACCGCCCTCTTTTATAAAGTTTGTGACGACGCTATGAATGAAGGCTAGGATTTTTCTTAGGAAGTTTTGTGGTAGGTAGCAAAAATGCTTAGTCAACTGATCACTCTGAGCCATCATACGCAGCTCATATGGGCATTGTTTGAATCACAAAAGCGTGAGAAACTCACAAGTTATAACTTATAAAAGAAGCACCATGGCCGTCCGTCTTGCTGTTCGGGGCTTACCTCCCGACGCGACCCCGGCCCTGCTAGACGCCCGCATCGCCGAGGCGGGGTTCTCTCTCCAAACCGACCGTATCGTCATCCAGCGTATCGCAAACGGAAAAGTCGCCACATCCACCAAGGCCGAAGTCCCTTCAACTGGGTTTGTGACCGTAGGCAACGCGCTAACTGCTGCGCGTCTAGTAAAGAAATTCGCGACGCCTCCAGTGAAGTGCGAGCTGACCACCATTCAACGAGTCCCCGATCGGTTGGTCGTCCTTCCCGGTGCAGGGAAGAAACCATCAGGTTCAGCGCAGAGCGACAACTCCGCTGCAAGTACCCAGCACTCGGCAGCGGGAACGTGGAAGTCCGACCCACTCTTCGCCAAGTTCCAGGGGCTGAACCAACCACAACCGAAGCAAAAAGTTGGAGGAGACTCGACCTTGCTTTCCACTAGCGAACAAGGTCAATCGAGCAGCAATAGCAAGGAGGTAACAGTAGCCCCGCTCGTTGCGCACATCCGGAAAGAACTGCTCGCGAAGCGGAACAAGCAGCAGAAGGCCCAGAAGGAGCAGAGAAAACGCAAAACTCCCGCTGCGACGAGCGCATCCACTTCAAAAGCGGCGACACCCGAACAGGCCTCCTCGGCTAAGGCTGCCCCTCCTGTGAAGGAGAAGCGCTCGAAGCCACCAAAGAAGCCCGCTGGTGTGTCTGAGACCGCAGAGGGCGGATCGAAATCAGGCGATGGAAAGCGACGCCCCGCCGATGTGAAACAAGCTGGTTAGAATGGGAAGAAGAATGCTAGTTAGGCGGCATTCCACCTGCGAATGCTACAGTGAGCCGTAAAGATTGAAGATTTCGGCTCCGGTGGCGTGCTAAAGAGTCGTCTCCGATAAGGTATTTGACTCCAGCTAGCCCTGATAGCAGCAATGACGAGACCATGTGCTTTCGTCGGGACTAGTTGATGTGCAGTGCAGATCTGGAGATGAAACATCATCGCGTAGACATCTTTCGCCAGGTGACGATGAGATGGTCGGTCACATTTGGATGGTGATTTCTTGCAGAACCTTATGAACATGTACAAACCCAGGAGACAATTGCCGGTTATTCAAATGACCTCGAGAATTGTTCACACCACGAGTATAGCATCTGACACACCCTCTTCGTAAGGGCGGTTGCTTACCGGTAGTGTCGTTGACCTTGGCGAGGGTACAACGGCGCTCCTCGGTGATCGCGGATAATTGTGATCATCGCGGAAAATCTCCTTGACGGTTGCGGCTTCGTCGCCATCGCTATCCTGGTCCTGGTGCAGAAAGGAGCGACACGTGAGCCACAGCGACATCCCAGCCATGAACAGAACCGTCCCGGAGAGCCACGAGTCAAACGTATGCACCGCGACTTCGAGCTGCGACTGGCAAACACTATCATACACGGCCGATGCATACAGTTTGTTCATGCTTGGACACGACAGAAAGGTCAGAGCCGCGGAGGAGTCGGAGAGGATGGCCGCATAGTCGGGGACGAGTGCTCGGATGCTGGCCGCGCACGCGTTCTCGGGAAGCAACGGGTCCAGGCGGTCCATGATAGTGGTGGTCTGCTTGTTCGCAGCTTCGATGAGGGCGACTGAGGTTTGAATCGATCGAAGTACGACGTCAACATAAGGGTTCTGCGGATCGCAGGTCTGGTAGAAGCACAGGAACGACAGCTCTATAGGCCGCGCCTTCCACTCCTCAACAGAATCGATGGAGAAGCACATCTCGGTGAGATTGTACCCCTCGAACTCTGCGAAGCGCGAGTAGTCGAGGAACTCACCTGCGATTCGATTGATGCTCGTGTTTACGTTAGGAGCGCATAGGTCGGAGACGGCCAGAGCGATTGCGTGAAGAACAGCTGCGAGGGCCATCATGAGGACGGCCGCGAGGACGGTTACCCCGACGAGAGGGTTGCAGCATTGTCGAATGCCGCAACCCCCCGCAATGTAGCTAATGGACCTCGAACGGCCTCCAGTTCCTAACAGAGCGATGAGGAGGAGGATCAGCGCGACGACCATCATGATGCCGGACAAGACTGATGTGACGATTGTGCGAACGCGGAGATATGTGCTGATGCTGGATGAATATGTCGATATCGATGAGGCAACTTCGCTAGTGGCCGGACGCGCGCTTCCGATTGCAGATGACACTTTCTCGACCGTTTGTTTTACGGCCACGTCCAGTGTTAAGACGGCTGCGTTCACAACCACGTTGCTCGATCCGCACTGCTCCTTTACGTCCTCCATCGTCAACAGTACCTGCGCGGTGTGGTTATCAGTGCCGTCTAGCGCGGCATTGACAGTCTTCACTCCAGTCTCCAGTGCGGCTATGTCATTTCTCAAGTCGTCATCGTACGCAAGCGCAGACACAGAGTAAGCGAAGGCGCAGATCCAGCCAACGAGGGATCCGAGCAAGAGCAGAGCCACACAAGGCCACAGGCGACTGGGGTGTTTCACCTTCCTCCGTAAACAACCGCGGATCCGGTTTTGGGCACACCCCACGCCGATCATGCATATGACCCAAACTGCCAGCAATGCGATGAGCACGATGGGAACAATGGCCAGCCCGACAAAGTAGGATGACGATTGCGGACCGGTCAACGTTATCTCCGTCTCTGGTCTGGCGCTGTTCTGACTTCTGAACCGCGTGGCAGTCCCAGGTGCCTCGAACTCGACTGCTGGAATGGTTGGGTCCACAAAGGGCGGAGGCCCGAAGGGCGCAGGAGCCGGAGTGGCCATCATCCATCGATGTATTGGTGTCCTGAGTTGAAAGAGCGCTTAAAGTGTGGATGCAGTTTACAAGAACCCTGCGTATGTGTAATCTATTGTACCTGCCGTGGGCGAAGCTGATTGGGTCCTCTATTCGTTGATGTAAAGTGGACTGTGTACTGAACCGATGTTTCTCGAAGCTTTCGTGCTTCGAATTACTCGTAATGGTATGACTGAAGTACAAGGTCTAGTTGTATTCCTCACCTACAAGCCCGAGAGAACCTTAATTCCTTTATCTCTCTCGATGATGATCTGCCTTCGGTTGAGCTTGTCCTAATCTCTGTTTTCCTTGACCAATCCCTCGTCGACGATGAGTAAGTAAGGTAGTAAGGAAAACGACCCTCTGGGTAATCTGCCGCCACAAAGAAAGTGACGAGATGCCGACTTCTTTCTCGCGTTCGGGACAATAGTTTCACCAGTCCGTGCCGTCTGTGTAACGCCAATCGCGCTTGCTCGCATATGCATCCGTCGCGGTCGCGGCAAATGGACATCCCATGGGCTCGCCGTTGACTTGGGCTGGGTTTCGAAAAGATGAGCTCGCCCTATAGTTCAGTCGGCTGAAACGGGGCTGCACGAGACGGAAAGTGATGACCTGACGACCGGAAATGCCACGGAAAGCCGCCCGCTGGTTTCCGCTCTACAGGCTTCCTCTACTGAGGCTATGGGCAAAAACAGACCTGGGTGAAAATGAGGATAATTGAAACAACGAGGGCGATGCACTGGTTAGATATATGCATCGAACATTTCCACAATCAATTCACGCATCCCGGCATGTATCTGTAAAGAGATTGAAAATTCGATCGTTGCCAAGACCATTAGCTAAACCGGTTTCGTGAGGTACACCGTTCCTTCCCGTGCTCTTGAAAGGGGAGTAGGGGACAGCCGGCTTTCAGTGTCGCCTCGCGCTGACAGTCCAGCAGCCGTAAACAAGTCGGCGGAGACGTTGCAGTCCGCGCGATACTTGAGGTGCTTCACGGATGGATTCTCGGGATCATGGCCTGAGCTGATTGCATGCAACCCAGGACACATGTCCGCCACGCAGTAGGGAGAGGAATAGCGCATCCACATCCCATCAAGTCAATCTCCCTACGACGTGTCCATACCGGAATATCGGTATCAATTGGCACTGTGGTCCCTGGAATGTAAAGGACATGATTCGTTCAGCGGCTGCCTTACATGCGAATGCCATCGTCCCATATGTTGTGCCAAACACGTTCTCTCTTTGCCGTTGTGCCTAGTGCGTTCTGAAATGCGTTCTCACTCTCCTTACTTGCAATGTCGAAAACCAACAAGAGTTCCGCCAGTAGCATAACAGCCAGCCCTTGACTACGATCATCTCCATTGTCACATTCGGTAGGTGACTAAGCTTCATCCGCACGGCCTTCGTCCGATTGAATGTGGCGCGCACCCTAGGTGAAGATCTCAACGTGTACTGATTTGTGTGCCGCAGAGGCATATATCGTTTACTCCCAGCTGGAATCCTTGCCGGATCGGCTTTCGATGCTTTTCGCACGGTCTCTTTCGAACATATCGGCCAGATCCGAAACGTGAGGTACCACGAGCACGTTTTCATTCTCAAACTGCAGCGGATTGCTGGTTATCCAGCACGCTTTCATTCCGACATTGAGAGCACCGCCCACATCAGTCTCGAAAGAATCACCGACATGTAGAATGCGATCAGCAGGAACGTCACCAAAAAGTTGTCGAAGGACCTCGAAAGGTTCCTTAGACGGCTTGGCGGCTCCAGCGAGCTCTGGGTTCACGTGGTGCTCGACAAACGGGGCGATTTCGGGAATTCTCGGCACGACCGCGTTCCCGTTTGTGATAGTGCCTATCCGCAATCCCAGGTCTTTCAAACGCTTCAATGCCTCCACAGCGCCTGGAAAGATGTGCTGAGATACATGAGAGGTTCTTGCGTTATAAAAATGTTCAAAGGCAAGCTCGGCAATCGTCTCATCCTCAACGTTGCAAGCGTTGGCAACAAGCTTGATGACAGTCTTCCTCAAGAAGGTTACATCATGTGCCTTTTGGGGATGTTGCTCCAAAACAGCCTTTTGATATCTGCCTAAATTTGGCTGGGACAGCTGTTCGTGCATTGCTTTTTGCCCTTTCGACAGCAAGAATGATCGCATGTCAGCCTCGGCTTTCCTAATGACCGGTTCACAGTCCCAAAGCGTATCGTCTAGATCGAAAGAAACCACCTCGATTTTTGACAAATCAACTTGGCATTTTCGCTGCCGCTTTCGATCTTCCTCCTCAGGGACTTTGCCCCTTGTTAAACTGGATTTTGTCGATGGCCCAGCTGCCTCTGTGTCGCCGTCGGCATTACTTTTACTTTGCCTTTCAGCCGTGCTTTCCACCGGTCGAGACTGGTCGCGGTCGCTGGTTTTGTCTCCGCTCGGGCTTGAGTCCTCCCCACTGTTTTCTGGAGACGAGGGACCAAACAACCGATCACTCACTCGACGAGTGCTCTTGTTTTGAGCGCCACCGCTCATGTTTTCGACCAAACGGAAATATGCTCCCAATCGATCTTAGAGCCTTTGGCGAGGTACTCTTCAGCCTTTATCGGTTACGACTTCCAGGCTGAACGGTCGGTAATGTGCTTGTATGGGTTTCATCACAGCGCAATATAGCTCTAACTCAACCGAGGGGCCGTCGTCTTGATTTGCTTTAGGTCCAATCGTGTACAGTTAGGGATTTTTTAAAGCACGAAAACAGCTTGCTTCAAGAGAGATTCAGTCAACTTATACCAGATGAGAAGGAGACGTAGCGAGAGCGCAACGCGCACTGCTCTCTTTGTGAATAGTAAACCCGGGGTCCAAACTAGTTGGAGGGAGGTTGAGGGTTTCACAGACTACTGATCAACAGCAGAGAGAAAACAACGTTGTTGGTTGCGTGTGAGAAAACGAAGCCGTTGTCAGATATCAAAACCGTCCGATAATACGCCATCGAGGATGGTTGACTCCTGATGAAGAACTCAGCAGGATCGTCGCCCTCCCTGCTTTGGAACGACGAACGATACGAGGCGATAATTTTGTTTGGGGCGAGTAGGTAGGTACCCATGTCCATTGCACAGTCAGTCCTCTCATCGCGTTCTTCAACGTGAGTCCTCTCAAGGTCGCAGCTGCGGGCAAGAATCATAGAAGGACCTTCTATACCAGAACAGAAATTGGAGTGTTCACACTGCCACCATCATCGGGATATCTCTTGTTTACCGTATTCTACAACCCCCGCGAGCGAGAATGGCATCCACTGCGACGACGACAACCGCGGCCGCGGTCCTCGCGCCGACCGTTCTCGATCGGATCAAGCTCATTCTTCGGTCGATGCTCGCTACGGTTGGAGGACTTTCCGCGCTTGGGTTTCTCAGATACCTCATCTTCCTCATCCAGTTCAAGTCGTACCAGAGAAAGAAGAACCTTCCTTTGCCTCCTGGTCCCACGCCTCTGCCGGTATGTGAACATGGCCAACGTGAATTCGTACACTGTTTTTTTACAAAGAGGTGACTAACTGATCTGATTCCCTAGGTTGTCGGCTCTCTCTTGGACATTGCCAAGTACATCGGAGTTGATGGGAACCCGCAGGTCCACATCGCGTTGTACGTTGTTTCGTTATGTGTGTTGGCTAAAGTGAGCGAACCTTGAACTAACAGCCTCCTCAGGATGGAGATGGGCAAGAAGTACAACGGTCTCTTTGGCATCTACCTCGGCGCGCAGTATACGATTATCATCACCAAGCCCCAAGTAGCCGAGGAGTGCCTGTGCGACCACCGTCTCGATGACGGATATCAGGGACACGGTTCCATGACCGTCGACCGCGCGCCTCTGCAGAGTCGAGGAGGTCACCACGCCCCGACCATGTTCCATTTCACCAGAGATGGTCAGGGTATTGCCATGAGCACCGGAAACTACTGGAAGAAGGTCCGTGGAAGAATGGTCGCGCACGTTTCGAACATCAAAGTCGCCGAGCGAAGCGCGAAGATGATCATGGAAGAAGTCAACTCCCTGTGCTGGTCGTGGAGGCAGAAGGTTCTCCGGGGCGAGCGCATCGACGATCTCACTGGCCAGCTAAAGCGCGAGTCCATGAACATGGGCTTCCGACTGCTCTTCTCGAAGCGTTGGGGAGCTGATTTACCCGAGACGTACAAGAAGTTCCAGTACTGCGTGGAATACTTCTTCCACAATCTCTCGGCTGGTAACCCGTCGGACATTATCCCCGCTCTCCGTGTTCTTCCCAACAAGTTCATCACAGACTTTAAGAAGGTTGTTGCGCTCCGCGATTCGATCATGGCGGATCTGATTGCCGAGCACAGAAAGAGCTTCGAGGAGCTTCGCGCGCAGGGTAAGATGAACGACCGGTCGCAGTCGCGTGACGTTTGCGACATGTTCTTCTGGGATCAGATCGAGGGCTACACCCTTCCCGACGAGAAGGGCGAGCTCAAGCGCGAGTACCTCACGGAGGATCAGCTGACCATCTGCCTGTTCGACATGATTTTTGCCTTGACCGATACCACCGCCACGACCAACGAATGGGCCATCTACTGCCTCATCAATCATCCCGAGGTTCAGGACAAACTCCACGAGGAGATGGATCGCGAGTTTGGTCCTGACCACATCCCTACGTACGAGGACCGCCACAAGCTTCCCTACTTTTGGGCGTTCATGCGCGAGGTGATGCGCTACCGTATTGTGGCCGCGATGTTGGCTCCCCACTACGCCAACGAAGACATCACCCTCCACGACACCACGGGAAAGGAGTTCTTCGTGCCTGCCGGAACCCAGATCTTGGTCCATGCTTACTCGATGGGACTCGACCCCGAGCTCTGGGACGAACCGGAGAAGTTTAACCCGGACAGGTTCCTTGGCAAGGATTTCGATCTCGACCTCTACGGCCAGGGCAAGCGCAAGAACACGGACCACTACAAGTTCATGCCATTCGGCACCGGCCCTCGCATGTGCCCCGGCTACAGCTTTGCCAAGGTCGCGCAGTGGATCCAAGCAGCGACGATCTTGCACTCGTTCAGGTTCAAGCTCGCCCCGGACGCGGAGAAGAAGTACCCGCACCTCATCAAGAACGGCAAGCTGGACATGTCTGCCAACTGGGGCCTGACCTTGATGCCCCAGCGGTACGGAGAGATGGGCTGTATCGTCGCCGAGGCCCGTCCCGTGACAAGGCTGTTCAAGCCCATGCCCAACGACTTCAACTCGACCAACGTCTTCCTGGACCGCACCGAGAAGAAGGTCAAGCTCATCGTCCGCGAGCAGCTCAGTCACGACACCTGCCTCTTGAGGTTTGGCCTCGGGGGTGGACGTTCGACTGTGCTCGGCCTCCCAGTCGGGAAGCACATCAAGGTCCATGTCCCCAACGTCGTTGGAGTAGAGCCGGGAAAGTGGAACGGTCGCGAAGACCCTGAGGCCGGGCATCCGATGGTGACCCGCGCTTACACTCCTACCAGCTCCGACATGGACCCTGGCTACGTTGACCTCCTTGTCAAGGTGTACGCGCCTGGAACCGTCGCGAGGTTCCCCGACGGGGGCAAGGTCTCTTACCAGCTCTCCAAGCTGCAGCTCGGCGACGAGATCACCATCTCCGGGCCATGGGGTCTCATCGAGTACATGGGCAATTCTCAGTTCAAGATCGGCAGGAACATTGTAAAGAAGAAGTTTGTGGGAATGATGGCCGGGGGCTCCGGGATCACCCCTATGCTGCAGATCCTCCGCGCGGCCTTGGAGGACCCCAAGGACACGACCAAGTTCTCTCTCATCTACGCTAACCAGACGGAGACGGATATCCTGTGTAGAGAGACACTTGAAGATCTCCAGAAGCGGTTCCCGACGAGGTTCAGGCTGCATTACACGGTCGATCGCGCTCCGGAGGGCGGCAAGTGGAAGTACTCGGTGGGGTTCATCGACGCGCCGATGATCTCCGAGCACATGCCCCCTAAGGGCGAGGACACCATCATCTTCGGATGCGGGCCTCCTCCGATGATCGAGTTCGCTTGCAAGAAGAACTTGGAGAAGCTGGGGTACTCCAAGGAGCAGTTTGCGACGTTTTAGGCTTTGTTGAAGCGTTCTTAGTGCGTGGTCGTCTTCCTGAGCAAAATGTGTTCGTGCTGCCGCTGTTGCTGTTTGAAGGCTTTGCTTTGGATTCCATGGTGTTGTAGGTACATACTAATAATTATATACTCGTCGCTATCCTTGTTCCAACAAGAGAAGGGTTTGAGCTGTGCAGTCAAACACATTCTCAACGGCATTTGAAATGAGTGAGGTCTAGAGTGCCTGTCTGGGCTCATAACATCGGACACCATATAGATATCTAGACTTTTGAGGCTGATTACCTAAGCACCTTCCTTACCATCAGTAGGATGGGAATGAGAACTCGCTCCGGATACCTGGGGCGACTTCGTGGACTTGATCGGTCTAGCACCGAATATAGTCGATCC
>Ga0075012_10005264_pt1 | contig 11892 bp, 4 predicted proteins | sample All_14_2_FD_71474 | JGI IMG/M metagenome (GOLD analysis project Ga0075012, IMG submission 71474) | Freshwater microbial communities in response to fracking from Pennsylvania, USA - Allegheny Zone_MetaG_DW_15 | ecosystem: Environmental > Aquatic > Deep subsurface > Groundwater > Drilled...
GCCGATACGCCCTGCCTGCCGCTGCGGCCGCTGGTGGTGCGTTTCTCGGCGCCGGTGCCGCGCAGCATCGCGCTGAAAGCCAAGCTGCAGCCGGCCTCCGGCTCAGCGATCAACGCCACCACCGATCCGCTGGAGAAGGGAGACACGCTCAACGAGGTGCGCTTCGCCGCCCCGCTGGCGCCCAGCACGCGCTACACGCTGAGCCTGCCGGGCGATCTGAAGGATTTGTCGGGCCGCCCGCTCGCCAATGCCGCCAGCTTCCCGCTCGCCACCGCCACGGGGCCGCTGCCGCCGCTGGCCAAATTTGCGGCCGCGCCCTTTGGCATTCTGGAAGCTGGCTCACGCAGAGCCGCCGGGCCGCCCCAAGGTTCTGCATCCCCCGCGGGGGGCGGCTCCGGCGAAGCCGGGGCCTGGGGGCCTTTGGATGAGCCAGCGGCATTGCCGGTCACGATGCGCCACATCCAGGCCGATGTCGCCGGCGTATCAGCCAAGGGCCAGGTGCGCATCAAGAGCCTGGACGCCACCACACCCGACGCCGAACTCCTGCGCTGGATCACCCAGCTCGCCAAGTACCACGAGAGCCAACTCACCGCCAAGGATGCCGGCCTGCCCGAGAAAGACTGGACGACGCTGGAACGCGTCACTGACGAGCGTGGCCGCACCCGCCTGGTCAAGCAGGAGCGCTGGATCGCCACCCGCGAGCTGAGCCTGCTGAACAAGGCCACCGGCCTGACACAAGCCACGCTGCCCGCCCCGCCCAAGGATGCCCAAGCCACCGAGGTGATCGGCATCCCGCTGCCGCAAACCGGCTACCACGTCGTCGAGATCGAATCGCAGCTGCTCGGCAGCCGGCTGCTGGCCCAACCGGCGCCGATGTACGTGCGCACCGGCGCGCTGGTCACGAACCTGGGCGTGCACTTCAAGCGCGGCCGTGAATCCAGCCTGGTGTGGGTGACCACGCTCGACAAGGCCAAGCCCGTGGCCAACGCCGACGTGGCCGTGAACGACTGCCGCGGCCAGCGCCTGTGGGCTGGCCGCACCAACGCGCAAGGCGTGGCGCACATCCCGCGCGGCTTCACCGACGAGCCCGCCAACTGCCTCACCGACAACGGCTGGTTCGTCACCGCCCGCCTGGCCGGCGACCTGGCGTTTGTGTTCAGCAACTGGCAACAAGGCATCGAATCCTGGCGCTTCAATCACCCCACCAGCCTCGAGGCCGAACCCGACCTGCGCGTGCACACCGTGCTGGACCGCAGCCTGCTGCGCACAGGCGAGACGGTGTCGATGAAGCACTTCATCCGCCGCCAAAGCGCTCAGGGCCTGGCCACCTTGCCCGCAGCCGACTGGCCCACCGAAGTGCACCTCACCCACGTAGGCAGTGGCGACGAAGTGGTCCTGCCGCTGCCCGCCCCGGCGCAAGGCCGCACGAACGTCTCCAACATGGCATCGTCATGGGCCATTCCCGCCACCGCCAAGCTGGGCGTCTACGACATCAGCCTGCACCGCGGCACACGCCAATGGCCCAGCGGCAGCTTCCGCGTCGAAGCCTTCAAGCTGCCGCTGGTGGATGCCCGCCTGGGCGCCCCCAAAGGCCCGCTCATCGCGCCGAGCGAGTTGGCCTTGCCGGTGCAACTCAATTACCTGTCGGGCGGCGGCATGAAGACACCGGCCAGCTTCTCGGCCCTGCTGCGCGAACGCTGGGTGCAGATGCCCGGCTACGACGACTACAGCTTCCAGCCCCCGCGGGAGCGCCGCACCGGCCCGGCCGATGATGAAGCCCCGGATCAAGAGGCCACCGAACGCCAGCAACTGCTGGCCGACCGCCAGCCGGTGACCACCGATGCACAAGGCGCCGCCACCGCCCGGCTGCCCAAGCTGCCGGCGTTGAAGCGCCCGATGGAACTGCAAGCCGAGCTGAGCTTTGCCGACCCGAACGGCGAGATCCAGACCGCCCGCCAGACCCTGCCGCTGTGGCCCAGCGGCGTGGTGGTGGGCCTGCGCGCCAAGTCATGGCTGGCGCAGCGAGGCCGGGTGCAGTTTCAGGCCGTGGTGCTCGATACCCAAGGCCGCCCGGCCGCCGGCCGCCAGGTCAAGGTGCGCGGCCGCGTGGTGCTGCGCCAGTCCACCCGCAAGCGCATCGTCGGCGGCTTCTATGCCTATGACGAGCAGCAGAGCCTGCGCGATCTCGGCACGCTGTGCAGCGGCCAGAGCGATGCCCGCGGCCTGCTGCTGTGCGATGCCAACCTCAGCGACCCCGGCGAGGTGGAGCTGATCGCCCAAGCCCAGGACGCCGACGGCCGCGCGGTGGAAGCCGCCACCAGCGTGTGGATCAGCCACGCCAGCGAAACCTGGTTTGCGCAGGACAACGACGACCGCATCGACCTGCTGCCCGAAACCCGCGACCTCGCGCCCGGCGACACCGCCCGCTTGCAGGTGCGCATGCCCTACCGGCAGGCCACCGCGCTGGTCACGGTGGAACGCGAAGGCGTGCTCGATGCCCGCGTGGTGCCGCTGCGCGGTGATGACCCGGTGATCGAGCTGCCGATCCCGAAGGACAACGCCACCTGGGCCCCCAACGTCTACGTCAGCGTGATGGTGCTGCGTGGCCGCATCACCGAAGTCCCCTGGTACAGCTTCCTGCAATGGGGCTGGCGCGCGCCGGTGGACTGGTGGCATGCCTGGCGCCAATCAGCCCGTGAATGGCAGGCGCCCACCGCGATGGTCGACCTGGCCAAGCCCAGCTACAAGCTCGGCGTGGCGGCGCTTCGCATCGGCCTGCAGGCGCATCGGCTGGACGTGAAGGTCACGCCCGAGCGCACCCAATACAGCCCGCGGCAGACGGTGAAGACCCGCGTGCAGGTCAGCCAGAACGGCCGCCCCGCTGCCGGCGCCACGGTGGCTTTTGCCGCCGTCGATGAAGCCCTGCTGGCCCTGAAAGCCAATGACAGCTGGCAACTGCTCGACGCCATGTTCGAGCTCCGCCCCTGGGGGATCGAGACCGCCACCGCGCAGAACGAAATCATCGGCCGCCGCCACCACGGCCGCAAAGCCCTGCCCGCCGGCGGCGGCGGGGGCCGCAACCCCACCCGCGAGCTGTTCGACACGCTACTGCTGTGGCGCGACACGGTGACGCTCGATGCCAAGGGCGAAGCGCTGATCGACGTGCCGCTGAACGACTCGCTCACCAGCTTCCGCCTGGTCGCGATTGCCGATGCGGGGGCTGACCGCTTCGGCACCGGCAGCGCCAGCGTGCGTGTGACGCAAGACCTGCAACTGCTCGCCGGCCTGCCGCCGATGCTGCGCGAGGGCGATCGCTTCGAGGCGCTGACCACCGTGCGCAACACCACCACGCAGGCGATGACGGTAGACGCGCAACTGCAAGGCACGACAGACACCGGTACCCTCTTGAAACCACAGGCTCAGCGCGTGAGCCTGGCCGCGGGCGCCGCGCAGGAGCTGCGCTGGTCGCTCGACATTCCCGCGGGCGCTCAGACCATCCAATGGGACGCCCAAGCCGTCGAACAGGGCACCACCGGAGCGCGCGACAAGCTGCGCATTGCCAGCACCGTGCAGCCCGCCGTGCCGCTGCGCGTGCTGCAGGCCACGCTGCTGCAGCCCGATGGGCCCTACAGCCTGCCGGTCGAGCCACCCGCCGGTGCGCTGCCCGGCCAGGGCGGCCTGCAAGTCAGCCTGCGCCCCCGCCTGGCCGGCGCCCTGCCCGGCCTGCAACGCTTCTTCCAGACCTACCCCTACGCCTGCCTGGAGCAACAGGCCTCGCGCGCCATCGGCCTGCATGACGACGCGGCCTGGCAGGCCCTTGGCGCCGCGCTGCCCGCCTACCTGGATGCCGATGGCCTGGCGCGCTACTTCCCCGCCGGCCCCGAGTCACCGGCAGAAGGCAGCGACCGCCTCACCGCCTACCTGCTGGCCACCGCCCACAGCGCCGGCCGCGCCTGGCCCGCGCCGCTGCAGGAACGCATGCTGCAAGGCCTGGCCGCCTTCGTCGAAGGCCGGCTGGTGCGCCGCTTCCCCGCACCCAAGGCCGATCTGGACGTGCGCAAGCTGGCGGCACTCGAAGCCCTGTCCCGCTTCGGCCGCGTGCAGCCGCGCATGCTGGGTTCGCTGGCCACCACCGGCGCCGATGTGCAGCGCTGGCCCACCGCCGCCCTGATCGACTGGCTGGCCCTGCTGCAACGTGTGCCCACGCTGCCCGATCGCGATGCCCGCCTGGCCGAGGCCCGCCAGCAACTGCGCAGCCGCCTGGTGGCCGGCGGCACCACACTGCGCTTTGCCGACGAAGCCGGCGACGCCTGGTGGTGGCTGATGGACAACGCCGATGCCAACGCCGCCCGCCTGGTGCTCACCGCGCTGGACGATGTAGCCTGGAAAGACGACCTGCCCCGTCTGCTCACCGGCCTGCTCGCGCGCCTCAACGCCAACCGCACCGGCGCCCTCAGCACCACCACCGCCAACACCTGGGCACAGCTCGCGTTTGATCGGCAATCCGCATTGAACGAAGCGCAGCCCGTCACCGGCCGCAGCCGCATCGCCCTGGCAAATCAGCAGCGCGAGATCGACTGGGCCCGCACCCCCGAAGGCGACCGCGCAATGCTGCCATGGGCCACCGGCGCGCTGAGCGTCACTCCGCCTGCCAGCGGCAAGCCGTGGCTCACGGTGCAGAGCCTGGCCGCCGTACCCCTCACCGCGCCGGTGGCCGCGGGCTACCGCATCACCCGCAGCATCACCGCGGTGGAGCAAAAAACCGCTGGCCGCTACACCCGCGGCGACATCCTGCGTGTCGAACTCAAGGTGGACGCCACCGCCGACCTCGGCTGGGTGGTGATCAACGACCCGGTGCCCACCGGCGCCACCATCCAGGGCCGCGGCCTGGGCCGCGATTCGCAGATCGCGGCCTCGGGCGAAAAGAGCACCGGCACGGCCTGGCTCGCCTACGAAGAGCAACGCCCCGAGGCTTGGCGCGCCTACTACACCTGGCTGCCCCGCGGCACGCACACGGTGCAGTACACCATCCGACTCAACACAGCGGGGCGCTTCCCGCTGCCGCCCACACGGGTGGAGGCGATGTATGCGCCGGAGAGTTTTGGGGAGGCCCCCAACGGGGTGATGGAGGTCAGCCCTTGAGCCTCCCACAGTGGTGGTCTCCACCTCGCAGCCTCGGCCGTCACCCGTCATGCCCACTGACCGCACCGCCCGCCAACGTCCAACCACTCAACCCGCCGAGACGGTCATCGCACGGATCCAGATCTGGCGGGGCCAGCGTGTCTTGCTGGACAGTGATCTCGCCGCGCTCTACGGCGTCCCCACCAAAGCGCTGGTTCAAGCGGTCAAACGCAATTTGCAGCGCTTTCCAAACGACTTCATGTTTCCGCTTTCACCCGAGGAGTTCACGGCTTTGAGGTCACAAACTGTGACCTCAAAGGTACCGCCGAGTCGCGGCGGGCGAAGAACCCCCCCGTACGCCTTCACCGAACAAGGCGTGGCCATGTTGTCGTCGGTGCTGAACAGCGAACGCGCTGTGGCGGTGAACATCGAAGTGATGCGCACCTTCGTGCGAATGCGGCAACTGGCCACCGATCACGCCGAGCTGGCGGCCAAACTCAACGCGCTAGAGGAAAAAACAGATCGACTGGCCCTCGGCCAGGACACCTTCAACCGCAATACACGCCAACAGCTCCAGCAGGTTTTCGACACCCTGCGTGCACTGATGACGCCGCCGGAGGCGCCCAAGCGACCGATCGGCTTCGTCATCCCGAATGAGCGCCCGAAAGACTGAACCATGGCCCTCTGGCGCATCGGCTTGTGCTTGAGTTTCGCCCTGGCCTCCTCGGCCAACTGGGCCCTGCCCACCTTCAACCAAGTCCGCACCACCCACGCCCCCTCCGACCTCACCCTGCTCGACCGCCAAGGCGCCCCGCTGCAAACCCTGCGCGTCGACCCCACCGTGCGCCGCCTGCCCTGGGTGCCGCTGGCCGACTATTCATCGGCCCTGCGCGCCGCCGTCGTGTTGAGTGAAGACCGCCGCTTTGCCGAGCATGCCGGCATCGACTGGAGCGGCTTCGCGCGCAGCACCTGGGCGCGGGTCAGCGGGCAAGGGCCGGTGCAGGGCGCCTCCACGATCACGATGCAATTGGCCGGTCTGATCGACGACGATCACGCCCGGCCGCGCGGCGGGCGCAGCGTGCCGGGCAAGGTGGGGCAGATGTGGGCAGCCAGCGAGATCGAATCGCGCTGGCGCAAGCCGCAGATCCTGGAGGCCTACCTGAACCGGGTGCCGTTGCGGGGTGAGCTGGTGGGCGTGCCGGCCGCGGCGCAGGTGCTGTTCGGCAAACATCCCAGCGGGCTGGATGCCGAGGAATCGGCGGTGCTGGCAGCTTTGATCCGCGCGCCCAATGCGCCGGCCAGCCAGGTACAGCAGCGCGCCTGTGGGGTGCTCAAGCTGCAGCAGCGCGGGTGCGATCAGCTCGACCCGGTGGTGGCCCAGGCCACGGCGGCGCGACGGCCGGCCGCTGAGCCTTCTCCCAACTGGGCACCCCATTTCGCGCGGGTTTGGCAGCAGCGCCAACCCGGCGTGCTGCGCACCCCGATCGACGGCCGCCTGCAGCGCCTGGCCGTGCAGCAACTGCGCCAGCAACTGGCCGAGCTGGGCGGCCGGCAGGTGCAGGATGGCGCCGTGCTGGTGCTGGACAACCGCAGCGGTGAGGTGCTGGCCTGGGTGGGCTCATCGGGTGGGTTGTCGCAGGCGGCGGCGGTGGACGCGGTGCAGGCGCGCCGCCAACCGGGCTCGACGCTAAAGCCCTTTGTCTACGCACTGGCGCTGGAACACCGGTTCATCACGCCGGCCAGTCTGCTGGAGGATGCCCCGGCTGCATTGCCCGTGGGCACCGGCATCTATGCGCCGCAGAACTACGACCGCCAGCACCACGGCTGGGTCAGCGTGCGCACCGCGTTGGCATCGAGCCTCAACGTGCCCGCCGTGAAGGTGGGCGCCATGCTGGGCCCCGATGCCCTGTTTGACCGCTTCAACGCCTTCGGCCTGCGCATCAGCCACACCGGCGGCTGGCATGGCCTGGCGCTGGCCCTGGGCAGTGCCGAGGTCACGTTGGTGGACCTGACCAATGCGTACCGCGCGCTGGCCAACGGCGGGGTGTGGTCGCCCATCGCCTGGCCGGCCCACCCCGCGGTGGCTCAACCGGTGAGCCACCGGCGTGTGGCCGATGCCGCCGCCGTGGCGCTGGTGCAGGACATGCTGGCCGACAACAACGCCCGCGCCCTCACCTTCGGGCTGGACAGCCCACTGGTCACCCGCGGCTGGGCGATGGTGAAAACCGGCACCAGCAAAGACCTGCGCGACAACTGGTGCCTCGGCGCCACCGACCGCTACACCGTGGGCGTGTGGGTGGGCAATGCCGATGGGCAGCCGATGCACCAGGTGAGCGGCACCACCGGTGCGGCGCCCATCTGGCGCGCGCTGGTGCAGGCGCTACACGACGGCCAACCTTCACGGCCACCGGCCTGGCCCGCGGGCGTGGTGGCGCGCGAGGTGATCGTCGCCGATCAGGTGCTGCGCACCGAGCACTTCATCGCCGGCACCGAGCCCGCGCAACGCCAGCTGGCCCTGAGCAGCGAGGCCAACGCCGCGCACGCGGTGCGCTTCGGCATTCGCCAGCCGCTGGACGGCAGCCTCTACGCGCTCGACCCGGACATCCCACCCCAGGTGCAGCGCATCGTCTTCGAGGGCGAGGCCGGCCAGTGGTGGCTGGATGGCCAGCGCCTGGGCGACGGCCCGCGGCTGGCGTGGTCACCCCGGCCCGGCCGCCATCTGCTGACCCTGCGCCGCGGCCCACAAACGCTGGCCGAAGTGCGCTTCGAGGTGCGCGGCGCAGTGGACACCCGCCGCCGCCCACCCGCCAGCGCCCACCGGGTTTCGCTGCTACCGTAACGGCTGACACGGCCCCTTCGAGACCCTCATGCATCAGCCTCGCTTCCCCACGCTTGCCCTGACTGCCCTGCTGATGCTGGGCGCCTGCAGCAGCGTGCCGTCCACCGACCGCGTCACCGATGCCGCCACGGCGCCGCTCAACGATCTGAACCTGGTGCGCGCCAGCATCCCCGAGGTGCTGCAGTCAGCCCAACGCCAGCCCTATGCCCTGCCGGTGGACGACAGCTGCCTGGCCTTGTCCAGCCAGGTGCGCGCGCTCGACGAAGTGCTGGGGGCCGACCTCGACACCCCGCCCACCGCCAGCAACCCCGGCCTGATCGAGCGCGGCGGCAATGCCGCGGGTGATGCCGCCGTGGGCGCACTGCGCCGCACCGCCGAGGGCGTGGTGCCCTTTCGCAGCTGGGTGCGCAAGCTCAGCGGCGCTGAACGCTATGCCAAGGAGGTGGCCGCCGCCATTGCCGCCGGCACCGTGCGGCGCGCCTACCTCAAAGGCCTGAGCAGCGCGCGTGGCTGCGGCGCACCGCCCGATGCCGCGTTGGACGCCATCGTGGCCGGCCCGCAGCGCAGCACCACCAACCGCGCCCGCGACGCCTGGCGCCACCCCGCCGAAACCCTGCGCTTCTTCGGCCTGCGCTCCGATGCCCAGGTGCTCGAACTCGCCCCCGGTGGCGGCTGGTACACCGAGATCCTCGCGCCGTACCTGCGCGATCAGGGCAAGCTCTACGCCGCCCATTACAGCGCGCAAGACCCGCATGAGGCCCGCCGTCTGAGTCGCCAGGCCTTCGAAGCCAAGCTGGCTGCCAGCCCCGCGCTGTACGACCGCGTGGTGCTCGGCACCCTGCCGGTGACCGGCTTCACCGACCTGCGTTTCGACCGCCCGCTCGATGCCGTGCTCACCTTCCGCAACGTGCACAACTGGCTGGAAGACGGCCACCTGGACGACCGCTTCAAGGCCTTCTTCGCCGCATTGCGCCCGGGCGGCGTGCTCGGCATCGAAGAACACCGCGCCGCCCCCGGCACGCCGCTGGCACAGCAGATCAAGACGGGCTACCTCACCGAAGCCCTGGTGATCGAACACGCCCGCGCCGCCGGCTTTGAGCTGGTAGGCCGCAGCGAGCTCAACGCCAACCCGCGCGACCCCAAAGACCACCCGCAGGGCGTGTGGGCGCTGCCGCCCACGCTGCGCGGTGCCGTGGCCGGCTCGGCCGATCGCGAGCGGCTGCTGGCCATCGGCGAATCCGACCGCATGACGCTGAAGTTCATCAAACCGCTGCAGTTGGCCGCGCGATGACGATCACGGCCGACTGGGCTGGCGCACCACCAGCCACACGCCCAACGCCGTGAGCGCCAGCCCGGCCAGCGTCAGCCCCGACAACGGCTCGCCAAACAGCGCCCAGGCCATCAACGCGGTGCACGGCGGCGTCAGGTAGAACAGGCTGGTCACCCGGCTGGCCGCGCCACGCGCGATCAGCATGAACAGCAGCGAGCTGCCGCCCACGGTGGAGACCAGCACCGCCCAGCCCATGGCCAGGTAGAAGCCAGGCGCCAGGTCGATGGGTTCGGTTTCCAGCAGCAGCGCGAGCGGCGCCGTCACACCCAGGGCTGAGAGCAGCTGCACGAAGTTGGCGGTGCGCACATCGCAGGCCAGCACATGGCGCTTCTGGTACAGCGTGCCCACGGTGATGCTGGCCAGCGCGAAGACGGTGAGGCCCAGGTTCCAGGCATTGACGTCACCGCTGCCCAGCTTGCGCCACACCACCAACAGCACGCCCGCAAAACCCGCCGCCAGACCGGCCCACTGCATGCGTGACAGCCTCTGCTCCTGCCCGGTGTAAGACACCCACAACGCCGTGATCACCGGCTGCAGCCCCACCACCAGCGCCGAGGTGCCGGCCGGCAAGCCCGCCTTCACGCCGGCCCACACACCACCCAGGTAGCCGCCATGCATCAACGCGCCGGTGACGGCCAGGTGCCCCCACTGCGCCACGTTGCGCGGCCAAGCGGGGCGGCTCAGCGCAATCCACACGGCAAAGGCCAACAGCGAGCCCACATACCGCCAGCTCAGAAAACTCAACGGCGGCGCATGCGGCATGCCCAACCGAGCCGTGACAAAGCCGGAGCTCCAGATGAACACAAAGACGGCCGGCATCGCCGCGATCAACAAAGAAGAGCGCGCCTCGAAGGGCGCGGGCGCGGGCGTCATGCAACGGTCTCCAAGGTCCTGCCCGGGTACGTTAGCACGCAGGGTGACGGCCGTTAGATGGTGAGCGCACCCAGGTCGGTGTGCCGCCGCTCCTTGTCGCGGTACATGGCCTGATCAGCATCACGCAGCAAGCCGTCGGCGTCGTCTTCGGTGCCGAAGAACAGCCGCAGGCCAACGCTGGCGGCACACGGGCAGCGCAGCTCGCCAAGGGTGCAGTCGCCCGACAGGGCCTCGCCCAGCTTGGCGGCCAGGTGCACCACGCTGGCATGCGCCGTCTCCAGGTCATGGCCGAGCTGCTCGCACAGCACCACGAATTCGTCGCCGCCCAGGCGGGCCACCGTGTCGGCCTCACGCACGGCGGCGCGCAGCCGCTGCGCCACTTCCACCAGCATCTGGTCGCCCACGTCATGGCCGTAGCGGTCATTGAGCTGCTTGAAGTGGTCGAGGTCGATGAAGAGCACCGCCCCGTAGGACTGGCTGCGGCGGCTGGTTTCCTGGGCATGGCACAGGCGGTCGAGCAGCAAGCGGCGGTTGGGCAGGCGGGTGAGCGGGTCATGGAAGGCCAGGCTGCGCAGTTCGGCCTCCAGCGCCTTCTGGTGGGTGATGTCGCGCGCGATCATCGAGGCGCCCACGATGCGGCCCTGGGCATCGCGCACCGGCGAAATCGTCACGGCAACCGACAGGCGATGCCCCTGTGCATGCAGCAGTTCGGTGTCGAAATGGGTGACGCTCTCGCCCCGCAGCACCCGGGCCAGGATCTCGTCTTCCTCGTCGCGGCATTCAGGCGGAAAAAGGCGCCGCATCGGCTGGCCGATGATGGCGTCAGCAGGCCAGCCGAAGATGCGCTCGGCCGCGCCGTTCCAGCTGGTGACGATGCCGTCGAGCGTCTTGCTGGCAATGGCGTCGTTGGATGAGGCCACCAGCGCCTCGAACTGCCGGGTAGCGGCTTCGACCCGCCGCTGCGAGCTGCGATAAAGCAGCAGCGCCGCCACCGCGGCCATCAGCACCGTGGCCGCGGCCAGCGTGAGCACGCTGGCATCGAGACGGTTCCAGCCGCGCGGGTAGTTGCTGGCCGGCAAGCCCACCAGCACCACCATCGGGTAGCCGGCCACACGTTGGTAGGCGTTGATGCGCAGCACCCCATCCAGCGCGGTGGCGCTGTCGAATTCGCCTCGCTGGGGTGCTGCAGCCAGGGCCTGTTTCAACGCCAGCGAGACCTCGCGGCTGCCTACGGCAGAGGCGCCCGCTGCGGGCCAAGGGCGTCGATGCACCAACGCCAGATCGGCCATGCGCAGGGTGGCCGCGCCCTGGGGGCCCAGCTGCAGCGCGCGGAACAGCACGTCGAAGCGGTCCAGCGGCAACTCGGCGCTCACCCAACCCGCGGCCTGGCCGGTGGCACCGAGCCAGGGCCGGCTCAGCACCAGCGACCAGGGCCCTTGCGGTGTCTGGCGCAGCGGGCCTGCCACGTGCAGCGCGCTGCCAGGTGCGGGCAGATCGGCGGCGCAGGCCGGCACGCGCCCGCCCGCCGGCAGGTTGGTGCCTGCGGTAATGCACCACTGCCAGCGTGTCACCTCAGGCGCCACCCGCGCGGCACGGCCCTGCAGGGCATCCAGGCGCGCCTGGCGGTCATCGGGTGAAGCGGCCTGAGCCACCTCATCGACCAGCGCCAGCAGGTGGGCATCGGCCCGGCCCAGCAGTCCGGCCACCGCGCGTTCGAGCAGCACGGCGG
>Ga0075012_10005266_pt1 | contig 11887 bp, 8 predicted proteins | sample All_14_2_FD_71474 | JGI IMG/M metagenome (GOLD analysis project Ga0075012, IMG submission 71474) | Freshwater microbial communities in response to fracking from Pennsylvania, USA - Allegheny Zone_MetaG_DW_15 | ecosystem: Environmental > Aquatic > Deep subsurface > Groundwater > Drilled...
TCCTGTAATCGCGACCCGATCATCATATGAAAAACAAACGCAATGACGGCGGTGATTAACCACAAGGCGAGAATGGCGACGAATTCGTTATCGTCACCCAGCGCTTCAATGATTCCGACGACCACGACCAGCAAGATGGGGCAGCACCAAGTGCTGACAATCAGGATGAGAAATGCGAGAGGCAACGCTCCCCACTTCACGAACAAGGACAGGAGTGCTGTCAGGTGTGTGAGAACAACAACACCGAGCACGCCACCCCAGAAGGCGGAGGTGCTGATGACATTTGTTACGAGTTTTGCTCCTTCTGGCAAGATGCATGCACTCAACGTCAGGCAGACCAAGGCGGGGACTAATCCCAGCAGACAGCCCAGCATTTTTGAATAGCCAATCTCTGCGACGCTCCGGGGCAGCATCAGCAGGGAAGACATGGTCTGCCCTTTGATTTCATCATGAAAGATCCGCGAGGAGAGCACGGCTGCTTCGACGGCGATCGCAATGTAGAGCGCCCCCAGATAGAGAGCCGTCATTTGCTCATCGAACAGCGGGGTGCGAAATTGGGCGTAGTTCAAATAGGCCCAGAGCAACGGATAGGACGCCAGATAGAGCGAGAATTTCAGCAGCCAGAAGGTCCACCCGCCCGCGACGAAATGGAAATCTTTCCAGACGAGACCCCAGTTCCAGCAACGGCCCGGTGTCAGAAATCGCAGTCCAGAACGGGGCAGGAGGACAAACCCTCTGACTTGATTGGTCGCTCCGCCGTTCTGTGTGGAGAGATCGAACACTGCCCACGACAGCAGGAAGCAGCCCAGACCGGTCAGTGAGTTGGAGAAGAACTGGGTGTTAAGCGGCGAGCCGGAGAACCCCGTCACCGTGATTTCAAACCACAGGTGATAGAAAATATTGCTATCACGGACGATGGTGCAGAACTCCGTAAGTAGCCAGCCCCACGTTGTCGCTGGTGTCACCCCGTGCAGCTGAAGTTGCGTCAACCCCCACGTTCCGATCGGCCATACGAAGCAGTAACCGATGAACCAGATCAGGGTCATTGCGGAAGCCGTACCGCTATTTCGGAAGACCACCGAACAGAGCAAGGCAACATTGGCAATGAGGGCGGTGTAAGCAATCAAGCCGGCGTACGCCGCATAGATCTGCGCCATTGTGACACCGCCCAAGGTGATTGACAGCAGTGTGAACGGGAATTGGATGGCTAACAGGAGCAGCACCTGTACCAGACGACTGGTCGACTTGCCCAGCAGAATGCCAATGGGGTTCAATCCGGCCATTCTGAGCAGGCCGAGCGTGTTTTCCTCTTTTTCTTCGGTCACGGCGGTGGCGAAGAAACTGATGCCCGCCAAGGTCACGAAGATCGCGTTCAGGGTGACGGTCTTCTGAAAGAAATTCAGTCCCGGCGCACCGACGAACATGCTGGTGGCCTGAGCGACTAGCAAGCCAAAATAGAGGAACACCACAAACGCTAACCGGAATAGATGCGTCATCACTTGACGCGTATCCAATCGAAACGAGCGGGTTAACAGGGCGGTTACGCCGGAAAACATCTATCGCACTCCCCGTTCGGTCAGATCGAGGAAGGCCTCGTTCAAATGTTTGCGGTCCTGGGTAAATCCCTGGATGACGATCCCCTGGTCCAAGACGGCACGCAGCAAATCGCTGGTGCTGGTCTGCGTCCAGTCGAAGGAGATGCGGTATTCCGGACGATCAGGAAGTCGTTCCGCCGTCGTGACTCCTGGGAGATTCTGCAACTGCTCAGCCAGACCCTCGCGATCATTGCCGACCAACAGGCGATAAGAGGGGTTTTCTCCGGTCCGCTCCAGCAAGCCAGAGACCGACCCGGAATACTTGACCCTTCCGCGATCCAGAATCGTCACGCTATCGCAGAGTTCCGCCAGTTCGCTGAGGATATGGGAGCTGATGAAGATCGTTTTGCCCATGCTTTTCAGGGCTTTCAGGATTTCCATCAGTTCGATGCGTGCATGCGGATCTAGTCCGCTGGCGGGTTCGTCCAGCAGCAGCAGATCGGGATCGTTCACGAGGACGCGAGCGAGGCTGACCCGTTGCATCATCCCGCGCGACAATCCGCTGATTAGGTCATTGCGACGGGCAGACAAGTCCACCAGTGCCAAAACCTGGTCAATCGTTTCCGTCCGCTGCGGATAGCTGAGGCCGTAGGCGGCTCCGAAGAAATCGAGATATTCCTGGACGCTCATCTGGCGGTAAGTGCTGAAATGATCGGGCATGAAGCCAATCCGGCGGCGGACGGCCCGTTGCTCGGTCACGACGTCCTGGCCGAAGACACGCACCTCGCCATATTGGGGCTTGAGCAGCGTGCAGATCAGCTTTAGCGATGTCGTCTTGCCGGCTCCGTTGGGACCCACAAATCCGTGCAGCGAACCGGCATGGACCTGAAAGGAAACATGGTCCAAGGCCCGTCGCCCTTTGAAGGTGTGCACGACGTCATCCATGTCAATCACGGGGAGAGATCGCGGCGGAGGAGCAGGAGGCACAACGTCGACAGGCTCAATTTCCAGGCTCATGGGGGCGAACCCTTTTCAAAGTTCGGGCAAAACGAGATTTAAACAGCGAGGGAAGACAGGTCGGCTCAGCATGACGATCAAGGACCGCTCAACGGGACGTTCAGGACATACAGCGCCCGGCCGCTCTGGGCTCCCAACGGGGTGGTGGCGAGAAACTCTTCCGGCAAGTCCGAATACAGGAAAACTCGTACCAGGTCGGGTGACAGCGTATAGGCTTTCACGTCCTTGGTTTGCGAAATGTCCTGGCTGCGTAGCAGCAGGGGCAGCCAGAGTTGCTGATATTCCTGCTCTTTCTGGGCGGCCCCCTGAGCAGCGGGCTGCGAGTAGTGTCGAGAGTAATAGCGTGAATTGGACCAGCTGTTGAATTGATCGAGCTTGAAAAAGCCGTTGGTCGAGCCGAGGGCCATGCCCAGTTCCAACGATTGATTCGCCACACGCAGGCTATAAACCTTGTTTCGATAAACGGCATAGGCCTGCTCGGGAGTCTTTTTCAGGCCGGTGAGTGTCGCGGAGAACTGGCGCAGACTTTCTGCGTCAGCCGAAAGTTGTGACACTTTTAGCTCGGGCAGAGGGCCTTTGGAACGTATGCGATAGGCAAATTCCCGGGAGGAGAACGGCGGGATATCGACCAGATAACTTCCCCCTGTTCCATTCCGAATCAGCCCGTTGACCCGCTCTGTCGATTGGCAACTTGAGTACAGGGCTCCACTTCCCTGGTGCTCTAACTGATAGTTTCCGCCGGACGTGACGAAGGCATTCGACCAGCCCGCCACATCGGCGGCTCCGTTGGACAAGGGGCGAATGATGGCAACCGTCTCGACAGAGGTCGATTCTCCATAGCCGCGCCGTCCCACAACGACGAATAATCCGCTGAAAACGACGACGACGCCAATTAATATCAGGTAAACAATCCGGTAGTCCGTCCACTTCTGGCTGCACAAGTAGACCCCGGGAAAGATGGCGGCAATGTAGGCCCAGAATAAGACGTGCAATAACACCCAGTTATGATCGGGGTTTGACATTTGCTTCAGGGATGAAAAATACTTCTGCCAGCCTAAGGACTCGGTGGCGTTCGTGTCCTCATAGTTATTGTTAATCGCCGCATCCTCTTTCTGAGACGCCGCTTCCAAATCCAGCGATGGGATCAGGTGTTGAAGCTCCTCCCGTGTCAGTTCTCCCCGACCTTTGGCAAGTCGGTAAACATGGCCGCCGCCAACTCTGGCAACAGTCAGGGGGGTGTTCAACGGAGACAATTCCGCAGAGAACCGGGGAAAACTCCCATCGGGCTGGTGAAGAACGACAACCATTCCTCCCAGCGAAAGCCAGTCGATGAAAGCCTGACGACGCGCTTCCTCCCAGCGGGGCATCCGGTCGAGAACCACCAATTGCAATGCATCGGTTGCGGTGACGGATGGGGGGAACAAATTCTCGGGAAAGGCTCGCAAGACGCTGCGCGAGGTGCTGGAGAATGTGCCGCTGTCCAGCAGAATGTTTTGCCGGGTCTGGGTTCGCGGGTTGGGAATCGAGAAGGTGTCGCGACCACTGCGGATCGACCAACTCTCAAAGTCATTCGTCACGAACGGTGTGAACTGAACCCACCGGGTGGAAAACGGGGCGAGAAACACGGGTTCAATCAGTGGTGCATCAACGGGCGTTCCGCCGGGTGTGGACTTGATGAGAGCGAGTTCGGTCTCGACGGGTTCACCACCGGGATTGCTGACGAGCACCGACAGGAGGTTGAAGCGCGCCGGTTGCACGCGACCATCAAACCCCCAGTGGGTTTCCTGAATGTCGATGGCCCACAGTGAGGGGGGCACCGTCCCGAACAAACTGCTCACGAACAGGAAAATCATCACCGGGCGAAGCACGAAGCTCCCCGGCCTTGAACCAATTTCTGGCTGTTCCATGCTAATATCTTTCCCCGTTCAGAGGCCGTAACCTGCGACGATCCTGCCCCTGCTGCGCGGGTTTTCCAAAATGCCACTCAAGCCGTTTCCGAGACAATTTCCTCAGCGACGGCAGTTGTGAGAACCGTCTTGCCGGAGTTTCGTTCTACAGGCGGATCCAAGCGCCCTGTATCACGCGCAAATTGACGGTAACAGCGATCTCGTACAAAGAACAGGACACCCGTCCATAAGGTGAAGTGCAGCGCAAGCGTGAGGAAATATCCTTCCAGAGTGACCCATCCCAACATTCTTGGCGGAATGAATTGGATTCCAATGGGGCTGATTGCGGTCAACCAGCTTTGGCTCTGAGAACTCAGCATCATTGGGGTGGCGCAAATGGAGAACAGCAACATCAAATGGGTCATCAACGCCCGTAAGCGAGATCGAAAGATCAATCCCAGCCAAAATCCCGTCCAGACGATCACGCCCAGATAGACCCCGACGCCCGCAATCTTGGTCGTTACGAACAGCAGCGGCTCCACCAGATCGCCTTGCCGCAACAGGGCGGGCACATTCCAGGTTTCGTAGAGAATCGCGATCCCAAAGGGAATGCATAGGACCCGGCAGAGCTTCCACACGCCAGCCAACTTCTGAGCCACAATTTCCCGGCTGGTCATCGCCGTCGACAGCAAAACATCCAACGTCTGATGATTTCGCTCGCTGCTGATTAGTCCTGTCGAATGGATGGAGGTCAACAGCGCCGCAAACGGCCAGACAAACGGAAACACGCCCAGCGATTCCTGGCGTTGAAAGCCCCGTCCTTCCACCAGATCCATCGTCATCATGCTGATCCATGGCAAAAGAGGGAGCAGCATTAAGACGGTGATGCGGAACAGATAGCGTGTGGTGCCTAAAGACTTTTTCGTTGTCTCCCGCCAGGCGACCGGCGCAGTTTCCGGTAATGTCTGGCCTTCACGGGCCAGCACGATTCCTCGCGTTACCCGGTTCTGGTTCAGTCGCAAAAAGAGTTTGTCGAACCATTGAAACACTTTCGCCAGCAGTGAGTGTGACGACAGAAACGCCCGCCGCCACAATGCCACTCGGGAAATCATCAGGCACGCCAGGGAGATCGTCAGCACGGGGACCGTCAGAAGGCAGGCCTCCCAAAGGCTGTTAGCTCTCAATCCTGCGGAATAGAGATATTGCCCGTAAAAGAGTTCCATGATTTGAAACTCATGGCCCGTGGAGGACGTGGCCATTATCAACTCATTCAGATATCTCTGGATGGCTGACGGATTAAGGACCAGCACACCAAAGAATCGACTGGCCAGGATCACGCCGATCAACCACAGAACCAGCGGTCCACCGATAACAATCGTAAAAGCGCCGCTGATATAGGTCATGAGAAAGGCGCCTGCGGTCGTTCGCAGCAAAGCCGACCACATCAGCGAGAAGGTTCCTACAAACCACATGGTGACTAGCAACATGGCTGTGGCCCAAAGAATCTGACCATTAGTGATGCCACCGAGCGATCGAGCAATGGCCAGCAGGGGCAGAGAGAGCAGCAGGAAGCCGATCATCGGGACCAGCCGGCTGAGCAGCTTTTCGAAAAGGATTGTCCACGGGCCGAGCTTGGTGATCAGCAACAATCCCAGAGTTTCGCGTTCTTTTTCCGAAGCAATCGAACTGCACACCATCGCTGGGAGAAAGAGGTAGATCCCGGCAAATTGCAGCGTCAATACGGTTTCAAACAGAACTTGTCCCGCACCGCTGGTCAGAATGGCGCGGCTGCCGCTTGCTAGCAAGTCCCCATATTCCTGTTGGACCATCCAGCCGGTTATTGCATAAAGCAAAACGGCATACGCGACACGAATCTGATAGGTGCGGGGTCGATTGGATTGCTCGATCAACTCGCGAGTTAATAGCGGAAGTGTCAACGACGGCCAACGCACTCGAAACACCTCCCGAAAGAGAGCGAGGAACTCGCGCGGAGGCCTCCCAACTTGGAGGAGGACAACGGCAAGGAATTCCTCTGGACGAACCGGATTCACCACCCTGGTCTCAAGCAAGATCTCCATCTTGCGCAAGACGGCTGCGCGTTGTCGAGACGGTTGGCTGCCCGGTCATCTGCAAGTAGCCCACCGTGAACCACAACGAGGCTAAAGGCTGTATCGCGATTTGCAGGAATGGGCAAACGGTTTGGGCCCCCGCATTACAAAGCCAGCCGACCAGCCCGATCACGAAACTGGCCATCCAATGGGGCGAGGCGATCTGCGCCGCCCGGTGAAAGCACTCCAGTCCGGGAGGATCTTCATCGACAATCACAAACAGATAAGGCCAATATCTGAGCGCGAGGAAAATCCCGGGCAAAACACAAGCCATCAATCCCAGCGAGACCATCAATCCGAACAGGATGGTGCAGATCGCCGACTTCAGGAAATAGCGCCCCCCGGCGAAGAGCGTGCCCACACTCACGTCTTCGCCGCGCGCGACTCCCAGATACAACATCGTCTGGCCCGGCAGCAAATACAGGACCATGCCGACCGACAGCAAAAGACACGGAATCAGCAGCACCAGCAAAACGACGGAGGGCTCCTTTTGCTGCTCGGCCATGATGGCCAGAAACACCCCCACCGCAACGGTAGGTATCGCAGCGACGAGGAGCGACAGAAAGAAGACGAGATAGGCCCCAATCAGCACCCCGGCGTGCTTCGCAAAAATCTCCCAGCCCTCCGTAAGAATGGAGCCGGGTTCCAGGGCATGGGAGGGTGGGTTATGAACCGCTTTCAGGAGCGGTTCGCCACAAGACTGGCAGGCCCGCGCCGTTGGGGGGTTGGAGGCTCCGCACATCAGACAATTTAAGGGCTCGCTCCGTGACGGAGGCAGATCCTCTTCATAATGGTCGTCCGACTCGTCGGCGGCAGCCGCACCCTCCGAATGCTGGGGCACGACCAGCATTTCGCCGCAGCCCGGGCATTTGGCCTGACGTCCGGCTTTATCCAGGCTGGTACTGAGAAATTTCTGACAGTGGGCGCAATGAAATTCAATCGGCACGGGTTGAACTCCGAGGCGGAGGCATTGAACAGAAACCAGCCAACTTCCTGAACAGTCATCAGGAAACCTACCAACTGCGGTCGGTAGGACAACCGCGTCGGAACACTCTCATTGTGGATTGGGATTGTCTCGCGAACTGGACTTGTTGACGGAGAGAGAAACGGGCCAAGACGCAAGCAGATTTCTTGATCCGGCCACGCGGGACAAAATTCCCGAAAATTCCGCTGTCAGGTAGTCAATTGCCAAGAATCTTGGAAAGTGTTCCTAGGGGTTGTCAAATCAGCGAGCCGTTCCCGCAGTGGATTTACAGAGGATTGCCGAACTTCCAGAGCCCGACGGTGTCGGTTGACGCAGCCGTTAGAAACTCCTCACGTTTTTGACTGGAGGGAAATCGGTTGCTGTTGACTTAGATTGTTTCTCTCGCCCTGAGGACGGTCGCATGCTGGCTCCGTTGATCATTGATGGTTCGCAAGGGGAAGGGGGCGGGCAGGTGATCCGCTCGTCGCTGGCACTGTCGCTTCTCACCGGTCGACCGTTTGAGTTGCAGAACGTGCGTGCGGGCCGGTCCAAGCCCGGCTTGCTGCGTCAACACCTGACAGCCGTGCGGGCCGCTGTGGAAATTTCCCAGGCGCAAGTCACCGGAGACGAACTTGGCTCCAGCCATCTGAGGTTTGAACCAGGGCCGGTGGTACCGGGCGATTATTGTTTCAGCGTTGGGAGTGCGGGGAGTGCCACGCTGGTCCTGCAAACCATCCTGCCACCGTTGCTGGTCGCTGAGGCTCGTTCTCATCTCACGCTGGAAGGGGGCACCCATAATCCGTGGGCGCCGCCGTATGACTTCCTGCGGTTGGCTTATTTGCCGTTGGTCAACCGGATGGGCCCGACAGTTACGACGAATCTGGAACATGCGGGCTTCTACCCGGCTGGGGGTGGTCGCTTCACGGTCCAGATTCAGCCCAGCCCGACTTTAAGCGGGTTCGATCTGCTGTCTCGGGGCGAATTAAAGGCCCGGCGGGGCCGCGCGTTATGGGCCAACTTGCCCGAACAGATTGCTGACCGTGAAAAAGAACACTTGAAGCGTTTATTGAACTGGAACAGCAGCACGCTTACGACCGAACAAGTGCCCGCTCATGGTCCGGGAAATGTGGTTCTTCTGGAAGTTGAGTTCGAGCAGGTTTGCGAGGTCTTCGCGGGTTTTGGCGCGCGGGGTGTCCGAGCTGAGCAGGTCGTCGAAGGAGCGGTTGAGGAGTTTCACTCTTATCTAAAGACCGATGCGCCAGTCGGCAGCTATCTGGCCGATCAGCTTTTGCTTCCCTTGGGAGTCAGCGCCTGGCAGACGGGACCGGGCCAGCGTGGCGGCGCCTTCAAGACACTCGCCTTGACACCCCATTCGTTAACTCACCTGAATATTTTGCAGGCCTTTTTGGGAATTGCCGTAGAGATCGAGCCTGAGGAATCTGCTAATGTGGTGGTGGTCCGCCTTGGCCCTCCACCAAAGGCACCCGCCTGACAGAATGGCTTTTTGTCGAAAGATCCGTACTGTCCCGCCGATGCTTAAAGTGTGGGTCCAACGCACGGCTGAACCCACCGAAAGCTTTCGGTGGGCTTCCGGGGAGCCCACAACTTTAGCAGGCGCGGGACACTCACGATGCACTTCCCGGAAGATCCCACGGAACTCGCCCGTTCTGGACGTCTGGACGTGGTGGCGAAACGGCTGGTCGAGGGGTTAAAAGCCGGGAAGCACCGCAGTTCGCGGAAGGGGATCAGCGTTGAATTCCTGGAGCATCGCCCTTATGTCCTGGGTGATGAAATTCGCCATATCGACTGGCGGGTCTGGGGAAAGACCAACCGCTATCATGTGAAGCAGTACGAGGAAGAAACCCACATCGTGGCGAGCATTCTGGTCGATGCTTCGGGCAGTATGGCTTACCAGGGAAAGTTTCTGCGCAAGTATGACTATGCCTGCCAGATGGCAGCCGCGTTGAGCTATCTGCTGCTCTCTCAGCGCGATGCCGTGGCTTTAACGGTGTTTTCGGGTGATCGCACTTCGCGGCAGCCTCCCTCGTCCCAACTGGTCAGCTTTGAGCGGCTGGTGCAGCAACTGGGGGCCAGCCAGCCGGAGGGCGAATCGGCACTTGCCCAAACGTTGCAGGGCGAATTGCCTGCCTGGACGCGGCCACGGCTGGTGCTCCTGCTGACAGATGCCTTCGAGCCGTTGGGAGCCTTGGCTGACGTGTTGCGACAGGCGAGCCGTGCTGGGCATGATGTGGTCCTCTGGCAGATTGTCGCGCCGGAAGAAGCCGACTTTCCCTTTCAGGAAGGGATGCTCTTTCAGGATCTGGAGAAGGCGCACGTCAAAGTCTCTGTCGACCCTTACCGGCTGGCAACGCTTTACCAGGCCAATTTTCGCCGTCATCAGGCAGAGTTGACTGCCCTGGCGCGGGCGGCTCAGATCGATTTAACGACGGTGCGCACCAATCAGCCTTACAGCCATGTGCTGGCCGATTACCTCGAACGACGACAACGTCGCCTGTCTCGTTAGGCCCTTCCTGTCATGGGAGACCGATGATCGACCCGACGTCCAATCCATGGCAGTCGTGCCATCCGCCAAACCATCTGGTACAATTCTGGAGCGATCGACTGAAGAACTTTCCTGGCGAGCCCTGTTGCTGCTGGCGATGGCAATTTGTCCCCGTTAGGAAAGGTGTATTTTGAACCGTGAGTGTGAAGTGAAAAGGAGCATCTATGCCTGCCAGGCACTTTGAATTGGCGGTGACGATCGCCGTCTACGCCCTCACGGCAGCCGCTCATGCGGAAGAGTTGTTCGTCGCCAAACCGTTAACAAAGCCGGGACAGTTCACCTCAGGCATTGAAGGGCCGGCCTGCGACGCGGACGGCAATTTGTATGTCGTGAATTTTGGCAAACAGCAGACCATCGGCAAAATCGCGCCCGACGGTCATGCCAGTCTGTTTGTGACGCTTCCTGGTAAGAGTACGGGAAATGGCATTGTCTTCGACCGACAGGGCCAGATGTATGTCGCGGACTATGTCGGCCATAATGTCTTGAAGATCGATCCTAAGACCCGTCAGATTTCGGTCCTAGCCCACAGTGACGAACTCAATCAGCCGAACGATCTGGCCATCGCACTGGATGGCACCCTGTATGCCAGTGATCCCGCGTGGTCGAAAAGCACCGGCCAACTGTGGAAAGTCACTCCCCAAGGGGAAATCACCCGACTGGCCACGAACTTGGGAACGACCAACGGTATTGAAGTCAGTCCCGATGGGAAATGGCTGTACGTCAATGAATCGGTCCAGCGCAACGTCTGGAGCTTTCCGGTGAATACCGATGGAACACTCGGTCATAAAATTCTCCTACGCAAATTCGACGACTTTGGTTTCGACGGCATGCGGTGCGATGTCGACGGACGTCTTTATATCACCCGGCACGGAAAAGGGACCGTCGTCGTCCTGACTCCCGACGGAGAAATTGTGCGAGAGATTGATGTGCTGGGGAAAAGCCCCACAAATATCTGTTTTGGCGGAGCCGATGGCTGTACCGCTTATGTGACCGAAGTTGAACACACCCGCGTCGTGAGTTTCCGGGTCGATCGGCCCGGTCAAGCCTGGAAACTGTGGCAACCGGATAAAACGCCCTAAGTCGCATGATGAACGACGCGCGCGACCCTCAATTGTGAGCGGCACGGCGCTAGCCGCCGGTGTATTGCTGATCATCACAGCACACCGGCGGCTAGCGCCGTGCCGCTCTCCTGGAAAAACTGTTAGTCAATCCGTTCCGCTGTTTTTGATCGAAAGTTGTCTGTATGTCGTCGCCTCAGAAGATCGCCGAACAACTCGGCCTGACGTTTGCCAAGCAAGAGCCCGGCTATCTGAATTTGTGCATTCAGACCGGCAATCTCTTAATTACCTCGGGTCACGTCAGCGACCTCAAAGGCAAATTGGGGCAGGATGTCTCGGTCGAGCAAGGCTATCAGGCCGCTCGCGATTGTGCCGTCAAGATCCTGCGATCTGTCTGGAATACGCATGGCACACTCGACGGACTGCGCGTCCTGAAATTGCTGGGCTGCGTGAATTCCACCCTCGACTTCACCGATCAGCATCTGGTGATTAACGGAGCTTCGGATCTGCTTCACGAAATTTTCGGTAAGACGGGCGATGGGTTCCACGCTCGCAGCGCCATCGGCTTCGCGCAACTTCCGACGGGAGTCGCCGTCGAAGTCGAAGCCATCTTTGAGATCAAAAACGTCTGATTGCTATTGCCGTGTCCCGCCAACGTTAAAAAGAGGGGTGGCTGGGGTCGAGTCCTCGAGCCCCCAGCAAACTGCGCAGTTCGCTGGGGGCTTCGCGAGTACGCTCCGACCCCAGCCACCCGTC
>Ga0075012_10005267_pt1 | contig 11887 bp, 10 predicted proteins | sample All_14_2_FD_71474 | JGI IMG/M metagenome (GOLD analysis project Ga0075012, IMG submission 71474) | Freshwater microbial communities in response to fracking from Pennsylvania, USA - Allegheny Zone_MetaG_DW_15 | ecosystem: Environmental > Aquatic > Deep subsurface > Groundwater > Drilled...
GTGGAGCTATCAAAGCCAGGCGCGCGCCCGGAACGTCGGATGGCGCATCGACTACGTTTGCATCTCGCCCGAGCTGCGGGCGCGGCTGAAACAGGCCTTTATCTGGCCCCACGTGGCGGGTTCGGATCATTGCCCGGTGGGAATCGAGATCGAGCCCTGAACCGGCGGGCTCAGGCGGCTTGCAGGGTCAGCAGCGCGATTTCCGGCGGGCAGCCGAGGCGCACGGGCGGAAAAATCGTGCCCACCCCGCTGGTGACGTAGCCGGAGACTTCCGGGCCGCGCACCCTTCCGTAAACGTATTTTTGGCCGAAGGCCGAGGGGACGATCGGGCTGCCGATCAGCGGAAGGCGGACCTGGCCGCCGTGCGTGTGGGCGCAGAATGCAAACAACACCCGGGGATCCCGAACCTGCTCGAGAAAGTCGGGATTGTGCGACATCAACAACGCCGGCTCCCCGGCCGGCAAGGGCGCGAGCGTCTCGGCGAGATCGGGCTGGCCGGTCCACAAATCGTCCACCCCGCCCAGATAGAGGCGGGAACCGCCGCGGTCGAGCCATTCGCCCTCGTTTACCAGATCGCGAATGCCGTTCCTTCGCAGCTCCTGCCGGCAGAGCAGGCGGCCGGCGCGGTTGTCATGATTGCCGAGCACGCCGAACACCCCCAGCGGCGCCCGCAGGCCGGCCAGCGCTTCCATGACGGGAGTCACGTAGCGGGCCTCGTAATACGGATAGTCGCCGCCCAGCAGGATCAACTCGGGCCGGGTTTCGTTCAGGCGTTCCACCATTTTCCCGACGTATTCCAGCGAGGCGAACGGGCCGTGGTGGATGTCCCCGGCGAACGCGATTCGCAATCCGTCGAAACCGGCCGGCAGGCGGGGAATGACGATGGTTTGGTTCCGAATGATCAAGTCATGGGTTTCCCAAAGCGAATAACCGGCGAAGCCGCCGATGACGGTGGCCGCCGCGGCCCGGGTGATGAATCTTCGACGCGTTGAGCTGCCCATGCTGCCTTCCAAATTCCAGGGTAGCACGAAACCGGCGACTCCCCTATACAAATCGGGAAATGGCTTCCGCGAACCGCAGCGCTTACCTCAAGGAGTTGTTCTGGAATCAGCTCTGGCAAAGCGCCAACTTCGCGGCGAAGGCCGGCTTTTTGATCCTGCTCACGCCGCTGATGCTCTGGAAATGGGGCGCGGCGGGCTTCGGTCTTTACGCCCTGGCGAGCTCGCTGCTGGTTTCGATGGCGTTGCTGGACGGCGGCGTGCGGGCGTTGACCCGGTTGCGGCTGGCCGAGGCGCACCGCAACGGCGACGAATCCGCCTTCGCGCGCGCCTACGGCGAGGGGCTCGTCACCTTCGCCGGCGTTTGCGCCGCCGCCCTGGCGCTCGCCGCCGGGCTGGCGGCGAGCGGCTGGCTGAATCGCTGGCTGAATCTCGCCGGCGGCGGCGAATGGGTCCTCGCGCTCACCGTGGCGATGACGGCCGTTTTCATGCTCACCACGCTGGCCCTCGAGCCGATCGCGGCGAAGGGCAACCTGTCTGCGCTCAAGGCGGCGAACACGTGGGGAGCGCTCCTGGCGATTCCCTGCACCGCGCTGGCCGTCGTCCTCGGGGGTTCGATCCTGCTTGCCCTGGTGATTTATTTCCTTTGCATCACCGTGCCCAATTTTGTCCTCGCCTATCGCTCGGGGCTCGTCCCGCTGTTGGTTCGGAGGGAAACGTTTCGGTGTCATCCGTTCGTCATCCTGCGGACCCTGCGGGAGGGGTTTTGGTATTACCTGACGACGGTGTCGCTCGTGGTGAAAACGCACGGGCTGACGTTCGTGGTTTCGGCGATCGCCGGCCCGGCGGAAGCGGGCATGTTTTACATTCTGCTGCGCCTGACGGAGATCGTGGGCAATGTCGGCGCGACGGCGAGCGAGACTTCGCTGGCCGCACTGGCCGCGGCCAACGATGCCGGGGAACGGCGGGGCAATTTCCGGCAGAGCTGGCTTTACACCGGGATTCTCTGCCTGCATGGCGCGCTCGCCATGGGGCTGCTGGGGGAGCCGTTGCTGAAGTTCTGGCTGCCCGACAAGGGCTTCGTGCCGCCGGGAGTGGGCTGGGCCATGGCCGTTTTCGGTCTGGCGGGCGCCTTCAGCCGGGTGGTGGTGAATGCGGGCATGGGCTTGCGCCTCGTTCGGCCCGCGGCGATCGCGAATGCGCTGGAGGCGGGAGCGGATCTCGCGGGCGCCGTGATCGGTTACCATCTTGCGGGCCTGCCGGGGCTGTTCATTGGCGGCAGCATCGGTTTTTTCTTCCTGCTGTTTCCGGCCCGGAAAATTGCCGCTGCCTGCGCGACAGGCTTTATCGGATTGTATCTGGGACCGATTGGCGGTTTGGCGCCGGGATTGGCGGCGGCGGGAGTGACGCAATGGGGCGCTTCGTTCCTTTCCTGGCCGCCGGCCTGGTTTGCCGCGATCGGCCTTTCCGGAGGAGTGGCGCTCTGGCAGTTACGCCGCCTGCACCGCTGAAGCCGGGGAGCGGCTTTGGCGGCGGAATTTTCCTTTGCGGTGCCTAGCGCGTGAGGCGCCGGGGACAGTTGGCCATGACGGTTCCTTCGATGTTCCAGCGGGGCCCGCGCGCGTGCGAGAGGGTTTGCAGCACATCCTCCCCGGTGGACCTGCCGTATTCGGCCACCACGATAAGCGGGCTTGCCTCGGGTAGCGCCAGCATGAGGTTCCAGTCCGTCAGAATGTTGGGAGCATCGATCAGGATGAAGTCCCAGTGGTCCAGTTGCTCCAGCAGGGCGCTCGCGAGGAGGCGGCGGGAAAGCAGGTCGTTCAGATCGGTGCGATCCGATGACCGGTTGCTCAGGACCGCGAGTTCCTGCACCGCGGAGTAATTGATGAAATCACTGAGAGGGTCGGTGGAAGTGAACCAGTCATTCAGTTCCTTCTGGATTTTCAAGCCATACATCCCGGCGATCGCCGGTTGCTGGAGATGCAGGTCGAGAATGAGGGTTCGTTTTTCCGCCTGGGCCAGCAGAATTCCCAGGTCGGCCACCAGGTTGGAGCTGTTTTTCAGGGGTCGGACCGGCGTAAAGCCGATGATCCGGCTGCCGTTGGGTTTATGGCCGTGGAGCAGATGGGTGCGCAGATAACCGAGACCGATGGGATAATCCGGATGATCGAAAACCAGGCGCGAGCGTTTGGACGAGGAGAGGTAGTCGAGGTTGGGCAGCAGGGCCAGGCAGGGACGGCCGGTCTGGCGTTCGAGTTGCTGGGCGGATTTCAGCCGGGTGTCGAGCACGGCCCGCAGCGCGGCGAGGCCGAGGCCGAGGGCGCCGCCGAAAAGGATGCCGAGGGCGAGATTCAGCCAGAGTTTCGGGCGGATCGGCTTCAGCACCGGCGTCGCCCGGTCGATGATCACGATGACGTTCGCCAGTCCCCCGGGGCCGTCCGGCGAGGAATCGAGTTGCCGGCTCATTTCCACCGGGTCCCCCATGCTCTGGGAAATCCGGGCGCTCGTCTGGGTGAGGACGTCGATTTCGTTGCGGGCGGCCAGGAGCTGGGCCTGGAGATTGGTTTCCTGCGTCGCGAGAATCTCGTATTGGGAACGCAGCGCGCTGGCGAGCAATTGCGCGTGGCGCGAGAGCTGGGTCTTGAGCCCGTCCATTTCGGCTTTCTTGGCGACGAGACGACTGCCGCGCACGCTGGTGGAGGCGATGCCGTCGTATTCCGACTGGACGAGGATGAGCTGGGTCTTGAGATTGTTCAGCGTGGCATCGGTGGCGAAGGCCGGAAAGGATTCCAGCGGCAGCTTCTGCTTCGTGTATTCGTCGAGCGCGGACTTTTCCTTTTCGAGTTTCAGGCGCTGGGCGGAAACTTCGGTGAGTTGCTTGAGCAATCCGTCCGCCTGGATTTTGCTGAACTCCAGGCTGACGCGCAGGTTTTTGAGCCGCCCGCCAATGCGGTTGTAGACCTGCATCTCGTCGAGGATGGCATTGACGACCTGCGCGGCGAATTCGGGATCCTGCGAGGTGGCCGTGATGATTCCCATGCGGCTGTTGCGAACGGGGGTGATCTGGAGATTTGCCTTCGGCTCCCGGCCGGTGAGTTTCAGCGGTGGGCCGAGGGCGGGAAATTGAATGCGCCCTGCCGGCAAATCCAGGCGTTTCCCGACGGCGGCAAGCATGTAGCGGCTGGGCAGGCTGAGAATGAGCGTCTGGATCAGTTGCCGCTCGGTTTCGGCGTCGATGTTTCCCGTGGTCTGGTTGAAGGGAAGTTCGTCCACGACGAAATTCCCGACCGACTGATAAGCGCGCGGGGTGAGTTGCTGAACCAGCAGACCCAGCCAGACGCCCACGGCCAGGCAGATGACGAACAGGATCAGATTGCCAATGAAGAAGCGAACGAAGTCGCGCGCTCCCCAGCCCGTGGTTGCCGCCTGTCCGGGGGGCTGGATTTCCCAGTTGCTCGAGTCGGCCATGGCTTAGAGGAAGTTCCGCGGAACGGTGATCACGTCTCCCGGCTTGAGAAGCAGGTTCTGCGCGAGGTCGTTTCCGCGCACCATTTGCCGGAGATCGAGTTCGTAAACCTGAATCGTGCCCGCGTTCTGGCGCAAAAGCCGCACGCGGCGTTTGTTGGCCAGCGGAGTAAAGCCATTGGCGGCCGCGACGGCGTCGAGGACGCGCATGGGGCCGTCGGTCAGATCCGTATTGATCTGGTGAAACACCTCGCCAAGCACGGTCACCCGGTTCGGCCGAAACTCCTCGATGTCGATCGTCCGGGCATTCGGATACCGCCGTTTCAGCAGGGCGCGGAATTCGTCGATCGGCATGCCCTTCACCCACTTCGCGCCGTCCTCAAAATCGAGGCTGCCCTCGTTGTTGACATCCACGATCTGGCGCGAGCCGTCCCGCAACGTCAGCACGGCCCGATCCAGGGGGGCGATGAAATAGGGCGAATGCGTTTCCTGCATCGGCGGAGGTTCGCCGGCCACGATCGGGGGTTGGCTGGTGGTTGCGCAGCCGGCCAACCCGGCGGCTAAACTAATGACCCAAATTATCTTCATGAAGAACCGGCTGGGGCGTTCCGGGATAAAGACCGCCGCTGCCCTGAAGGAAAGCAGGCGGGCGGGGTGAATTCAAGGTTCAATATGGAAGGGAGTTGGGCATTCCTTGCTTTCAGGCCGTTGCTCACACCGCGCGCGTCGTCCGGTATTCCGATGGCGTGCAGCCGAACGCTTTTCGGAAAACCAGGTGGAAGTAATGGTCGGCGGAAAATCCGCATTCCCGGGCGATCTGCTTCACTCGCTTGGAGGAATCGCGTAGCATTCGCACCGCCTTGCGGAGGCGTAATTGGGTGAGATGTTCCTTCGGACCGTCGCCGAGATCTCTCCGAAAGAGCTGCCGCAGCCGCGCCGGTGAAAGGTTTACCTCGCGTGCGAGGGCGTCGATGGAGAGCAGCGGCGATTCCAATCGTTCTTCCATCAGGCGCAAAAACCGCTCGATGCGGGGATCGCCCCCGGCCGGCGGCGGGGGGAATTCCTTTTCCTCTTTCACCCGCTCGGCCAGCAGGACGCGAATGAGGGCTTCTCCGTAAGCCTGCGCCAGCGGCGTGTCGTGCTCGCTCAGGCAGGCGAGATCCTTCAGCGACTCGAACCAGCGCTTGGGATCGCGCAGCACGCCGAACGGGCGGCGAAACTGGGCGAGAAAGGGCCGGTTCCATCGGTCATGGATTTGGCAATGCAGGGAAATCTGGTGCAGATGGCGCCCGCCATTCCCGATTTCCAGCGCATGCCCGCGGTTTTCGGGGAGCATCAGATACTCGCCCGGCCCCAATTCCCGGGAGCCTTTTTCCAGCAGGACCCGCACCCGCCCCTTTACCGGAAAAAGCAGGAAGCTGTCCGCGCAGGTGCGCCGCGGGACGGACCACGGGGCCGCGTTTCGGAAGAGGCAACAGGAGACAAACTCAATGTCCTGCTCCAGGACGAACTGCCGCAGGATTCGCAACGAAGGAAGGGAAACGCGTCCGCGGAGCGATTCAATTGTTTGCGACATCTTATCGTTTTTTATAGCGGATTGACGATTCTTGGGGGTGGCGAAAAATTGCCGGTCGGACCATCATTTTCGCGTTGTTCAACCCCAACCAACCAAATCAATACAATGTTACCAGAAAAAATCAGCGAGGCGCAATGGAATGAATTCAATGAATTCGGCATGGTGAAATTGGGCCGGATCGAGGAGTCGGAATTGCGAAAATTGCAGGATCGAATCGATGCCATCATGCTGGGCAAGGCGGATATCGACTACGGAAACCTGATGATGCAGCTGGATAGCGAAACCGGCGCCTACGAAGATGCCGGCGACCAGAGCAAGGGCTTCAAAGGCGGCACCCTGAATTACCGGAAAATTCAGGATTTGGAGCAGGACCCGGTTTTCCTGGAGTATCTGCGGAAGCCGATCTTTGCGGAGGTTTCCCGGCGGGTTTACGGCCCGGACACGCCCGTGGCGTTGTTTCGGGCGATGTTCATGAACAAGCCCGCCAACCGGGGCACGTTCCTTCCTTGGCACCAGGATCGTTGGACGACCCTTGACCGGGATCCGGAGATTACCGTATGGACGGCGATGGACCCCGCCACGGTGGAAAACGGATGCGTGCAGGTCATTCCCGGCAGCCACCGTCACGGCTTGATCAACCCGACCCATGGTTCCGGGTTTTTGAGCAAGGCGCAGGCGGCGGCGATTTGCATTCCCGACCGCATTGTGCACGTGGAGTTGGAGCCCGGCGAAGTGATTCTGCTGCACAATTACCTGCTGCATGCCAGCGACGTGAACCGGAGTTCCCAATCCCGGCGGGCATTCAGCGTTTGTTACATGGACGGGCGCACGCTGCTTGACGGCAAGCCGAAGGAATGGCCCCTGGCCTTCGAGCCCGCCATGGCGGCGTAGCGGGCGCCCCGGAAACCCCGGGTCATCCTCGCCCGCGATTTAGAATTTGAAGTCGAATCCGAAGGAAAACCGCCAGTCTTCGATCGGGTCGCCCGAGCCCTTGACGGTTTGCGAGCTCATGTAAGCGGCTTTCGCGAAGACGCGGGGTTGGTTTGGAGTCAAATCGCTGGCCAGCGCGTAGGAGACTTCGAGCTCGGGGCGCCATTGGACGGTGATCCGGCGCGAGGTTTCGAACTCCTGAATGGAAAATCCCAGGTAGGGGGTGACATACCAGTTGCCGCCCAGAAAAATCTCGCCCTTGAGCTGCAGCAGGGTGGAAACATAATTGTCGTTTTCGTCGAGCTCGTTGAAAACATAGTCGCGGTCGTAGCGAAAGGTCGGCCGAAAACGCGGGCTCCAGTCAAAGGTGGTGTAACCATTGAACCGGACGCCGGAAAGATTCGTCCGCCCGGGGACGTCTCCCTGGAGATCCAGGAAGTCCCAGCCGACCCTCAGTTCGGAATAGATTCGTGGGTCGGGCTTGCCCGCCCAGCCGGCGCCGATGAAGTATTCCGTTCCGTTCGATCCCGCGCTGGGTTCGGTGGTGCGGAATTCCGTCCAGACGAGCGCCCGGAGGTCGTTGGTGATCCGATACGTGATTTCCTGCTGGGTGCGCCAGGTTTGGGTGTTGATGTATTGCGGATCGACGTGCTGGAAGAGGTAATAGCTGAACGTCTGGTTCCAGCCGATCCTTTCGGTGAGCTTGTATTCCGCGAACAAGCCGGGCAGCACGCGAATGCGGCGCGTCCGGTTGACCAGTTCCGCCATGAGCAGGTTGCTTCCGGTCAGGTCGGAGGCTTCGATGAACGGCCGCCAGATCGCGGCCGATCGGCCGACGCGGGTGCGCAGCGAGAGGACTTGATTGAAGGCGCTCAACTCGGGATGGCCGTAGAAAAGATCTCCATACGCCTCATAGGAGCCGTGGGCGGCGAAGATCGTGTCGTAGCCTTCGTTGTAAACCGAGTCTGGCGTGCCGAGTTGGAACTCCACCCCGGCTTTCGGGGTGAGGTAAAAATCCGCGATTTCGTTGTCCGAAGTGAGATTGACGTTCGAGTCGAACGATTGGGCGAGCCCGAAATAGGGATAAATTTCCAGCAGGCCGAGCCGATAGACGCGGGGGCGCAGTCCGATGGGCGGCTGATTGACGATCACCGAACGAAACGTCGAGGAATCCAGGCTCGGCCGGTATTGGGGCGGAACCTGCGCGAACACGCTGTCATAAAAGGGCCGGGTCAGCCGATACAGCGGCACGAACCCCGGAGCGTCCTCCGAGCCCGAACGGTTGAGGACGGGAATCGCGCGCCGGCTTAGTCCCGGCTCCAGGGTGGCCGGCAGCAATTCCTCCGGAGAGATGCCTTCCCAGCCGGAATCAGCCGGCAGGTCGCCTTCCAGGTAGCTCTGCCCGTGCAACCAGGTAACGAGGCCGAGCAGCAGGGCAACGGCCGTCCGGCTAGCCTGCGGACGACTGCTCCAGCACCTGCTTTTTGGCATCATTCAAAATGACTCGGAGTTCCTGAATGCTGAGCGGCTTCTCCAGAATGCCCAGGACGTTGAGGCTTTTGGCCTTTGGGCGATCCACCAGATCCGGCCAGCCGGTGAAAAGAATGGCGGGAATCCGGACGCCCGCGGCGCGCAGTTTTTCCAGGATGCTCAGGCCGTTGATTTCCGATTCGGGGCTTTCGATCAGGTAATCGAGCATGAGAACATCGATCCCGTCCTTGAGAATGGTTTGCCCGATTTGGTCCGGCGAGACGGTATGAAAGGCCTGCCAGCCGCTTTGTTGGGCGATCCGGCTGATAATCGCGCCCACCGGTCCCTGATCGTCCAGAATCAACAGTTTCATAGGCCTGGGGGAATCATAAGGGGGCTGCTTTTCATGGCCAGCTTCTTTTAATACGCGTTTTTGGGAGGCATCAGCGTCATCAGCATGATTCGGAAATCCAGCCGCATGCTCCAGTTTTCAATGTAAAAAAGGTCATACTCCAAACGATCTTCCAGCGAAGTATTGCCGCGCAGGCCGTTCACCGCGGCCCAGCCCGTCACGCCGGGTTTGCAGGAATGGCGCATGTTGTAATACCGGATGGTTTCCTTGAACCCCTCGACGAACTCCGGCCGTTCCGGCCGCGGCCCGACCAGGCTCATGTCGCCCTTGAGCACGTTCCAGAACTGGGGAAGCTCGTCCAGGTTCCATTTCCGCATGAACGCGCCGATCTTCAACCGGCGGGGATCGTCGGCGACCGCCCACACCGCGCCGGTTTGCGTTTCCGCGTCGAGCCGCATCGAGCGGAGTTTGATGATCTGGAATGGCTTCCCGTGCAGCCCCAGGCGCGTCTGCCGGAAAAAGACCGGCCCGGGCGATTCCCGTTTGATCATCCACGCCAGGACCAGCAGCACGGGCGCTGAACACACCAGGCCAAAGGTCCCCCCGGCGATGTCCACCGCGCGTTTGGCGATCCGGTTATAGAGCCGGTCCATCCGGATGTCGTGAATGCCCAGCAGCGGAACGCCGGCGACCACGCGGAGGTTCAGCTTGCTCGCCCAGATGTCAAAGGCGGACGGGATGACCTTCAGGCTGACCAATGAACGGCCGCACACTTCGGCCAGTTTCTGGATTTGCGAGGGAGCCACGCTGGACTCCTCCACCACCAGCAGCGTGATTTGGTTTTCCTCCAGTTTTTTGGCCAGTTCCCCGAAAGTTCCGAGCGCCGGATAATTTTTGGCGTGAGCCGGCTCGAAGGACAGGTCGCCGCCGCCGTAAAAAAAACCGATGACTTTTTGAAAGCCGCTGGGGTCGTTTCGCATCACGTTCAGCACCCGTTCCAACCGGGCATCCCACCCGATGAACGCAATTCGTTCGGTCGGGATCACCTGCAGCCAGTCCACCAGCAGGAACCGGACGAACGTGCGGAATCCGAACAGCAGCGCCGCGAGGATCAAGGCATGCAGCACCAGCCAGCCTTCGTAGTAACGGGGATTTTCGTCCCCGAAGAAATAACGGGCCACCACAAATCCCAGCACGGCCAGGCCGGCGGCCGCCAGGATCCGGCAGCCCGTCCGGAAAGTGCTCATGAAGGCGCGCCAGGTGTAAAGATTGAGCGAGTGCAGCAGGTAAAGAATGAGCGCCCCGTAAACGACGCAGGTCGCGACCCGCGGGGTGGAGTTTTCCCGGACGGAATCCGTCAGCACGATGCCCTCGAACGCGAGAGGCATTGACAACGCCACGGCCAGCACATCCCCCAGCATGAGGACAAAGGTCCAATCGAACTGCAACTTCTTTGCCTGATACATGTCATTTGGCCGGATGAGCCGCGGCTCGACAATTGCCGCCCGCAACGTTTATCTGCTCCCAAGGAAAAATGCAGGGATCGACGGACTTCAAGAATAATCCGGCCCTTTTGTCCCGAAGCCCGGTTCTTGGCGCGAAAGGACCGCTTTTGGCCATTGCGGGAATCCTGTTCGTTTTTATTCCCGGCGCCTACTGGATGGGAGGATCCCGCCCGGAATTGCTGGAAGGATTCATCGTGCCCTGGCCGGCGCTTTGGGCGCAGATCCTGGCCGCCGCCGGAGTGCTCGGCCTGCTGCTGATCCCCCTGGCCTGGGTGGCGGCCAGCCGGACGCTGGATCTGCTCGCCCTTTTCCTGGCCCAGAACTCGCTCCTCCTGGCCGGGTATTTCTTCCTCAATGCCACCGCCTGGAAAATCAAGGGCGCCGGGCCGGGAATCCTGGAAACCGGATCCCTGGTGGTGCTGATCAATGTGGCCGGTTTCGCCATCCTGTTCGCGGTAATGGGGGCCACCTATCTGCTGGCGGTGCTGAGTTCGGCCCGCCTGTCCCCGCTGCGCGCGGAACCGCTGGAATACGACCGGCTCTTGATTTGGTTCCTCCGCGCGGCCGGCGGCAGCGTGGCTCTGGTCATTGCGCTGCCCATGGCGATCAGCGGCACCATTCCCTTGCTCGCGGACGATCCCGTCCAGGCCCGTTTTGCCATGGTCCAATCCGACGCCGCCCGCGCGCTTTATCATGCCGGCACGGCGATCCTGCCATTCATCACCGGCGGATTGATTTTGTTTGTCCTGCGCCGCCCGGCCCGGATGTTCGGAGTCGATGGCTGGATCGCCGGCGCCATCGTTCTGATTCAAATCTTGACTTCGAACCGGCTGCCGCTGGCCATTACGCTTTTTGCGACGCTGACGTTGTTCACGCTGGAAAGAAAGCTGCCGCGCCTGGTGCTGGTGGCGGCCTTCGCCGGCTTTCTCGCGCTCTTCGCCGGCTTGAGCGGCTTCACCGCGATCCTGCGCCAGGATCGTTCCGCGTTGGAGGAGGGCAATCCCGTCGCCCAAAGCCTGGAGGAAGCCTTCCTCGGCGACAATCTCATCGACCTTCGCGATGCCGCCTGGGTTTTCAGCGAATGGGATTTCCAGCCGCTCAATGGCCGCACCTATCTCGGTGGGCTCGCGGCCATGCTGCCCAGCGGCATTTTCACGCTCAAAAAGGAATGGCACCTCGGGCTCACCGGCATTCGCATCGTGGGCTGGGATCCCGGCGAACATTTCGGTCTCCGCATCACGTTTTTCGGCGAATCCTTTTTGAACTTCGGTCCCGCCGGCGTGGTGGCGCTGGCCGTTGTCATGGGCTGCCTCTTCGGCGTTCTACTCCGCAGCCTGCATCTCGCCGCCGCCAAGCGCCCGCCGTGCCTGCATTACAATCTGAAAATCGTCATTCTCATGCAAATGTGCCTGCCGTTGTCGAACACCAGCGACGCCTTCACGTTCTGGTCCATGGCGGCCTTTCTCGGCCTGCAATGGCTGGCGGTCGACCTGCCCCTCCGGTTCTGCAAAACTTCCGCCCTTCGTCCTCCGTATGCTCCGAGTCGCGTTTAATGGCCGCTTTTCCGGCACCCCGCAACCCACCGGCACCC
>Ga0075012_10005268_pt1 | contig 11885 bp, 14 predicted proteins | sample All_14_2_FD_71474 | JGI IMG/M metagenome (GOLD analysis project Ga0075012, IMG submission 71474) | Freshwater microbial communities in response to fracking from Pennsylvania, USA - Allegheny Zone_MetaG_DW_15 | ecosystem: Environmental > Aquatic > Deep subsurface > Groundwater > Drilled...
GGAAAGGCCGGCGTCCAGACCGCCCCGCCCACGCGCCGCTTCTTTGACTCTTTCAGCTTGGCCCCGCGCCCACCTGCTTGAGCAACCGGCCCGTCAGGCGCTGACCCGGTCGACGTGGTAGAGCCTCAGGGTCAGCAGCAGGGCGCGGCCCAGCATGGCGCCCCCGCAGATCATGGCAACGAGGGCGGCTCCCAGGCGAATTGTCCCAAGGGCGGGGTTGCCAAAGAATGCGCCCGCGCATTCCACGCCGGCCGCGAGCCCCACAACGATCGCCACCCACAGAAGCATGAGCTTGGACTTGTGTGAGAGGTTGACCTGCGGCCGGTACATGTCGTGCCGGATGCCGATCGTCATGCCACGCACGGCGCCGATGGCAAACCCGCCGCCGAGCGCCGCTCCAAACCACCAGGCTGCCGGCGGCTCATGACTGCCAAGTTGAACAAGGGAGAGGATCCCGCCGACGAACAGCGCCAGCAACGCGGGAGCGAATAGGCGCCAGATCGAAATGTAGCGCCGCCGTACCTCGCGAAGCGAAACATAAATGCAGCCACCAGCCGCCGCGACCAGAAGTAGATGGACCGAGGTCAGATTGTGAATCACACGCCAACCTGCACTGCGAATGTGTCAATAACGCTGCAGACGATAAGCCCGACGGCTTCGAACAAGCGGCGGAAATGGGCCTCATCTGGGCGAGCCCGTCAACGGGCATGTGCAGGCACCTCGGCTATCGAAATGCGGCAAATCACAGAAGCATCGGGTGGTATTTTCGCCGACACACACAGCGAGTCCGCTGACCAGGTTCCAACTTGCGAAGCGCCGTTTCGAAAAAGCACTGATTTGCGCGTGTTGCCTGACATCAGAAGTCGTGGTTTGTTCCGCGCGAGTTCGGGGAGTGGAAACGAACCAACAGGGAGCTTCATCATGAAAAGACGTCAATTCATCGCCGCCGGCTCGGCCGCCGGCGCTTTCGGCATGGCCGGCCTGTCCCTGCCGGCGGCTGCGCAGACCCAGTTCTCGATCGCGACCGGCACCACGGGTGCGGTCTACTATCCGCTGGGCGGTGCGATGGCGAACATCCTGAGCAAGAAGGTACCGGGCTGGGCAGTCACCGCGGAGGCCACGGCGGGTTCGGTCGCCAACATGCACATGATCCGGGACGGCAAGGCGCAGATGGCGCTGACGCAGTGCGACACCGCCTATGATGCCATCAAGGGTCTCGACAAGTTCAAGGACAAGCCCGTGGAGTCGCGCACGCTGGCGGTCGTTTATCCCAATCTCGTGCATTTCGTGACGATGGAAGGCACGGGTATCAACAAGCTCTCCGACATCAAGGGCAAGCGCATCTCGACCAGCGCGCCGGTCAGCGGCTCCGAAGTCATGGCGCTGCGCATCATCGAGGAACTGGGCCTCAAGCTCAGCGACATCAAGCGCGAGCGTCTGTCGCCGGCCGAGAGCACGAACGCCATGAAGGACGGCAAGCTCGATGGTTATTTCTTCAACGGTGGCCCGCCGGTGGCGGCGATCACCGATCTGGCGGCGACTCAGGGCGTCAAGATCAAGCTGATCTCGACTGCCGATCTGGTGCCGGCCCTGAACAAGAAGTACGGTCCCGTCTTCGCTGCCAGCCAGATCCCGGCCAAGGCCTATCCCAACCAGGATGCGGCGGTGCCGGTGATCGCCATCTGGAACATCCTGGTCGTCCCGGCGTCGATGAGCGACGATCAGGCCTACACGATCACAAAGACCCTGTGGGAGAATCACGCGGACCTCGTCGCGACCCATAAGGCGTCGACCGACATGACGGCCGAGAATCAGAAGACGGCGAATTCGTCGGTGCCGTTCCATCCGGGGGCGCTGAAGTTCTTCGCCGAAAAGGGCATCAAGCTTTCGTAACGACAAGAAGAGTGGCGGGGCCTTCCAGCGGAAGGCCCCGCTTTCCATTTGGGGATGGGAAGAACGATGACGGTCCAGGCCGAACTGCTGAGCGACGAGGAAAAGCGCAAGATCGAGGAACTCGTCGAGCAGGAAGAAGGGGGCATCCACAAGTTCGTGGGCTGGTGGGGCAAGGTGCTCACCTTCATCGCCTTCACCATGACCATCTTCCATCTCTACGCGGCAGCGTCGACGGTCGACACTCAGTCCCTGCGCGAGATCCATGTCGCCTATGCGCTGTCCCTGGTCTTCCTGTTGTTCCCGGCAGTGAAGAGCTGGCGCAACCGGGTTGCGCCGTGGGACATAGCGGCCGCCGGGCTGGTTCTCGTCGTCATCTGGTACATGATGACGGGCGGCAGCTGGACGAGCTTCGCCGACGCCGACGACTTCCTTGATCGCTACGTCTCACCCACCCAGACCGATCTGGTGATCGGCGGCATCCTGATTCTGCTCGTGCTGGAATCGACCCGCCGGGCAACGGGATGGATCATGCCGATCCTGTCGCTGGTGTTCCTCGCCTATGCGATGTGGGGCAACTACCTGCCGGCGCCATGGACCCACAAGGGCTACCCGCTGTCCGACCTGATCGCCGAAGAGTACATGACGCTGAACGGCATCTTTGGCTCGGCGATCGACGTCTCCGCCACCCTCATCATTCTGTTCACGATCTTCGGTGCCATCCTGCAGGCTTCGGGCGCGGGGCGCTTCTTCATCGACTTCTCGCTGCGCGCCATGAAGGGCCAGCCGAACGCGGCCGGCCGTGCGGTCGTGCTGTCGTCGTTCCTGCTGGGCGGACCCTCGGGCTCGGGCGTCGCCACCACCGTGACCATCGGTACGGTCGCCTGGCCGATCATGAAGGAGGCGGGCTATGGGAAGTCCGCGGCCGGCGGCCTGCTGGCGGCGGGCGGACTCGGTGCCATCCTGTCGCCGCCCGTCCTGGGGGCTGCGGCGTTCCTGATCGCCGAATATCTCAAGATGTCCTATCTGGACATCGTGCGGATGGCGCTCATCCCGACCTGTCTCTACTACTTCGGCTTGCTGATGATGACCGAGATCGACTCGCGCAAGTACGGCCTGCGCGCGGTCGATCCCACGGTCGATCTGACGATGCAGCAGCTGATGACTCGGTACGGCTTCCATTTCACGTCGCTGATCTCGGTGGTCGTGCTGATGGTGTGGGGCTTCTCCGCGACCTACGCCGTGTTCTGGTCGATCCTGCTCGCGATCCTGGTGAGCTACATTCGCGCCGACACCGCTCTCTGGCCCGGCAGGCTATTTCAGGCCCTGGCCGACGGTTCGATCCAGGCGCTGGGAGTCGCGGCCACCTGCGCGTGCGCTGGCCTTATCGTCGGCGTCATCACCAAGACGGGCCTCGCACTCAAATTCTCGTCGATCGTGATCGACTTGGCCGGCGGCTCGGTCTTCTGGACGGCGATGTACACGGCGCTGATCGTCTGGGTGGTCGGTCTCGCCGTGCCTGTCACGGCTTCCTACATCATGTGCGCGGTCATTGCGGCGCCGGCGCTGATCAAGCTCGGCATTCCGGACTACGCCGCGCACATGTTCATCTTCTACTACGCGGTGCTCTCCGAAGTGTCGCCGCCGACCGCACTGGCCCCTTTCGCCGCTGCCACGATCACGCGCGCCGATCCCTATGTGACCACGCTGCAGAGCTGGAAATACGCCCTGCCAGCCTTCCTTGTGCCCTTCATCTTCGTGCTCGACCCGATCGGGACCGGGCTGCTGCTCGAGACACCGAAGAACATGAGCTGGCTGTGGATCCCGTGGGTCACGCTGGGCGCCGCGGGCGGCATCGTTGCCCTCGCAGTGGCGGCGCAGGGCCATCTGTGGCGGCCGCTCGGCGTCGGCACCCGGGTCGTCTGTGGTCTGGCCGGTATCGCGCTTACTTTCCCCGGCATCATCGACGACTGGGTGGGCGGCATGGTGGCGGCGCGGGCCATTGGACTGGCCGTCCTGGCGGCGGCGCTGGTCTACGAATACAGGAGCCCGCGGCCCCGGCCGGCCTGACGGCGGGCGGGTCTACTGGAAGACCACCCGGGCTTCCCGGCCCAGCATCTGGGGAATGCCCTGCGGATCGTCGGGCCGGATCTCGACTTCAAGGAGGCGGGCGTTGGATTCGCCGAGGTCGGCCTCCGACCTCTTGGTGCGCTTCACCGTCAGCGGCGCCCGGATGATCGTTCCCGTGTACACGGTCCGGCTGCCCTGGAAGGTGAACTCGACCTTGCCGCCGGGCTTCAGGGATCGCAGATGGATTTCGTCGACATCCGCGAAGATGCGAATTTGGCTGAGGTCGACGATCTTGGCGATCCCGCGGAAATTGATGCGTTCGCCCTGTCGCGTGTAGATGTCGACCACGACCCCGTCGAGTGGGGAGCGGACCATAGCGAGCTCGCGCTCGATCTTGGCGCCATCGAGCCTCGCCTCGTAGATGGCGATGTCGGCTTCGATCTGGGCGAGATCCGCCTTCAGGACCTCCTTCTGAAAGCGGAGCTTGGCCTCCTCCCGCTCCAGCGCCTGCTGCGAGAGGGTGGACTGGAGCTGTTTCTGGTCGGGCGGTGCGCTGGAACGCGACAATTCTAGATCCTTGAGCCGGCTCTCATCGGACGCCGACTTCACCGACACTTCCTGAAGTGCGATCTCGGCGGTCCTGTAGCCTGAGATCATCGTCTCGCGCTTGCGTCGCGCCTTGGCGATCTCGGCCTCGATCCGGCGAACCTCGACGTCCGCAGCAGCGTAGTTGTTCAGGACCGCGATGACCTCACCGCGCTTGACGGTCTGGCCGTTCTTGATCCGCAGTTCGGTCAGCACGGAGCCACCCACCGGGTCACCCGCGATCACGGCGGTACCCACGGGCGCGTCAGTGTAACCCCGCGAGATCAGGGGCCCGTTCACTTCCGACCTGTTCTGCGCGCTGCCGACTTGGAATTCGGGCAGCCCGAATACCCCGGCCGCGGCGATCACGACGATCACCAGCGCGCCAAATAGGACTCCGACCCATGCAAATTTACCGCTTTGCGCCATCGCGGACCGCTTTCACCATCCACCCGAGATGGGCCTGTCACTCCCTGTACGTCAAGGAGGAAGCGCTGGTGCTGCCGGACAGGATTGAACTGTCGACCTCCCCCTTACCAAGGGCGGCAACAGTCCAGCAGTATCAGCGGGTTAGGGGTTTAGCTCCCCGGCTTTCCCGAGCGCAAGGGTTTTCCACCGATTCGCACGGCCGGTGCGGTGTCGGCGGCGTCGACCACCACGTAGCGCAGCGTCGTGTTGATGCTGGCGTGGCTGACGTAGAACTGGGCCGCCTTGACGTTGCCGGTCGCCCGGGTGACCGCCGTCACCACGGCGCGCCGGCTCTCGTGCGGCCGCCAGGAGACGTCGGGCGGCGCGATGCGGTCGATGGCCTGGTAGACCTGGGAGCGGTGTCGCCAGGGAAAGACCGTGCCCTGGTCGCGCGCCGGCATGGCGGCCAGGACCGAGACGGCCGCTGGCGACAGGTCGAATTCGACCCATCGGGTCGGCTTGCTCAGCAGGATCTTCGCGCGCCCGGCCTGCAGATCGATGTTCTCCCAACGCCAGCGCAGCCATTCCGAGATCCGGTAGCCGCGCTCGTGTACCAGGACGAGGAGGGCCTTGCGCGCCTTCAGGCTGGCCAGCTGGCGCCGGTAGTTGAGCTGGCGCCGGCCGACCGGCGCGTGGGTCGTCAGGGCCTCGTCGATCGCCAGCAGAAGGCGGGCAACGGTCTCGTCCTTGGCCGCCCGCCGCGGCATCGACGGGATCTCTCCGGCCTCGGGCTTTACCGCCTCGATCTCGATCGCCGGGCGCCAGTGGGCCTTGGCGGCGAAGCGCAGGATCGAGCGCAGGGGCGTCGTCAGCTCGCGATTGATGGTCGGCGTGCCGGGCGGCGGAAACGCCTGCCGGCCCTCGCTGCGCGCCCGCGCGTTCTGGAGCGCCCGCAGTCGGCGGTACTTGGTCGCGGCCTGCGTCAGGTGGCTCTGGTTCACGTGCGCGACGTCCAGCGTGGGGCCGATCAGACGCACGATCCTGTCGACGCGCTCCCGCTCGATCTCCGACTTCGCCCGGGCTTCCTTGTAGTGCCGGGCCGCCGTCTCGAGGGTTACGCCCTGCGCCCCCGCGGCAGGAGGGGTACGACGGTCCCATTGCTCAAAGAACCGCCGTACGTGCGCTTGAGCGCCCGATTGATGTCGCGAGTCCGTGACGAGCTCGGTCCAGCTCCCATCGGGCTTCTGGCCGCGCCAGGCGATGTTGGCGTTTCCCTTTCGGGTTCCGGGCTCGTACCAGGTGCCGGGCTGGCCGGCGATCTTGTAGGGCATCGACGCAGGGCCTCCCGGACCCGCAGGACATCGGCCGACGTTAGGCGGGCGCCCGGCCCCCTGCCAATGGGATTCACGTGGGCGGCCGCGACGGCCCGCTGCACGGTGCGGACCGAAACCGCGTAGTGCCGGGCCAACGCCTCGACCGAGATCTCGTCGGCCAGGGGCGGGGCCGTCATGGCGCCCCGCCGGCGCTCGGGCCGGCCGCTTCCTCGATGAGCGCGTACAGGTGCGGGTAGCGCACCCGGACGTCCTCGAGGTCGGGCGATCGGCCTCGCCCGGAGACCGTCTCGGCCACCTCCTGGATCAGATCGTGAAGGCGCGGGTAGCGCTGGCGGATCCGCTCGAGGTAGCGGCCATTGTCCTCGCGCCAGCGATCGACCTCGGCCGGGCCTGCGGCGAACGCGAGCGTCGCCACGGCCAGCAGACTCCACCGAACGGCGTTCGCTTCGGCCGGGGTCATGCCGAGTCGCGCTCGGCATGGGCGGGCGGCAGGGCCTTTAGGGGCTTGGCTACAAGCCCCGGAGGCCCGGGGGCCCGCGCGGTGACGTTTTCAGGCGGTGGTGAAGACAGGCGCGCCTGGAACGGCATATCGAGGAACACGGCCCCGATCTTGTGAAGGTCCGCAACGGCTTCCCGGGCGACCGCAAGGATCGCTTCTTCCGGCGAGTCGGCGGTCTGAGCCCATCGACCCCCGCTATGACCGTCGGCATCGCCCAGGAAGGCCGTGAAGGTCGAACCGCGATAGCCGTTTCCGGGGTCGCAAGAGACTTTGAAGCGGCCGCACGGGGACACGGCCTGGTAATGCCAGCCGAGATTCTCCCAGACGACTACCGACCATCCAGCTCCCAATCGGCGCGCGAGTTGGTCTCCGTCCCGGTGAGCAGCCTTGTAAGCCGCCCAGGTGCAGCCACCGCCACAGCGGGGAGAGCAGTACAGGTCGAGACCTCTGTCGCGCCCGCGCCGTGGGGTCCACTTGCTGTCTTCGGTCACGTGACCCTCAGTCGATGAAGAAGCGAAGATCATAGGCGCGGGGCCCATCCGCCCGCGCGGGCGGGTGCTCCTGCAGCTCGCGCTCGAATGCCGAGTTGTCGGCGTCCTTGTGGACGGCAATGCGCGTCACCAGCAGCTGGCATTCGACGCCGCCCTCGGTGGTGCCGCGCCATACCCGGGCCGGGATCGTGCTCCCGTCACGGGTCTGGACCGTGACGATCTGGTCGGTGTTCTCGATCGTGATCTTCACGCGCTCCTCCTCACGCCCGCATCGCCATGACGATCTGCAGCTCGCCGTCCTTCGGATCGGTCGAGCGCCGCAGCACGATCGGGCCGCCGGTGGTGAACTCGACGTCGATGTCGGGACAGGCGAGGGCGTCGAGCGCGGCCGTCATGTAGCTGCTGTTGAAGCCGGTGAAGGATGGCGTGCCGCTCACCTGGACCTCGATCTCGTCGCTGATCTCGCCGGCGTCGACGACCTTGCGGCTCAGCTCGGCGCTGCTCTTGTGGATCTGCATCCGGACGGCGGTGGTGGCGTCGCTGCCCAAGGTGGCGCAGCGCGCGACGGCGCCGGCGAAGGCCACCCGGCCGGTGCTGAACCGGCATTCGTTGTCCCGCGGGATGACGCGGTCGTAGTCGGGGAAGGTGCCGTCGACCAGCCGGGTGTTGAACTCGACGTCGCCGTGTGCCACCTGCAGCCAGCTCTCCGAGATCTCGAGCGTGAGCTCGTCCTGCTTCGCCTCGGTGGCGATGCGCAGCAGCTCGGGCGTCGACTGCCGCGGCAGGATGATGCCCGGCAGGTTCTCGGGCAGGGGCTTGGACGGTTCGACGATGGCCAAGCCGAGCCGGTGCCCGTCGGTCGCGACCAGGCCCAGCTTGCCGGCCCGGGCGTGGATGAAGATGCCGTTGAGGTAGTAGCGCGTCTCCTCGTCCGACTGGGCGTGCGCCACCTGGCCGATCGCCTGGGCCAGCGCGTCGCCCGCGACCAGGATCTCGGCCGAAACCTCGGCGGTCTTCATCACCGGGAAGTCCGCCGCCGGCAGCGTGAGCAGGGTCGCGCGGGCCCGGCCGGCGCGCATCACGAGCTTCTCACCCGTCAACTCGACCTCGACCTGGGTGCCGGCGGCCGTCGCTCGCACGAAGGCCAGCATGTTGGCGGCACTGGCCGTCGTGGCGCCGGTCTTCAGGGTCGAGGCGCCGCCGATCTCGACCGTCATCCAGCGGTCCATGTCGGTCGCGGTCAGGGACACGCGGTTCTTGTAGGCGGTTAGGACGACATGGCCAAGGATCGGGATCGTGTTGCGCCGGGCGACGACGCGCGTCGCGAGGGTGAGCGCGCGCAGCGCGGCGTCGCGTTCCATGGTGAACTTCATAGGAGGGCTCCGGGCGACAGGGTGAGGCGCGCCTTCATGTCGGCGGCCTTGAGAGGGCGGCGATAGGTCTCGACCAGGCAGAGCGCATGCTCGAAGCGTCCGCCGGCGACGTGGAGCGAGGCCTCGCGGTGCACCCAGGCCGTCAGCTCGTCGTCCAGGTGCGAGACGGGAAACCAGTCGTCCTCGCTGATCTCGTCTTCGGAGTACTCGTCGACGCCGCGCTCGCTCGTCGCCCAGCGCGCGAGCAGCCGATCGGCGTCACCTAGATCGTGGCGGCGCAAGGCGGAGAGCAGCTCGTCGAGATCTTCGTCTCCGATATGCAGGCGGCCGTAGAGGTCGGGCACGTCAGCCCTCCGTCCTGGCGAACAGCAGAGGATCGCCCGACGTCGCTGGCGAAGGGCTGGGGGTGGCCAAGGTCCCGGCGTCCGTGAGACCCAGATCGCCCGGTTCGATGGCGGGCATGATCTGCAGCGCGCGGACGCGGATGGGCGTCGAGCGGGTGACCCACACGACGGGGCGGCCGTCGCCCGTCCGACCGGCGCGCAGGTCCACCGTCACAGCGTCCCTTCCAGCCGATGCAGGCCGGCGAGCTTCTTCGCCGCCGTGAAGTGCTGGTCGATCTCGGCAGCCTCGAAGTTGCCCAGCAGCTGCTCGCGCGTGATGCCGCCGCTCGAGGTGACGCAGGCCACGATCAGGTCGGCCATGCGCTTCACCTTCCGCCGCTCGGTCTCGGGTGGCGGCGGGCCATAGAGGATCTTGTTCAGCGAGACGACCTCGGTCTTGCGGCCGACCTTCACCGCCACCGGCGTCTCGATCTCGGGCCCGCGCTGGGCGGCCATGTACTGGTCGAGGGTCATGGCCGCACCAAAGGTGCGGTCCGGCGGGCGGCAGCGCTGTCGCGCAGCGAGAGCGCGGGAGCCCGCGTGGTAGGGTTGACGCACCTCATGATCAAGCCGCCTCCGACTGAGCGTCCGCTTCGTCGTCATTGGTCTCGGCGAGCTGCTCGCTCAGGTAGTCGTCGTCGGCAGCAAGCTGCGCCGCCCGCTGTTCGTCCTCGTCGTACATCTCCTGCAGCGCTTCGGGGATCGACAGGCTGAGCGCCTTGTATGCGGACAGATGAGGGGCGCCGGGTTGGCGATAGCGGCTGGGTGCCACCAGCACCGCCATCAAGCGGCAGAACATCTGCTCGATCTGCTCGGGGCCTTGCCTCTGAAGCCAGGCCCACAACTTGTCCTCGCCGTCGGCCGGCGGGTCGTACGGCTCCCAGCCGTGGTCGTTCATGTCGAGTATGCCCTCGAGCTGGGCCTTCCAGGGCCCGAGGTACTCCTGCGGATCGGTCTCGACGTAGAGCCCATGACCGATGCTTCCGATGGCCCCGTAGACAAACAATGCCTGCGCAAGCTGGCCATGGGCCGGCATCTGGTCGAGAAGTTGATCTCGGACCTCGTGCACGGCCTGCTCGATGCGCTCTTCCTTGCGCTCGTCTTCCCGGCGGTCGGCCTCCCGCTCGGCTGCATCGGCGGTCCTTTCTGCCTTTCTGGCGTAGGTTTCCGCCAGAACCACGCCCTTGAGGACGCCGACCTCGTGCGTAGCGTCGTCGACATAGACCACCGCGGTGACGTCTTGAGGGTCGAGGCCTGCATTCACGGCCGTGACTTCGCGGATATCGGACCAGCGGTGGATCCGTTCGCCGCTGTCGGCCCAGACGTAAGCGCCGTGGCGGGGGTCCTTCGGCGAGAGCCGGGCGCCCGGCCACTCCTTGAAAAGCGCCGTGGCCAGCGCCGCCGCGGCTTCGTCCTGAAGCCGCAGAAACTGCTCCTTGTCCGTAAGGTATTTCTCGCCGTCCTGTTCGACGATTTCGCCCTTGTAGAGCTTGAGGTCGAACGCTGCGCGCGAGGCCGGGATGGCCATGTTTCTTAGCTGACTGCGCACGGCGCTGGCGTCATACCATTCGCAGATCCTCACCTCGGCTTGGATCTTCTGCGGCCAGGCGGCGAGGATGCGGGCGTGCTCGATCTTCAACTCGCCAGCCTTCAGCTTCTCCTTCAAGTCGGGCGCAAGGTTGCGGGCGATGCTGAGGCGCTGGGCGACGAAGCGGTCGGACATGCCGATCGCCTTGCCGATCGTCGTCGCGTTCCACTTCTTCGGGTCGAGCTCGGCCAGGGCGAGGAAGGCCTCGGCTTCCTCGACCGGCTTGATGTCGGCGCGCTGCAGGTTCTCGATGATCCGCAGCGCCCGGGTGGTGGCTTCGTCGTCGCCGTCGCGCACCAGGCAGAGTGCCGCGGTTGCCTCATTGAGCTTCAGCGCACGGTAGCGGCGTTCGCCGGCGACGATCTCGAAGCGCCCGCTCTTGGGCCGCACGACGATCGGCTGCAGAAGACCCTGCTCCGCGATCGAGGCGGCCAGCTGGGCCAGCGATTCCTCGTCGAAATCCTTGCGGGGGTTGTCCGGCGACGGATCGATATCGGCCAGCGGGATCAGCCGTGTGAAGAGGTCGGCGTCGTCCCGAACGGCGGGGGCCGCGGTCGGTTCGCCGAGCAGCCCCTCGACGGTCGTGCCCAAGGCCTTCGCGAGACGCACGGCCGATTCCATGTTCAGCGAATGCTTCTGCCCGGAGTTGATCCGGCTGAGGTCGCCCCGGTCGATCTCGGTGCGCTTTGCGAGCTCGGCGATCGAAACGTCCGGATGGGCGGCGAGCCAGGCGACGACCGCCTTCTGCAGCGGCGACTTGAACGTGTTGGCCATGGGTTCCCTGTCAGTCTTCCGCAGCGGTGTGATGGGCGTGGAGGAAGCCGCGCGGCTGCGGCGCGTGCGGTTCGCTCGGGATGGAAAGGGCGGTCGCCAGGGTCGGCGCTATGGGCGCGGCTCCCTGCAGCGGCAGGCCGGCGATCGCCTGCTTGATCTCGGCGAGGTGCCAGCCGATGCCGCGCAGCTCGTGCGGCCAGGCGGTCGCGGTGAACGGCGTGCGCGTGCCGTCGCGGCCGACATAGGCCGCGACCGCGCGGCCGTCGGGCAGGCGCGCCACCAGCTCGACGTCCCCGCCGGCCAGGGTGAGGCGCGGCCGTCCGGTCACAGCGACAGCACCAGCAGGGCGAGGCCCAGGATCCCGGCGAGGGCGATCCAGGTGTGCGGTGGCCAGCCCGAACGCCGTTCGCCGGCCGGCGCGATCGACGTCGCCGACAGGGGGTAGGGCCGGCGTTTCACCGGTTGCTTCCCAGCCGGAGCGCGATCTCGG
>Ga0075012_10005272_pt1 | contig 11877 bp, 10 predicted proteins | sample All_14_2_FD_71474 | JGI IMG/M metagenome (GOLD analysis project Ga0075012, IMG submission 71474) | Freshwater microbial communities in response to fracking from Pennsylvania, USA - Allegheny Zone_MetaG_DW_15 | ecosystem: Environmental > Aquatic > Deep subsurface > Groundwater > Drilled...
GAACACCTGTTGACGCTTTCATTCGAGCGTATCATGGCACAGGGACGCGCTCTTGTCTAGCGAAATGCGTTCCCTTCAATCACCATCGCATGATCCGCTCGCCAAAGGAATAAGCCGTGCGTACAGGGTTGGCAAGCCAGAGTCGCGGGTTGATCAAACGGGGTCGGGATGATAGAATGCCGGACACATGCCGCATCCGTGAAGGACGCGGCAGGCAAGGAGGGGATTATGGGAAAAGATCTTTCGCGCCGTCAGGTGCTTCGCGGTGTTGCGCAAGCGGCCGCTGTGTGCGGGGCCGGCTTTGCCACCGCGCCAGTGCGGGCCGCAACGGAGCGCGTGCAACCCGGGCTCACGGTCGGCATTTCCACGCTCGGCTTTACGGGGCACACCCATGTGGCGCTCGCCAAGGAGCTGTCGGCGGCTGGTTTTAGCACCATCCAACTGTTCCTGACCCAGACCGACAGCAACTTCTGGAAGTACAATAGCCGTGCGGATGTTTCCAGCCTGACGCCGGCACGGTGCCGCGAGATCGCGGCAGTTTACCGCGACGGGGGGCTCGCGATCCACAGCATCGGCGTCTACACCAACCTCATTCATCCGGACGCGGCGGAGGTCGCGGCAAATCTCGCCTACTTCGAGGCCATGATGGAGATCGGCGGGCATATGGGCGTGCGCACGTTCATTAATGAGGCAGGGCACTACCATGATCCGAAACTGCCCGCGCCGGGTGTCGCGCTGGAGTTTCAGGACGAGGTGTGGCCTCGCATGGTTGCCACGGGACGGCAACTTGCGGGGTTGGCGGAAAAACATGACGCCAAGGTTTTGCTGGAGCCGTTCTACCGGAGCTTTCTCGCGAGCGCGAAGCGTTTGCGGCTGTTCGTGCAGGAGGTGGACTCGCCTCGCGTGCGCGTGCTGCTGGATCCGGCGAATCTGATCGAGCTGAACGACCTCGACGAGATGTTTCAGCAGCTTTCGCCGTGGATCGACTGCCTGCACGCGAAAGACCGCAAGCTCCACACCGAACGCGGCGTGGCGGCGGGTAAGGGTGATCTGGGCTATAAGCGTTTCGTCACGCTGGCGGCGCAGCACACGCCGACCGCGCCGCTGATCCTCGAGTATGTGGGGGCGAAAGACTATCTCGAAGCGCGCGACCACCTGTGCGGGGCGATAAGGGCGGCCGGCCTTGCTGAGGCGAAGCGGTAGGGCTCTTCCTCGTCGCGGCATTTACTTTATCGTCGCCCAGAGCTCGTTTTTTGCGAACGGCCCAGCCAGGACATGCCCCAAACGGCCCTCGGGTGGTCTTCGGGTCGCACAGGCTCGGCGGTCTCCGTTTCTAAGCTCGTCGCTTCAAAATGAATGCACCGTGGTCTTCTCGCTGCTTCCGGGATTTGAGGGTGGCGCATAGGGGGGCTTGTGGTATACTGAGGCCAATGCCCATGGAAGTGACTTTTCTAGGAACGGGGACCTCGGTCGGGGTGCCGATGATTGGCTGCCACTGTGCGGTGTGCTCGTCCAAAGATCCCCGTAACACGCGCCGCAGGACGAGCCTGTATGTGCGTACGGAAGAGACGGCGTTTGTGATCGATACGCCGCCGGACTTCAGGCAGCAGGCGCTTGACTTCGGGGTCGAGCGGGTAGATGCGGTGGTGTTCACGCACGCTCATGCGGACCACATTTTCGGGTTCGACGACATTCGGAGGTTCAATACCCTGCAGCGGCGTGTGATCCCGGCTTATGCGGATGCGGAGACGCTGGAGGATGTGCGTCGCGTGTTCAACTACATCGGCAACAAGCCTTCCGCAGAGGGGCTGTACCGTCCGCTGGTGGAGTTCATCGAGGTCACGGGACCTTTCTCGATCGGCCGTGTGCGGCTGACGCCGCTCGACGTGCAGCACGGGCGCAAGATGACGGGTTACCTGATCGAGCACGACGGGTTCAGGATCGGGTACGTGCCCGACTGCCATGTGATGCCGGCCGCGACGGTGAAGGCGCTGCATGGGGTTGACCTGATGATCCTCGATGCGCTCCGCTACCGTCCGCACCCGTCGCATATCAGCGTGGACGAGAGCTTGGAGCTGTTGGCGCGGATCGGTGCGAAAGAGTCGTACCTGATCCATTTGTGCCACGATGTGGATCATGCGGAGCTGGTGGCGCGGCTGCCGGCGGCAGTGCAGGTGAGTTACGATGGTCTGAAGGTGGGGGACGGCGAGATTCGCGAGCGCGTCTTTCAAAGAAACGATATGGAGAGGATGGCGAAATGAGCGGCACGATGAAAATGGGTCTTTGGGCACTTCTGTGCGGGGTTCTGTGGGCGGGTTCCGCTGCGGCCCAGCAGGTGGAGATGACGCTGACGCTGGGGTACAACGCATTCGTGATCGGTGAGCCGGTCCTGATCCAGGTGGAGGCGCTCAACGCGACGCGCGACCTGATCGACATTGGAGGGAAGGACTCCCGTGACGCTTTGTTGGTCGAGGTCACGAAAGGCGGGCAGTACAACGAGGTGCCGGCGTTCAACCCTGAGCCGCTGGCCGGAGCCTTCCAGTTGAAGCCGGGCCAGACGTTTCGGCATAAGCTGGAGCTGGACAAGTGGTTCCCGCTGGTGCAGGAAGGCCGGTACGTGGTGCAGCTGGTGCTGGTACATGGCGGCGTGCGCTACGAGTCGGTCAAGAAAAGCTTCGATGTGGTGCCCGGGATTCCCGTGAAAGACGGCGTGCAGATGTTCGTGCACAAGCAGAAGCTCAAGCGGCTTTTCAAGCTGGTGTACTGGCACCGCAATCAGACGGACCGGCTGTTTCTGCGGACGGAGGACGAGCCGGGCCAGAAGGTCTGGGATGCGATCGACCTGGGGACGCTGATGCGGTCGACGTCGCCGAAGCTGGACATCTCCCCCGACGGCGAAGTGACCGTGGTTCACCGCTCCACGCAGGATACGTTCATCCGGACGGTCTTGTGGTCGTTGCCCGAGAGCCTGGAGGTCGTCGAGCGCAACTCGCTGATGGACCCTGAGATCTCGGCGTCGCAGCGGGTCAAGGCGCTGTATGGCGAGATGTCTGACGGAAGCGGCGAAAAAGAGAAGAAGGCGTGGTGGAAATTCTGGTGAGCCGTAGAGAAGGGGAGGGCGCGATGGGTTTAATGGCGAGCGGGTTCAAGAGGGGCGCGGTCGGCGCCGGGCTGGTTGCCGCGTTGGCGGTGGGCCTGTGCGGATGCGCATCGCCGAAGGCGGAGGCGCCTGCGCGCGTTGCGGGCGTGGGAGTGCCGACGGCAGAGGAGGCCGCCTTCGACGAGATCGCCGTGTTGACGGAGGCGATGTTGCTGGTGCGCCGGTACTATGTCGAGGAGAAGCCTTTCAAAGATGTGGTTTACGGGGCCATCGAAGGCATGGTGGGCTCATTGGACCCGAACAGCTCCTTTCTGCCGCCGCAGCCGTTGGCGCAACTCGAAGAAGACACGCGCGGCAGTTTCGGCGGCATCGGCATCAACGTGGGCGTGAAGGACGGCGGGGTCAGGGTGATCGCGCCGATCGAGGATTCGCCGGCGTTCAAGGCGGGCATCCACGCGGGCGACGTCATCACGGCGGTGGACGGGAAAAAACTCGAGGGCGTGTCGGTGGACGAAGCGGTCAAGGCGATGCGCGGCGAAAAGGGCACGCCGGTGAAAGTGACGGTCGAGCGCCCGAACGGTGAGAAGATGGAGGTGGCGCTGGTGCGCGACGACATCAAGATCACGAGCGTCAAGGGCGTCCGGCCGCTGGGCGACGGCATCGGGTATCTGCGCATCACGCAGTTCAACGAGCCTGCGGCAGAGAGCTTCGCCCGGGCACTGGCCAGTCTGGAGAAGGAGAAGATCTCCGAGCTCATCATCGACCTGCGTGACAACCCGGGCGGGTTACTGGAGTCGGCCGTGGGTGTGGCGGAGCAGGTGTTGCCCCAAGGGGCGGAGATCGTCACGGTGCGTGGGCGTGACGGCGTGAGGCCGCAGCAGAAGTTCGAAGCTGGCCCGTGCGAGCGGCGCTTCACGGATTTGCCGATCGCCATACTTGTGAACGGCGGCAGCGCGAGCGCGTCCGAGATTATGGCGGGCGCGTTGCGGGCGCACAAGCGCGCGGTGTTGGTCGGCGAGAAAACCTACGGCAAGGCGTCGGTGCAGAACGTGATCAAGCTGGCGCTCCGGCCGGATTGTGCACTGCGGCTGACCACGGGCTATTACTATACGCCGGACGGCAAGATGATTCACGGAACCGGGATCGAGCCGGACGTGCCGGTCGCGGTTTCCAAGGCGGAGTGGCGGCAGGCGCAGGTGCGGCGGATGTACGACGAGGCGCCCGGTGCGGCTGAGGGAACCGCGCAGGAGAAGGAGCCGGAGGCTAAGGACGAGCAGTTGGAGCGGGCGAAGCAGGTGCTCAAGGGCGCCCGTATCCTGAACAAAGGCTGAGCAGGAACCGGATGTCGGACTCATGGTTGTTTTAGGAATCGAGACCTCGTGTGACGAGACGGCTGCGGCAGTGGTCGTGGACGGTTGTTCCGTGCTGTCGAGCGTGGTGTACAGTCAGGTGCCGCTGCATCAGCCTTACGGAGGTGTGGTGCCCGAGATCGCTTCGCGGAGCCACGTGGAGAAGATCGGCGGCGTGATCCGCGAGGCCTTGTGCGGGGCCTTCTCGCCCGGCAGCGGTGCGGCCGGGCTTGCGCCGGAGGCTTGGGAGAAGGTCGACGCCGTGGCGGTGACCTATGGGCCCGGATTGGCCAGCTCGCTGATTGTGGGATTCTCGGCGGCCAAGGGACTTGCGCTGCGGCTGGGCAAACCGCTGATCGCGATCAACCACATCGAGGCGCACATCCACTCGGTCTTTCTGAGCCCGGGCGCGCCTGACCCGCGCGAAATAGGGCCTCTGTTGGCGCTGGTGGTCTCGGGCGGGCACTCGTGCTGGATCGACGTGCCGCAGTTGGGCGTGTACCGGATCATCGGCCAGACACTGGACGATGCGGCGGGAGAGGCCTTCGACAAGGCGGCCAAGCTGCTGGGGCTCGGCTATCCGGGCGGTCCGGTGATCGACCGCGTGGCGCGGCAGGCGGCGCGGTGTGACGCGGTGGCGTTCCCGCACGGGCGGCCGCGGCCGGGCAATCCGGCGCTGGGCGGGTTGCGGGCCGATTTGTGCGTGAGCTTCAGCGGTTTGAAGACGGCGCTCATGTACCGGCTGAGGGAGCATCCGCCGCAGGATGAGGCGCAGGTCGCGGAGGTTGCGGCGGCTTATCAGGAGGCGATCATCAGCGCGTTGGCCGAGCGGTGCGAGCGGGCTTTGCAGGGCGGGCGTTACCGGGCGCTGGCGGTGGGAGGCGGGGTGTCGCTCAACCGGCGTCTGCGCGAGCGTTTGGCGCAGGTGGCGGCAAAGGCGGGGGTGCGGCTGCTGCTGGCGGAGCCGCGTTTCTGCGGGGACAATGCGGCGATGATCGCGGGGCTTGCGGGGTCGGGCGGCGGCGTGCGTGGCGAGGACGCCATGCGGCTGGACGTGGTGCCTGCCTTGGAGGCGGGGGGCTGTTGACGGAAGAGCGGCGCAGGGGGTGCGATGAAGCGGTTCTTCGTGTTGGGGTGCATGGCGTTTTTAGGGTGCGCTTGCGCGTGCGGCGCGCCGGACACGTTGGTGGTCGCCAGCTGGAATGTGGAAAACCTGTTCGACACGGAGGACGATCCGGCAAACGAAGGGGATGACGGCTTTACTCCGCGCGGCTGGATGCGCTGGACCGCGGCGCGCTACGCGCTGAAGATCGAGCACCTCGCGGATATCATTTTTCAGATGCGTCCGGACGTGCTGTGCCTGACTGAAATCGAAAACCGGCGTGTGCTCGATGATCTGGTGAAGGCGCTCAAGGAGAGGCACGCGTATGCGTTGCCGGCGGTTATGCACCGCGACAGTCCCGAGAAACGCGGCATCGATGTGGCGATGCTGTCCAAAGTTGCGCCGGCGTCAACGAACTGGCTGCGCACGGCGGCGGGACAACGGGAGGTTTTGGCCTGCGGTTTCGCGTTCGACGGAAAGCCTCTGACGGTTCTGGTGAACCACTGGAAGTCGCAGCTCGGGAAGAAAGACGAGAGCGACGAGATCCGGCGCAAGGAAGCGCGCGCGGTCAGGGAATATCTGGACCTCCGGCTGAAGGACGAGCCGTCGGCCGCCATTCTGGTTGCGGGCGATTTCAACGACGCGCCCGCCTCGCCGATCCTGACGGAGGCGGCGGGCCTTGATCCGGACGAGCGTCGCGTCCGCGGAGACGCGTCCGGGAGGCTGCTCTTCAACCTTGCGGGGAGCCTGCCCGAGACGGCGCGTGCGACCTACTATTACGCGGCCGCCAAGCAGTGGAACACGATGGATTCGATCAGTGTGACGCGCGGCATGCTCGAGGGCGTCGAGCCGGCGTCGGCGTGGCGCGTGAAGAAATACGGCTACCGCGTGTTCAAGAGCCCGGCTCAGTGCTCGGAGACAGGGGCTCCGCTGCCGTTCCGCCGGGTGCGGAACAAAGAGGTGGGCGATGTTTTCCTGACCGGGTACTCTGACCACTTTCCGGTGCGCGTGGAGCTTGAGGCGCGGTGAGGGGATTTGCTGGCTTGCCATTGGCGGGGTAGCAGTCTACACTGATACAAGGATAGACATTGTCAGTATGGCCGTGTCTCAGGTTGCCGGAGAATTTGATGGCGGTAGCGGTAGAGGCTGAAAACATCGTAAAGCGGTTCGGGACGTTCTGCGCGTTAGGCGGAGTCAGCGTGGCTATCCGTCCGGGGGAGCTTTTCTTCCTGCTGGGTCCGAGCGGGTGCGGTAAAACGACGTTGCTGCGCTGCATCGCCGGTTTTCATGCGCCGGAGTCGGGGCGCATTCTGTTTGGCGGATGCGACGTGACGGGGCTGCCGCCTCACAAGCGCAATACGGGGATGGTGTTCCAGAGCTATGCTTTGTGGCCGCACATGACGCTGGCGGAAAATGTGGCGTTCGGCTTGGAGATGCGCAAGGTCCCGCGTGCGGAGATCCGGAGACGGGTCGGCGAGGCGCTCGAGCGCGTGCATCTCGCGGACCGCGCGAAAACGCGGCCAAACCAGCTTTCGGGCGGCCAGCAGCAGCGCGTGGCTTTGGCGAGGGCCTTGGTGGTCGAGCCGCAGTGCCTGTTGCTGGACGAGCCGCTCTCGAATCTGGATGCCAAGCTGCGGCTGGAGATGCGCACGGAGATCAGGCGCATCTGCAAGCAGGCGGGGTTGACCGCCCTCTATGTCACGCATGATCAGAAAGAGGCGCTTTCGATCGCGGACCGCCTGGCCGTGATGCGGGACGGGCGCGTCGAGCAGACCGGAACGCCGGAAGAGGTTTACCGCGCGCCGCTTAACCGTTTTGTCGCCGGCTTCATCGGCGACGGCAATTTCGTGGAGGGGTGCGTGGAGGGGATGGGCCCCGGCGGACTGCGGATTGCGACATCCTGCGGCCTCTTTCATGCGGCGCGGAATCCGGCCGGCGTTTCCGTCGGAGACGCCGTGTCGCTCTGCCTCAGACCCGAGGCGGTTCGCTTCGACGCCCCGCCCCCGACGTCTCAGAATATCCTGCACGGCCGTTATCTGCAGAGTGTTTATATGGGGGAGATGGCTCAGCATGTCATTGAACTGCCGCAGGGCAACGGCGAGACGCTGGCGTTCAAGGCCTTCGAGCTGAACCCGTTGGCGGGACGTGACCGCGCCGGCGAGGCGGCCGAGGTCTGGGTCGAGCCTGGCCAAGTGATTGTGACACGGAAAGAAGAGTCTGGAAGGGGATGAGAACGGCATGAGCGGGAAACTGATTGCGTTGGCGATGGCAGCACACCCGGATGACATCGAGTTCATGATGAGCGGGACCCTGTTGTTGTTGAAACAGGCCGGTGTCGAGATCCACTTGTGCAATCTCGCGAACGGATGTTACGGCTCGCAGGTCTACTCGAAAGAAGAGGCTGCTGCGGTGCGGGCGGAAGAGGCGAAAGCGGCGGCGCGTGTGGCTGGCGCGATCTGGCACCCGTCGCTGTTTGACGATCTGGGGCTCTACTACGACGCGCCGTCGCTGGCGCGTGTGAGCGCGGTCGTACGCATGGTCAAGCCCGACATCGTGCTGACGCTGTCGCGGTACGACTACATGGAGGATCACGAGTACGCCTCGCGCCTGACGAGCTCGGCGGTCTTTAACCGCTGTCTGCCCAGCTATGTGACCGAGCCGCCGCTCCCTTCGTTCAACAAGCCTGTGGCGGTTTATCATTCGGTCCCGCACGCGCTGATGGACATGCAGTGCGACCCGGTTGTGCCCGGGTTCGTGATCGATGTCGGTTCTGTCATGGCGCTCAAGCGCGAGATGCTGGCGCAGCACAAGAGCCAGAAAGAATGGCTCGACGCGACGCAGGGCATGGGTTCTTACGTGGAGAGCATGGCTGAGGTGTGCCGTGAGATCGGCAGGCGTTACGGCGCATGCGAGTACGCCGAGGGCTGGCGGCGGCATAACCACATGGGGTATTGCGCGCAGGACTTCGCTCCGCTGGAGACGCTGCTTGCGCCGGTCCTGAAGCGCGTGGCGCCGCCGGCGTGACGGGCGGCCGGACGCCGCGTCGGCGGGCGTTCTTCCGGAGGCTTGGGACTCTCAGGGAAGTGAATGGGTGGAAGTCAAGAAAGTGAGGCAACGCGATGGCAAGGGCGATCAGTAAGTTGGCGCCGGGGTGGTGGGATTACACCACGCTGGACGAGGATATCCTGAAGGATGCGGCGAAACTCGGGCCGAAGGATCTGTCGCAGTTGGCTCGCCCAGGGTTTCGGGTGAGCCTCTACGACACCGTGGAAGAGTTCTATGCGGCCGAGGCGCTGGAATACGTTGAGGCGTGGCGGCAGGCGACCCCTGACAATCCCGTGGGCGTGTGCGGCCCGATCGGCCCGACGGAGCAGTTGCCTCTGGTGGCGCGGATCGTGAACGCGATCGGCTTGAATTTGCGCGACGCCCATTTCTGGGGCATGGACGAGTGGGTCGAGAACGGTCAGACCGTTGCGCCCACGCACCCGCTCTCCTTCGCTAAATGCGACAAGGAACAGTGTTTCGACAGAATCCGGCCGGAACTGAAGATGCCCGAAGCGAACATGCACTTCCCGATCGGCGATTTGGCCGCTTACACCAAGACCTACGACCAGGTGAAGTGCCTGCTGATGCAGGGCGGCCAAGGCGAAATCAAGCACTGGGCCTTCAATGATCCGCCCAAGCGCGAGGGGCAGTACAAGGATGCGCCACCCTCGCCCGCCGAATATCGCAAGCAGTCGGCGCGCCTGGTGGACCTGCACCCGGTGACGATCATTCAGAACGCGCGCACCTCGGGCGGCGGCAACGTGTCGATGGTGCCGACCCGTGCGGCGACGGTCGGTCCGGTGGAGACGTGGAAGTCGGAGAAGGTTTCGATCTGGCACCCGGGGCACCACGACAACCCGTTCGGCATCCGGCTCTCGGCGCTGATGATCTCGAAGCGCGTCCCGGACAGCAGCGTGCCGATGTCGCTGTTGGCCGACCATCCGAACGTTCATTTCCACTACCTCCGCAAAGGTATCGGCGAAGTGGCCGTTGAAATGCACTGAGCCCGAGCGCTGAAACCGGAGTGAGAATACAGGGGAATATCATCATGCGGGAACTTAAGACGATAGCGGCGGGGCATGTGTGCCTCGACATGATACCAACCTTTCTGCACGGGGCGGCCACGCTTGACCAGGTCATGCAACCCGGCAAGCTGGTGGACATGGGGCCTGCGGTCCTTTCCACCGGCGGTTCGGTCGCGAACACCGGCCTGGCTTTGAAGCGGCTCGGGCTTCCGGTGCGCCTCATGGGCAAGGTCGGCCGGGACGCTTTTGGCGCGGCGGTCTGCGACATCTTCCGGTCCCACGATGAGACGCTGGTGAAAACCATGATTGTCGATCCGGCGGTGGCGACCTCCTACACGGTGGTGATCAATCCGCCGGGGATCGACCGTGTCTTTCTGCACTGTCCGGGCGCGAACGACACCTTCGGCGCGGACGACGTGACCCCGCAGTTGCTGGAGGGCATGGACCTTTTCCATTTCGGTTACCCGCCCCTGATGAAGGCGTTCTACAGCGGCGCGGGTGAGCTGATGCGCCTGTTCAAGAAGGTCAAGGACTGTGGACTTGCGACGTCGCTGGACATGGCGCTGCCCGACCCGCAGTCTCCGGCCGGACAGGCGGACTGGCGGGTGATCCTGAGGCAGGCGTTGCCGTTTGTGGACATCTTCTCGCCGAGTCTTGACGAGATCGTCTTCATGTTGCATCGCGAGCGGGGGCTGAAGGTGCGCGAGCGTGCGGCCGAAGGGATCCCGATGGGCGGGCTGATCGAAGAGGACGTGCACGCGTTGGCCGGTGAGCTGATCGCGCAGGGCGTGGCGGTGGTGATGCTCAAGCTGGGCAGCCAGGGCGCGTATCTGCGCGTGAGCTCAGACGAGGCTCGGCTGGCGGCCTGCGGCTGTTTCTCGCCGGAGGCGTGCGGGGTCTGGGCGGGTGCGGAGTTTTTCGCGCCCTGCTTTGACGCGAAGGTCGCGGGCACCACCGGTTCCGGCGACTGCACGGTGGCGGGGCTTTTGGCGGCCATCGCCAAGGGTCTCGGCCCGGCGGAGAGCGTGCGCACGGCGGTGGCGGTGGGTTCGGCGAGCGTGGAGCAGCCGGATGCCACGAGCGGCGTGCCGACGTGGGCTGCGCTGGACGCGCGGATCCGCGCGGGGTGGGGCCGCGAGACGCCCAAGGTGGGCTTTCGTGCGAGGTGGGCGTAGGGATCGCTCATCAGCCGGAGCCGCCGCCCGCCATGCGGCCGCGGCTCCGGTCTGCCGCTACTTCTTCTGCCACCGGTCGCCCTTTTCCAAGACCGACCGCGGTCCTTCGCCCGCGAGCCACGCCTTGGCTTGGCCGTCGTCGCGGAGGCAGGCGTCCCAGAACGCCGTGCTGATCGCCAGAACGGCCCGGTGGTGATTCGGGTTACGTTTGTCCGAGTCGCCCGGAAGGGCCCGGTCCGTGAAGGCGGAGTGTTCGGCCCCGTCGAGCACCAGCTCGTACTTGCCGCCCGGCGGCAACGCCGGAAACACGGAGAGGCGCGAGGCCAGATCGGCGCCGATCCGGGCCACATCCTTGGTTCCAGTCACGAGCAGCCAAGGAATCGTGACGCTGCCGAAGGCCTTTGCGGGATCGCCGCCACGGCTCGGCCCGCTGGGGCTGAAAGCGATGGCCGCCTTAATCCGCTCCTCTTTGAAGGAGACTCTTCCGCCCGCGGCCGTCTGGCCGCTGACCGCTTGGGTGGTCACCGCGCCGAAGGAATGTCCGGACATGCCAACGCGCCGCATGTCCAACCGTCCTGCGAGGGCGTGGCCGTCGGTCTTGTTCCAGAGGGTAAGCTGGTCGAGGACGGCGGGAACGTCCTTCACCCGCAACATGAAATTCTCGGGACCAGCCGCCTCCCGCATCGCGCTCATCCGCTTGCCCGGCACCTTGCCCTGCCACACGGAGGTGTCGCTTCCTTGGTGTTGCAGAAAAATTACGGCATACCCGCGCGCCGCCCAGTGGTTGCCGAGGTAGGCGCATCCTTCTCGGGACCCGCCCAAGCCGTGGCTGAAGAGCACGACGGGAGCAGGGGCCGTTGCCGGAGGGAGGTAGACGCGTACGGGGATGTCGCGCTTGCGCGCCGCGTCGGTGACCGTGAGGTCTACCGGTTTCGGCGTTTCTCGGGTGGAGAGGGCGAGGGGGTCGTACGGCAGTGTGGCCGCGACAGCGCGTGCCGCCATGAGCGTCAGGCACGTCACGGCGAACAGGGCTTGATACCGGTGTTTCGTGTTTCTCATTCCAGTGCGCTCTCTTTGCTTC
>Ga0075012_10005273_pt1 | contig 11875 bp, 7 predicted proteins | sample All_14_2_FD_71474 | JGI IMG/M metagenome (GOLD analysis project Ga0075012, IMG submission 71474) | Freshwater microbial communities in response to fracking from Pennsylvania, USA - Allegheny Zone_MetaG_DW_15 | ecosystem: Environmental > Aquatic > Deep subsurface > Groundwater > Drilled...
TTTACGTGCTTTTTGAATTGTTTACGTCGTTTAGTAGCATGGCGGAGGCAAAGACGCCATGGGCAACGATCATGCACTACTTTATTGCCTATTTATCGCCCTATTTCGGATTTCTCGTGCCTGGCGCATTGCTGCTGGGTGCTTTGTACACCATGTGGAATTTCTGCCGTCACAGCGAGGTGACAGCCATGCGTGCGAGCGGTATCGGGTTTATTGTCATTGTGCGGCCTTTGCTGGTTGTGGCCATTCTCGCAACCGTGGCCGTTGCGCTCATCAACGAGTTTTATGCGCCCTGGGCCTCGGAAGAAGCGCGCGCGTTGCGTGAGAATGACTTTCAGCCAGTCGTCAAGGGCGAACGTGAAAACGTGGCGTATTACAACCAGCGCAGTTCACGTGTCTGGCGGATCAATAAGATGAATTTGGATAACCCGCGCATCCTCGAAGGCGTTCGCATCTCGTTTGACCGTAAGGATGGAAGCCGTGTTTTAGAGATTACGGCGCGGAAGGCGGAATATCTGGACGGGGTCTGGTGGCTGTTCCATCCGCATTTGCAGTATTTTGACGAATTCAACATGCCGATGGTGAATCCCAAGCCGGAGTTATCGTCGATGACGCTGCTTTCGTTTCCGGAATTCAGCGAGACCCCACGTGATTTTCTCATGATGAACAAGGCGTACGAGTTCTATACAACACGCGATATGCTGCATGATTTGCGCATTCACCCGAATCTCCACCCGCGTGAAAAGGCCTCTCGGATGTACGATCTGATGAACCGTTTTGCTTCACCGTTTGCCTGCATTATCATCACGTTGTTCGCGATTCCTGCAGGTGTAGCGACGGGGCGTCAAAGCGTCTTTAAAGGTGTCATCTTCGCGATTGCGATGTTTTTCGCCTATTACGGCATGGTGATCGGCGGCATGATGCTCGCAAAAAACCTGCTCTTCCCCGTCTGGCTTGCTGTCGTATTGCCTGGACTGACATTCGCCGGAATCGGCGCTTACCTCTTTTATCATCAGCGTTAACTATGAAAACAACGGCATTGCGGATCTACGGTGAACACGATCTTCGGCTTGAGACCTTTGAGTTGCCGGAGATGCGCGATGATGAGATCCTCGCCTGTGTGGTTTCCGATAGCCTTTGCATGTCGTCCTACAAAGCGGCGATCCAGGGGCCGAACCACAAGCGCGTGCCAGGCGATGTTGAGCAGAATCCGACGATCATCGGACACGAATTCTGCGGGGAGATCGTCCGCGTTGGTAAAAAATGGGCGGATCGTTTTGAGCCCGGGCAGCGCTATGCGATTCAGCCTGCGCTGAATTACCCGGATCGCCCCGATGCGATCGGCTATACCTATCGCACAATCGGCGGCAATGCGACGTACATCGTGATTCCCAATGAAGTCATGGAGCGAGGCTGTTTGCTGCCGTATCGCGGGGAGGCCTTTTTTCAGGGGTCGCTGGCCGAGCCGCTGTCGTGCGTAGCCAGCGCCTTTCACTCAAATTATCACACGGAGAAGTGTGTCTATGCGCACCGCATGGGAATCGTCGAAGGCGGATCGGTCGCGATCCTGGCCGGTGTAGGCCCCATGGGGCTTGCAGCGGTGGATTACTGCATACACTGCGAACGGCGTCCACAGCTCCTGGTGGTCACAGACATTGACGATGCGCGTCTTGCGCGTGCCGAACAGGTCTTGTCGCCTGCTGAGGCCAAGCGTTTCGGCGTGGAACTGCGCTACATGAATACCGCGAAAATGCCCGACCCTGTGGCAGCCCTCCGTGCTGCCACCCGGGGACGAGGATTCGATGATGTGTTTGTCTTTGCCCCGGTTCCCGCTGTTTTCCAGCAGGGCGATGGTATTCTAGGGTTTGACGGGTGCATGAATTTCTTTGCAGGTCCTTCAGATCCGACGCTCTCCGCGCCGGTCAATTTGTACAACATCCACTATTCCGCGACACATGTCATGGGATCCACGGGGGCAAACACCGCGGACCTTGAAGAGTGCATCGCGATGATGGAAAAGGGATTGCTGAATCCCGCGATCCTCGTGACGCATATCGGCGGCTTAACCGCAGCGCGTCATGCAACGCTCAACCTGCCCTCCATTCCAGGGGGAAAGAAATTGATCTATAATTTTCTGGACCTGGAACTCACGGCGATTAGCGACTTTGCTGAAAAGGGCAAAACGGTGCCGCTTTTTGCCGATTTGGCGCAGATTGTGGCCGCCAATCAAGGACTTTGGTGCGCAGAGGCCGAGCGTTTTCTGCTGGCGCATGGGCCGCGCATCGCATAATTCTGCCCCTCCTGCTGCGGATTGATTTTAACCGTAGGGGGCACTGTTTAATGTTGTAACTTTCTTCAAAATTTGGCATAGTGCCCGCATTGACTGTAATCGGATGAATGATCCGTTCAATGCCCAATGGAGTCGTAAGATGAATATACCATGCAATGACCAGAAGTCTTTGTATCGACAGATCATCGGAGGACTTTATGACGCGTTGCTGGTGACTGACCCTAACGGGCATATCCTTCAGCTCAATCCGCGCGTTGGTGACTATTTTCAGTACACGGAAGGGGAGCTGATGGATAAGACCATCTCCGCCGTACTTCCAGATGTGAGTGCGCGCATGTTGGCGCGGATTCGCACGGATCTGGCGGGTGCTGCCCGTCATGCTGTGTTTGATTCGGTCTGCCTGCGTAAGGATGGCAGTCAATTTTTAGGCGAAGTATCGGTCAGTTTGATTGATCTTTTGTCAAAGAAGGATTTGATGTTTGTGGTCCGCAACTGCGAGCCACGGCGCAAACAGATCGAGCAGCTGCGCAGTTATTGCAATGCGTTCAAATGTTCGCTTAGCGCTGTATTTGTCTGCGATGCTGCGCGGATTTACCGTTCGGTGAACGCGGCGTTTTTAAAGATGTTTGGATTGGAGAGCGATGCGCACGTGGTGGGACATCCCTTTGAGCACTATCTGCCTGACGAACCCTTGCCGCTTTTCTTCGAGCGTGCGCTGGCTGGCGAATGCGTGCACTGTCGGGTTGTCGCCGATGCGGAAAGCGACGGACCAGTGGGAATCGATGTGCAAATGATGCCGGATTTGCAAAAGGATCGAATTGTCGGCGTGGTAGGATCGGTGTTAAGAGCAGTATGAGAACAAAAACGTCAACCGTGACCGCATATGTGGTTTCAAAATTAGAAGCAGGGCAAAGTTTGCAGGTCTTTCTGGCCCTCAAGTTCGGCTTGTCTAAACGGGCCGCCAAAAACCTTCAGGATGATCGCAAGGTCTGGGTTAATCGCCGCTGCGTCTGGATGGCGCATCATACCCTGCATCAGGGGGATACGGTCGAAGTCCCCTCGCTTGTGGTTTCCCAGCAGAAGCCTGAAGCGCCGAAACTTCGCATTTTGGTGGAGGATCCCTATTTCCTCGTTATCGATAAACCGGCGGGCATCCTTTCGGTTGGGGAGAATAGCGTTGAGGAGCTGCTGCGCACGCAGCTGAATGCGCCCGGCGTGCAGGCGGTTCATCGCCTCGACAAGGATACAACAGGGTGCCTCCTGTTTGCCAAGTCAGTGACGGCCCTCGATGCGGCGATTTCGATTTTTAAGACGCGTCGGGTGATCAAGCTGTATCAGACGATTGTATGGGGTGCATTCAAGCAATCGGTTTCAACCTTGACGGAGGAAATCGAGGGCGAACGCGCTGTCAGTCATGTGACGCGCGAGGCGATGTCGAAAGATGCGACGTTTTTGAAAGTGCGTATTGAGACGGGCCGTACCCATCAGATTCGCCGCCACTTGTCGGGCATTCGCCATCCTGTTCTGGGTGATCGCGAATACGGCGTTAAGTTTGCGCGCGATTCGCGACTGCTGACGATTCCGCGTCAGATGCTGCATGCGTGTGGTATCGAGATGCCGCATCCTTTTATTCCCGGGGAAACGTTTAAAGCGCACAGTCCATTGCCTGCGGATTTTCGCCGTTGCCTTAAACTTTTCGACATGGGTAAAAAATAAGGCGGTCTGTTTGTGGACACGGAACCGAGCATCTCAGCCTGTGAGTGTGTTGCCCTCTGGGTGCAGTGTGCTGGAAGCGGTTTGCCGACGGTTGATCGCTATCCGGTTGAGACCGTTACCGGTGCGTATCGGCCAGTGTTTTATTTGACCAATGACCCTGACACGGTATGCAGTATGCAGTCCGTTCAGGAACGTTGCGTCGTCAATGTCTTAACCTTATCCGCATATCTTTTCCCGGAATGTCTGATTGAGCATCCTGAGGCACTTTTCGGGGACGATGCGCCTTCAGCTGCGGCAATGTATGCCTATTGGGAGAAGCTGCAACAGAAACTAAACGCCTATCCATTATGGGCGCTGGAGACCATTGAGCTTCTGTTGCGCGAAATCAATGAGCAGGGGCTGGCTGCACTCTTCGGCTGTTTTGCCGAGGCTTGCCGGAAATCCGGGCGGAATTGCGGGGCATGGCTCCAGTCGTTTAAACCCGAGCTGAATCGTCCGGAAAAGCGGCATGTGCCGACACATGAAGATTGTTCGCCGTTGGTGGAAGATGAGGTGTGTGCGGCGCTGGTTCCAGGCGGGGCTTTTGCGACGATTATGCCCGGGTATGAATCGCGTCCCGGACAGGTTGAGATGCTGCGCGCGATTGTGCGCGCCTTCAATGCTGGAGACCATCTTATCGTTGAGGCGGGGACGGGTGTTGGCAAGAGTCTCGCTTACCTGCTGCCATCGGCGGCCTGGGCGCTGCTGAACGACACGCCTGTTGTGATCAGCACCAATACGCGTAATCTCCAGTCGCAGTTGCTGGAGAAGGATCTGCCGCTTGTCCGCGCTGCATTGGCGCATGCGCAGGGAGTGGATGCAGAGCATTTAGAGCTTAAAGTTGCCGTGTTGAAGGGTCGTTCGAATTACCTGTGTCTGCGTCAAATCGGTCTGTTGCTGGAGCATGGTCAGTTCGAATTGGATCGCCATGAGATGCGCCTTTTCTCCGAATTGATTTCGTGGAGCGTTCAGACATCAACAGGCGACTTAGATGCGTTTTGCGGTTCAGGACATCCTGATCTTGCGTTTTATGCGAAAGTTTCTTCGATCGGTGAAGAGTGCGCAGGCCGTGCTTGCCGCTACTATCGTCGATGTTTCTTGCAGCAGGCGCGGATGCGTGCGCAGCTGTCGCATCTGGTCATTGCCAATCACGCGCTGGTTTTTTCCGATCTGCAGGCCGATGCGGGTTTTCTGCCGACGTATGCGCAGGTTGTCTTTGATGAAGCGCACAATCTGGAGGAGAGTGCGACACGCCATCTTTCCGTTGAGATTGCGGAACACCGCTTTCAACAGATGCTGCGCCGTCTGACGCGCGGGCGATCGAAACGTCCGGCAGGTGTCTTGGATATGCTGGAGAGTCATCTGGACAAAGGGGCGATCACGGCGCAGGATGAATTGGCCAATACGATTCGCATGCGGATTCGCGAAGTCCGCACGTTGCTGGAAAAAGCAACGCAGACCTCGCATGAACTTTTTGCACTCTTTTATGCGCTGGTCCAGAAGGAAAAAGGTTCGTTGCGATATCGCTGTGAAAAAACCACCTATCCGAGTCCGCTCACCGTACTTGGTGCAGGCGAGGTGGCGGGGGTGGAAATGCGTGAGCGCTTTGTGGCGCGGCAAGGCACTTTCCTGCCGTGTGCAGAGCTCCTTGATGAACAGCAGGTCGCCGTTGTCCGCGGACATCTCTGCGACGCGTTAAATCGGGCCAGCGCACAACTGGTTGCACTCGGTGAATTGCTGCGGGTCGCTGCACAGGATGAGTTGCCGCTTTACGGCGATCAGGCGACCAATGTCGAGGGCGCTTCGGCTGTGCTGCGCAACTATGCGTTGGATGTGCAATTCATGGTTGATGCCGATGACCGTGAATACGTGTTCTGGGTCGAACCTCAGCGTTTGCATCACGGTGAAAGCGTCCAGTTGCTGGCGGCCCCGCTGAGTATTGCAAAAGCACTGAACGAGACGCTGTACATGCGTAAAACGTCCATTATTTTCTGTTCAGCAACGCTTCGTGTAGGGGATTCGTTTGAATACATTGGACGTCGCCTGGGCTTTAACCAACTCGAAGCCGGACGTATGAAGACCTGTGTGGCAAGCAGTCCTTTCAATTACACGACACAGTGTCTGACATTGGCGGCGTCGTTCCTGCCAGAACCTGGCGGAACGGACAGCGCCAGCTATACGGAGCAGTTGAGCGCGCTGTTGCTGGATGTCTTTGTGCGTACAAAAGGGCGCGCCATGGGACTGTTCACCAGTTACGAAATGATGCATCAGATTGCGCGCGTCCTGGAAGAGCCTTTGCGTGAAGCGGGGATTCGCCTGTTGGTTCATGGAACGCACGGTACGCGCGATCAAATTACGCGATTGTTCCGTTCCGGCAAGGCGAGTGTTCTCTTGGGGACTCACTCCTTCTGGGAGGGCGTCGATGTTGCGGGGGATGCACTGAGCTGTGTCGTGATGGCACGCTTGCCGTTTGCCGTTGTCGGCGATCCGATTGTCGAGGCGCGCTGCGAGCAGATTGAACAGCGTGGCGGCAGCGCATTTCGGGAGTTCTCCTTGCCGCAGGCGGTTATTCGTTTTAAACAAGGGTTTGGCCGTCTGATCCGCACGCGTTCGGATCGGGGCATCGTGATTGTGGCGGATCCGCGGATTTTTACAAAAAACTACGGCATGACCTTCCGCAAAAGTCTGCCTGGGTCTGTAATCAATCCGCAGGATCGCGATCATTTTCTGCAGCGCGTAGAATCATTTTTCATGGATTAACGATGTTTTTGCCGTGCACCAAAGAGGAGATGGCTCAGCTTGGCTGGGAGCAGGCCGATATTATTCTGGTTTCTGGCGATGCGTATGTCGATTCGCCCTTTTCCGGTACAGCGGTGATTGGTCATGTCCTGCTGGCGGCGGGATTCAAAACAGCCATTCTCCCGCAACCGCAACTGGGGTCGACCAGCGATATTCTGCGACTGGGCTCACCGCGTCTTTTTTGGGGCGTATCGAGCGGGTGTGTCGATTCGATGGTTGCAAACTATACGGCAACGGGAAAGCGGCGTCAGCAGGATGATTTTACGCCGGGGGAAAAGAACACGGCGCGTCCGGATCGCGCGGTGATTGCCTACTGTAATGCGATTCGTTCCGCCTGTAAGCCCTGTCCTCCGATTGTGATTGGTGGCATTGAGGCGAGTCTGCGCCGCATTGCGCATTATGATTTCTGGTCGGATACGGTTCGGCGGCCACTTCTCTTTGATGCAAAAGCCGACATCTGCGTTTATGGTATGGGCGAGCGAACGATTGTCGAACTGGCACGTTGTCTTCGCGATCAGAACGAGTGGCGATTGCTGCGCGGGATCTGTTATGCCTGCCCTGAGCGCGATCTGCAGGATGTCCTGGGTTCTGAACCGTTTGGCGTATTGCCTGCCTATGCGGATGTTGCTGTTAAAGACGATTCTGGTCGGCGCGCGTTTTTGACCATGTTTGATCTGTTTTATCGCAATCAGGAGGCGCGGACTGCGCGAACATTGGTGCAGAAAAATGATACGCGCGTGCTGGTGCATCGCCCTCCTGCATTTCCGCTGACTGCGGGCGAACTGGATGAAGTCTATGGATTGCCCTTCGCGTACGATGCACATCCGATGTATCGGAAACTCGGTAAAATCCGCGCGTTGGACACGATCCGCTTCTCGGTAACGACCCACCGCGGATGTTATGGCGAGTGCAATTTTTGCGCGATCGCTGTGCATCAAGGTCGTGCGGTTGTCAGTCGAAGTGAAGCGTCAATTATTGAGGAGGTGCGTCGCTTGAGCCAGCATCCGCGCTTTACTGGGACACTCCAGGATGTTGGCGGTCCTACAGCAAACATGTATGGTTTTGAATGCAGTCGTAAGATGCAGGCCGGTGCCTGTCCCGATAAGCGCTGCCTTTATCCGCAGTGCTGTTCAGCCTTAAAGCCCACGCATCAGGCTCAGATTCGATTGCTGAAAAAATTGCGGCAATTACCGGGTGTAAAACATGTTTTTGTGGCATCGGGGATTCGTCCGGATCTGGTTGCGAATGATGCAGCATGCGGTGAGGCGTATTTGGACGAACTGGTGTCCTATCATGTATCCGGTCAATTGAAGCTTGCTCCTGAGCACAGTGTCCCGCGGATTTTGCATGCAATGGGCAAGCCGGATACGACGGCTTTGTTACACTTTAAGGAACGGTTTGATGCGATCAATCGTAGAAAGGGGCTGCGGCAGTTTCTGACCTATTATTTTATTGCGGCGCATCCGGGGTGTACTTTGGATGATATGCGGGCGTTGCGTCAGTTTGTCCTGAAGCATCTCAAATTGACGCCGGAACAGGTTCAGATTTTCACGCCAACACCGTCGACGTGGTCAACCGCCATGTATTACACCGGGATTGACCCTGTGACCGGAAAAGGGGTAAACGTGGTGAAAAGTTACCGTGAACGGGTTGAGCAAAAGGACTGTCTGACAGGTCCCGTTGAACCCTGGCATCCGCGTGAAGCATCGCCGGGGCATCAGGCGCGTAAGAGGCCTAGCTCATAGCCGCGTCCGACAGCCTCCGTGCTTCCGGAAACGTCCAGTTTGGCGTAAATCGATTTCATGTGGCTTTTGACGGTTTCCGGGGCAATGCTCATGGCTTTCGCAATGGATTCCCGACTGTGCCCGCGACTTAGATATTCAAGCACTTCCTGTTCCCGTGCAGACAACAGGCCCTGCGGATGTGTTGAATCCGTGTGGAGTTCTGTGATAAATGCGGGATCGCCATCCGCCATTTTATACAATGCAGCAATAATTTCATTTTGGTCTGTACTTTTTGAGAGATAGCCGCACGCTCCCAGTTCGCGTGCACGTTCCTCCTCATGTTTCAGTGGCATGCCCGCCAGAAAAAGGACGCGGATAGAGGGGAAAAGGCGTTTGAGCGCTACCAGGGTCTGAAAACCGTCCATGTCCGGCATCCGAATGTCCATGACAAGCACATCTGGGAGATGCTTCTCCTGACAGAAGTGAAGCGTCTCTTTTCCGGAGGCTACGCATCCGAGAATGATGAATTGCTCTTCTGAAGAGAGCATGGCCGCGAGTCCACCGCGGACAATCGGGTGGTCATCGGCGATCAGCACAGAGATTGGTACGGTTGAGGTCATTGCAGTTTTCGCGCATCGATGTATGCGGTGATGTGTGTTCCTTTACCAGATGAACTGGTTAATGTAAAACGTCCCGCAAAAGAATGTAACCGCTCTTCCATGCTGCGGATTCCCCAATGCCCATTTTTGCGCAGTTCGGGGTCCGCTGGATTAAAGCCGCATCCATTGTCGTCGATCATCAGCAAGATGCCTGAATCATCGAATTGGACATGCAATGTGATCGCCGTTGCATGTCCGTGGGTCACGGCATTGCCAACGGCCTCTTGCACCACCATGAGCAGGCTGCCCATCACGTGACGCGACATCTGCGGTTCCCGGCCTTCATGCGAGATCTGGACAATCCCTTTCCAATGCTCCATGTGTTGAACAGCGTGTTCGAGAAGTCCGATGAAGTCAGCAGGTCCCTCCGATTCTTCGGTCAAACCCCAAAGCGCTTTGCGCAACCCTTTCTGCGTGTGCATCAGCGATTGCTGGGCATCATCGAGCTGTTCGCGTGCGGCAATCGCATCCGAAGGCAGGTAGTTGAGTGCCGCTTTGATGCGGTACATCGATCCAGCAAGCAACTGCTGGAATCCATCGTGCAAGTCATGCGCAAGGCGCAAGCGCTCTCGTTTCGCGGCTATAAATTCGAGTTCAGCGTTGTGGTGACTGAGAATGGATTTTTCCAAAAGTTTTGTCTGCGTCCTCACGGTTTTACGCAGACAGACAATCCATAAAAGACTCACCGCAATGAGAAACATGCCAAGACCAATGACCGCCGTGATGCGTTGCGGTGTCCACCATGATGGGGGATTGAGAACGGTTAGACTTTCTTTGTCGGTCAGATTGATGGTGACATCCGCAATTTTTCCGAGGTTGTCGCCGAGGGACCAGGATTGATAATTGACCACGGCAATGCCCGTCATGCGAACATAGGCGCCGATTCGCAGGTTATGGGGAATCGGGTCGCACGGAGAGAGTGGAATCGCGACGTGTGCAAACCGGCCTTTTTGTCCAACAACCAGTTGTAAAAAAGTTTCGCGCTTATTGACATCCAGAACAAACGCATCGAGCGTGATCCATTCACCAAACCAATCTTTTTGCGGATGATCTTTCGACCAGTCGGTTTCCTGCCGAAGTTCTTCAATCGTGGCGAAAATCGGGCGTGGAACAGCTTCAGGCATCGTTCCCACCTTGCGTGCGAGTGCCTCCTCAATGCGGAGCGTTGAACTATGAAAGTTGATGAATCCGACCGCCTCAACGACATCGCCGACAACAAACGTGTTTTTGTGAACAACGGAGACGCGCAGATTACGGTTTTCCTCACGGATAAAAAAATAATTATCAAACGTGCGGGAAAACGTGACAACACCTTTGACTTTGAGTCGATGCAAGTTAGCGCCGCCTGGATCGAAGGCCCGGATTGTTGCAAGCGATGATTGTGGGATGGAAAACGGATCTTTAGGTGCCGGTTTGAGGATCGTGAATTCACTTTGTTCGGAGGCTTCAACAGAAATGCCAGCCAGATCGTGACCTGCATTGCAGAGGGGAATCAGGCATCCCACGACGCGGATCTTTGCATCGGGCAGGGCTTCGATGGGAAGATCCGGCGCTTGGTCGATAACGACCTGATAGCGATCAAAAAGTGTTCCAATCTGGAGTAAGAGACGCGTGTTTTCTCTTTTTGCAAAGCGCACAACCCCTTCAACTTGGATGCGCTGAGATTCCATGATGCCGGAGAATAGCTCTTCGACCGTTGGTTTTTTGGGGGGAGGCGGATTCCGTTTTCCAAGAACCTGGATTTCGGACACCCGAATCACCGGTGCATATTCGCCAAAGTCGGTTACCCCACGGACGCGAAGATAACTTCCGACGCAGAGGCAACGGCCTGGATGAAGTCGAGCATCAAGCCGTAAATCCTTTTCGACGGTCGCCGGCACAATACAGCAAATGCCCTCGTCCCCATCATCAAGGATGAACCGCGGGGAACCATCTGTTCTCGAAAATGTAACAACACCTTCAACCTGAAGCGTAGCATGGTGAAGCGCGGCGGGCTTGGATATTCTTCGGATCTCACGCACGCGGGTATATGCAAAATCATCTGCAAAAAGCAAAAAAGGCAATAGGATTAAAAATACACAATAGCACACATGTTTCAGCATGGCATAAGTATGCCAAAAAACGGTGTGTTTTGCTAGACAGTTTCGTACGCGAGTGAGTGGAAATGATCTGCTGGCTTGAGATGAGACATGCGGTGTGTTAGGGTACTGCAAATCATTTCAAAGGAATCGCATGAAAAAGAGTCTGTTTTTCTGTCTCGTCTGTGTATGTGGGGTTTATGCCAATGAACCATATGGTGTTTGTGCGCACGTGGGAGGACACGAATGGGGAACTCGCGATCAGGCCTTTGCCGCCATGAACGAGGCGGGGCTTGGATATGTTCGTGCTGACTTTGCTTGGAAGCTCATCCAGAAGGATGCACGGTCATGGGATTACGCGCGTTTTGATGCCCTGCTGGACAGCGCATCAAAAGCACATGTGAAGGTGTTGCCGATTCTCGACTACAGCGTCTCGTTTGCTGATCCGGCGTATCAACATCTCGACCTTTGGCTGTCATATGTCAGCAACACGGTGGTGCGATACAAGCATGTCATTCGGACGTGGGAGGTTTGGAATGAGCAGAACCTAGGTGGTTTCTGGCGCAATCC
>Ga0075012_10005275_pt1 | contig 11873 bp, 6 predicted proteins | sample All_14_2_FD_71474 | JGI IMG/M metagenome (GOLD analysis project Ga0075012, IMG submission 71474) | Freshwater microbial communities in response to fracking from Pennsylvania, USA - Allegheny Zone_MetaG_DW_15 | ecosystem: Environmental > Aquatic > Deep subsurface > Groundwater > Drilled...
AGCTTGATTTGCGCCTCGGTCAGGCACTCGTCGCTGTCCGTGCCCTTCTTGCACTGCAGTGTCTCCGGTTTGAAGCCGCACGCATTCGGATCGCGAATCAGACCGTCCGGCCCCGCGCATTTTTCCGCTACCTTGCGCTCCAGAAACGCGAGTTTTTTCGGTGAAATCCAGCTGTCCGGATTTTGAATGACGTATTGCAGAATCCAGGGAAAGAACGTCGAGCCGCCGCCGCCAAAACCGGTCGACACAACGGCTCCGTCATAGTCTTCGGGATGATGGTAGACCGCCATTGCGCCCATGCGTCCACCACCCGAACAGCCCAGGTGATAGCGGTAGAGCCGCTGCTGATTCATCGCGTAATACGCGCGCGTAATTGCCTGTGTCGCCACCGCGGAAACGTGTGCGCCGCGGTGGCCGTGATCGAGTCGCGCCGCAGGATTGTCGACTCCGAAATCCCACATCATCCCTTTATGGCCGGTATCTGTGCCGGCAACCGCGAAACCCTCACTCAACAGTTTCCACGTGGTGCCGACGTAATAACTTGCCAGAGGGCCAACTCCTGTTGTGGTTGGCACAAAACCGGCAGCTGCGCCCTCACCGATAAAGTAATAGCGGCCATTGAATCTCTCGTCGGGCAACATCAGGCCAAACTCCACCCGGTTGGGGCCGGGATTGGTGGTGATGATGTGGCCGACCACTTCGCAGTGCGCCACTGGCCCGGGAATGGATGTCACAGCGTCGATTACCGCATCTGACGGCGTGATGGCGCGAATTTTTTCAATATCGCAGGCGGCCTGCGCGGCAACAGCGCTGTTCGTGGCCAGGCTGCCAAGCAAAACCATTAAGCCGAGAATTCTTTTACGAACCATTTGCTTTCTCCTTATTTATTAGCGGAATGCGTACGACTGCTCGCAGGCACCTGCATCAAAGCAGCCGCCATAGCCTCCAACTAAATATACATTCTTGTCAATTAAATACAGGCATTATGTTGGTAAGCATGGATTAGAAATGCCTGTAATTCCGCTTTAAAACTCGCAGCTTAGCTTGCGTTACGTATTATTAATTTACACTTCAGACAATTTTGTAAGTTACACTTCCGTCCAATAAAAGCAGTCGCGAAAACTCCGCCGCATCGGCAGCCCGCATCGAAAGCAAACCTCCATCGAACGCAACCAAGGAGCATTCCGGTCAATGAACACAGCGATCAGCCTTGAAAACTACACGCCAACCGATCCGTACTTTGGCAAGCCCTATATCGACCGCGACGAATGGCGGGAGCAGCCTTTCCCCAACCGCAATATCCATGGCGGCTTCAGCGGCACCGACACCCGCTTCACGTTTTACTTTCCGGAACAAAAGCATTACCAGGGCCGCATGTTCCAGCCGATCGAAGGCGCGCACGCCGGCCACGAAGATGCGTTTGGCGGCGTCATGGGAATGATGCTCGGCGGACTGCCGATGATCGCGCGACTGGGCGGGTTCATGGTCGAATCGAACTCCGGACATATCGGCGACACGATCGATGAAAAGGCAGGCCCGGATCCAACGCTGTACGGCCACCGCGCCAGTATCGAAACCGCACGCCTGTCCAAATTCGTCGCGGCACAGGTATACGGAGCACCGCCAAAATATTCATATGTATGGGGCGGCAGCGGCGGCGGCCGCCGATCGCCGTTATGCCTGGAATACGGCGCCGATGTTTACGACGGCGCGTTGCCATTCATGGGCGGCGGCAATGTCGAAAAACATGGCACCACTTCGCGCGTGCGCAGCGATGGACCCGTCGCATTCGGGTCGATGTTCAATGTGCAGCGTGTGTTGCGCGACAAGATGGCAAACGTCATCGATGCCATGCAGCCCGGCGGCAGCGGCAATCCGTTCGCAGGATTGAACACTCACCAGGCTGAAGAGCTGGCGAATCTCTATCGTCTCGGTTATCCGCGCGGCGATGAGTACATGATCAGCCAGCCGATGGGACAAATGTGGTTGTGGTGTTCCATCGCCGACCTGTTGCAGGAAGAAGATGCCGAATACTTCGACGCATTCTGGACCAAACCCGGTTACGTCGGTCACGACATGCCGTCGCTGGTGAGTGAGGATCTGATCAATATCAAGCTGAAGGTCAAGCGCGCCGTCCCTGCCCGCGAAATACTCAGCAACCCCGCCTATGCCGGCAAAGAGTACGACCGTGCGCGACCGATGGCCGCGATGATGTCCTCCATGCCCGGCCGCGAAAACCTGCCCATGGCCGTGGAGGTAGAAGGCATCGGTCCCGGCTACCGGCTCGGCACGGGTGTACGTGTGCTCACGGGCAAGGCGGCCGGCCGCCAGTTGTATTGCCTGCATCACGGTGGCGATCTGCTTTTTTGCGACGGCCGCGACGAAGCCAATATCCTGCGCTTTACCGGCGTCGAGCCGGGCGATGAAATCCATATCGACAACCGCGCCTTTCTCGCGTTCTGTTATTACTACCGCCACCACGCATCGGCCGATGCGGCATTCGATTTCACTCGCCTCGACGGCAAACCCATCTATCCACAGCACGGCGTACCGCTGTCATCTCCGCTCATGGGTGTGCCCTACTCGGGCCAGTACGAAGGCAAATTGATGTGGGTGCATCACACGCACGACGCTTCACTGTGGCCCTCGCAGGGTTTGATTTATGAGCGCGCCGTAAAACAGGTGCAGGGCGAGGCCAAGGCTGCGGAGAAATTCTGCTTACGCTGGGTCGATAACGCCGAACATGTTTCGCCAACTTTCCTGCCATCGCCGCCCAATCGCTCCACGGCCACCTGGCTGGTCGACTACATGCCGTTCATCGAGCAAAGCCTGGTTGATCTTTGCGCGTGGGTGGAAAAAGGCGTGAAGCCGGCGCCAACCAACTATCAGTTTGTTGACGGCAAAATTATTCTGGCGCCAAGCGCCAAGGAACGCGCCGGCATTCAACCGGTGATGAAGGTGCGCGCCAACGGTGCCGAACGCACGGAGATCAAGGTGGGGCAGCCGGTCACTGTCGAAGTACAGGCCGAGGTGCCGCCGAATGCAGGCACGATTGTCGGTGTTCAGTGGGATTTTGACGGCGCCGGGAAGTTTCCCGTCTCTCAAGCCGTTGACGGCACACAGACGGAAATTGTCCTGTCGACCACGCACACCTATGACAAACCCGGCACTTACTTCGCCACGGCAATGGTGCTGTCAAATCGCGAAGGCGATGTAAATGCGACTGCGCGGCGCATACCCAACCTGGCCTCCGCGAGAATCGTCGTCAAAGATTAACCCGCCCCAAGGGGGGCGGACTGATAACAAACACGACAGGAATGGTTGGGTAAACGTCCATATTACTTTTAACCAAAGATGAGACACACCCTTAGCTGAAAATATTCTCTGCGTAAATTATTTTAATTTAGACATTTGTGTAAATTTAAAATTAAATCAGCACTTAACAGAACAATAAAGACAGCCAACAATAAGAGGATAACAAGATGTACAAGAAGCCCAACTGGAAACATCTCTGCTTCAACGGATTAATAGCCAGCACGCTGCCTGCAGGCCATGCGTGGTCGCAAGCAATCGCAGCGGCCCAAACCAGCGCGCCGGTGGCAGAAAAAAAAGTGAAGATGGAAGAGGTGATTGTCACCGCCCGCAAGCGTGACGAAAACATCCAGACAGTGCCGATCGCGATCACCGCCATCAGTGCCGATGAACTGCGTGAAAAAGCGATTTCTGCTCCGAGCGATTTGAAAACCCACACGCCTGGCCTGGAACTGCGCACAGCGGGTCTTCAGCGCAACAATCTGCAGTTTTTTATTCGCGGCCAGGGTTCAACCTTCGGCTCCGCCCCTGGTGTCATCACCTATTTTTCCGATGCTCCTGTTGGCAACTCACCCAAGGTCAGCATTGGCAATAACGGCCAGTTCTTTGATTTATCCTCTGTCCAGGTTTTGAAAGGACCACAGGGAACACTGTTCGGAAAAAACACCACAGGTGGCGCCGTACTGTTCACGCCCGAGCATCCTGGCAACACATTCGGCGGTTTCCTGCAGGCAAAAGCCGGCAACTACAACATGCAGGAGTATACCGGTGCAGTCACCCTTCCTTTTATCGATGGCAAGCTCAGCATGCGTGTGGCCGGCAATATCATTCGCCGCGACGGCTTCACGGAAAGTCTGACAACCGGGCAGGATCTGGATGATCGCCACCGCGATTCGTACCGACTTGGTATCAGCTTTACACCAACCGAGTGGTTCGACAATTACACGATGTACCAGCGCAACAAGGTGAATGAAAACAATACTGGCACTGTGTTGCTGGACTTTAACGAAAACAATCCAATCTACAACACCACTCCTTTCGTCGGTGCAGGTTGGGCTGCACTGGCCTTGCCGCCCGGACTGTCGCCCGCGTTACCCAATGGCGGGCTTTGTTATGCGATCAATCCGGGCAACCCTTCCGCTGCGGCCTCTTGTATCGCGACGCGTATCGGTATCCTTGACAGCTTGAGAAATGGACTGATCGCCGAGGAAAACCGAGTCAAAAATGGCGGTGACAGGGCCAAGCGCAAAAACGTCACCAGCGATCTCCTCGTATATGCCGGCGAAAACGAACAATTCAACAACATTACTAAAATAGATCTCGGCAAACTTGGCTGGCTGGGTGAAACATCGATAAAAAATGTCTTCAATAGCGTTCACAACAAAGGGGTCCACACCAAATACGATTCCGGATCGCCGATCCCAAATGGCCTCATCTATAACAACTACGACTTCAACAATTTCGTTGCCGCGCCCAGCTCAAACTCCGACGGCAACAATGACTGGTTTGACGACTACAGCGAAGAGATTCAAATTCTCGGCACAATTGCCGAAAAGCACACATGGATTGCCGGCTATTACTACGAAAGGGACTACGACGAGATCAACTACCCGCCACTATTTTCCGCATATGGCAATGTGTTCAGTCCCACCCTGTCGCCAGCAGTTGTGGGCAGCTTTTCCACTCGCGGCCTGAACAAGGACACGGGCTATTTTATTCAGGCTACCGCCGACCTGTCGGATCTTGGTGTGGACGGCCTGAAATTCACCTACGGCTGGCGCCGTTCGAAGTCTACCTTTGAAGGTGATCAGCAAGGCTACGACGCGCTCGCGCTGCTCCAGGGCAATTTGATTCCGAATGGCATCAGCGTGCCGCGACCCAAGGTCAACAGCGAGGCAATCACACATAACATCGGATTCGACTATCAGGTCACGCCTGACATGCTGGTCTACATTGCCAGCCGAACCGGATTCAAACCGGGTGGCAGCAATGTCTCCCCGCCGCAAAATGCAGTCGTGCCCGGCTTTCAGAGTCAATACGGTCCGGAAACCGTCAAGGATGTCGAACTAGGCATGAAAGCGGACTGGGATATTGCCGGCCGACCTCTGCGCACCAATATCGCGCTCTACCGTACCTGGTACAGCGATATTCAGCGCTCACAAACACTCTCGCTCAGTGGCGTTCCCTTCACGCAGACCGGCAACATCGCCAAGGCCCGCATTGATGGACTGGAGATGACTGCCGCGCTACAGGCGACCGACAACCTGCTGCTGTCACTCAATTACAGCTACATCGATCCTGAGTATGAGGAGTGGCCCGGTTTTACCACTTCCGTTCAGACCGGAGCACAATTGCCTTTGGTTGACAGTCCCTTTGTTGGTACCCCGAAACATCAGGCTACCGCTTCGGTGCGTTACACCCTGCCAACACCGGCTGAATGGGGAGAAATTGCTGCAACCATGAACTACTACCAGCAAAGCTCCGTGCATCTGAACGATACAGAACTTGCGGATGGATTTGGCAAGGAACCCGGATATTCGAATTTGAATCTCCGTCTCGACTGGGCAAACGTAATCGGTACACCGGTAGATCTCGCACTTTTTGTTACCAATGCGACCGATGACGTCCACGCACAGTCCCTGAATTCGTTCTACTCCGTAGTCGGGACAGCCAATGCGGTTTACAGCGAACCACGCATGTGGGGAGCAGAAATCCGCTACCGCTTTGGCGACAACAAATAACCAAAAAGCTGACACTCCTGTCATACCATTAACCCGGCGATAACCTTCGCCGGGTTAATGGACGCCGCGTCGAACACTGCTTCCAAAATTATTGATATAATTTACCGGCGCAAAACTTGCGTACCGGCAATACATATCGGAAGCGAAGCAATTGATCAGGCAGGATTTTTGATGTTAAAACAAATTGCGGGCTCTGCCCGCCCGCGCACTCAAGCTCCTCGAAAACGAGGCCGCCCCGACCCCATCGCTGGCGAAGAAGCATTAAACAAGCTGTATCACGTTGCATATATCCACTTCATTTTGAATGGCGTGGAAGACGCGAACATGCTGGCCATCGCGCGCGAAGCCGGCGTATCTCGCCAGATGATTCACAATCGCTTTGGCAACAAACAGCAGTTTTTCAATACAGTGGTTCAGAACGGTGAGGATCACCTGCAAAACAAATTCAATCTCTCCGCAATTCCAACCACCAGTGACCCGTGGGTTATTTTTAATTACTTGGGTAATGAAATAGCCAATATCATCCTCAACCCGGGCAGCATCGATATTTTCAGAGTGATGAACGTTGCCGCTTACCGACATCCGGAAATTGCAGCCACACATGAAATGTCGCTGAACAAAGCCTACACGTTATTTGCACGACTCTTGAAAACGTCAGCCAAGGCGCTGCATATCGAAATTGACGATGCGAAAGGTGCGGCTCGAGACTTTCTCGCACTCATTCACGGCTTCACGCTACCCGTGATTCAAGGCCGCAAGGCAAGGCCATCTGCGGCGACACAGACCAAGGAAATCAAAGCCATCGTCAGCCGATTTTTACGCGGGCTAGGGTTTTCGGAAATAAAAAAATAAATGCATTAATCAGTTAGTCAGCCCGCCATCAACCAGATAGTCCGCGCCGGTAATAAACGCGGCTTCATCGGAAGCAAGGAATGCCGCGACGCCGGCGATTTCCTCCGGTTTACCAATACGTGGAACGAGCGAGCGAGCCATCAACGCATCACGTACGCCGGGAACAGCGAGTTGATTCGACGAACCGGGTGTCTCAATCATGCCGGGGCTGATGCTGACGGCGCGAATGCCGTGAGGGCCGCCCTCCGCTGCCATTACTTTCGTCATCGCCAACACACCGGCTTTTGTTGCCGAATGCCCGAGTCCACCGGGGCCTCCGCCGTGCCCGGCAACCGACGCGGTGTTGATGATAACACCGCCGTTTTTGCACAGATGCGACCAAGCCGCGCGTGTCACATGCGCAACCAAATCCAGCTCGTTGCGAACCGTGAAATACCAATCATCGTCGGTCATCGTGTCGATGGTGGCGAAGCGACATGCTGACGCATTGTTGTAGAGAATATTGATGCGACCGTGAATCGCAACGGCATCCGCGACCCACTTGCGAGCCTGATCGGGGTCGCCCAGATCAACCGGCGCCATGCCATCCATCGTGCCGTGTGCTGCGCGCACATCGGCAATCGTTGCGGCATTAGCTTCGGCGTCAAGATCACAGCCGATCACCAAGGCTCCTTCCGCAGCAAACCGAAGCGCGGCTGCGCGCCCCATGCCCTTACCTGTTCCGGTGATCAACGCAACCCGATTTTCCAAACGTCGATCCATGGTTTTTCTCCAAAAAAATAGCAGTTATTTTCTGCACCCTAAAAACCAAGCCGCCCGCGCTACCCCACTATTTTTATTAACGGGATCGCACAGGCAACAGGGAATTACTCGCAGGACCAGTTGTTGGCGTCGAACGCGGGATCACCGCGCAGCGGTGCCATCGGATCGCCTTTCGGAATTTCTTTCGGCTTGTACGTCGCCACTTTCGGATACGCGCAGCTCAAAAATTGACGAACTTTTGCGCCCGGTTCAACGGTGCGATTGGCGACGAGCGCTTCCGGGTAGATACCTTTTTCAACCCAGTCGACCATCTTGTCGAGCGCGCGTGCGCCCATATCGGTGGGGCCGCTACCGCCACCGCAGTGCAGCACTCCGGGCGCGGCAAACAGGCGCGTGAATTTTTCGACGCGACCATCTCCCGGCATGGTTTTCTTCAATTGCTCGTAATACCGGATCATATCGGCGTAGACAATGCCGTGATCGCTCATGCCGTGCCAGAAAAGCACTTTGCGGCCAGCCTTTTCCACACCGGAAAGATCGGCGTCGGTTTGACCCATTGCCGCTTTGCGATCGGCTGCCAGATACGCATCGACATCTTTCTGATTATTGAAATTGAATTGATTGACGAAATCGTATTTCTCGCCGAAGTAACCGCGCATAAACGAGTGCGAAATGATGTAACCACCGGGCGCTTTGCCGAGCTCGGTTTCGCTCCACGGCGGCGGTGTCATGCCGGTAAAAAAGCCGATCCAGCCGCTGGTGTTGGTGTAGGGTGCGCCGGGATAAATCTGGCCTTTCGGGCTGCGCGGGCCACGCGCGATCAGTTGCGCGGTTTGGACTTGTTTTGCGGTTAAACAATCGGGGGCATCAGCGCCCGGACATTGCAACGACGCCGCATCGAATTTACACGCGAGTGAATTTGCCACTACGCCGCCGAGTGCGCCGCAGGCCTGATTCACTTTCTGTTCGATCATCATGACTTTCGCCGGCGGAATCCACGCTTCCGGATTTTTCGCCATAAATTGCGTGGCGCTGGCGAACGCGAGAATATTGCCGGCGTTGATGCCCGGTGCTTCCACGATAAAGCCGTCGTAGTCTTCTGGATAATGGCGCGCGGCCGACAGCGTGCGCTGACCGCCGCCGGAACAACCCTGCACGTAGCGATACATGCTGTCGGCGTTGTAGAACGATTTGGTAATCGCCTGCGCGGCCACGGCGGAAACGTGCATTGAGCGCCGCGCCAGATCGAGGGCCTTGGCCTCGTCCTTCAAATCAGCCCAGTCGAGTATGCTGGTGCTGCGATGACCGCCATCGGTAGTGGCAACAGCATAACCATCGACAATCAGCTGCGCATTTGGCGTTTGCAAAAATCCGGCGGAGCCGCCGACCGAATTAAAGAAGAAGCGACCATTCCAACCCTTGTCGGGCAGACCCAATAAAAATCCGACTTTGTTCGGGCCGGGGTTTTGTGTTGTCACATAACCTTCGACGCTGCAATACGGTACCGGGTCATGCATCTGCGTGGCAGACACAATGGTGGTGTCGGCTGCAACCATTTTTTTAATCGTATCGATACTGCAGTTGTCTGCCGCCATCGGCGCGGTGGAACCCATCAGCAGTGCCAGCGCGGCACAGATGACAGATTTTTTAGGCTGGATTTTCATTATTCGTTCCTCGTTATTTATTATTGATTACTATTTTCGAATTTTAGCCACCACGCGCTTTTGCAAACAACTTGCGCAGCTCCGCACGCGGATCATTTTCGAGATGGCTATCAACGTTGAGGACCATCGTCGCGCGCTCGCTCAGCGTGTACGGTTTCCATTCGGGCAGTTCCGCGTGATTGGGATTGCCGGTATGGGCGAACCGTACGAAGGCTTCGCTGAGGACTTTCCCCATTCTCTCGTTTTCCGGGCGCTCGCCGGCCATCGGCGTGTATTGGTAGTTGTTCATCGCAAACGGCACTTCACCGCCGTGCGTGGCGCCAAGAATCCCGCCCAATGCAGAGGTGGTGTAATCGAAGCGATACATATAAACCGGCGCGCCGCCACCGCCGATTTTGCGCTCGGCCCAATCGATGCTGCCGGCCCACATCACGCGATCGGTAACGCTCTGGCAGGCGATGTCGGTCGGCGTGGCATTGGGATAAACCTTTTTGTATTCGGCGATAATGGCCGCACCCAATTCGCCAAACGTCGCGGCGAAAAATCCTTTCAAGCCTTCGTCGTCCATGCGACCGAACCACGGCATCGACAACATCATCATTTTCATGTCGTCCTGTGTCGAGCCAATCATCGTCGTAACATTGGCGCCGTGCGGCGAACATACCGGATCGAGCGGATGCGTCGGCATGGTTTTGCCGTCGACCACCGGCTGCATCGGCATGAATTCTTCGGGGCTGGCTGCAGTGGCCAAACCGGCGTCGATCGAAATCTGCAGTTTCGCAGCCGCTTCGAGCAATTCCGGGTAAGGCACGTCGTGCAGTTTGTGAAATTCAGCGACTGGAATTTTTAAGTGTTCCAGCAATTGCAGGGTCAATGACTTGGCGTTCGCCAGACTGCGTGCCCGCACGTACGGGCCGCTCATTATCACGGCGCGATGAAATAAACCCTTGGCTGCCGGCATGCCCAACAATGCTGAACTTTTAGAAGCACCGCCGGAATCGCCGTACACCATCACCTTCGAGGCATCGCCGCCGAAGCTGGCGATATTGTCGCGAATCCATTGCAACGCCTGAATGATATCGAGCATGCCGGCGTTACCGGAGCCGGCGTATTTTTCGCCACCGATTTCGTCGAGATATAAAAAGCCGAGCGGGCCGAGCCGGTGATTGATCGTGACGACAACCACGTCATTGCGCGAGGCCAGTGGCGTGCCTTCGTACAATGGCCACGAGCCGGAGCCGCTGTCGAACGCACCACCGTGCAGCCACACCATCACAGCGCGAGATTTTTTGGTATCGAGTCCTGCCGTCCAGATATTCAGCATCAGACAGTCTTCGCCCTGCGCGGGTTCATCACCGGCCAGTCCGTGCAGAAATTGCATGAACGCCGACATGCGTGATTCGCCTTCGGCGTGGCCGGGCTTGGTGCCGGCCATTTCGGCATGGGTGCGCTGCGGCGCGGTCTGACCAAATTGCGTGGCATCGCGAATGCCGCTCCACGCTTCACGCGGCTGCGGCGCACGGAAGCGATTGGCGCCACCGGTCGGCGCACCGTAGGGAACGCCTTTGAATATATGCACACCATTGCTGGTGGTGCCGCCCAATTTTCCGGTATAGGTTTCGACAACGATGTCGTACATGACACTCTCCCCTCGTTATTTTTAATGGAGTAACCGGGAACGCCACATATTTACACAAAAGTAAATTATACAGCAACGGATTTAGCTGACATATTTGTCACGCTTGACCATTTAAGGAGCTGTGGGCAGAGTCTGCTGACGAGGTCAGCTATTCGGGAAATGCACTCGCATATCACGGTGACGAAAATTTGGGGATCGACCGAACTGCCTTGCAGTCGCGGCAGCGCAGGTGAAATGGGCATGATGGTTTGCGGAGGCGGAAATGAAAAAGGCCGATCTTGCGATCGGCCTTTTGAATTGGTAGGCATGAATGGACTCGAACCATCGACCCCCACCATGTCAAGGTGGTGCTCTAACCAGCTGAGCTACATGCCTATTTTTTTGCCTGTTGCGGTCTCACGCCGTCTGGTTGTCGGCGCGAGCGGCGCATTATAGAGAGCCGATTGGCGCCGCACAACCCACCCCTCACATTTAAACGGCCAGCGTTTCGTACTTGAGTGCCGCCACTTCATCGCGCAGCCGGGCAGCCTCCTCGAACTCCAGATTTTTCGCGGCCTGGAACATCGCCTCCTCCAAACGTTTGATCTCGGCCGCCAGCTGCTGCGGTGTGAGTTTGGAGATCCGGGCTTTGTAACCGGCGCTCGGCTCTGCAACCTTGCGCGCCTTGGCATTGCGATTCCTGCTGCGCGCACCCGGCACCGCGTGCGCGCCTTCCATAATATCGGCGACCGACTTGGTGATGCCGCGCGGCACGATGCCGTGCTCGGCGTTGAAGGCGACCTGCTTGGCGCGGCGGCGATCGGTTTCGTCGATCGCGCGCTGCATGGAGCCGGTGACGACATCCGCGTAAAGAATCGCCCGGCCATTGAGATTGCGCGCGGCGCGGCCGATGGTCTGGATCAG
>Ga0075012_10005277_pt1 | contig 11871 bp, 9 predicted proteins | sample All_14_2_FD_71474 | JGI IMG/M metagenome (GOLD analysis project Ga0075012, IMG submission 71474) | Freshwater microbial communities in response to fracking from Pennsylvania, USA - Allegheny Zone_MetaG_DW_15 | ecosystem: Environmental > Aquatic > Deep subsurface > Groundwater > Drilled...
GGACTCACGCTCGCGAGCTGCCGGGCGAGCCGCGAGCGTGAGTCCGGCGTCATGGCGGTGGCCTGGGACAGGAACTGCGCCACGCGGCGCGCCAACGCGTCGGGGAGCTTCGCGACATCCGCGGTGCGTGACCACTCGACGAGCTCGGCGGGCATGCCGAATGCCGGCGGAACGAGCTTGGCGACACGCTCGTGCTGGCTGTAGGTTCCGGCGACGAGATCGCCGAGGCGCTTCGCCCGACCGTTCAGCAGCGCGACGATCGCGGCCATGCCCCCGAACGTGAAGTAGATCTCGAACACCCCGGTGAGCGCGCGGATGAAGGCGTGCCGGAATCCGATCGAGCCGCCGTCGTCGCGCACGATCCGCGCGCCGATCGCGAGCTTGCCGAGCGACTTTCCCTGACTGAGGGTCTCCACCGCGGTCGGGATCACGACGATCGCGAGCACGAGCCCGACGATCGTGATCGCCCGCGTGATGGCCTCATCGAGTCCGAGTTGGCCCGCGATGTTGAAGAAGACCAGTGCCAGCACCAGGTACGTGCCGAAGTACACCAGCCAGTCGATGATCGCCCCCGCCGCGCGCAGCACGAAGCTCGCGGGCCGCAGGTCGAGCGCGACCGCCTCCCCGGTGATCAGCTCGTCGAGACGCTCGTCATGCGTCACTGCCCCGGATGCCGCGACCGTCGCCATGCCATCATTGAAGCAGATGGACCTCGACGCCTACACCGCCGCCCACCGCGCGGAGTGGGACCGCCTTGCCGAACTCGGATCGCGACGCCGCTTCACGGGCGCCGAGGCGGACGAGCTCATCGAGGGCTATCAAGCCGGAGCCAGCCAGCTCTCCGCCATCCGCACCACCGCCGGGGCCTCGGTGCAGGGGGATCGCCTCTCGCTCTGGTTGAGCCGGGCACGGCTGCGGTTCACCGGCGCATCCGCGAATGTGCTCAGCCAGGTGCCGCGGTTCTTCGCCGCACAACTGCCCGCGGCGCTGTTCCGCATCCGTTGGCTGTGCCTGGCGGTCGCCGCGGCCACCGCGCTCATCGCGGTGGCCTACGGGTTCTGGGCGGCGGCGAATCCGGCCGTGCTCGCCACCTTGGGTTCGACGGCCGAACTGGAGCAGTACGCGAAGGAGGACTTCGTCAACTACTACTCCGACAACCCGGGCACCTCGTTCACCGGTTTCGTGTGGACGAACAACGCCTGGCTCGCCGCCCAGTGCATCGCGTTCGGCATCGTGGGCGTCTATGCGCCCTACCTGCTGTTCACCAATGCGCAGCAGCTCGGCCTCACCGCCGCGATCATGGCGGAGTTCGATCGGCTCGACGTGTTCTTCCTCTACATCGCCCCGCACGGTCAGCTCGAGCTCTACGCGATCTTCGTCGCCGGGGCCACCGGGATGCGCATCTTCTGGGCGTGGATCGCCCCCGGCCCGCGCACCCGCGCCCAGTCCCTTGCGCAGGAGGGCCGGGCGTTCTTCACGATCGTGGTCGGGCTCATCCTCGCGCTGCTCGTCTCGGGCCTCATCGAGGGCTTCGTCACGCGTCAGGACTGGCCGTGGCCCGTCAAGATCGGCATCGGCACGCTCGCGCTCGCGGGGTTCCTGGCGTATCAGTGGGTCGTCGGGCGCCGGGCCGCGCGGGCCGGTGAGACGGGGGATCTCGACGAGTTCGAGGCGGGAGCTCGGCAGCTCGTCGCCGGCTGAGGGCGGGCGGCGAAACGCGAGGATGCCCGGGACCGATCGGCCCCGGGCATCCGTCGTCAGATCGCTACGCGCTCTTGCGGTCGAACAGCAGCTTGTAGGTGAAGCCCGCGATCAGGCCGCCGACGATCGGCGCGACGATGAACGCCCACAGCTGGCCGAGCGACTCGGGACCGCCGTAGATCGCGGTCGCGATGGAGCGCGCCGGGTTGACGGAGGCGTTGCTGATCGGGATGAGCACGAGGTGCACGAGCGTCAGGCCGAGGCCGATCGCGAGCGGTGCGAACCCGCTCGGCGCGCGGCGGTCGGTGACGCCGAGGATCACGTAGAGGAACAGCGCCGTCAGCACGACCTCGGCGAGCAGCACGGACATGAGGTTGAATCCCGCGGGGGAGTGCGCGTCGTACCCGTTCGAGGTGGCGGTGAAGCTCGCGAACGGGTCGCCGCTCGCACCCGCACGGATGCCGAGCAGCACGGTGGTCGCGAGGGCTCCACCGATGATCTGCGCTCCGATGTACGGTGCGACGTCGCGCCACGCGAAGCGTCCCGCCGCTGCGGCGCCGATCGATACGGCCGGGTTGAAGTGACCGCCGGAGATGTGACCGACGGCGTAGGCCCCGGCGACGACCGTGAGACCGACCGCGAGCGCGACACCGAGCAGACCGGTGTTGCCGGAGGAGAAGATCGCGGTGCCGATCACGCCGAAGACGAGCAGGAACGTGCCGAACACCTCGGCGATGAGGCGCTTGACGAGCGTCGGCGCTGCGATGGCGACGTCGGCGTTGGTGACGGTGGGGCTTTCGGTCTTGGCCACGGGCCAGCCTTTCTGTGTGGATGCTGGATGTGCTTCGACCCTAGCGCGGCTCGCACGCCGTGTGCGCGTTCACGACGACCATTGCGGAGGATGACATGCCCGCCGCGGGCGCGCGGAGCGCGCTCAGCGGCGTGTCATCCTCCGCAGGTGATGAGGCTCAGAGGCGACCGGCGGCCTTCAACGCGATGTACAGGTCGGCGAGGGCCGGCGGGAGCTCCTGCGGCGCGCCCGTGACGACCTCGCCGCCGAGCTGCCGGATGGCGGCGGCGACGCGGGCCTGGTCGAGCAGGGCCCGTTCGGCGGCGGCGGCCAGATACACCTCGTCGCGCGTGGTGCGGTGGTGCGTAGCATCCAGCACGGTGGGGTCGGTGACCGAGGACACCACGACGGTGTGCTTGCGGGTCAGCTGCGGCAGCACTCCGAGCAGTCCGCGGGCGGCTCCGGGAGCATCGATCGTGGTGGCGAGCACGACGAGCGCCCGGTGCGCGGTCACGGAGCGCACGAGGCCCGGCACGGCGGTCCAGTCCAGCTCGATCAGTTCCGGCTCGACGGGGGCCATCGTCGAGACCATCCGCGAGAGCAGCTCGGCGCCGGTCGCCCCCTGCACCCGTCCGCGCACGCGGCGGTCGAAGATCACCACGTCCACCCGGTCGCCCGCACTCGAGGCGAGGGCGGCCAGCAGCAGCGCCGACTCGAACGCGGTGTCGATGCGCGGTTCGTTGTCGATGCGGGCCGCGGACATGCGGCCGCTGTCGATCAGGATGACGACCCGCCGATCGCGCTCCGGTCGCCAGGTGCGCACGACGAGCTTGGGTCCCGTCGGCTCGAGCCGCCGCGCCGTGGCGCGCCAGTCGATCGAGCGCACGTCGTCACCGCGCACGTAGTCGCGCAGGCTGTCGAACTCGGTGCCCTGGCCGCGCACCATCACGCTCGTGGCGCCGTCGAGTTCGCGCAGCCGCGCGAGCCTCGAGGGCAGGTGCTTGCGAGCGTTGAACGGCGGCAGCACCGAGATCGCTCCCGGCACGGCGATCGTCGCCTGGCGCGCGGCGAGCCGCAGGGGGCCGAAGGCGCGGATGGTCACGTGCTCGGCGCGCCGTTCCGCCGCGGCGAACGGCGTCAGGCGCATCCCGAGAGCGCGTCGCTCACCGGCCGGCACATCGAGGCGCACGGTGCGCGGGGTCGCTCCCGCGGACGGCTGCCAACCGTCGCGCAGCACGCCTCGCACGCGTCGCGGCCCGCTGTTGGAGACCAGGAGGCCGGACTCGACCGTCTCGCCCAATCGCACCCGCCCGGGCAGCTCGCGATCGATGCGCACCCGGCGCGGCGAGCCCGCGATGGCGAGGTCGACGCCCGCGAGCGCCGTCACCAGCGCGAGCCAGAGCACGAACACGATCGGCTCGCCGGTGATCACGATCGGCAGCACGCCGAGCGCGAGAAGGGCCACGAAGAATCCGGAGACGGCCATCGGCTAGATCGGCACCCGTACCTGCTGGAGGATCGAGCGCAGGATCGCGTCCGCGGAGATGCCCTCCAGCTCCGCCTCGGGACGCAACTGGATGCGGTGCCGCAGCACCGGCAGCGCCATCGCCTGCACGTGGTCCGGGGTGACGCCGTCGACGCCGTTCAGCCACGCCCAGGCCTTGCTGGCCGCAAGCAATGCGACCGCACCTCGCGGGCTCACGCCGAGCTTGACCGAGGGGCTCTGCCGGGTGGCGCGCGCGAGGTCGACGGCGTAGCCGATGACATCGGCGGACGCGCCGACCGCGCCGACCGCGGCCTGTGCCGCCGCGAGCTGCGCGGCGTCGAGCACCGGCGTCACCCCGGCCGCGGCCAGGTCGCGCGGGTTGAAGCCGGCCGCGTGCCGTTCGAGCACGACGACCTCGTCGTCGCGCTCCGGCAGGTCGAGCACGAGCTTGAGCAGGAAGCGATCGAGCTGCGCCTCGGGCAGCGTGTAGGTGCCCTCGTACTCGATCGGGTTCATGGTCGCGGCGACCATGAACGGCACGGGGAGCTTGCGCGTCTGCCCGTCGACGGAGACCTGGCGTTCCTCCATCGCCTCGAGCAGCGCCGACTGGGTCTTCGGGGGCGTGCGGTTGATCTCGTCCGCGAGCAGGATGTTCGTGAACACCGGGCCGGGCCGGAACTCGAACTCGCCGGCCTTGGCGTCGTAGACGAGGGATCCCGTCACGTCGCCCGGCATCAGGTCCGGCGTGAACTGCACGCGCTTGGTCTCGAGCGAGAGGGCCTGGCTCAGGGTGCGCACCAGCAGCGTCTTGGCGACGCCGGGCACGCCCTCGAGCAGCACATGGCCTCCCGCGAGCAGGGCGATCGTCAGCCCGGTGACGGCCGAGTCCTGGCCGACCACGGCCTTGCCGACCTCCGTGCGCAACTGGGCGAAGGCATCCCGCAACTGGGCATCGGTCATCGTGCGATTCTTCCTTACGGTCGGCGCGCGCGGTCGACGGCGCGTTCAAGGGTGAGCAGGGCATCGGAGAGGGACATGAGTTCGGCATCGGTCGCGGGCACGGCATCGACGAGCAACCGGCGGATCTCGCCGATCTGCTGCCCGGTGAGGGTCGCGACCGCGCCGACCACGTCGTCGACGGTCGCGGCACGGGGCAACCCGCACGACTCCGCGAGCCGCTGCAGCGATCCGACCCGCAGCGCGTCGAGCGCACGGAGCCGGGACGACGACTTCTCGTAGAGCCGCGCACGGCCGAGCATCGTCTCGCTCGCCCGCACCGTCACCGGCAGGTTCTCGATCACGAGCGGCCCGAGCCGGCGGCCGCGCCAGACCGCCGCCGCCACGAAGCAGAGCACCAGCAGGCTCAGCACCGGGGTGACCCAGGCCGGGGTGAGTTCGCCGAGCGTGGCCGGTGGCGCCTCGGGCAGATCGGCGAAGCTCGGCAGGTACCACACCAGGTGCTCGTGCTCGCCGAGCAGTCCGAGGGCGAGGGCGGCGTTGCCGTCCTGGATGATGACCTCGTTGCTGAGCGCGGCCGTGGTTCCCAGGATGGTGAGTCCGCCCGGCAGGGATACGAGCGAGACGACGTCGTCGCCCGAGCCGAAGCAGCCGATCGCGCCCGTGTCCTCGTCGAGGATCCGGTACCCGGATGCGTCGCCGGAGACGGTGCCGGCGCGGCTGGCGGCGGGGATGTCGCATCCGGCCCGCAGCGCACCCTCAACCGTGCCGGCCTGCGCCACCGCCGGTGCCACCGCCTGCAACTGCGCGAAGCCCGGGTCGATGAGCACCACCGTGCCCGCGAGCGCGACCGCCTGGCGCAGTTGCTCGTCCTCGAGGTACCCGCCGAGGTCGTGCACCACCAGGGTGGTGTCATCCGCAGAGCCGATCGCCTGCCGTGTGTCGGCGAGGCTGTCGGTGACGATCACCTCGACACCCTGCTGGCGCAGCACCTCCGCGAGCGCCATCGCGCCGCCGGGAGCGGGGTTCGTGGGGTCCAGGGGCTGACCCGCGCTCGATGAACCCGCCGAGAGCAGCGTCACGACCGCGATGACGGCCGCGAACGCCGCGACCCCGACCCAGAACAGCGCGCGCTTGAGCACGTGCCCCGTGGTCGGGGTGACCACCAGCTGCGTCGTCATGACTCGACCGGCTCGAGGGCGGGCCGGGCGCCACGCGCCTCGGCGGCGAGTTCGGCGATCGCGCGGTACTGCTCCGCCGAACCGACGTGACCGAGGTAGCGCACCCCGTCGAACGTCGCGGCACTGACGGCGAGTGGTTCGGCCAGCGACGGCAACGCGCGGCCAGCGCGCGACGCGAACTCGTGCGCCGTGGTGCCCGGACTGGTCGTGACGATCGTGCGCTCGGCGAGGTCGCGGGCGATCGAGCGGAAGGTCTCTGCGATGGCGAGCGACCAGTCGCCGCGGCGCGCCGCCGCTTCCGCGTCCCGGGCGATGCGCGCCGCCGAGCGCTCGTCCTCCTCGCCGAAGAGTGCTCCCGTGACCGCGCTGCGTCGGTTCAGCCGCGGCAGACCGAAGATCAGGATCGCGACCACGATGCCGACAACGATGAGTGCGACGACGAACCCGAGCGCCAGCGCCGGCGGCCCCTCCAGGTCGCCGAAGCGCAGGGAGGCGATCCACTCGCCGATGGCCTGCGCGATGCGGTCGAAGAGGGTGGGCTTCGCGGCCTGGTAGACGGGCTTGGCGAGCTCCTCGATCAGCCACTGCGCGGCTTCCGGCGGCTCCGGGTCGACGGGGACGTCGATGGGGAGGCCGGCGAGGCTCACGCCCAGGGCGCGCCTTCCGCCGGTGCCGCCGGTGCCGCGCCGGCCTTCACGAGGTACGGGTCGGGCACGGTCGCATCCCCGGCCTGGCGCGCCTCCACGAAGCGGATGAGTTCGAGGTCGAGTCCCTCTTTGCGCATGCGGATGTCGATGTAGATGAGCGCCGGGGTCGAGGACATGATCACCGCGGAGATCGCGCCGAAGACGACGGAGAGCACGATCGTCAGGAAGTACACCACGATCCCGGCGATGGCGAGGCCCGTGTTGTCGCCGTTGGGATTGATGAGGAAGGCGCCGAAGCTGAAGATGAGCTGCAGCGGCGCCGCGATGATGCCCGCCACGGTCTGCACGATCACCGACACGAGCAGGATGATGCCGAAGGTCTTCCAGAAATAGCCGCCGGTCAGCGACCACGAACGCGCGATCGCGGCGCGCAGCGGCAGCCGCTCGAGCATGAGCACGCTCGGCACCAGCGCGAGCTTCGTCGACAGCCACGCGAAGAGCACGGCAGCCCCGAGTGCCAGCAGCAGACCCAGCAGCACGCCGATCACGAGACCCGCGGTGCCGCCGAACACGATGATCAGACCGAGCAGCACGGCGACGATCACGAGGGCGGCGATGACGACACCGGTGATGAGCAGGGACCAGCCGATGAGTGCACCGATACGGCCCTTGGCGCCGGCCCACAGTCCGGGCAGCCGCAGCTTCTCGCCGACGGTGCCGCGGGCCACCTCGAGAGAGACGATGCCCTGCAGGATGGCGGTGCCCACGATCCCGAGTGCGACCGGCACCAGGGACGACAGCACGATCATCGCGACCGATCCCGCGGCGAGGGCGTCGGCATCCGCGTCACTGGCGTTGAGGGTTCGGGCGATGGCGAAGAACGAGACGAGGCCGACGATCACGAGGGTCAGCAGCATGATCGCGCCGGTGATCAGCAGGGAGAAGCCGAAGGTGGGACGGGGATTGCGGCGCAGCACCTGGAACGCGGCGCCGAGCAGTGTGCCGAGCGTGAGCGGGCGCAACGGGATGAGGCCGGGCTTCGGCGGCGGCGTCCAGCCCGGCGTCGGCGCGCTGGGTCCGTATCCTGTCGCGGCCGAAGGCGGCGCGCTGTTCTCCGCCGGCCCTGCCGGCGGCTGCCAGGATGTGCTGTCCGACACGCTCGCCCTCCCTCGCGGCCTCGGGCCGACGCCTTCATGCTGTCACACTCGGTTACGCTTGTGCGAAAGCTCGACGCGGTCCACCGCGCCCGGGCTCGAGTGGGATGCGAGGCCATGTGAACGCGCGAATCCTGGTGGTCGACGACGACACCGCGCTCGCCGAGATGATCGGCATCGTGCTGCGTGGTGAAGGGTTCGAGCCGACGTTCTGCGACGACGGGTCGCTCGCGCTCGCCGCCTTCCGCGACTCGAAGCCCGATCTCGTGCTGCTCGACCTCATGCTGCCCGGCATGGACGGCATCGAGGTGTGCGCTCGCATCCGCGAGGAGTCCGGGGTGCCCATCATCATGCTCACGGCCAAGAGCGACACGGCGGATGTCGTCAAGGGCCTCGAATCGGGCGCAGACGACTACGTGGTGAAGCCGTTCAATCCGAAGGAACTCGTGGCTCGGGTGCGCACCCGACTGCGACCGGCGCCCACCGTCACCAGCGGTCCGTTGCAGATCGGCGACCTCACGCTCGACGTCGCGGGCCACGAGGTGCGGCGCGGCGATACGCGCATCAATCTGACGCCACTCGAGTTCGAGCTGCTGCTCGCCCTCGCGGCGAAGCCGGAGCAGGTCTTCACCCGCGAGATGCTGCTCGAGCAGGTGTGGGGCTACCACTACAAGGCCGACACCAGGCTGGTCAACGTGCATGTGCAGCGTCTGCGCGCCAAGGTCGAGCACGATCCGGACAACCCGAGCATCATCATGACGGTGCGCGGCGTCGGCTACCGCGCGGGCAGCACACCGTAGGCGATGCGCGGTCTCGACTGGCGTGCCGCACTCGCGCGGGTGATGGAGCTGTGGCGCTCGTCGCTGCAGGTGCGCACGGTCGCGATCACGGTGCTGCTCTCCGGGCTCGCCGTCGCGATCATCGGCACCTCGATGTCGATCAGCGTCGGCTCCAACCTGTTCACCGCTCGCCGGGTGCAGTTGACCGCCACCACGGAGAACGCCAATCTCGCCGCCCAGCGCGTGTTCGATCAGGCGGCGGAGCAGTTGAGTCCGGAGGATCCCGACGTCACCATCCGCGCGGCCGCCGTGGCGATCTCGAACGCCGCGCCGGGCGCATGGTTCACGATCCCGCCGGCCCAGGGCCAGGCGGGCATCACCTCCGGCCTCGACCAGTCGGAGGCCCTGATCTCGAGCGAGCTGCGCGAGGCGGTGCGCGACTCCGATGACCCCCGCACGTTCTCGCAACCCGTGGCGTTGCCGCAGGACGACGGCTCGACGCATCCCGGTCTCGTCGTGGGATCGACGCTCGACATCCGAGGCGAGCGCTACGAGCTGTATCTCGTCTACGACAACATCGACGCGCAGGAGACCCTGGGCTTCGTGCAGCAGACGCTGGTGATCGGCGGGCTCGCGCTCGTGCTGCTCATCGCGGCCGTGACGTTCATCGTGGTGCGACTCGTGGTCGGGCCGGTGCAGCTGGCCGCCCATACCAGCGAGCAGCTCGCCGCCGGCGACCTGACCGTGCGCATCCCGGTGAAGGGCGACGACGTCATCGCCACCCTCGCGCGCTCGTTCAACGGCATGGCCACGAGCCTGCAGAACCAGATCACCCGCCTCGCCGCGCTCTCGCAGGTGCAGCAGCGCTTCGTCTCCGACGTCTCCCACGAGCTGCGCACCCCGCTGACGACCATCCGGCTGGCCGGTGACGTGCTCTACGACCAGCGCGAGAGCTTTCCACCGGCCACCGCGCGCACCGCGGAGCTGCTCCACACCCAGGTCGAGCGCTTCGAGACGCTGCTCGCAGACCTGCTGGAGATGAGTCGATACGACGCCGGCGCGGTCGAGATGGATGCCGAACCGACCAATCTCGTGCGCCTCGCCGAGGAGGCCATCGACATGGTGCGCGCGCTCGCGGAGTCGAAGGGCTCGCAACTACGACTGGTGGCACCCGGTGGGTACTTCGAGGCCGAGGTGGATTCGCGTCGCATCCGTCGCATCCTGCAGAACCTGCTCGGCAACGCCATCGATCACGGCGAGGGCCGGCCGATCGTGGTGTGGATCGACAGCGATGCCGACGCGGTGGCGATCGCGGTGCGCGATTACGGCGTCGGCATGACTCCCGAAGCGATGGCGCGAGTCTTCGACCGCTTCTGGCGGGCCGACCCCTCTCGGCAGCGCAGCACGGGCGGCACCGGCCTCGGCCTCGCCATCGCGCTCGAGGACTCCGCGCTGCACGGCGGCTGGCTCGAGGTGTGGTCGGCGGAGGGCGAGGGATCGTGCTTCAGGCTGACCCTGCCGCGGGTGCGCGGCGCCGTGCTGACCTCCTCGCCGCTGGAGCTGCCCCCCGATGACGGACCGCCGATCGAGGAGGTGCCGCATGCGTAGGGCGTCGCTGTCCGCCGGGGTCGCGGTGCTCGTGCTGGCCCTCGCCGCTTGCGTCGGCATCCCGACGTCCGGCGGCATCCAGGCCGGGCCGGTGATCGACGAGCAGCTGGAGCCCGAGGTGGTCGTGCTCGCCTCCGGCCCGGTCGCAGGTTCCGACCAGGAGCGGATCCTCACCGACTTCATGCAGGCGGTTCGCAGCCCGCAGAACGACTACGCGATCGCCCAGCAGTTCCTCACTCCGCAGTTGCGGGCCACCTGGGACCCGAACGCGAGCACCATCATCCGCTCCAGCGAGACGCACGCGCCCGCGGCGGCCACCAACACCTGGACCTACACCGTCGCGACCCGGGCCAGCGTCGACGGCGAGGGGCGGTACACGCTGCAGGACTCCTCGAGTCTCACCCTGACCTTCGGGTTCGAGCAGGTGGACGGCGAGTGGCGCATCAGCCAGGCCGCAGACGGCATCGTGCTCTCCCAGTCCAGTTTCGATGTCGCGTTCCGCGAGCAGCCGCTGTACTTCTTCGACCCGAGCCACGCCTTCCTCGTGCCGGACGTGCGGTGGTTCCCGGCGCGCGCGACGGCGCCCATCCGCGTCGTGCGCGCCCTGCTCAACGGACCGACGAACTGGTTGCAGGGGGCGGTGCAGACCTCGTTCCCGGTCGCGACCGCCCTGGGCGAGGGCTCGGTGGATGTCACGGGCAACACCGCGACCGTCGATCTCAGCGCCGAGGCGCTCGCCGCTGGCACCACCGAGCTCGACCGCATGCGGCAGCAGCTGGCGGCCACGCTCGACACCCCCAACGTGACGATGACCGTCGGCGGACGGGCGCTGCCGAGCGCCGATCCCTCCGGTAACGACGCGAGCGTCGACCCAGCGGTCGACGGCGCTGCGCTGGTCGGCGTCGGCGACCAGTTCGGATTCGACGGCGGCGCGGGTGTGACACCGATCGACGGTCTGAGTCAGAAGGTCGTCGAAGCCGGAGCGGATGCCGCGGTGCTCGCCCGTGATCGCACCGCGGTCGCCTTCCGCTCCGCCGATGGCGTCGGCGTCGCGACGATCACCGACGAGCCGGTACTCCTCGACCGGCGGCCGGGGTTGGCGGTGCCTTCCATCGACCCGTTCCTTTTCGTGTGGTCGGCCCAGGCGGGCAGCGCCGCCTCGTTGACGACCTTCGAGCTGGACGGTTCGTCGCACGCGATCCAATCCGCGCTCCCCGGCGATGCCACGGTCGTCTCGCTCGATGTCTCCCGCGACGGAACACGGCTGCTGCTCTACCTCTCATCGCCCGTGGGCCCGCAGCTGCTGGTCGCCGGGATCGTGCGACAGGAGAACGTGCCGACGGCGCTCGGTCCGCTCATCCCGCTCGGCGTGCCGAGCGCAGCGCCGGTCGACGCCACCTGGGTCGACGACCGCACCGTCGCCACCCTCTCCGCCGATGGCGCGGTCACCGCGTTCGAGGTCGGCGGCCCGAGCGCGGCGCTAGGGCAGGTCGCGGGCGGGGTCTCGATCGTGGGCGGCAACAACGGCAGCGACGGCCTCCGGGTGCTCGCCGGAGGTGAGATCTGGC
>Ga0075012_10005278_pt1 | contig 11871 bp, 15 predicted proteins | sample All_14_2_FD_71474 | JGI IMG/M metagenome (GOLD analysis project Ga0075012, IMG submission 71474) | Freshwater microbial communities in response to fracking from Pennsylvania, USA - Allegheny Zone_MetaG_DW_15 | ecosystem: Environmental > Aquatic > Deep subsurface > Groundwater > Drilled...
CCCATAAACACCGCTCACCGCTACCGATCGACCACCTCGATAAGGGCCAATCTCACGCCATTTCAAATCTTCAAAAATCGGATTCTTTGCCGCCTGGGCTTGGGCAACCGCAACACTAGAATGCGGAGCAACCAAGCCGGCAACCAAAGCCACCAACATCAAAGCGCGAAAGGGTCGAATCATACAACCCTTTTACCTAATCACGAAGCAAATTGCGAACTTACTTGATGGGAAAATTCACGATCGAGGCGGAGGAGCCTGATTCCCCCGATTCCCCATGTTCTCACCCGCTCGCCGCAAAGCTTCGCGTGCAAATTGACCGCGCTCTAAAAACGATTTGTCCAATTGCCCAGCCGATTTCACACGACCGCCCGGCACCAAGCGACCATCCGTAAAATGAATCGAGTTCCCCGGCAACCGAACCTCAATCGCCCTCACCGTTGCATCCAAAAATTCCTCAAACTGCGTGATCGGATACTCACCCTGATTTCCACCCTGCCCTTCAATAAATCCCGAAACCGCACCAAAATCCATCGCCGTCAGCATCCGGCCCGTCCGCTGGCCCTGCAACCTCCCCAAAACTCCCGCCTCTTCCTTGATTGAATAAGTAATCGAATAATCCGCCGGAATTCCATTCGGGAACCTCTCTGTCGCTTCACTGTTTGCTGCCATCCCCGGCGGAAGTGGCTCAGTGTTAATTGAAATACTCGTCGCCTGACCGCCCAATGTCGTGCCAATCGGCTGATTAAAGAGCAGCGATTCCACCGCCGATTTCATACCACTGTTCATCCGAACGTACTCCCACTTCAAGTCCGCACCCGGCAAAACCGTCATCAAATCCGGCGCCAAGCTCAGCAGCACCGAATTCTGATATCGGTATCCCAGTTTGCTCGTCAACAACTCTGCAATAAATGGCTGACCTGCCGTCAGCAAAATCGCGTCCGCATCTTGCTCACCCAGCGTACGGCCCCTCAAACGCACATAAGTCGCACCATCCTGCACCTTCGCATAACCATTGGCATTCGTTTTTGAAATCAGATCGCCCAAATCATCTCGCCGAATGCGTGTCCGCTTCGCCGCACCCTGATCCTTCGGCCGCACCCGCCGAACTCCCGCATTCATCGAGCTCTCCGTCCACTTCCCAAAAGCCGCCCGGGCTTCCGATTCCCGTAAATCGCCAACCCGACTCGCCCGATAAAGTTCTGTCCAAAGCGTATCCGGCACCAATGCAACAATCTCCTCTTCCCCATAAACAACCGGCAAAGACTCACCAACAAATAACTTCAAAAAGTCAACCTGCGCTGGCTTACTCAAAATCTCCTGCAACCCCGGCTCCAGCAAAACGCTTCGCGCAACCCGGCCCGACTCGAGCCGAACCAACTCGTCGCCATTTTGCATCACCATGGTCATCCCCCGCCCGGATTGTTGAGATTCATTAACCGCAATCAACTGCTGCGACTCTTTAGAAAGAGGAATAACATTTCCCGATGCTTCTACCGCATTCGCATCCTCTGCCGGGAGCACCGATAATTGGTCGCTCACCATCAAAATCTGCTCCCCATCCCGACCAATAAGTTGAACTCCCACCGCAATCGCACCTTCCGACCGGTAAGCCATGATGTTCACCTTGGCAATATTTATGTCCTCCGTACTCGGAACGCCAAAGTCACCGGACCACCCAAACCCAAAATCACTCGGCGGATTACTCTGAGCCTCCCGCGCAACATCATAAACCACCTGCCGATACTGCTGAATAGCCGCATTCAGATTCCCCGGAAAAGCTAGCTGCCTTCGATTCGGCACCGTACTCCAAACCCGTCTTTGACCCACCGCTACGTTCGCCAAATTCCCTCCCCCCAATTGCCGCAAAGCCGAAGTCAAAATCTGACCTCCCATTTCCTCCAACCCATTGCCCTCTGTATGAACATACATTTGCTCACCTTCCGGCACCCGAACGTTATTCTTCATTCGCTCGCGCCCCTCATTGACCTTCTTCACATATTCTTTTGCCGAATCATTCCCCCAAACAACGTCCTTCCGATCTCGAATCGCTTTATCGATTCGAGCAATCAATTCACTACTAACCCCCAACTGCTCCGGCTTTTCCGTCAGAGTCCATGCCCCATTCTTTTCCACCCAAACCCCATCCGAAACATAAGCAAGCTCATCCATGACCTGCCGCACTGTCTTATCCTGCAAATGCAAAATCACCGGCTCCCGTCCAAGCTGACTTCCCGAAATTAATGTCACCCCACTTGTCACAGCCAGCGACTTGACCACCTCATCAATCGGCCGACCGACATAATCCAATTTTGCAATTTTCGTTTCAAGTCCGTTCACTTGCACCGAACCCAAAATCATTCCCAACAACAGCGCGTTCATCTCTCTAACCCAAGGTACTAAACGAACGAGCAACCATAAAAAGTTTCTCAAAAAAAGACCTCGCCCACTGCAACCAGCAAACGAGGTCATTCTTGAAAGTAGCTAAAAATTAATCAATCACAACGACTTCAACCGGCGGCACCAAGCCAATGCGCGCACCTTCGCTCAAAAGCAATTTAATCGCCTTCACGCCATCTTCACCCATATCGCGCGTTCGCTCATTCACATACATGCCGACAAATTCATCGCTCGTATCGTGATCCATTCCTCGAGCAAATTGCAGCGCATATTCAAGCGCCTTTTCGCGATTCGACAGACTCGCCGAAATCGACTCGCGCATACACCGACTCACTTCAATGCAAGCGTCATGGCCCAAATCTTTCCGAACAACATTCACACCCAGCGGCAACGGCAGTCCGCCATTCTTTTCGCTCCACCATTTGCCCATGTTCGCAAGTTCAACCAAACCCTCTTTCTCATAAGTTAGCTGACCTTCATGAATGATCAAACCCGCCTTATATTTGCCTGCTTGAATTTCCGGAATAATCTCGTCAAAATTAACGACTTCAAACTTCGGTTTGACTCCCGCACCAAACTTATCTTCAAACCACAGATTCAACTGCAAAAACGCCGAAGTCAAAACTCCCGGAACCGCGATAACTGTCTCCCGCAACTCATCCAACGGAATATCGTTCTCTGCAACAATCATCGGACCATACTGCTCGCCAAACGAACCGCCATGGCGAAGAAGGGCATATTTGTCCGCTACGTAAGCAAAAGCGTGAACGCTCACCGCACTACTTTCAAGTTTGCCTTCCTTTGCCCATTCATTCAGTGTCTGAATGTCGCGCAAAATGTGCTCAAACTCAAATTCAGTCTGAACTGCGCCGCTTGCAAGTCCCCAAAACATAAACGCGTCGTCAGAATCTGGCGAGTGGCCAAGCTGGATTTTCATCACTTTTCATTTTATCTTGAAAGTTCACTGGTGCCTGGGAATAACACTTTCACCGCCAAGTAGTTCACAATAGCAACCAATGGTCACTTACTCCGACCGACTTGATGGCATCACCGCCAATGACCTTCAGGGATTCTTTGAAGGGTGGCCCAACCCACCATCACCCGAAACCCACCTGCGGATCCTCCAGGGAAGCAGCGACATCATTGTCGCCAAAGAAAATAACCAAGTCGTCGGATTCATCACCGCAATAACCGACGGCACCCTCTGCGCCAACATCCCCCTCCTCGAAGTCCTCCCCTCTCACCGCAGCCAAGGCGTTGGCAAAGAACTCGTCCGCCTCATGCTCCTCAAACTCGACGACTACTATATGATCGACCTCACCTGCGACTCCGCGCTACGACAGTTCTATCTCAGCCTCGGCATGACTGCCCTGACCGCAATGGTCAAACGCAATGTCGAAAAACAAAGTGGTCGATCAGACTAATCTGATCGACCACCAACTGTTAACCTAGTTAATCAGCTCAGTTTTCGAACTGCCGCCACAACGTCATCAACGTCGGGGATGCACTCAAGCTCAAGATTTCGAGCATAAGGCGTCGGAACGTTCAATCCGCCACACCGGACAACCGGTGCGTCAAGATCATCAAAGCTCTCTTCCGAGATTCGTGAAGCAATTTCGCCGCCAAATCCGCCGAACTTCCAGTCTTCATAGACCACAACCGCGCGATGAGTTTTCGCCACGCTCGCGTTGATTGTCGTCATGTCGAGCGGACTCAACGAACGAACGTCAACAACTTCTGCGCTAATGCCATCTTTTGCCAAAGCTTCTGCCGCCGCCAGATTCACCTGCGTCATCCGCGAGTAACCGATCAAGCTAACGTCATTACCTTCGACCAAAATGTTTGCCTTCCCAAACGGAATCATAAAGTCGCGGTCGTCCGGAACTTCACCCATGACGGTGTAAAGACCCGGGTTTTCCGTGAAGATCACCGGATTGTCATCTCGGATCGCTGTCCGCAACATTCCGTAAGCATCAATCGCCGTTGCCGGAGCAACCACTTTCAATCCCGGAGCATGCGCATACCAACCTTCAACGCAGTGCGTATGCTGAGCAGAGAGCTGTTTGGCCGCCCCACCCGGACCACGAACGACCATCGGGCACTTAGCCTGACCGCCGGTCATATAGTGAATCTTCGCCGCATGGTTGATAATTTGATCCATTGCCAAAATTGAAAACGACATCGTCATCATTTCAACAACCGGTCTCAAACCCGCCATCGCCGCTCCAATCGCGATCCCCGTGAAGCCACATTCCGTAATCGGAGTGTCAATGACGCGCTTCGGACCAAATTTATCGAACATCCCCTGGGTAACCCGGAATGTCCCTTGGTACCGACCAATATCTTCGCCGATCAGAAACACGTTTTCGTCGTGTTCAATTTCTTCCGCAAGCACCTTACTAATGGCGTCGCGGTAGCTCATTGTTTTCGTTGCAATTTCTGTAGCTGCCATCGCTTAGTGCCCCTTCTCCGGTTCCATGTCGGTGTAAACGTTGTCGTAAACCTCACTCGCATCCGGGAATGGCGAAGCATCAGCCGCTTCATAAATCGCATCCACCTTGTCCGAAAGCTCTTCGTCAATCGCTTCCATTTTCTCGCGAGTCATCACGTTTCGATCAATCAAAATCTTCTCAAGTCGCGCAATCGGGTCGCGTTTCATCGCTTCAGCTTCTTCAGCCTTCGTTCGATAAAGTTCGCGGTCGTTATCCGCCGCACCATGACCGTGGAATCGATAGTTCATGATTTCCACAACATACGGTTTCTGCTCTTTGCGAACCCAGTTCACAATGCGTTCCATATCCTTGTGGAAGTCTAAAACATCCATCCCGTCAACACGTTCGCTCTTAATATTGAACGGCTCGCCGCGCTTATAAAGCTGAGTATCTGCCGCATGGTATTCCAGCCGCGTACCCATCGCAAACTCGTTGTTCTCAATGCAGAAGATAATCGGCAAATCCCAAAGACCAGCCATGTTCATCGTTTCAAAAACAACGCCTTGGTTAGCCGCACCATCACCGAGCAAACAAATCGTCACTCGATCTTCGCCACGATACTTGCTCGCAAAAGCCAACCCGCCACCAAGCGGAATGTGACCACCAACGATTCCCCAACCGCCATAAAATCCACGTTCGATATCATAAATATGCATCGAACCACCCTTACCCCGGCTCAAACCGCCACTGCGGCCCATGATCTCACTCATAACCGACACCGGATCAGTTCCCAAGAGCAACGGTTGCGGGTGATCACGATAAGCGGTGATCATGTAGTCATAACCCGGCTTGATCGCGTGATGGATGCCAACTGCCGTCGCCTCCATCCCCACATAAGTGTGCATATAACCGCCTATCTTCCCAAGACGGTAAGCAACATTGCATTTCTCTTCGAACCGACGGATGTAGAGCATCTCACGATAAAACTCTTCGAGCATTGCCGGGCTTTCTAATTTTTCCAGTTTGGCCTTCGCCACTAAATAACCTCTTTTTGTTTTGGTTTCAAGCCCGCCGCTCCATTGAGACGTGCAAGGACAGTCTACCAGCCCACCCCTCGCACATTTGGCGGATGGGTCTTATCTTCTTCGGAATATTAGGTCAAATGTGAAGGCTCAAACCAGCCCATTTCGCCAAAACCAACATAAGATTCGCAACTCTCTCACCCTCACCCGGGAACTATTTCCATCTCCCCCGCAGTATCATTAATCAAGATGCTCCTCAAAGTTGGTTGGTTTGTCGCCCTCTTCACCGTGCTCACCGCCGGTGTAAGCGTCGCCATCGCCACCCAACAACAAATCAAAAAGAACAATATTGTCATGACGGAAACCAAAGCCCGTATCGCGGTTTCCGATCAAGAGTGGGCCACCGTCAAAGAGCAAAACCTCGAACTGCTCGCCCACGATCCCGAAGACCCCGATCTCTGGTTTATGCTCGGCCTTGCCCGCCACTACCTCGGCGAATACGATCAATCCCGTAAAGATTGGCTCCAAGCAAAAGATCTCGGCAACGAGCCCGGTATCGTCCACTATAACCTCGCTTGCAGCTACGCCCGCGAAAACGACACCGAGAAAGTGATCGAAAATATCAAAGAATCCAAAGATTTTGGCTTCAACGTCCGCGAATTTGCCGAATCCGATCCCGACCTCGCCAACATGCGCAACAATCCGGAATTCCAAAAAGCCGTCGGTCAATCAAGCGATCCAGATTCCCTCGACCTTCACTAATCTCCCATAGATTTTTCACTCCCAGAAAAAATACCGTGCTCATCTGCGAGCAATTCGTGTCAAAATCTACCAAAGAATACGTATTCTCAACCGCAACGAAGCGATGTGATCCATGAACACCCTCCAGAAATTCGCCAAAACCATCCTCACATCAATACTCTTCGCCCTATTCGCAACTCAATCAACCGCCCAATCCGTCCAGCATCTCTCCGGCCAGGGTCCGTGGAATTTTAAAGGTTTAGTCGAATCAGGCTGGAAATACTACTCCGTCGATATCCTCGGGCAGCACGGCGAATTCCGATGGCTCTTCGAAGCACGAAAAAGCACCTTCGATCTCTACATCAAACAAGGATCACTCCCCACCGAAACCAATTACGATATCAAAGAATCATACGAAGGGAGCGGGAGCAGCACCCCCGTCATCCTCAGCAACACCACCCCAACAAAACTCAAAAACGGACGCACCTACATCGGCATCCGATCAACCGTTGGGTGCCGATTTGCATTCCTCCTTAAACTCAATGTCCTCCCCAGCCACATCCCCGGAATGGGCAGTATCCCCACCCCCGAAGGCACAAGCTTCCGAACCTACGCCCCCAACGCCACATCCGTCCACGCCGCCGGACAATTCAATAATTGGAGCGATCTCGCCGCCCCCATGCAGCCCGAAGGCAACGGCTACCGATCAATCTTCATCCGAGGAGCCGCTGCCGGTCAACAATACAAATACGCCATCCGCAACGGTGCCCAAACCATCTGGAAAACCGACCCCTACTCGCCCCAGCTCACAAATTCCGTCGGCAACAGCGTCGTCTACGATCAAAACGCCTTCACCTGGGATGCCCCTAACTATTCAACCCCTTCCTGGAACAACACCATCATCTACGAGATGCACATCGGCACCTTCAACGATGTCCCCGGTGGTGCTCCCGGAACCTTTTACACCGCAATCCAAAAACTCGACTATCTCAAGGATCTCGGCATCACCGCCATCGAACTCCTCCCCGTAAACGAATTCGCCGGCGATTACAGTTGGGGATACAACCCCGCAAATCCGTTCAGCATCGAAGCTGCCTATGGCGGCCCCCAAGGACTCAAAACTTTCGTAAATGAATGCCACAAACGCGGCATCGCTGTCCTCCTCGATGTCGTCCACAACCATTACGGCCCCAGCGATCTCGACCTTTGGCGATTCGATGGCTGGAGTCAAAACGGACGCGGCGGAATCTTTTTCTATAACGACGACCGAGCCATAACCCCCTGGGGCGACACAAGGCCAGATTTCGGCCGCGGATTCGTCCGCCAATACATCCGCGACAACGCCATCATGTGGCTCGAAGACTTCCACATCGACGGTCTCCGATGGGACAGCACCCTCAACATCCGCCAAACCAACTGGGGCGATAACCCTGATGGGTGGAGCCTCATGCAATGGGTAAACAACGAAATCAACGCCCGCCAACCTTGGAAACTCAATATCGCCGAAGACCTCCAAGGCAACGAGTGGCTCACAAAATCCACCGGAGCTGGCGGAGCCGGATTCGACACCCAATGGACACCCAACTTTGTCCACCCTATGCGCCCCGTAATGACCACCCCCAGCGACGCCGACCGCGACATGAACAGCGTCGCCCAAGCCCTCACCAACGGCTACAACGGCGAATGGCTTCAGCGCATCATCTACACCGAATCCCACGACGAAGTCGCCAACGGCCGATCCCGCGTTCCCCAAGAAATTGACCCCGGCAACCCCGGCAGCTACTGGGCCCGAAAACGATCAACTCTCGGTGCCGCCCTCGTCATGACCGCCCCCGGCATCCCCATGCTTTTCCAAGGGCAAGAAATCCTCGAAGACGGCTACTTCCAAGACACCGACCCCATCGACTGGAGCAGGCTCGTTACCTTCTCCGGAATCAACCTGCTCTACAAAGACCTCATCAAACTCCGGCTCAACAAAACCGGACAAACCCGCGGACTCACTGGCCCAAATCTCAATCTATTCCATGTCAACCACGGCGCAAAAGTCGTCGCCTTCCACCGCTACGATCAAGGTGGCCCCGGCGATGATGTTGTCGTTCTAATGAATTTCAGCAACACCACTTTCGCCAACTACACCATCGGCCTCCCTCGCACCGGAACCTGGACACCCATCTTCAATTCCGATTGGAACGGATACGGCAGCGACTACGCCAACACCTTTACCGCCCCCACATCTGCCGAACCAACCCCTCTCCACGGACTCAACCACCGAGGCACCTTCGCCCTCGGCCCCTACACCTGCGTCATCCTCGTTCAAAACCCGTCTAGCCATCTCTTATCAGACACAAAATACCAAACTTCAACATCCAGAAGTATCAGAGCCTACTAGTGTGGCCAATCTAAAGCCTCTAGTATCTGTAAATTCCACTCCAATATTAAAAACATAATAATGTACAATAGCAACCACACAGTGTGATGTGACTAAGGATCAGAACTTCATGTTCATTTTGAAATTCATTCGACTCTGCTTATAGCTCTGTGCAATCACCGTATAATTTCAGATTACCGCCTATATGATTGTGAAAATAGTTTTTGACTGTTATAGACTCGAAGACATCAGGCTCATGTCCAATTGTATTCCAAAATGCATTTACGAAGGCCATTCGTTCAAACTCATTCACTGGTGTCTCCATCACATGAAACTCTTTGATATCCAGATTTGAACCTAGCGTTCTTCCATCGGAAAACCTATTAATGAGTATTAAACACGAATCATTGAAAAATGGTAGCAAAAAGTTTCCAAAATTAGAAACAATTATAGATCCAACTATCTCCCTGTCCACAACTAGTTCAACAATTTGCCTAAATGCTCGAGTATATCTACACATTACGATAATTGAATGATGTTCATTCCAATCAGTAATAAATTCTTCGGAGATCACAAGGCTCTCCATACTGACCCCACTTACTTCTAACGTAATGTGGCCGTCATGACTAAAGTAAACTAGAATCGCCTGGCCAAGTGACAATTGACTCAGTTCAAAAAGCGCGCTGACATGCTTGACACGGTCTGTACCTGCGTCCTTACGAATGCGACATACCATATTTACCTGCAGTCTTCCAAAGATTTCGAGAAGCTCCTGCATTATCTGAAGTACGACCATTCCAACTGAATAAATTAACACTGTAACAACGTCAACTGAACGATTCGTGCCCTTATTTAGAATTGTCCAAAACCTATGTTGTTTTTGATCATAGTGAGCACCACCATTCGATTCACATATTGATTTTATAGTTTGCTTGAAATTATAGTTGGCACCCTCACACTTCAGTATGTTTGTCGTAAATAATTCTGATATTGGTATCTCAACTTGTTCGTGAGTTATACGTCGCCTAGATATCGGAAGGCCCCCAATTGATAGAGCTACTTTGTCAAAAATTGGTTCTTCAAGTTTTTTCCAATCGTATGGCGTAATAAATGCAGTCTTGTCAGGCATGTATTTTTTTAAAGCCCAGTTCAACAATGATATTCCTCTACCCGGTTCATCAGAGTCGAAGCATAGAGTTCGAAGTTGAACTGACAAAGATGAATAAAAGTGACGATTCCCTTCATCAAACATTTCGAGAGTGTCATACAAGAGTCTTCCAGCTTCCAATAGTTCTAATAGTAAATCTAAGTCCCCCTTCGTATCGTCTTTAGCCATTCATGAATTCCTTAATGCGATGCTTCATTTTGTTCTAAGTTTACTAGGATACTCAATATTCAGCTCTAATTATTTACTCATCTGGCCGAAAATTATGATAATCCTCGCAACATCACTCACTGCATCACAAGCAACCCGGAAAATCTCCTTCTCCGGAAACCTTGGAAGCCTCAAGACTGACTCTGGAATGTTTAACTCTGGGTTACGCATCGCCTCGCTAAATTGAACCCCATCCCCCACTTGTGACACTCAAATCACCAAGAAACGTCTAAACCCATGATGATCGCTGCTCTTCTACTCGCCCAAACCTCCGCCGAGCGAATCGTTCACATGTCCCCCGCTCACTACCCCGCCGGATCACCCATTAAAGACACCCAAGCCCCTGGCGGACATGCAACTTACGACCGCCTCCCCACAAAAAACACCACCGCGACCCCCAAAGATTTCATCACCCTCACCAAAGTTGGCAGCAAAATCAACATCACATTCGCCAACCACAATCAAGAAAACCTATGGTTCCGCGCCGCCGATGGTTCCCTCATCATGTGGCTCGAAGCCAAAGACGCCGACACCTGGAAACCCATCCAATATCACAACTGGTACACCTGCGGTCACTCCTACCACCGCGTCAACCTCCCCAAAGGACACAATTTCAACTTCGAAACCAAAGTCCAAACCGGATTCAAAAACACTCAACTACGCCTCGCCTATTTCATAGATAACGGCAGCAACCCCAATCCGCCCCGCTATTCAGACTCTGTCCAGTTCGCCATCGACGAACGCGCCTTCACCCTCAGTCCCGAGCAAAGCAAAACCTCCCGAATCACAACCGAATGGATCACCCCAACTCTTGTCCCAAAACAGTAAACTCAAATCATGTTCGCCGCAATCCTCCAATCTATCCCGCTCCCCTATCTGGATTATTCGCAAACTTATCTCAGAATTCCGGCGACGCAAGGTGAAGAATCATTTGGCAGCCCACTACCCGAGGAAATTGATGTCCCCCAGGTGCACGATGGAGAATTGCTTTCAATTGAATACAAGAATAGCAATGTCACTGCCTATTTGAAGAATAAAACAAAATTTCAAATACCTGTTATGGAGAGTCCCTATCCGCTTCTCTGGCTAGAGGCTAAGAAGCACGGTGAATGGCTTCCTATTCAATTTCAGGTATGGCCCAGATGCGGATACGGCGTCACCCACCGACTGATTAATCCCGGAACATCCGCTCAAACCACAATTCCGCTCTGGCCCGGAGATTTCAAAACTGAAATTCGAATAGGGATGTTCCTCGCCCGCCAACAAACGACATATTCACAACCAGTCACTGCAACAATTAACCGCAACTTGTTTGAATTTTCGCCTGATCGAAAAGGTCACTACACAATCGAATTCGTCGGCGGCATCCCGGTTCGTCAGTTAATTCCAACCAATAGAATTCGCCCATAGCCTCGCTCAACTATCCCGACGCTCACCCTCAATCACATAAACCCCACTCATCACCCGAGTCCGAAACTTCTCCAAGTCCGTCCGACCGTGAACCCGAATCCGTGGCAACAAATAAGGCTCCGC